>Ga0182024_10006540_pt1 | contig 25534 bp, 20 predicted proteins | sample P32metaG_FD_120480 | JGI IMG/M metagenome (GOLD analysis project Ga0182024, IMG submission 120480) | Permafrost microbial communities from Stordalen Mire, Sweden - P3-2 metaG (Illumina Assembly) | ecosystem: Environmental > Terrestrial > Soil > Wetlands > Permafrost | place: Sweden: Stordalen...
CCGTCATGAACTCGATCGCGTGCACCGAGCCGCCGAGCTCGTCGACCTTGCCGATCAGCTCGTTCGCGCGGGCTTCGATCTCATCGGTCAGCGACTCCACGAAGTAGGAGCCGGCGAACGGGTCGGCGGTGTCGGTGGCGCCGGACTCGTTCGCGAGGATCTGCTGGGTCCGCAGGGCTATTTTGGCGGCCCGCTCGGTGGGCAGCGCCAGCGCCTCGTCGAAGCCGTTGGTGTGCAGTGACTGGGTTCCGCCGCAGACCGCCGCGAAGCCCTGCAGGGCGACCCGCACGATGTTGTTCTCCGGCTGCTGGGCGGTCAGCGTCACGCCGCCGGTCTGGGTGTGGAAGCGGAGCATGGTCGCCTTCGGGTTGGTGGCGCCGAAGCGCTCGCGCATGATGTGCGCCCACATGCGCCGCGCGGCGCGGAACTTGGCGACCTCCTGGAAGACGTTGTTGTGGCCGTTGAAGAAGAAGGCAAGGCGCGGCGCGAACTCGTCGACGGACAGCCCCGCGTCGATTGCCGCCTGCACGTAGGCGATGCCGGATGAGAGCGTGAAGGCGACCTCCTGGACGGCCGAGCAGCCCTTCTCGCGGAAGTGGTAGCCGGAGATCGAGATCGTGTTCCATTTCGGCACGCGCTCGTGGCAGTACTGGAACAGGTCGGTCGTCAGGCGCATCGTGGGGATCGGGGGGTAGATGTAGTTGCCGCGCGCGATGTACTCCTTGAGCACGTCGTTCTGAGTAGTTCCGCGTAGCTTCTCGCTCGGGACGCCCTGCTCCTCGCCGACGAGCTCATACAGCAGCAGCAGGCAGGCGGCGGGGGCGTTGATCGTCATCGACGTCGACACCTGCTCCAGGGGGATCCCGTCGAACGCGGTGCGCATGTCGTCGATCGTGTCGATCGCTACGCCGGTGCGCCCTACCTCGCCGAGGCAGCGTGGGTTGTCGGAGTCCAGTCCCAGCTGCGTGGGCAGGTCGAAGGCCATTGACAGCCCGGTAGAGCCCTTGGAGAGCAGGTAGCGGTAGCGCTCGTTGGACTCCATTGCGGAGGCGTAGCCGGCGTACTGGCGCATCGTCCATGCCTGCTTGCGGTACATCTCGCGGTGTATCCCGCGCGTGTAGGGGAACCCGCCCGGCTCGCCCAGGTCGAGCTCCTCGGGGAGGTCGGCCTCGGTGTAGAGCTCGGCGATCTCGATACCCGAATCGGTGAAGCGTCGCGGGTCATCGGGCCCGACGATCGGGGCGACAGTCAGGTGCTCCTCGGTGGAAGCCATAGCTCAGATCATAAGGACCGTGGGGTGCTCAAGGCCGACGCCGGTCTTTCGGGAGACCCGAGGCCGGCTCCACCTCCAACCCAGCTGGCGCTCCTCACCACACCGGCTCACACCGCAACCGTCGCCGTGTCAGGTCCCGATACCAGGGTATCCTCCGGTCAATGGCCACATGCCTTGTCACCGGCGGCGCGGGCTTCTTGGGCTCGCACCTGTGCGATGAGCTGCTGGTGCGCGGGCACCGAGTGATCTGCGTGGACAACCTCGAGACGGGATCGTTGACGAACGTCGAGCACATCCGCGACCCGGCGCGGTTCGAGCACGTCGGCCTGGACATCATCGAGCCGTACTTCGTCGAGCAGCCGGTGGACTTCGTCTATCACCTGGCCTCGCCGGCCTCGCCGATCGATTACCTGCGCCTGCCGTTGCACACGCTGAAGGTCGGCTCATACGGCACCCACCACACGCTCGGACTCGCCAAGGCCAAGCGCGCCCGCTTCCTGATCGCCTCGACGAGCGAGGTCTACGGCGATCCGCACGAGCATCCGCAGCCGGAGACCTACTGGGGTCACGTCAACCCGATCGGCCCGCGCGGCGTCTACGACGAGGCCAAGCGCTACGCGGAGGCCCTGACGATGGCCTACCACCGCCAGCAGGGCGTCGACACGGCGATCGTGCGGATCTTCAACACCTACGGCAGCCGGATGCGCCCGCACGACGGCCGCGCGATCCCGACGTTCCTGCGCCAGGCCCTCGCAAACCGTCCGATAACGGTGTTCGGCGACGGCAGCCAGACACGGTCGTTCTGCTACGTCAGCGACCTGATTCGCGGGATCATCGCGCTGGCCGAGTCCGGCTATCACGAGCCCGTGAACATCGGCAACCCCGACGAGTTCACGCTGCTGGAGCTCGCCGAGACCGTCAAGGAGCTGACCGGATCCAGCTCGGAGATCGTGTATGAGGCGCTGCCAGTCGACGATCCCAAGCAGCGCAAGCCGGACATCACGCTCGCCCGCGAGCTGCTCTCGTGGGCGCCGGAGATTTCGCTGCGGGACGGATTGGAGCGCACGATCGAGCAGTCCGGCGTCGAGCTGCTCGTCGGTGGGAGCTCCCACTGAGCGTCCTTGCGGCGCGGGCGTACGTTGCACCGATTGGCTGCCCGACCGCTACATCTGCGAGGCTGACGCGTTGTGAGTAGCGAGATGGGACCACGTTCATCGGGAACGTCCGCTCCGCCCACGCGCCGCACGTCCTCATTGCCGGCCGCTTCGGCGCCTGCGCCGGCGTCCTCGATCCGTGGCAGGCCGGCGCGCGGAGGGACCGTGCTCTCCGAGGCCACCGTGCGCCGGGAGCCATCCGATCACGACATGCGCCGCAAGCGCCCGCCGGCGCTTTCGTTCCTCCTGCGCATGGCCACTGCCCGCCGTCTGGCGCGCGTGCTCTCGCTGCTGGCGCTCGACTTCGCCGGCGTTGCGCTTGCGATCTTCACGGCGCTGATACTCAAGGCCGTCGTGCGCGACCACGCGCAGCTCAGCCCGGCGCTGCACGAAACCGAACGCATACTCGCGTTCGTGTACCTGCTGACGGCGCTGCTGTTCGCGCGCTCGGGCCTCTACGCCGAGCGTGCCCTGCGTCCGGGGCTGTCGCGAATCGTGGGGTCCCTGTTTCAGGTCACGTTTGTCGCACTCGTCTTCGCCGTCGTGAGCGGCGAGCACTTTTCCAGCTACTACCTCTTCTGGGGCGCGCTCCTGTTTGCGCTGCTGTATGTCTCATCGTTGCGCGCGGTCTATGAGTGGCTCACCGGCGTCATCCTGCGGGCGGCCGGCTACCGGCGCCGAGCGGTGCTCGTCGGCACGGGCAAGCACATCCGCGACGTCGCCCACGCGCTCGCGGACGCGCCGCACTCGCCGATCGAGGTCGTGGGGTTCCTGTCCCCGCGGGCGCTGCCCGCCAACGGCCTGCGTGCGCTGGGGTCGCTCGGCGAACTCGAGACGATCCTCCGTTCCGAGCGGATCGACGAGGTGATCATCGCCGACCCGGACTACCCCCAGCTCGACGCCGTCGAGCTCGTCGACCAGTGTCACCAGCGCGGCGTGCGCGTCCGTCTTGCGCCGTCGACGATGGAGATCCTGATCCACCGCGCCGAGTTCGTGCCGGGGCAGTCGGTGCCGCTGTTCGAGCTTGGTCCGCCCGTGTTCGAGGGCGTCGACTTCGCGCTCAAGCGGACGTTCGACGTCATCGGCGCGATGCTGCTGCTCGTGCTGCTGAGCCCGCTCCTGCTGGCGATCCTGATCGCCGTGCGCGTCTCATCACGTGGGCCGATCGTGTTCCGCTCAACCCGGCGGGGCATCGGTCAGCGACCGTTCCAGTGCCTGAAGTTCCGCACCATGCACACGAACGCCGAGGAGCAGCAGGCGGAGCTCGAAGAGCTCAACGAGGCATCGGGTGCGCTGTTCAAGATTCGCGACGACCCGCGACTGACGCGGGTGGGAGGCCTGCTGCGGCGCTTCTCGATGGACGAGCTGCCGCAGCTCGTGAACGTGCTCCGCGGGGAGATGTCGCTTGTCGGCCCGCGCCCGCTGCCCCAGCGCGACTACGAGATGCTCGAGGAGTGGCACCGCAAGCGCTACCTGGTGCTCCCCGGGATCACGGGGCTGTGGCAGGTCTCGGGCCGCTCCGAGCTGGACTTCGACGATCTCGTGCACCTGGACTTCATCTACCTCGAGCACTGGTCGCTGGCGCTCGATTTGACGATCATCCTGAAGACGATCCCCGCCGTTCTCTCTCGCCGCGGCGCCTACTGAGCGCCGCCGCGGCGGCCTACTGAGGACCCGTAAGCGCCTGCTCGCCTTGGCGTGGGGCGCGCCGGCGTAGGCTGCGAGGGGCCGTGCGCGGCCCATCCACCTGGGCCACCGCCTCCTGGTATACGCGCCAGGTGGCGCACGCGGCGTCCTCCCAGGTCCACGATGGGGGTGGCGGCGCCGGGCGCTGGGCCGCCTGCGCCGCGAAGATCAGCGCCTTCATGTCGCCCGGCGCGACGAACGTCGCGCGCTCGTCCAAGACCTCGCGCAGCGCCGGGACCTCGCAGGCCACGACCGGCGTGCCGCAGGCCATAGCCTCGACGGCCGGCAGGCCGAAGCCCTCATCCTCGGACGGGAGCACGAGCGCGTGCGCCCCACTGTAAATCGACGCTAGGTCCTCGTCGCAGACGTGCCCGGTGAGGGTCACGTCGGGCAGCTCGTGCGCCCAGGGCCGGGTTGGGCCGACGAGCACGAGCGGCAGCTCGCGCGGGGTGGCAGCGAGCTTGGCGAGGTGTTTTGTCGGATCCGGGTGCTGCAGGCCGCCCACCCATACCAGGTAGCGCTCGGGGAGCTCGAGCCGCGCCCGTGCCTCGGCGATCTCCTGCGGTGTGCGCCGGTACATCGCGGCGTCGGCCGCCTCGGGGATGACCACGATGCGCTCACGCTCCAGCTTCAGGCGCGTGAGCGCGTCACGTGCGAGCGCCTCCGTCGGCACGATCACGCGCATCGCGCGCTGGACGGCAAGCTGGCGCAGGCGCGGGCGCACGCTCGTCCGCAAGAGCTCACTGCGACGCTTGAGCGCGGCGAGGTCGTGGAGCGTGACGACCATTGGGCACGGGCTGTGCAGCATCGCGCCGTCCATCCACGGCGAGTGGAAGACGTCGGCGTGGCGCGGACGGTGAGTTTGGACGATCTCCGCGCGCGGATCGGCCGTGTCGTGCAATGCGCGGAGCAGGCAGCGGGAGTAGCGCCCGACGCCGCGCGGATCGGTGGCGCGTCGGCTGTCGAACGCGACCCTCACGCTATCTGCTCGCCGTCACGTCAGTCCCCGAGTCAACATACCGGGCAACATAGTCCCTTCGGGGAGGTTTGTGCAGGGATGAGCGCCGAATTGCGGCAGGCGACACCGCGTTCGACCGCGCGCGACGCTCGCCGGATCAGGCTCCTACACGTTCGTAGAGGCGCACTGCGGCGGCGATCAGGGCGGCCCGGGTGGTGGGGGTGGGGCTCCCCGTTGGCCAGCCCGCGCCAACGAGGTAGTAGTAGGACCCCTTGGTGAACGCGACGTTGAGCCCAGTGCTCTGCGGAGAAGAACCGCCGAAGCCGCGCGCTCCCGCAATGGCCGGCACGGCGAATTCGCTGACGCCGGGCCCGATGCCTCGCCGAACCTGGAAAGCGAGCTCTTTGCGCGCCGCGCGCGGCGATGGGAACTGCTCGACGATCGAGAGCGCTTCCGCTGGGCTGCCGCTCGCTGGATGAAGGAGCAACTCGCGGACGGCGGCGATGAATCCAAGACTCTGCAATCTTGCCGCTTCCCGAGCCCTCTGGCTCGCCGGTAGTTCCGCCACCCAGCTGGCCGCGTTGATGCCGAGTTGCCGGGTGCCCTGTCGCGTAAAGCCCGGCAGCTCGCCGACGGCGAGCACCCGACCGCGGACGCCGCGCAAGGCCGGAGGAGGTCCGGCCGGAACCCGCGTGCTCGACGGCGTGCTCGTACTACTCGAGGCAGCCGTCTTGTGGCTGGAGCTGCCACAGCCTGCGAACAAGATCGCACCCAGCAACCCCCCCACGACCCAGGCACGGAGCGCCATTGCGGCGGATACTTTCAGGCATGCGTAGTCCCTGTCAAGCTCTCGTCAGCTCCATGACCGCTTGGACGACGAGCAGGGTTGGATCGGCCGATGGCCCTCGGGGCCTGCGGCTCGACCATCGTTTCGATCAATTCTTGAAGCCTTGACCGACTTTCACGAAGGCCTGTGGGAGGGCGTACCAGTTGGATTGGATCCACCCAATCTGGAGCTGCGACGCGCATTCGTGCTGGAGCGCGTCGCCGCGGCAGGCGCGCATGCTGATGAGCCGCCTCGCGTGTTGGACGTCGGCTGCGGCGAGGGTCGCTTCGCCGCAGAGCTCGCGCGCGCGGGCGCGAGGGTCGTCGGCGTCGACGTGGCCGAGGAGCCGCTGCGCCGCGCGCGGGCAAGGCACCCAGCCCTGGACGTGCGGATCGTCCCCCTCGAAGGCCCCTGGCCGCTGGAGGATGCGGGCTTCGATGTCGTGTGGGCGGGTGAGACGATCGAGCACGTCGCCGACACCGCCGGCTGGCTGTCGGAGGTGCGACGCGTGCTGCGCTCAGGCGGCAGCCTGCTGCTGAGCACGCCCGCCCACGGTCGGCTTGCGATGCTCGGTCTGGCCATCTCTCACCGCAGGCTCGACGCCCACTTCGATCCCCGCGGCGATCACCTGCGGTTCTATAGCCCGCGCACACTGAGGCGGCTGCTCGAAGACTTCGGCTTCGAGGACATCGACGTGCGCGGCGCCGGCGGGATTCCCGGCGGGCGGCGGCTGCTGCTTGCCTCGGCGCGTCGGACGCGCTTCTAGCTCCGTCAGCCTCGCGCTTTGCGCCCCGACGGGACGGGCCGTCGCGAGCGCCTCGGCGCGGCTTTGGCTCGGGGCGTTACGGCCGTGCTCGCGCGGAGCGCTTCCACGTAGTCGTTCTGGATACTGATCGCTTCGGGGTTGCCCTTGGCGATCGCTTCGGGAGCGATCGACTCGGGATTCAGGTAAATGGCTGCGGAGAGCTCGCTCAGCGCCGAGGAGGCCACGCCGCCGGCAGCGCTGCCCGGAGCGGCAGAGCGGCCGCTCGAGAGGTCGTACTCGCCGAGCGTCAGCCACGTCTGCGGGTTGGAGGGCTGCACGCGCACGGCGCGTTGGAGCGTCGCGCGCGCGAGCGCCGCCTGGCCCGTCGCCTGCTGCACTGTCGACAGCGTGAACAGAGCCTGGACAGACAGCGGATCGCGATCTACGGCCGCGTGCGCCGAGTCCTGCGCGGCGCGCGGATTGCCGGCGAGCAGCGCGAGCGCCCGTTGGGAGGCGTCCATCGAGCGCTGCGGTTGCCACTGTGCCCAGGCGGCGAGCAGCGCCGCGATCACGGCAGCGCAGGCGACGGTCAACGATCGCGGATCAGTCCGCATCGGGCCGAGCCAGCGGACTCGAACACGCGCGAGGGAGCCCGCAGCGGGTGTGCGCAGGCTCGACGACCCGGACCCGCCGGCGAGCGGATCGAACGCGCCGGCGGGCGCCGCCGCGCGTGGAGAGGACAGCTCCGCGGCGCGAGGCATCAGGGGTCCGCGCCCCGCCAGCCAGCCGGCGCAGAGCAGCGCAACGCAGGCGTCACCGGGCACGTACCAGGTCCAGTCGACGAGTGAATGGATGCCGAATACGACGACGATGCTCAGCATGGTGAGCATGCCGACGCGCTCGGGCGTGTACCGCATCGGGCTGTGCCGCCAGCGCGGGCGTATGCCCGATCGCCAGTCTCCGAGCGTCCGCCAGCCGCTCCAGCGCCGGTTGAACGGATGCGTGCTGCGTCCCGCTGCCGCCATCCAGGCGGCGAGCAGCGCAAGCGTGAGCGCCAGCCCGACCAGGCCGAGGTCGGCCAGCGTCTGCACGACGTAGCCGTGTGCGTGCCTGACTTCGATCGGCGCCGTGCTGTAGCGCAGGCGCGCCGTCGCATAGCCTTCAGCTCCCGCCCCGAGGACGGGATGCGCCTTGAAGACCTTCAGCGCCTCCTTCCAGTAGCGCGCGCGCACGCTTGAGACGGCGGTCAGGCGACCGGGCGTGTTGGGAACGCGCGCGTTGGGATCGGTGAGCGAGTGGAAGGCATGGGAGACGCTGCCCGACAATCCGCGGTGGCTCGCGGCGAGGGCGCCGACGAAGCCGACGATCGCGAACGCGAGAATGCTCAACAGCAGCGCGCCCGCGCGCCGGCGCGTGAGCATCGAGGGCGCCTGGCGGCCGGTGCAGAAGCCGATCAGCAGACCGGCGAGCGTGAGCAGGATGAGCATCGCCGCCAGCAGCGCGCCGAGCTGGTGCCCGGCGGCCGTGCGCGCACCGAGGGCGACGTTGTCGGAGCTGAGCGCGTGCGTGGAGAAGTCCCACGCCACCAGCCCTGCGGCGCCGGCGGCGCCCACCAGCAGCACGGCGGCTCCCCGCAGGCGGATCGGCACGATGCAGAGCCACACAGCCACCCCGAGCGCCAGCGCGACGAGCGCTCCTCGCGAGTAGGCCAGCATCAGCGTGAGCAGCATCACACCCATTGCCGGATAGGCCAGGGCGCTCAGCAGCGCGTGTCCGGCCCTGCGCGCCCCCAGCCACATGCAGCCGATCGCTCCCATGGCGGCGGTCAGGCCGATCGCGTTCCAGTAGCTGTACGGCGCTCGCAGCCGAGCGTAGACATCGCTCGCGTCGAGCTGATCGGGGAACACCTTGGTCAGCAGCGCGTAGCCGCATACGACCACGGCCGCGAGGATCACGCCGCCGAGCACTGCCGGCCAGCGGCTGGGGGCCGCGCGGACGAGCGCTACCGCGGCGGCGAAAAAGCCGCTGTAGGCGAGCATGCGTCCGGCGTCCTGCCAGCTGTCGTCCGGCTGCACCGACCACACGACCGACAGCGTCGTAAGCGCCGTGAACGCGACCAGCAGCCCCACCGACCAGACCCCGTAGGAGCGGGGAGACGCGCGCGCGAACAGGACGGTGCCGGCGACGACCACGGCGGAGCCGATCGTGAGCGCCATCTCCACGGCTGTCATGTGCGCCAGGTTCAATCCACCCCCTGCGAGAAACGCGACGAAGCAGAGGACGCCGGCCGCGAGCAGCGTCGGCCACCAGAGTGCGGAGCCGCTCAGCCTTCCGCGCTGCGCACCCGCGACCGATTCGAGATCGGCCAGCACCTGCGGCGAGGCGGTCGGACGCTCAGCGGGAGCGGTGGGTACGGACACGGTTTCGGATTGCGCTTCCCGCCTGCAGAAGCGCACATGCGAGCATGAAGGCGAGGATCGCGAGCAGGGGCGTGGGAAGCGAGCTCAGCGCCGAGGCGATATTGGCGTGTATGACGCCCGGACGGATGACCTGGCCACCGACCCGGACCGGCGCCGCCCCGGTCTTCGGCACCCTCGTCAGCGCGGTGCGCTCGCCCGCAGTCAAGGGTATGGGGACCGGCGCCGCCCCACCTCCTGCGCCAGATCCCCCGCTCCCGCCCGCCGCGGCGAGTTGCGCGCGGCGGATCAGGTTGCCGCAGTCGGAATACTCTTCGACTTCGGTCGGCAGCTCCTGCAGCGCCCGGCTGTAGTCCTGCGGCGTGTACCCGCCCAGCGACTGACCGTGGATGCATCTGTTGATGATGGTCTGGCCGACGTCCGCGTTGGCCGCGGCGGCGATCGACAGGAGCACCAGCAGAGCGCTCGCGAGCGACAGGCAGCCAACCGTCGTCCCACGATTGCGTCCGGCGGCGGCGGCGCTGTTCGGTCGACTCTCAGAGTGGACGATTCTCATGAATGAAAGACGCAACGCTACCAATGCCCGCGGGAGAGGCCGAGCGTCGCGAGGGCCTGCGAGAAGCCCTTCGCCCATGCGTCGTGGTTGAACGCCAACACCTGTGTCGCCGCCGCGCTGCCGAGCCGCTCGCGCAGCGCGGCGTCCCCAGCCAGCCGTTGCAGCGCGCCCGCCAGCGAGGCGCTGTCGCCCGCGCGTACGACAAGGCCGTTCTCACCGTCGCGCACGAGGCCTCCCGCTGCCGCACCAACCTGATCGCTTGCTATCACCGAAAGCCCTCGATTCATCGCCTCGTTTACTACCAGGCCCCAGGGCTCGCGAAAAGTCGCCGTCGCGATCGAGGGTAAAACCAGAACATCGCAGGCGGCGTAGAAGTTGCGCAATTCCGTCGGCCCTACCACCCCCAGCCGGAGTGCATCGCCGCTGCGCTCGCCGCCTCGCGCGGCCTCCACAGCGTCGATGCCAGGCCCGGCGGGGTCCCCACCCACGAGCACGAGCGCGGCGGCGGGGCGCCCAAGATCCGATGCACGCCAGGCCTGCATCAGCACCTCCAACCCCTTCTCGCGCACAGCGCGGCCCACGAAGAGGAACTTCGTCTGCGCCTCAGCCGGCCAATCGGGGTCGCTCGGCGCCTCGATCTCGGGCGCCCGCCAGAAGTCGTTGTCGACCGATTGCGGCGCGATATGCACGTTGCTGGCGCCACGCGCTCGGACGTATGCGCTCACGTGTGGCCCGTACGTGACCACGGCGTCGGCGGTGCGGTAGAGCCGTCGCAGCGGGAAGTAGCTCAGAGCATGGGCCGCGCTGCGCGGGTGAGCCCACAGCGACGCCCACAGGATGAGCGGGACGCGTGCGCGGCGCGTTCCGGCCCACGTCGCCGCTGGCGCCACACGGCCGCCCGTGGGGCAAACGACGGCGCGGTAGTCGCGACTCGCCGCCAGCGCGGCCAGCTCGCGCGGGCGCACGCGCCGGTGCGGGAATGGCAACGTCCCTGCATCGGAGCCGCCGCCGTGCTTGGAGCGCCCACCGAACAGCGCGACCTCGATGCCCTCGCGCTCGTGCAGGCGCGCAAGCGCGCCGACGCGGTACGCCGGCGCGTGCCCCGTGACAAACAGGACGGGCTTCACCGCAACGCGTGCTCGTAGGCGGACAGCGTCTGGCGCCCGCAGCGCTCCCAGGTGAAATGCGCCGCGACGGTCGCTCGTGCGCGCTGACCCGCCTCGCGCAGCCGATGGGGGTCGCACAGGAGCTCGTCGATGCGCTGGGTCAGCCGCTCGATGTCGCCAGGCGGGACGAGCACCAAGCCGTCCCCAGCCGCGGCTATCTCCTCCGGCCCGGGCTCTCCCCGGCACCCGATCGCCGGCACCCCGCCCGCCATCGCCTCGACGTAGGCGACGCCGAAGGCCTCCTCCGTCGAGGGCATCACGAACAGCGTGCAGCGCCGTGCCTGATCGATCGCCTGCATCGGCGCGAGCTGCCCGTAGAACTCGACCCGCTCGGCCACCCCCAGCCGAACCGCGAGGCCTTCCAGGGAGACTCGCTCGGGACCTTCGCCGATGATCGCGTAGCGCAGCGTCGGATGTCGCCGGCCAAGCACCGCCAGCGCCCGCAGCACATCGGCGTTGCGCTTGCGCGCGATCAGGTGTGCGACCGTGACAAGAGTCGGTGGACCGTCCCGTCGCTGCGAGCGCGTGGCGGCGGGGATCTCGGCGCCGAGGTGCACGACGCGCGTCTCGTCGGCGCCCTGCGCGCGGGAGAGCTCGGCGATGCCCTGGCTGTTGGCGAGCACCAGGCGGGCGGCGCTCAGCGTGCGCGACACCGCCTCGGCGCCGGCAGGACTGCGGGCGGCCGTGTATAGGACGTCTCCGCCATGAACGGAGACGACGAGCGGCACCTGAGGGGATCGCAGACTGCCAAGCACGCGGCGTACGGCGTCACCTGCGGGCACGGCGTTGTGAACATGGATCAACTCGAACGGAAAGGAGCGGCGCAGGCGGTGCAGGGCGATCCCCAGCGCCGGCGCGGCCCACGCTCCCCAGGTCGCGTAGGAGCGATCGCGGGACGGCGAGAGGAACGGCAGGTAGGTGACCGTGAGCCCGTCGCGGATCTGCCTGCGCGGCTCGCGCACGCGGACGGTCAGCTCGCCGGCGGCTCGCGCCGGTCCCGCCGCAAGCGATGCGCGCGGAGGCACGAGTCGGTTCAGCACGAGCACGCGCACATCCGCGCCGGCATCGCGCGTGGCAAGCGCCTGGCGATGAGCCCAGATCCCGAGCACGGGATCGCGGCGGGTGGGATAGAACTCGGCTACGACGAGGACCTTCACCAGCGGCGATGGGTCGTTAGCGTGCGCTGCGCCTCACCGGCGCTCACGTATGGTCTCTCGGCCAGAAACGCCCGCGCCTCGGCGATTGCGTCCGCGCGCGAGTAGGCGTCGGCCGCCGGAGCTGCGCGGTGGCGGATCGCGACGGCGTCGACGACGCCGCAGCGCCATCCGCGTTCGCGCGCGATAGCCGCCCAGTGTGCATCCAGGCCCCAGCCCATGCGCAGCTCGGGAAACGGCAGTAGCGTCGCGAACGTTGCGCTCGCGAACGCACTCACAGGCCCGATCTCGACGAAGCTGGTCTCGCGCGCGACGCTGCGCGGGCGGCGTCGCGTCTGCGGCCATGCTGCGTGCGAGTTCAGGCGATGCGCGGGCTGGGCGAGCTGCAGGTTGAACCGCTCGCACAGGAACAGGAAGCGGTCGAGGAAGCCACGCGGCAACTCGACATCGTCGTCGACCACCAGCAGCCAGTCGCGACTGTCGATGGGATGGGCGGCGAGCAGACGGTTGACGTTCTCGAACTTGCCTTTGCCGCCAGGCGGGCAGAAGTGGAGCTCGACGTCGTGACGGGAGCCCAGCAGCTCCGCACGCGCAGCCTCCGCCAGGGCGACGCGCTCGTGCCGCTGCACGCCGAGCACGAGCACCCGTCGCCGGGGGGGTTCTCGGCGGGCGGCAAGCTTGAGAGCGAGGCGCCGGCCGCTCGCAAGCTCCCACGCGTCCACGAGCTCGTCGCGCGCGCCGCGCCTCACGGCGTCGAAGCCCCCCACCGTTCCGCTCGCGCCTGAGAGGAAGTCGAGTGGCTCCTCCTGCACGCGTTCGTCGCCGCCGGCGCCGCGACCGTGCGCCTGGACGTGCGGGGCCGCCCCAGCTGGGATCGCGGCGCCCGGTATTTGGTCGCCTTCTTGCCGCCGCAGCCGCTCGCGCGCACCCTCCCGCAGGCGGCCCGCGCTGTGAGCCACCATCGTCAGCCCGGCCGGGCAGCGTCGACGGATGACGTGTCCGGCGCACCCCGCGAGGGTGCGCAGCTCGCGGGCGAGCGACGGGGCTTGTCCGCGACGCGCGTCGAACTGGCGCGCAGCGCGACCGCGCGCATGAGCGCCACGCGCAAGCGAGCCGAGGCTCGCGTCGGCACCGGCGCGCCGGTGATCGACCCCCGCGCGAGCCACATACAGGACGCGTGCCTCCTCGGCGCAGGCGCCGCCTGCACAGCTCTTCCGCATGCGGTCTTGCCACTCCTGCTCGTCGCCGCCGTGCTCGAGCGAGACATCGAATGGCCCGACGCGCTCGAGCGCGCTGCGGCGGATGGCCATGTTGGCGCCCCATGCGTAGCGGGCGTCGGTGTCCTGCGCGCCCAGCTCCAGTGAGGTGATCGGCGGCGCCTCGCGCCCGCACGTGCGCAGCTCGCGGCCTTCCAGGCGCGCGTGGATGGGCCCGGTGAACACGTCCACCTCCGGGTGCTCGCGCGCCGCGTCGAGCAGCGCCTGCAGCCAGCCGCCGCTCGCGCGGATGTCGTCGTCGACAAACACCACGAGCTCGCCCGCCGAGCGCTCAACGCCGGTGTTGCGCGCGACGTTGAGGCCGAGTGGCCGCGCGTGGGGCTCGTAGCGGACGCCGAAGCGGGCCGCAAGTGCGCGCGCGGAGGTCGTGGGGCCGGCGTCGTCGATTACCAGCACCTCCGCGGCGGCGGCCGTGGCCTGGGGGGCGATCGAGGCGAGCGCGACCCGCAGGTAGGAGGCGCGTGCACGCGTGGGGATGACGATCGAGGCAGGTGGGCGCATCATGGTCGGGACAGTCTAGGTTTGCGGCCGCCTCCGCCCGGTCGGCCGGTCCGAGTCGCAATAGGCTGCCCGCACGAATGGTCCTGTTCCTGCACAACCGCTACCGCACTACCGGCGGAGAGGAGCGCGCCGTGGCGGACCTGCTGTGGCTGGTGCGCGAGCAGCTCGCCGAGCCGGCCGAGCTGTTCACGCGCACCTCTGCGACGCTCGGCCGCGGACGGGCTGGCGTGGCGTTGCTGCGTGGGGGGTTGGATCCTGAGGAGGTGTCCGGCGCGGTGCGTCGCGGCGGCGCGCGCGTAGTTCACGCGCACAACCTGCAGCCGGCACTGGGGTGGCGTGCGCTGGCGGCGGCTCGAGCCGCCGGCGCACGCGTCGTGCTGCACCTGCACCAGTACCGTCTCGTCTGCGCGATCGGCGTCTGTTTCACGCGCGGCGCTGAGTGCACGCGCTGTCACGGACGAGACACGTTCCCAGGCGTGCGCCTGAACTGCCGCGGCAGCTTGCCGGAGGCTGTCGCCTACGGCGCGTCGCTGGCGTTATGGCAACGGCGCCTGGTGGAGCAGGCCGACGCCGTGATCGTCCCGAGCGTGTTCGCGCGCGAGCGCCTGCGGCAGCTCGGTGCGCCGCTGCCATGGGAGCGCGTGCGCGTGCTCGCCCCGCCCGTGCGCGCTGTGGCCGCGGAGGCCCGCGAGGGCCAGCGGCGGGAGTACGCGCTCGTCGTCTCGCGCCTGGCGCCCGAGAAGGGAGTCGATGTCGCGATCGACGCCTGCCGGATCGCGGGGATCCCGCTGGTGGTGGCCGGCGAGGGGCCCGAGCGGGCCGAGCTGTGCAGGCGCGCCGGGGCCGGAGATGTTCGGTTTGTCGGTCGCGTGGGCGACGCCGAGCTGGCCGGGCTGCGCGCCGGGGCGGCGGTTGCGCTCGCCCCGTCGCGCTCCGCTGAGACATTCGGGCTCGCTGCCGCCGAGGCGATGGAGGCGGGCGTGCCGGTGGCAGCCAGCCGCGTCGGCGCGCTACCCGAGCTGGTCGATGAGGATGGGCTCGTGCCGGCCGGCGACGCGGACGCGTTGGCGCGGACGACGGCGCGCCTGGCCGGAGACCGCGCTGCCGGCGAGCGGGGTCGCGAGCGAGTACGGGCGCTGTGCGCTCCCGCCGTAGTCGCCCGTGCGCTGGAGGAGGTCTACGACGGCCGCGACGCTACCGCGCCGAGGGCATAAGCTCCGGCCGTGTCCCCCCCCGGCAGCGCTCTGATCACCGGCCTGACCGGTCAGGACGGCTCCTTCCTTGCCGAGCTGCTGCTCGAGAAGGGGTACGACGTCACCGGCCTCCTTAGAGGAGCGCCGGAGAAGCCGCTCGGATGCGCGGAGCACCTGCGCGGGGAGCTGGAGCTCGTGCAGGGCGATCTGCTTGCACCCGCCAGCCTGCGGGCCGCGATCGAGCGGGTGCGCCCGAGCGAGCTCTACCACCTGGCGGCGCCCTCGTTCGTGCCCGCATCGTGGGAGACGCCGGCCGAGACGATCGACGCGATCGCGGGCTCTGCCGCTGCGATCCTGGAGGCTGTTCGTGAGAACGATCCCGGCGTGCGCGTGTTCATGTCGGCGTCGGGTTCGATCTTCGGTGACGCGCCGGTGAGCCCACAGCGTGAGGACACGCCGTGCCGCCCGACGAACCCGTACTCGATCGCAAAGCTCGCCGCGCATCAGCTCGTGGGCGCCATGCGTCGGCGCCACGGGCTGCATGCCAGCTCGGGCATCGCCTTCAACCACGAGTCCGAGCGCCGTCCCGAGCGGTTCGTGACTCGCAGGATCACCCGCGGCGCCGCGGCGATAGCGCTCGGGCGCCAGCAGGAGCTGACGCTGGGCTCGCTGGACGCAGTGCGCGATTGGTCTTTTGCGGGGGACATCGTGCGCGGCGCATGGCTGATGCTCCAACAGGATCGACCCGACGACTACGTGCTGGCAAGCGGCGTACCGCACACCGTCGCCGAGCTCGCGCAGATCGCGTTCGCCTGCGTCGATCTGGACGCCGAGCGCTACCTGCGCGTTGACGCTGCGCTTGTTCGGCCGGCCGAGGACACTCCGAGCGTTGGCGACCCGGCCAAGGCGCGCGCGCAGCTGGGCTGGGAGCCGCAGGTGCAGTTTCGCGAGCTGGTCGAGCGCATGGTGCAGGCCGACCTGCGCTTGTTCGGCCGCGTCACCGCGGGTTCGTGAGCCGGCGCCCCGTCCAAGACACGCCGTACACTGGCGGGCCTGGATGGCCAATGTCGGCATCATCGGATTGGGCTACGTCGGCCTGCCGCTCGCCGTGGCGTTTGCACAAGAGGGTTGCGACGTCGTCGCCGTTGACGTCGACGTGCGCAAGGTCGAGGCGATCGCCGCAGGAGACTCCTACGTCGAGGACGTGTCCTCCGAGACTTTGAGGGAGCTCTCCGGGCGCATCGCGGCCACGACGCGCTATGGCGGGCTGGCACAGGCGGAGGCAGTGCTGATCTGCGTGCCGACGCCGCTCACTCGCAACCGCGAGCCCGACCTGGGACCCCTGATCGACGCGACGCGTGCGCTGGCGGAGGTGCTTGTACCCGATCAGCTGGTCGTGCTCGAGTCCACCACCTATCCGGGGACGACGCGCGAGCGCGTGGCGCCCCTGCTCGAGGAGTCCGGCCTGGCGGCCGGGAGAGACTTCCATTTGGCGTACTCATCCGAGCGCGTCGATCCCGGGCGCACGGACTTCAGCCTGCGCAACACGCCGAAGGTGGTGGGCGGCCTGACGGAGGCCTGCGCCGAGCGCGCAGAAGCACTCTACGGACTGGTGTGCGATCAGCTCGTGCGCGTCTCCTCGCCCGAGGCGGCAGAGCTTACGAAGCTCCTGGAGAACATCTTTCGTTCGGTGAACATCGCCCTGGTCAACGAGCTTGCGATGCTCACGGACCGGATGGGCATCGACATCTGGGAGGTCGTGGAGGCGGCCTCGAGCAAGCCGTACGGCTTCATGCGCTTCGACCCCGGGCCGGGTATGGGCGGCCACTGCCTGCCGGTCGACCCCTTCTACCTCAGCTGGCGAGCGCGCGAGTTCGACCTCGCCACGGAGTTCGTCGAGTTGGCTGGCAAGGTGAACCAGCAGATGCCCTACCACTGCGTGGCCAAGGCGCAGCGCGTGCTGAACGACGCCGGCCTCTCGGTGAAAGGCGCGCGGATCACGGTTGTGGGCGTCAGCTACAAGCCGGGAGTCGGCGACATCCGCGAATCGCCCGCGCTGAAGATAATCGCGCTGCTGCGGGAGCTCGGGGCGGAGGTTCGCTACCACGACCCGCACGTGCCCGCTCTCACGGACTTCGGACTCAGCAGCACGCCTCTTGAGGAGGCCTTGACGGACGCCGACATGGCGCTGATCGTCACCGCGCATCCGAGCGTCGACCACGATCTGATCGCCAGGCGCGCGCGCCTGGCGGTGGACCTGCGGGGCGTAACGCGCTCCTCGGGCGTTCCCGGCGTCGTGCGGTTGTGAGCGTGGCCGAGACGGACCCGAGCCCGGGGGGAGCCGCTGGCCTGCGCCCCGATGCACGCGCGCCCGGGCTGATGCTCGGGGCGGGCGTGGAGATCGGCGCCGGGGTGTCCTTTGGCGCCCACGTGGTGGTTCACGCGGCAACGATCATCGGCGCCGGCTGTGCGATCGACGACCATGCCGTGCTCGGCAGGCGCCCGCGACTCGCGCGAGCGTCATCGACGGATGGAGACCTCGGCCGCCTGGAGCTCGCCGAGCGGGTCACCGTGTGCGCCGGCGCGATCGTCCTCGCTGGTGCGAGCGTCGGCGAGCGGACGATCGTCGGCGATCAGTCGTTCGTGCGCGAGCGCTCATCGATCGGGGCGGGCTCGGTGATCGGCAGCGGCAGCGTCGTTGACAATGACGTCTCGCTCGGTGCTCGCGTGCGCGTGCAGACGAATGTCTACTTGGCGGCGTTCACGATCGTCGAGGACGACGTGTTCGTGGGCCCGGGAGTGACGACGACCAACGACGACACGATGGCTCGACACGGACCGCAGACGCGGCTGCGCGGGGCGGTATTACGCCGCGCCTGTCGCGTCGGCGGCGGCGCGGTGTTGACCCCGGGCGTGGAGATCGGCGAGGAGGCCTTCGTGGCCGCGGGGGCGCTCGTCACGCGCGACGTTCGCGCGCGCGCGGTCGTCATGGGCGCGCCGGCGAGGGTAATTCGAGATGTCACCGACGCGGACCTGCTCGAGCGCTGGCGCTAGCGTGCCACCGCGGCGACGGCGGCGACGACCTCATCGGCCTGCGCTCGCGTCAGCGCTGGGCTCATCGGAATCGCCAGGTGCGTTGCTGCGGCGTGCTCGGTAGCGGGCAGCTCGACGCCGGCGCCCCACTCGCGCATCGGCAGCTGGCGGTGCACGGGCGTTCGGTAGTAGGCCTTGCAGCCGATGGCGGGGGCCTTGAGGGCCGCTTCGAGACGCTCCACTTGCGGGTGGCTCACGACGTACAGGTGCCACGCCGGCGAGGCGCCGTTTACGGCGTGTGGCAGCCCGACGAGCTCGTCGAGCCCGGCCTGCTCGTAGTGGCGCGCGGCCTGGCGGCGACCGCGGGCCCATTCGTCGAGATGCGGCAGCTGCACGCGCAGAATCGCGGCCTGCAGCTCGTCCAGGCGTGAGTTGTATCCGAGCTGCTCGTAGTCGACCTTGTCGCGCGAGCCGTGGAAACGCAGGATTCGCGCCTGCTCGGCGATCTGCTCGTCGGGCGTGACGATCATGCCGCCGTCGCCGAAGGCTCCGAGGTTCTTGGATGGGTAGAACGAGAACGTCGCGGCCGCTCCGAGCGCGCCGGGGCGCCCGCCGATCGAGCCCGAGCCGGCGGCCTGAGCCGCGTCCTCGAGCACGGGCGCGCCGAGCGCCTCGATCTCGGCGACGGGCGCGACGTTTCCGAACAGATGAACGGCGATCACCGCCTTGGTGCGCGGCGTCATCGCCGCTCGCACCGTCTCGGCCGTCATGCAGTAGGTGCTTGGGTCGATGTCGCAGAACACCGGCCTGGCTCCCGTCGGTGGGATTGCCTCGACGGACGCGTAGAACGTGAACGACGGCACGACCACCTCGTCGCCGGGTCCAACACCCATCGAGCGAAGGGCGATCGTGATCGCATCGGTTCCGTTCGCCACGCCTACCGCGTGCTCCACTCCGCAATAGGCGGCGAACTCGCGCTCAAACGCGGTCACCTCCTCCCCAAGAATAAAGCGTTTCCTGTCGAGAACTCTGTCGATCGCCTCTCGCAGCTCGTTACGAAGCGGTGCCAGCGGAGTGGAGGTATCGAACAGCGCGACCGCCATCGCGCTCAGCGCGGCCTCAACATCTCGAGATCCGTGCGGGCCATCAGGCGAATCAGCTCCTCAAAGGAGGTCTGCGGCTTCCATCCGAGATCCCGCGCCGCCTTGGAAGGATCGCCGATCAGGTGATCGACCTCGGCCGGCCGCACGAACGCCGGGTCGATGACCACGTACTGCTCGAAGTCTCCGAGGCCGACCTCCTCGAAGGCGATCTGGCAGCACTCGCGCACCGAATGCGCCTCGCCCGTTGCGATCACGTAGTCCTCGGCGGCGTCCTGCTGGAGCATCAGCCACATCGCCTCGACGTAGTCCTTGGCATAGCCCCAGTCGCGTTCGGCGTCGAGGTTGCCGAGGCGGATCTCCTTCGTGAGGCCGTGCTTGATCGCGGCCGCGTGCCAGGTGATCTTGCGGGTGACGAACTCCAAACCACGGCGACTTGACTCGTGATTGAACAGTATCCCCGAGGTCGCGTGCAGGTCATAGGACTCGCGGTAGTTGACCGTGATGAAGTGGCCGTAGACCTTGGCCACGCCATAGGGTGAGCGCGGGTAGAAGGGAGTCGTCTCGGTCTGCGGCACTTCGCGGACCTTGCCGAACATCTCGCTGGAGGACGCCTGGTAGAAGCGGGCCTCGGGGCAGACTTCGCGCATCGCCTCGAGCATTCGAGTGACGCCGACGCCGCTGAACTCGGCGGTGAGCGTCGGCTGGATCCAGGAGACGGCGACGAAGGACATCGCCGCGAGGTTGTAGATCTCCGAGGGCTGGGACGCGCGCAGGGCGTCGACTAGCGAGCGCTGGTCGAGCAGGTCGCCCTGGTGGAAGGTGATGCGGTCGCGGATCTGCTCGATCCGGTCGAACTTCTCGGTCGAGGCGCGGCGCACCATGCCGTGCACCTCATAGCCCTTCTCGAGCAGCAGCTCGGCAAGGTAGGAGCCGTCCTGGCCGGTGATTCCCGTTACGAGCGCTTTGGGTCGGTCGGTCATATGACGCGGCAGCCTATAGAGCGCCGCCGATGCGCCGTTCGCTCGACGGCGTGCCCTCAGCGCTCGGCCGGCACGGCGGTCTCGGCCGGCGCCTGCGGCTCGCCTGAGTCCTTCAAGGTGCGCAGCCAGCTGACTGTCTGAGCGATTCCCTGCTCCAGGTCGATCTGTGCCTGCCAGCCGAGCAGCGTGCGCGCCTTCTCGACCGACGGCCAGCGGCGCTGCACGTCGACGGCGAAGCTCGGCAGGTGCTTCAGCGCGAGCGCGTCAGGGTCCTCGCCGCACGCCTCCCACACGATGCGAGCGATCTCGGCGACCGTCAACTCGCGTGCGGCCGAGATGTTGAAGTCCTCGTTCAAGCCCGCCGGCGAGCTCATTGCCGCGACGATGCCGTCGGCGATGTCGTCGACGTGGGTGAGCGTCCTGGTCTGCTCGCCTGATCCGAAGATCTCAAGCGGCCGCTGTCCCGCGAGCGTCTTCTTGATCAGGTCTGGTACCGCGTGGGCGATCCCGGGCTCGTCGTCGGGCAGCTCCCCCGGACCGTACGCGTTGAACGGGCGGCAGATCGTGTATGGCAAGCCGTGCTCTGAGTGGGCCGCGCGGCAGTAGACCTCACCGGTCAGCTTGGAGAAGCCATAGGCGGAGATCGGAACGGGACACTGCGGCAGGTAGTCCTCCGGCGTCGGGAACAGCTCCGCGCGCTCGAACACCATCGAGGAGGACACGTACACGAAGCGCTCCACTTCGACGTCGATCGCCGAACTGATGACGGCGTTGTAGAGCGCGTTGTTGACCTCGGTCAGCGTGTACGGCAGGCGGTGGAAGTTGGCGATCCCCCCAACGATCGCGGCGAGGTGAACCACGTGCGTACAGCCCTTGGTCGCCCCAAGCGCCTGCCCGGGCAGGCGCAGGTCGCCGGTATGCACCTCGCAGCCCTCGCGCATCCACTGCGGTGCCGGGCGTTGGTCGGAGACGCGCACCTCATACGCCGGATCTGTCAACAGTCGCCTGACGACGGCGGAGCCGATCGTACCTGCCCCGCCGGTGACGAGCACGCGGCTCATGCGCTGGCGAGGAGGGCTGCGATCTCCGAGCTGTAGGCGAACACCTGGGCCGCGCCCCAGCAGTTCCAGGGATCCACCACCAGGCAGTCCCCGCCGGCCCGCTCGGCGATCGCGGCCAGCGTGCGCGGATCGCGAAACTCGGTGTGGTTGGTGGCCACGATGACAGCGGCCGCGTCGTCGACGGCCTCGGCGAACGAAGCGGTCGGCGTCGGCACGTGCGGGTCGTGAACGGCGACATCGGCAAGCTCGCGCTCGAGCAGGCGGATCAGCTTGTGCGCGAGCGAGTCGCGCTCGTCGTCGGTGTCGGCCTTGAAGGCCAGGCCCAGGACCGCCACCTTGCGGTTGGCGAGTGGGCCCACGCGACGCTTGACCCCCTCGAGCAGGAACAGGGGGACGGACTCGTTCACGCGCGAGACCGCCAGCAGCATGCCCGGAGCCGCCGAGCGCTCCTCGGAGAAGGCGAAGTCCTTGCGCAGGCAGGTCCCGGCGGTCAGCCCCGGCTGGGCGATGCCGCCGCGCGGGTAGTCGCGGTTGATCAGGTCGATCACCTCGAACACGTTCGCCGAGACGCGCTCGCAGTCCATCATCAACAGGTTGGGGAGGGCGAAGTGCGTGTAGCGGAGGATGTTCGTCCAGATCTTCGCCAGCTCGGCGTGAACGGGCGTCGTCTGCACGATCGGCGCTCCGAACGCCTTGAACAGCTCGCCCACCACCTCCCCGGAGCGGGCGCCGACGCCGCCGATGATGCATGGCAGCGTGTCGATCTCCTCGATGAAGCGCCCGGCGGCGATGCGCTCGGGCGCGTGCGCGACGAAGATGTCCTCGCCGATCCGAAAGCCGCGATGCTTGGCCAGGTAGCCGGCGACGAACTCGGTCGTGCCCGGCGCGACGGTCGAGCGCAGGATCAGCGACTGACCCGGCTCGAGCACGCCCAACAGGTCGTCGAGCGCCGAGCGGATGTCGCGCATGTCGATCTCGATGTGCGAGAACGAGGGGGTGCCCAGCGTGATCACGATGTGACGGGCGCGCGCCGCGTCCGCGACGCGCTCGGACAGCGACAGGCGACCGCCCGCATGGACGCGATCGAGCAGCTCTGGCGCGCCGTTCTCGGCGAAGGGCATCCTCCCTTCGCGCACGGCGCCAAGGCGTACGGGGTCGTTGTCGATCCCGACCACGTTCAGGCCGCGGTCTGCGAACGAGAGGGCCAGCGGCAACCCGACGCGGCCGAGGCCGACTACGGACACATCCGCGCTTTCCGGGGCACTCATCGAGTCAAGAGGTTAGTGACGCCAGCCCGCGTAACCGCGCAGTACGCGCCCGGGTGCGGCGACGCGCGGCCGAACGATCTCTGGCTGAGGGCGTGCGTAGAAGTATGCCTTGTGTTTGACGGCGTATAGCAATGGTTATACGCGAGCGAGTTTGTCCATTGCCGTCCCGGCCTCTCCTGGCCGGCCCCGTATCACTATCGCTATACACGTGCACCTGCCTGCGCCGCTCGACTGCGCCGCTCGCCTACGCCCGTTGCTTGCCCCTCATCGGCCAGCGCTCCCGTAAGTACTGTCGCGCAAAGCCCGCGACGAAGCGGGGGTTGTAGCGGGCATAGCGTCGCCATAGGCGCCGCGGCTCGCGCGATAGACGGTAGGTCCACTCGAGGCCATTGCGCTGCATCCAGAGGGGCGCCTGTGAGACCAGCCCAGCGTGGAAGTCGAACGCCGCGCCGACTCCGACGAGCAGCGGAGCGGACAGCCGCGGACGCATCTGGAGCATCCACTTCTCCTGCTTGGGCTGTCCGGTGCCGACCCAGACGATCGCTGCGCCCGTCGAGTTGATCTCCGTGACCACCCGATCCTCCTCGTCGGCCGTGAGGGGACGAAAGGGCGGTGAGTGCCCGCCGGCGATCAGGAGTCCGGGGAAGCGCTCGCCGAGCCGCCGTTCCAGCAACTGCAAGGCATCGGGCGAGCGGCCGCCGTAGAGGTAGATCGACGCGCCCGTCCGGGCGGCGCGGGCACAGAAGCCCGCCATCAGGTCGGGGCCGTAGATCCGCGTGGCGTGCCGATGCCCGAGCGCGTTCAGCGCCCACACAAGGGGCTGGCCATCGGGTACCGCGAGCGTCGCGCCGAGGACCGCCGCACGGGCGTCGGGGTCCTCCTGGGCGGACATGACCAGATTGACGGCCGCCGCCGTGACGTATCCGTGCGCGCCGGCGGCGATCGTCGCCTCCATCCAGTCCAGCACTTGCTCGTAGTCCGACAGCGCCAGCGGGATGCCCAGCACCTCGGCTGTCGGGGGCGGAGCGGGAGGGGTGGCTGCCGAGGACGTCGGGATTGCGTGAAGATACCGGCCGGCCGTGGGGATCAATTACGACTTCTGGGCGCAGCGACGGGTTCTCATCACCGGCCACACCGGTTTCAAGGGAGCGTGGCTGTCGCTATGGCTCCAGTCGCTCGGCGCCGAGGTGACCGGCCTGGCTCCGGGACCGCCGACGAGTCCATCGCTGTATGAGCTGGCTGCCCTCGGCGCGAACATGTGCGAGCACGCCGTCGACGTGCGCGACGCAGAGGCGCTCCGCGCGGCGCTGCTCAGCGCGGCCCCCGAGGTCGTGATGCACCTGGCCGCCCAACCGATGGTCCGGCGCTCGCTGCGCGACCCGGCGATCACCTACGCGGTGAACGTGATGGGCACGGTCAACCTGCTGGAGGCGGTACGTCGAGAGGGGAGCGGGGTCAGGGCGGTCGTGGTGGTCACCTCCGACAAGTGCTACGAGAATCGCGGCGAGTCCTCGAGGCGGTTCGTAGAGGATGATCGTCTCGGCGGAGACGATCCGTACTCGAGCTCAAAGGCGTGCGCTGAGCTCGTGACCGCCGCTTACCGGAGGTCGTTCTTCTCGGGGCTGGAGCATCCCCGGGTGGCGACGGCGCGCGCGGGCAACGTGATTGGCGGAGGGGACTGGGGAGAGGACAGGCTCCTCGCAGACGTCGTGCGCGCGGCGCAGGCCGGAGAGCAGGTGCGGGTGCGCAACCCGCACGCGGTACGCCCCTGGCAGCACGTGCTGAACCCGCTGGGCGGCTATCTTCGCCTCGCGGAGGAGCTGTGGCATACGGAGGCGGCGGCGCGGGCTTGGAACTTCGGGCCGCCCGAGGCAGATGCGCGAACCGTGAGCTGGATCGTCGAGCGCTTGGGCGGGCTTTGGGGCGGGGAGTCCAGATGGGAGCTCGACGAAGACGCGAACCCTGCCGAGGCGGGCCATCTGGCACTCGACTCGAGCGCCGCTGAGCGCGATCTGGCGTGGCGCTCGGGTTGGGATCTGGATGAGGCGCTGCGGAAGGTCGTCGAGTGGTATCAGGCGCAACGCCGAAACGAGGACATGCGCGGCGTCAGCCTCGCTCAGATCGAGCAGTTCGAACGGTCCGTCTAGCGGTGGCGGTCTCCCTCGAGCAGGCTCCGTCGCGGCACAAATCGTGCGCGCGTGTCGCTTGGCGGGCGGTCACCAGATAGCAGAATTCGCCTGGCTGGCAATATCCGTAGTCTCCCGGCCGTGAGCCCGTTGAGCCTGCGTCGCTACCGCGCCGAGCGTCTCCTGCGAGAGGAGTTCGACGGGCTGCGAGCGACGGTGATTGCGAGCGTGCGCGGGCGGTTGCGTTCGAGTGGAGTGAGCATCGACGCGAGCGATTTGGAGGCCTGCTACGCCCAGGCTTGGCACGGTCTATACGCAGCCGTCCTGGATGGTCAGGAGATCACAAACCCCGCGGGCTGGCTGGTGCTCGTGACGTTCCGGCGCGCGATCGAGGAGCACCGCGCCCGCAGGCACCTCGCCGACGCCGAGCTGGCCGGCGCCGAGGATCGCGACTTCGCGGCCGAGCTCGACGACCGGATCAGGCTGCGCCAGCTGTTCGAGGCGCTGCGCGGCCGCTTGAGCGCGCGGGAGCTGCAGGCCGCCGCCCTGTGCTACCTGCAGGGGCTCTCGCGTTCGGAGGCGGCTGCGCGGATGGGCGTGAGCGAGACGAGGTTGCGCAAGCTGATGGAGGGCCACGGGGCCGGCCGGCCCGGCGTGGCAGGCAAGGTGGGCGAGCTGGTCGAGACGATCCGCGGTGGCGGCTGGTGTGAGGAGCAGGGCTCGCTGATGCGCGGCCTCGCCTACGGCATCCTCGATCCTGGCGGAGAGCGCTACCGGCTGGCGCTGGTCCACAGCAGCGAGTGTCCGGGCTGTCGCGCCTACGTCGTGTCCCTGCGTGGCCTGGCCGCGGTCCTTCCTCCCGTGCCTGCGCTCCTGCACTGGGCGCTCGGCGGCACAATCGGCGAAGCCGGCGCGGCTTCCGGCGCGGGAGTCGGAGCGGGCGGGCATGCGGCCAGCGGCGTTGGCACTTCCTCGGGTCCCGGCGGGCAGGGCGCGGCGGGCGCGCTCGCGCCGGCGGCGGGTCCCGGATTGGGCGGCGCCGTCTCGGCGTCGGGCG
>Ga0182024_10006541_pt1 | contig 25533 bp, 21 predicted proteins | sample P32metaG_FD_120480 | JGI IMG/M metagenome (GOLD analysis project Ga0182024, IMG submission 120480) | Permafrost microbial communities from Stordalen Mire, Sweden - P3-2 metaG (Illumina Assembly) | ecosystem: Environmental > Terrestrial > Soil > Wetlands > Permafrost | place: Sweden: Stordalen...
ACCTAGACCCGCGCCAGAGAAATCGACGGGCGGATGCAGAGGCGGCGGCCGTTCGGGAGGCAAGTGACCCACGCCCATCATCGTCGCCTTCGGCGACGGCGACGGACGCGGCGGAGCGGCATTGGGTCGCGGAGGCGTCGGCGGCTGGGGCGGAGGCGCCGCGGCACCACCCGGATGAGCCACTACGAAAGCGTGCCCACACTTCGGGCATCGCATCTTCAATCCCGTCGGGGGCACGCGCCTTTCGTCGACCTGGTACGGCGCCTTGCACGCCTCGCACTCGACCTTCAGCATCGCACTCGAAAGGCTATCACAGCCATCGCCTAGGGTAGGCTCCCCACATGATCGATCCCGGGCGCCCCTACGCCGTTCAGCTCGCCGCGCGGGCCGCAGCGATCGGCACGGCGTGCGTGCACGCGGGTGACGCGCACGACCCGTTCACCCACGCGATCGAAGCGCCGCTCGTCTTGTCGAGCGCCTTCGGATTCGAGAGTGCCAGAGAGGCGGCCGGAGCTTTCCGTGGAGAAAATGAAGCGCTCATCTATGGACGGTGGGCAAACCCTTCGGTACGGGCGCTGGAAGCCAAACTCGCTGCGCTCGAAGGCGCAGAAGACGCGTGCGCCGCGGCGAGCGGTGTCGCCGCCGTCACGGGTGCCCTCCTCACGATCTGCGAGCAGGGCAGTCACATCGTCGCGCCTCGGGCGATGTACGGCGAGAGCGCCCGCCTCCTCCGCGAGCGCCTCCCACGTTTCGGAATCACGACGACTTTCGTCGACGCTACCGATCCCGCTGCCTTCGCCGCCGCCGTCCGCCCGGAGACGCGCGTGTTCTACCTCGAGACGCCCGCCAACCCGAACCTCGCGATCACGGACATCGAGTCCATCGCGGGGATGGCCAAGGGGCACGGAATCGTCACGATGGCCGACAATACGTTCGCGACCCCTTTCGCTCAGACACCTGTCGAGCTCGGCGTGGACCTCGTGCTTCACTCGATGACCAAGGCCCTGGGCGGACACGGAGACGCCATCGGCGGCGTCGTGCTCGGCCGCAAGGCGGAGGTCGGCCGTATCCGCGATCTCATCATCAAGGGGATGGGGGGGGTCCTCGCACCCTTCAACGCGTTTCTCATCTCTCGCGGCCTCCGAACGTTCGCGCTCAGGCAACGCCAGGCCTGCGAGACCGCGTCGCTCCTCGCCGCGCGTCTGGCAAGTCATCCCCGTGTCGAGCGGGTCTACCACCCGTCGCTTCCCTCGAACGCCGGCCACGGGATCGCATCCAGGCAGATGCACGCCTATGGCTCGATCTTGTCGTTCGAGGTCGAGGGGACCCAACAAAAGAGCACGCTGGAGGTCGGCCGATCCGTTCTCGAGGGCGTAAAGCTTATCACGCACGCGGTGAGCCTCGGCGACGTCCGGAGTCTCCTCGTTCATCCCGCCTCCACGACGCACTCGACCATGCCCGCAGAAACGCGGGCCCAGGCCAACATCGGCGACGGCCTTCTGCGCCTGAGCGCCGGCGTCGAAACCGCCGAGGACCTTTGGCAGGACCTTACTCAGGCGCTGGCGAGGGCCTGACCTCCAGGGGGCCCCGTGCTAGACCGATCCCTTCGTATGGACTGCCTGGTTGTCGTCGGTGCGCGACAGCACAATCTGAAGAACGTCTCGGTATCCTTACCGCGCGGCAAGCTCGTCGTTTTCACCGGGCCTAGCGGATCCGGAAAATCGTCCCTCGCGTTCGACACGATCTACGCGGAAGGTCAAAGGCGCTACGTCGAGTCGCTCAGCGCATACGCGCGGCAGTTCCTCGAGCAGCTCGCAAAGCCGGACGTCGAGCGCATCGACGGTCTCTCCCCGGCGATCGCTATCGAGCAGAGACCGCTTTCGAAATCGCCGCGCTCTACGGTGGGCACGGTGACCGAAATGGCGGACTATTTGCGCCTTCTTTTCGCCCGGGTCGGTGTGCCTCACTGCCCACGCTGCGGCAAACGGATCGAAGCGCAGACCGTCCAACAAATCGTCGACCGCGTACTCTCGCTGAGGGAGGGGACACGTCTCAGCGTGCTCGCGCCCATCTGCCGGGCGCGAAAAGGGGAGCTGAAGCTCGAACTCGATCGCCTGAAAAAGGACGGTTTCGTGCGCGCCCGCGTCGACGGTTCGGTGGTCGACCTCGGCGACGAGATCATTCTCGATCGCGCAAAGCCGCACGATCTGGACGTAGTCGTCGACCGCCTCGTACTGAAAGAGGGGCTCAAAGGCCGGCTCACGGACAGCGTCGAGCTCGCGCTCAAGCTTGGCGAGGGCCGCCTGCTGGTCGCCGTAGAAGGAGAGGAGCCGTTTTGGCTTTCGGAGCGTTTTGCATGCATCGATTGCGGCATCTCTCTGCCTCCGATCGAGCCGCGAATGTTCTCGTTCAACGGTCCCCACGGTGCGTGCCCGGCATGCGACGGTCTAGGCTCTCGGGTCGTCGTCGACTCGGACCGTGCCATCGGCGATCCGGAGCGCACTTTGCGCGAGGGGGTCGTGCTCGCTTGGGGACGCCGAGGATCGGTCGCTCTAGCTACGGAGCTCGCCCGCGCCGTCGAGACGCTCGGCATCAATCCCGACACTCCGTGGCAAGAGCTGCCCGAGCCCGCAAGAGAAGCGATTCTGTACGGAGGACACGGAGAGCGCGCGGGCAAAGGGCGGGCGCGGCGGAAGGGCTACCTCGGAATCATTCCGAGGCTGGAGGAGCGGCTCGCCGCGGGACCGTCTCCGGAACGCATCGACGACGCCGAGATCGATGCGGATGAAGGTGGAATCGGCGACGACGAACTAGGCCGCTTTCTCGCGACGCGCGTATGCGACGCATGCAAAGGGCGACGGCTTCGTCCAGAAGCCCTTGCCGTTAAGCTCGACGGCAAAGACATCGCGGAGCTCGGAGCCCTGCCCTTGCGCGAGCTGCGCGCTTTCGTCGACGCAATGGGCTCCGCGACGGCCGAACGAACGTCGGCCTTCTCGCCCCGGGAGCGCGCCGTGGCGGAGCCTCTCCTTCGAGCCGTCGGTGCCCGCCTGGGCTTCCTCATCGACGTGGGACTCGACTACCTCGCCCTCGACCGGAGCGCGCAGACCCTCTCGAGCGGCGAGGGGCAGCGCATCCGCCTCGCGACCCAAATCGGCGCCGCGCTCGTGGGCGTTCTCTACGTCCTCGACGAGCCCTCGGTCGGCTTGCATGCCCGCGACAACACGCGCCTCATCGAGGCCCAGCTCCGATTGCGCGATCTCGGAAACACGGTGTTCGTCGTGGAGCACGACCGCGAGGCCATTCTTGCCGCGGACCACGTGCTCGACATGGGGCCGGGCGCCGGGGTTCATGGCGGAATGATCGTCGCGCAAGGGACCCCCGCCGAAATCATGAAGGACCCGCGCTCGATCACGGGTCCGTACCTCTCCGGGGAGAAGCGACTTCCGGTCCCGCGTCACAGGAAGGCGCGTGGCAAAACTTCCGTGTCTATCGTCGGCGCGCGCGCGCACAACCTGAGAAACGTGCGCGTGGACATCCCGACGGGCCTGTTCACCTGCGTAACGGGCGTATCCGGAAGTGGCAAATCCAGCCTCATCGTGGATACGCTCCTCCCGGCGGCCCGGGCGGCGCTCTACTCGGCAACCTCGCCCATCGGCGAGTGCGACGAGGTCCTCGGGCTCGCTCACGTCGACAAGGTCGTCTCGATCGATCAGGCCCCGATCGGCAGGACACCTCGCTCGAACCCGGCCACGTATACCGGAGTCTTCGCACTTCTCCGCGATCTCTACGCCGGGCTGCCTGAAGCACGTGCGCGCGGGTACAAGCCGGGACGATTCTCGTTCAACGTCAAGGGCGGCCGATGCGAAGCGTGCCAAGGCGACGGCGTCTTGCGGATCGAAATGCACTTTCTCCCCGACGTCTTCGTCACATGCGATACGTGCGGCGGAAAACGCTACAATCGCGAAACCCTGGAAGTAACGTATCGCGGCCTGTCCATCGCCTCGGCGCTCGAAATCACGGTCGAGCAAGCATACGAGACCTTCGACGCGATCCCACGCGTGAGAGACCGGCTCGACGCGCTTCGGAGAGTCGGGCTCGGGTACGTGACGCTCGGCCAACCAGCTACGACGTTGTCGGGTGGAGAAGCGCAGCGCGTAAAGCTTGCGCGCGAGCTCGCGCGCAAGGCGACGGGGCGGACCCTCTATGTACTCGACGAACCGACGACAGGGCTCCACTTCACCGACATCGAGGCGCTTCTTACGGCGCTCACCGACTTGCGGGATCAAGGGAACACCATCGTCGTGATCGAGCACAATCTGGACGTCGTCGCGTGCGCAGATTGGGTCATCGACCTCGGTCCGGAAGGCGGCAGCGGGGGCGGCCAGATCGTGGCGGTAGGCACTCCGGAGCACGTGACGGAATGCGAAGGATCGCACACCGGCCGGTATCTTCTCGAGGTGCTCGAGCGCGCGAAAGCCCTCGCACCTCCGCGCGACGAGCCAAAACGGCGCGCGAAGGTCGTCTAACTCGTCCAAGCGGAGACGCAGACTACGAGTAGTCCTTCTCCATCCGCTCCTGATCCTCTTTGCATCGGATGCAGAGCGTTGTCTCGGGCCGTGCTTCCAGGCGCTTGATCGAGATCTCCTCCGAACATTCTTCGCAGACGCCGAAGCTCCCGTCGTCGATCTTGGTGAGCGCCTTCTGGATCTTTTCGAGGAATGCTTTCTCGCGCCCACGAAGTCGGAAGGTGAAAGATTGCAGATATTCGCTCGAGGCGAGGTCCATCTCGTCGGGCAAGTCGTTCGCGTCGAGAGCCATATCCTCTTCGAGGGTTTGCTTCGCTTTCTTGACGATCTCGTCACGCTTCTCGGTGAGCAGCGTCTTGAACTTCTTGAGCTGAAGCTTGTTCATCGCCGTTTCCTTCACTGTGGCGCTCGCCATTGGCCCCTTCGAAAGCGGAGTAGAGTATTCATCCATCTCGACGACGTCAACGGGCGAGCAGACGAAAGAGGGCCGCACCTTTCATGACGCACGGCCCCTTTCGTGATGCACCCATTGACGCAGAGCGGGCAAGGAGCAGTATCCCCTCCATGGGGCCCACGGCGCGGACCGCTCGTCACGCCGCACGGACCGACCCGGCGCCGCGCGTTCGCGTCGGCATCGACGAGAACGGACTTGGGCCCCGCCTCGGCCCTCTCATCGTCACAGCGGTCTACGCACGGACGGAAGCGGGAGGGCATCGCCTCGCGGAAAGCGGACCGCGAGGGCCACTCGCAAAGCGCCTCGGGGACTCGAAGGCGCTCGTCTCATTCGGGGACACGGCTCTCGGAGAAGCTTGGGCCCGTGCCGTTGCGCGCCAGACGGGGCGTGAGAGCACCGAGACCCCCGATGGCCTCGTTCACGACATGTCGGTCGACTCGCGAGCGACTCTCCAAGCGCCATGCCCGGATCACCACCGCGGGCAGTGCTGGGCGACGGATGCCGAACGCTTCACCGCGGACGAGAAACTCGTATCGCGCGTCACCCGCGATCTCGCGTCGTTAGCCGGCAAGGGGGTCCGTGTGCTAGGCGCTCACGTGGCGATCGTCTGTACGGAGCGGCTCAACGAGGCTGTGTCGCGGGGCCTCTCGCGCTTCGCGACCGACCTTCACGCAATGGAGCGTCTGGCCCTCTTCGTGAGAGAAAGAACCCGCTGCGAGCTCGATATCACTTGCGGAAAGGTCGGCGGCTACGATCGCTACCCTGGCGTGTTCGGACCGCTCGCCGGTCGTCTCTATACGACGCTGTCGGAAGGGCGCGCCCGGAGCGAGTACAAAATCGCGGGCCTCGGACGCCTCGCGTTTGTGCGCGACGCCGACGCGGGGCACTTGCTCGTATGCATGGCGTCTCTCATCGGCAAGTGGGTACGGGATCTGCTGATGGCGAGAGTGACGCGTTACCATCGGTCGCACGACCCGTCGTTGCCGGAAGTGAGCGGTTATCACGATCCGATCACGACGCACTTCATCCGAGCGAGCGAGCTCGCACGCCGCGCACGCAATATTTCTGATGAATGCTTCCAGCGCCGGGCCCTCCCGACGGCGGCAATCGACGAACCTTCCTCCGCGTAGGTGTCCGGGACGTCACCGCGAAGCCGTACTAGTCAGCCATTTCTTGAGAAGCGCGACTTTCTCGTCCTTCGAGAGGCGATTCGAGGAAGCGCCTGCCTCGGCCTCGGACGGCTTCTGCGCGAAGTCCTCGTCGCTGACGCCAAGCACTTCCTTCCCTTGTCTCGCGACCACGAACTCGCTCTTCGCAGGGCCAGGCAATGTCACCACGACGGCCTCCTCTCCCAGCGCCGGAATCGGAAGCCACCCCGGCCTCGCGCGCACGGCCTTCAGCGTTTCTTTCGCGCTCGCCTGGTCCTCTTGGACGACGGCGATCATGCGGTAGCGCTTCGCGGCATCCTTGTAGAAGCCCACCGCGGCGGGTGAGGAGCCGAGCCCGGGCGCGTCCTTCGGGTAGAATTGGACGCCGTTGGGGACGAGATGATCCTTGGGCAATCGCTCTGCCGCCGCCGGCTTCTGCGATCCTCCGGGAAGCCTCACGCCGATGTCCTTGGCGACGGCGGCGAGAATCCTCGCGCTGGACGTCGCGAGGGCTGCGGGCGTCTCTTCTTCGTTGTTGTACTGAAGCTCAGCGAGGTAGGCGCCCTTCCACACATACGCGCGCCCGGTCCCCAGCGCCCCCGCAGCTCCTGCTTCGAGCGGCTTCGGCGTCGTCGGCTCCGCGGGATCCGAGTCTGCGACCACACGCTTCGTGAACATTCCATAGGCACCCGCCTCGCCGCCGAATCGCGAGAGGTACACCTCGACCGTGCCCGCGCCGCCCCCGCCATCGACGAAACGGAGCGCGACGAGACGCGAGAGCCCGAACTGCGCGTACACCGCACACTCGCCGTCGAACGCCGTCGTGCACACGGCATCCATGTCCAACTTACCCTTGTCGCCGTAGGTCCGCGTCTCGCCCTGCGGGTCGATGCAGTATCCGGCGACCGTCCGAGGAAAGAACGAAGCGCTGATCGCATCGCCTACCTGCCCTCCGCCGTCGGCGCAGGCACCCGGCTTCGTCGTCTGCACCGGTGGCGGTGGAGGTGCGCCATTGTCGCCGGACCGGCCGTCTTTCGAACATGAAGACGCGAGCATCCCCAGGGCCGCGACGAGGCCGAACCCACAACGAATGTTGATCATCGAAACGTCGACCTCCAGGGCGGCGACTCGCTTGCCACGAATGTCGCGGCATCGTCCACTCTTTCGCGCGCGACCGCGACGTCTCTCCGCACGTTTTGCAAGGCGTCGCAATCGTTGCTACGCCCGCGCTCGAACTCAGGAGCGGGTCCCCCCGAAATCCGCCATGAATGCCCGGACAGAGTAGCCCCCCCCGGGGCACGAGGCTTGCTCCTGGGGTTCTCGCTCAATGTGTGCTCGACGATTGCTAGAGGCGGAGTTTGCCCGCGCGCGGGGTAGGTCGGTCGGGAGAGCACGGCGCGGCGGGTTCACGCTGATCGAGCTCATGGTGGTCGTGATTCTCATCGGGATCCTGACCGTCATGGCGATGCCGGCGATGACAACCGCGCAGATGGATCGGCGTGCGCACAGCGACTCCTTGCTCATCGCCGAGCTGTTTCGAGAAGCGCGAACACGGGCGATGGGACGGGGAGCGGCCGAGATGGTTCTCATGACTTCGAGCGGAGCCATGACGGGCCCCGATCGCGGCACGTTCCAGCTCTGGGAGGGGCAGGTCCTGGCTCAGCCCGCCATTTTGCCTACGGGCTCGCCGATGACGACATGCGGTGCGCCCACGATCTGGCCCTCGGTCGCTGCCGCGGGTCAAGCGGTGGTGGCAGCCGGGGCTACGGCGATCCTCGTGGACGGCGTCAACTTGAACGGACCGGTCGAGGCTCAAGACATTCTGTGGACCACCATGACCGGATCGGCCGGCGCGTTGAACGCCGGATACATGTGCTTTACGCCCCTCGGTCATACGTTCTTTACCGCCGGGACCGGCGGCACGAACTTCGTGGCCGGCACCCCCATGCTCGGCGAATTGCAGATCTCCGTCCGACGCGCTCAAGGTGGCGCTCAAGTGGGGATCACCCGGACGATCATCGTGCCGAACTCCGGCGCGACTCGGATCATGTCCAAGTAGCCATGAGCCACCCCCTCTCGAGACCCCGCGCGGGCCGTGGCTATACCGCGGTCGAAGTCATGCTCGCGATCACCGTACTGATGATTGGGTCCGCCGGCGTCATGAGCATGCAGAAGGCATCGATCCAAGGCAACTTCGACGCCCGCAAACTCGACCTCGCGAACTCCATCGCCCACGACTGGCTGGAACGCCTCACGTCCGACGCGGCGCTGTGGACGCTCCCGGCGGTAGGCGTGGGTGGCGCGAACAACTTCAGCAATGCGAAGTGGCTGGGAAACTATCCGCTGGGCGTATGGTATTTGCCCGCGCTGCCCGGCAACCAGTCGACCGCCGAGGGAAACAGTCCCGCCTTCGACATCCTCGGGCGCGACCTCGCCGTAGGCAACGCAGCCAACACCGCGTTTTGCGTGCACGTGAATGTGTCGCAGCTCGCGCAGGACGCGCAGGCGAATCCGCTCCTCCTCCGTGCCACCGTGATCGTCTTCTGGCCCAAGTTCCTCGCCCAATCCGGAACGATCCCGGCGGGCTACTGCACGTCCTGGTTCGACGTGGCGGCCGCAGAGGCGGCGAACCCGGGCACCTGGCACATGGTCTACGCCACGACCGCCATTCGAAGAACCCCTCTCCAAACCCTATGACCTCGACCCGAAGTCCCGACCGTTGCCTCCTTGCGCGCGCCGAGCGGCGTCGCGTCGCGCGGGGCTTCACGCTCATCGAGCTTTCGGTGGCCCTCATCGCGGGGCTGCTCGTCGCGATGGCGCTGGTGCAGACCTCGAAAGAGGCGACGAACACCTTCCATGAGGAAGTGCGCACGGCGGCGGCCGAAATGTCGCTTCGCGTCACCCTCGAACGCCTGCGTGCCGACCTTCAGCGCGTGTCGATGATGAGCACGCCCAACATCCAGGGCGACCCTCTGAACGTCAGACTGAAGGGTCTCGCAAACCCGCTTCCGAACTTGAACGCTCCCGTCCCGGGGCTTTCGCGGCTCTCCGGAATCCAGCTCAACTTCGGCGGATCCACGGCGACGGCGCCGCTCTCGACGAACGCCAACAACAATCTTAACCCCGATAGTATCGAGTTCGGCGGCAACTACTCGAGCCCCGACGAGTTCGCAGCCTTCATGTGTCCGGCTCCGCCGAGCGGAGCGGGGTGCGGCGGGATCACTATTTGCCTCGAGTGGAACACCCCCGCGATGTGGCGCATCCGAAACAGCGCCAATCCCACTCAGACGTTGCAGTCGTACTTCAACCCCACATACTACAATTCCAACCCGTCTCCGGGCGCGACCCGGTACATGGCGCGTCTTACCGACGACACGGGTCACTACACGTATCTTCTCACGTGCGGAGGCGCCGCGACGACCTCGTACGGAGCGTTGGGCGCGTCGATCAATATCGATCCTTCCACGCGCATCCTTACGCCTGCGCAGGCTGCGCAGGGCGGCGTCGGAGGAATCGACGCGGGGCGCATCGTCATCAGCCCCATCGAGATCGTCCACTGGCAGATCGCCCAGGCGACGTCGCTCCCGACGTCCTACAACTTTGGAGCCACGGGCGCTGCCGATCCGAACGAGTACGTGCTCACGCGCCAGTACGTCGACGCGCTGACGAATCAGCCGGACGCGACGACGCTCGAAGTGGTGACCGAGTATGCGGTGGATCTGAAGTTCGCGTTCACCGTGGACAATAGCCCCCTTGCCAGCCCTCTCGGCGCATTCCCCCCTGGTACGAATCTCCTCTTTATTCCGCTCGACAACGCTCAGAACGCGAACTGGGCCAATAACGTCGCGGCCCAGCCCTTCTTAGGCGGAACCGGGCCGCAACGCATCCGCACGGTCCGGGTGCGGGCCGCGGTTCGCAGCGCGTTCGCCGACCGAACCGTCAACATCCAGCCCGTACCGTACACGGGCCAGCCCTTCATGTATCGATACTTCATCCCCGGCGTCGTCAACGGTTTGCAGTGGGCTCGAGTCCGGACGGGCGTAACCGAAGCGTCCTTGTCCAATCAAACGAGGGGCTTCTTCTGATGCACATCGAAGGGTCTCCCCGCCAGGCAACCTGCACCACCTTCGAGGTGAAGGGTCGCGCCGCACGTCGCGCCCAGAGCCGGGGGGCCGTGATGTTCATCGTCGCCATGACGCTCACGGTGATCGCGGCGATGGGAATGTATGCGCTCAACATCGCGGCTACCGAGGTGAAGACGGCCGGGTACGTGCGCGAACAGACGCAGGTCCACTACCTCTCGGAGTTCGGCGTCCTGGGCGCAGCGCAAGACGTCGCGGGTCCCAAGGCGCAGTTGTACCGCGATCTCATGCTTGCAAGTCCCGATACGAATTGTACGTCGTTGTGGAACATTCCGACCACCGCGGGTCGGCTCCCGCTGGCCTGCCGCGTATTGGGCTCGACGGAGCTTGCGGCCGCGTGGAGCCCTCCCGTCACCCCCATCGTCGCCCCCTGGCAGAACGGCACGAGTGAGACCACGCGAGGGAGCGAGGGTCTCCCCACGGCTCCTGACTTTTACATCGAGGTCACCGACATGACGACCAAGAATACACCCGCCGGGTTCGGGACGAATCAGGGGCTGTGTTTCATCGAGTTCACGGTGACGTCGGTCGGCCTCTCGCAACTGACGCTCAACTCGTACAAGTCCGAGGGGCTCGAGATGTCGCGGGCGAGAATCGTCGGCGGTCCCATCAAGTGCGCTGGCGGTAACTGAATGAGGAATATGTCAATGCGACCATCTTTACGAGGCTCTCACCTTCTTGCCCGGCGCTCGGGCCCTCTCGGGGTATGTGCGCTCGCCGGGACGCTGCTGCTGTCGAAGGAGGCGAGCGCCCAGGTCGGCGCGGCGAACGTACCGCCACCGAACGTCCTCATCCTGCTCGATACCTCCGGGTCGTTCGAGAACATGATCGACGGCAACACACCCGAGACTGCCGGCGAGGGCGGTACGTGTGTTCCCGGATCCCAATCGATCCCGAACCGTTGGGGAACCGCGGTGCAGGCGCTGACCGGCAACATTCAGCCCTACTTCAGCTGCGCGTCGATGAATCGCGCGTCTACCGGCTTTTTCAACCAGTATGGAATCTCGACGGGCTCAGGTGGCGTCATGGCGCCGTACGACGCTCAATACTATTTACCTTTCCATCGCCCCATCTCGGTCGACAGCTCGAGCGGAACACCCGTGAACTGCATGTACACGCCCAACGCCTTGCCCGGAGCGGTGGCCGGGGGCGGCGTGGGCAGTCCTAGCCCGGTCGCAACGGGTCCGGCCGATTGCTCCGGAACCGCGTGCACCGCGCTCGATTTTCCGCCCGACGCGATCGGGACGTACGTGTACCAGACGACGGGAGCCTACGCGTCCCCGAACAGCCGGACGGTCAACCAAGCCGCATATCAGTGCACGTTTTCGCAAGCGAACAACGGTGCGATCGACGCTGAATCGTCGCTGATGCGTTTTGGTTTGATGACCTTCGACAACGACCCCGACCCGGGGATCGGCTCGACGTACAGTCTGTTGTCGCCGGCACCGGCCAGCACTACGGCGAGCGCGTTCGAAGGGCAGTGGAGCTACTTCTCGGGATGGAACACCGGGCCGGGCGGCCTCACCGGCTATCCTGCGGGTTGCACGATCACTCCGGCGCCTTTCTTCGAGGTCGGCGCGCGAAACCCCGCAGCGCCGCCGTGGGAAGGCCGCTTGGTCACGTTCCCGAACCAGAACGCGGACACGACCGCCATGGTCGAGGCCAATCAGAACGTGCAACTCGCGATCTCCGCCATGCGACCCTACGGGGCCACGCCCGTCGCGGGGATGTTCGACGACGCAGAGGAGTATTTCTGGCACGATCCCGCCGGTCCCCAGAAAGTCGACCAGTTCGTCTCTGGCGGTTGTCGCGCGGAATACATCATTCTTCTCACGGACGGTCAGCCGAACCAGGACCTCGAGCCGCAGTGCCAAGGGACGGGCAAATGCCCCTACCAACCTGCGTACCAGGCGGCCCTCTCGCTCTACAACGGGAGCGATCCGGTAACGGGCCGCGCCGGGCAACAAGTGACTACCTACGTCATCGGCTTTGCGGTGAGCCAGAACATCAGCCCTCTCATCGCGAACTGCGGCCAACTCGCCAAGACCGCAGGGGGGTATGCGACCTACTGTCCGACGGCCCAGCCAACCGACGCGTGGTATGCGTGCTGCCAGTTGCAGCAGATCGCCGCAGCAGGACAGGGCGGCACGGGCACGGGTCAAGCCTACTTCGCGGACACTCCGGGAGACCTCAACCTCGCGCTCGGCGCAGTGTTGGGCAAGATCGCCAAGCAGCTCACGAGTCAGACGCTTCCTGTGTACTCTCCCACCGTATCGTACTCGGGGACGGCGGGCGCCGGCACCTCGGCGATGTTTCTGACGAGTTTCAGTGGGGCAAGCATCCCGTGGTCCGGCAACATCGAGAGGCAGTCGATCGTATGCACCGGCAGCCCGCTTACGGCCCAGCAGCAGGTCGTCGTTCCGGCGAACGGGGATAATTTCTTGGACGACATGCAACAGGCGGCCGATATCTCGCGAAAGTTCATGGCGTTCAAGATGCCCACGACAGCCGACGCTGCGGGTATCGACCCCACGCTGACGATCCGGCCTTACCTGTCGCTCCCGACCGACGGACTCGCGACTTTCGGAGCCGCGGGAGCGGAGATCGGAATGACGCAAGCCAACATCAACACCGTAAACTTTCCGGCCACGACCCTCAACACGACAGCGTCCTCGTGCGAGGACCCGACGACGCACACCTTTCTCACGGCAACCGATTGCGCACAAGTCGCGCTTCAATTCGCGATGGCACAGTCGACCGTGTCTACCGGCGTCCCGACCTTCAACAGCACCTACAGCACCGCGACGACGCGTTGCAAAGGAGGCTCCGGAACGAATTGCAATCCCCTCGGCGCCATCTTGCATTCGACCCCCAACCTTACGGTCCCTCCGAACGCGATTTTACGTGACGACTCCTATCAGGCGTTCGCGACTTCACTTTCGCCCTCGGTCCTCAACCCACCGCGCGACCCAACGCTCTACGTCGCCACGACGGACGGGCTCCTTCACGCCTTCGACACAACCGTGTCGACGGAGGTGAACAACGAGCTCTGGTCGTTCATCCCCCCGGCGGTCATGCCCAATCTGCTGTCGAACTATCCGGCCGCGAGCAGCGTCTTGCTCGACGGGGCTCCCGTCGTAAAAGACGTCGTGTGGCAGCGCACGGAAGGTGGCACGTCCGCCGTATGGCAAGCTGCATGGCACACGATGCTGGTCGCTGGGTATGGCGCAGGCGGGCGTGGCTACTACGCACTCGACATCACGGACCCGCGGAGCGGAACCAACTATACCGCCGTAAACAGCTTCACTTCATTCCCAACGTTCCTGAGCGGTCCTCACTTTCAGTGGCAGATCGCCAGTGTCAACCCGCCGGGCGGCCCTTACAACAACAACGAGATCTTCGGAACCACCTCCGGGACGCCCGCGATCACGACGGTCTACGCCGACCCCATCACGGCCGGGACGAACCCTTCGGAGATCGGCGTCGCGATCTTGCCCGGAGGGAGCAACGGCTCTCCGTACGCAGGACTCCCGTGCGCGCGCGACCTCGTCGCGAACGCGGGGACATACACGCCGGTCGCGACCTACGACAACCACGACCCGAGCTTTGCTTATCGGACGCAGGTCCGCCGGTGGGCAAAGAACTGCACCGGCGCCGGCAGCGGGGTCCCGGGCCGTTCGGTTACCGTGGTGCGGATCGATACCGGCGACATTCTCGCCGTCTTCGGGCGACCGGCGACCTCGTCCCCTGACCTCCCCACGAACCTAAAGCCCATCAAGGTGATCCCGGCGCCGTTCGACTCGCCGATGACCGGAATCCCCGTCGTTTATCCACCGGACACCGGGGCCGTGGCTCAGCAAGTATTCATCGGCGACGCGGATGGCACCATGTGGCGGCTGGACTTGACGAACGCGAACCCGGCGCTCTGGCGCGCGTCGCTCTTCTTCGACTCGTACAACGGGATTGCCGACAATTACAACCTGACCGATTCGAACCATCTTGCCTACGATTCGGAAGGCATCGTCGTAACCCCGGTCACGACCATCGACAGCCAGGGCAACCTGACGCTGCAATATGCAACGGGCGACCAGTCCACCTACACGGCCAACTACACCATCCCGGGCCAGCCGACCCAGACGCGCGAGGAGATCAACTTCGTCTATTCGCTCAAGGTCGGGATAGGCAGCTCGGGTACCACTGTCTCTCAGGTGAACTGGTACCAGCCCTTCCGTTACGGCGAGCGCGTGACCGGGCCGATGGCGGTCTTCGACAACACCTTTTACTTCGCGACCTTTGCCCCGCCAAACGCCACGAGCGGACCGGTCTGCAACGGTGGAACACCGAAGCTTTGGGGCCTCGACTATGAAATTCCAGTCGCCAGCTGCAGCGCGGGGCCGCCGGATTGGCAGTCCGTCCCGACCGGATGCGGAGGGACTCCTCGGGACTTTCTGCCGAATGGGTTCTTGCCGAACCCTCCCGACCAGAACGGAAATCCGACCGTGAACGTCGTCATCCCAGGTGTCTCGGTCGCGGTTACGCCGTCTTGCACGAACACGAGCTTGCCCGCGGCGGACCAATACACGGGAGGCATGCATACGGCCACCACCGGCTCAACCGCGGGGACGTACTCGCTCATCGCGCAGATCGGCGGCACGAACAATGCGAAGAACGCGACGAACACGGTCCAGAGGCCGCTCACGGCACCGAACTCGACGACCGTCGTCGACTCGTGGGCTACACTCGCGGAGTAGCGGAGGGCCCTGTACGATACCTCGCATGACAAGCGCCGGCCCGCGCGGCCTGGGGAGACACCTCTCTCTTTCCGTCCTGATGACGTTGGCGTGGGCCTGCCGCTCCGGCAAAGGGGACGCCGTGGACGCAGCCCCCGCCGCGCCCAGCGCGGCTCCCGTCGATCGGCTCGCCCCAGGCGAGCTGATCCCGGGAACTGCCAAAGCGTTCGGAATCGTTCTTCCGCGCGACTTGCAGGTCGATCAAGCCCTGACGGACGTGGTCTTCGCTTCGGGTCCCATCAACGCGGCGGATCTCGCCAACTACGTGCGCGCCCGAGTGACCGAAGGAGACGTCAGCGTCGGAGCGACGGCGACCGTGTTCGACAAAGTGAAAGTCAACGGCGCCCCCAACCGCCTTCTCTTCGTCCGAATTTACGCCGGGCCGATGGGCCGCGGCGCGCACGTCGAGGTCCGAGACGTGACGCCGCCGCCGCTACCGGATCTTCCAAACGTCGAATCGAGATGGAAGCAAGTCGGACTCTCTCCGGACGGCAAGCTTCTCGATCCCCAACACCTGAAGTGACGACCTCGAACGTCTGTGACCGCAACGTCACCCATCCCCCTTCGATTTGAGCTTGGACTCGTTTTCGCGGATGAACGTACGGAGCTCTTCTTCCATGTCGAGCAACTTGGTCCACTGTTCCTTGTAGAGCGTGACCGGAAAACGGCCGAGGCCGTAGACCGATACGGCGCCCTTCTCCGACACCTTGAGCGATACGGCGCGCCCGCCACGCTGCTTCAACTTTTCGTTCTCGGCGCGCAAGCGCTCAAGCTCCGCTTTGATCTCCTCGTCTGACATGGGTCCCTCCGTCCGTCGCGCCCGAACGGTACCCCAGATCGCGCTCCGCATCGTGGTAAAGACGGGCCTCGCCGTGCCTCGCCGGAGCCCACCCCTCGCTCGACGCACGCCCCCGATTTTGCATCTGCTTTTCGCCCTCGGGCTCGCGTGTACGAGGCGAGAGCCGAACCAGGCGTGCACGGCCGGGGAGGTCTCCTGCCTCGACGAAGGGACAGGCCTTTTCTGCAAAGACGGGAAGCTCGCGACCATGTCGTGCCTGGGCACCCTGGGGTGCCAGAAGGTCGGCAAGAACGACGTAGCGTGCGACAACCCCATCGCTCGCGTCGGCGACGGCTGCAACCAGATCGACGACTCTGCCTGCACGGAGGACAAGAAGAGCGCAGTCGTCTGCCGCGCTCACAAGTTCGTCGTCTCGCAGTCCTGCCGAGGGCCGCGAGGGTGCGCGATGAACGGCGACCACGCCACCTGCGATCATGCCCTCGCCGAGCCGGGGGATCTCTGCGCAACCGCGGGGGACACCGCCTGCCAGAACAATCGCTCAGCTCTCCTCAGGTGCGTAGACGGAACGTTTCAGGCGAGCAACGGTTGCCGCGGCGCCAAGCACTGCACGCTCATCGAGAAACCGGACGAGAGCAGTCAGCAATTCGAGTGCGACGACGCCCTTACGGAGGTCGGCGACGCTTGCGAGGACAACGGAGAGCTGTCGTGCTCCGTCGACCACAAGACCCTCAACGTCTGCCAGGCGCATCGGATTACGGTGAGCAAAGCTTGCCCAGGCTCCCGCGCTTGCTCTTGGAGCGGCGCGGCCGCGCGCTTCGACTGCGACACGCACAAGAAATGACGTCGAGAGCGCTAGTGGTGCGGAATGATGTGCGCGAACCACGCGACGACGATCGCGGCCGTCGCTGCAAGCACGACCAACACGACGTTGGTGGTGCTGTTCGCCTTTCTTGAGGCAGGTCCTTCGGCGGACGCCAACGCAGTCGCCGGAGCCGCAGAAGGCGGACTGGAGTCCACGCCAGGCGGACTCGAGTCGGCCGGGTAGTCGTCGACTTCGTCAGAGGAAGATCCGCTCGAGCCGTAAGATCCGCGAGGCTCGAGTGGATCGTCCTCGAGCGCCGAGAGATTGCCGGCCTCGAACACCTCGGCGGGGAGTGAAGCTCGGATCGAGTCTTCGTGGTGGCCGACCTCGCCGAGCGTGATCTCGTTGGCCCAGTTCGTCGGGTCGACGAATGCGCCAGTGTTCAGGGGGAAGGAGCCACCGACGACGCTCGCCTCTTTCTTTGCCGCTTCCGCCTTCTGCTCGTCGGTGAGCGAGGTGAACTCGAGCAGCGCTTCTTCGATCAGCTTGTCGATGATCGACCCTTGCGGAGGGCGAATCCGCTGGCGCTCTTTCATCGCTCCCTGGACCAGAGTCGCGATGTCGAACGTGCTCACGGGCTGCCCGAGACGAAACAAGAACTTCGAGAGGTCTTGCCCAAGCTCGCGCGCGGTGCGGTAGCGGACATTCGGATCGCGGGCGAGCGCCTTAACGACGATGCGCTCGAGATCCGGCGGCACCTTCGGGTTGATCCCCGAAATCGAGGGGATGACCGCCTGTTGCACCTTCTTGACGGTCTGAAAATCCGTGTCGCCGAGAAACAGCCGACGACTGGCGAGAAGCTCCCAGAGGATGATGCCGACCGCGAAGATGTCCGTACGCGGGTCGACGTCTTGGCCCATCGCTGCCTCGGGCGACAGGTAGCTGAACTTCCCCTTGATGATGCCCGGTTCGGAACGCTCGAGCTGAGAGTTCGCCTTGGCGAGGCCGAAGTCCACGATCTTGATCTCGCCGTACTTGGTCACGAGCACGTTCGGCGGCGACATGTCGCGGTGGACGATGTGCAGATCGTTTCCGCTCGGATCGCGCAGCTCGTGCGCGTAGGCAAGGCCTTTGCAGATTTCGAGAGCGATGAAAGCCACGCACGCGACCGGAAAGTCTCTGCCGCTCTTGCGAAGCGACTCGGCGATGGTCTTCAGGTTCGCGCCGTCGACGAACTCCATGACGATGAAGTAGGCGTTGTCGCCGACGCCGATGTCGAACACCTGGACGCAGTTCGAGTGCGAGAGGTGCGCCGACAGGCGCGCTTCGTCCAGGAACATCGAGATGAACTTTTTCTTCTCGGACAGATGCGGCAGGACGCGCTTGATGGCGACCTGCTTCTTGAAGCCCTGCAGGCCTTCGCTTTCGGCGCGGAACACCTCCGCCATGCCGCCCGATTCGAGCTTCTCGACGACGCGGTAACGCTGCTGCGATTCGCTCATTGCGGATTTGGGAACGAGACGCCGAAGGGAGCCTCGTATCCTGAGGGTGCCATTCGCGACAAGGGAGGGTCAAGAACGGCGCTTTTCCGTCGCCGGGCCGTGGCTTGCCGCGAAGGCAACGGAAAGCAGGTTGACACGTCATGCGGTTGCTTCGATCCTCTGCCCGGCTTGGCGCGTAGAGGCGAAGGAGGCTAGCTTGGGAGCAGATTTTGCCAGCGCCAAGGCGCTCGTTGAACAGGCCATTCGCGCGCTCGGCGTCGAACCGAGTTCTGCCGCGGCCTCCGCCGTCGCAAAGGGAGGGAGCGACCATGCGAGTTGGACGCTCCAGCGAGGCAGCGCAGCCATCCTCATTACGCTCGCGACGCGCGAGACGAGGCCGACGGGGCCCGGCGATACGTATCTACGCGTCGTTTCTCCGGTCATGACGCTGCCCGACGAAGCGAAGCGCGCAGAGCTCTATAAACATCTTCTCGAACTCAACGCGCAGGGACTCGCCAATGCCGCGTTCGGGTTGGTGTCGGATCGCGTCGTCGCGGTCAGCGAACGACCCACGAGGGATATGCAGGTCGAGGAGGTAGGGCAGATGATTCGCCACCTCGCGGCGCTCGCAGATACCTACGACGACCGCCTCGTGAAGGCTTTCGGCGGCAAGCTGGCCTCCGACCCGTCTCTGAAGAAGAGCTAATGCGCCGTCGCCTCGCGAGCGCCTCGATGCTGGCAGCGTTGGCCGTCACGGCACGCGCGCAGGCGGTCGAGCCCGAAGTCACGGGAGAAGCGACCGGACAGTTCTACGACGTGCGGAGTCCGACCGGCGAGACGGTCCTCGAGCGACGCCGCCTCACCGCGACCCTCGGCGTCAGCGGGTACGAGCTACTGGCGCCCGACCCCGACAACCGGGGAGGGCCCGAGATGATTTTCCGAGCCAGAGTCCGCTACGACGCCGACTACGGTTCGAGCGGAAACGAGGTCAACAGCGGCAACGCGCAATTCTTCGTGCCCGGCTTTTCTCAGGGACCGGTCGACCTCATGTACGCCTACGTGGAAGGCCGCAGGTTTCTCCACGGCACCTTGGGCTTCAAATTGGGGCGGCAGTATCAGACCGACGTGCTCGGTTGGTGGAGCTTCGACGGCGCGGACGTGAAGGTCGTGACCCCGTTCTTCTTCGCCGTGGAAGGCTACGGCGGACTCGAGCAACGCGGTGGCTTGCCTCTCTCGACGCCGCGGTTCGAAGCGGACGGCATTTGGCGCGGCAACCGGACCGGGTTCGACCCCAACCTCTACCCGCAATTTCAACCCGCCGAAGTAGCTCCTGCATTCGGCGTCGCTCTCGAGTCGGCCGGCCCGACGTGGCTCCACGGTCGGCTCATCTACCGCCGCGTCTACAATACCGGCAGCGTCGGAGCGACCGACTTCGCGAGCGCGCTCAATACGCCGACCGTTTACGACGGGCCGCGCATCTCGTCCGATCGGCTCGGGTACGCGGCAGACGTCGATCTCGGGAAGGCAGCGGGGATCAAGGGCGGCTTCGTGTACGACTTCTACGATGACCGCGTCACGACCATCTATGGTTCGTTCGACGCCTACGTCGCGAAGCCGCTGACGCTCAGTCTCGACTACGACTACTACGCGCCGGTGTTCGACGCCGACTCGATTTGGAATTTCTTCGCCGGCAATCCGATGAACGATCTGGGAGTGCGCGCGAGCGTCACGCCGAGCGACCACTTTTCGATCTCCGGCGGCGCGCACGCGCGCGTCTATATGGTCCAAACTTCGTCCGACAACCCGACCAATTCCTCGCCAAACATCAGCAACGCAGCCACGGCCAACTTCTACCCGAGCAACGGCCTTCCCTTCGACGAAGGCGGGAGCCTCGCCGCACGCTACAAGTGGGGGGACGGGAGCGTCGGCCTTCGGGCCGCAGCCGACAACGGGGACAACGGCGAGCGCGTTGGCGCGGACGTGTCGGGCGAACGCGTCCTCGAAAGCCGCTACGTCTTTCGCGGTCGCCTCGGCGTTTGGCAGTGGGACGACAAGCTTCGCCCGGATCGGGACGCGACCGATTTCGGCTACATGCTTGCCGTCGGCTACCGATTTGCGCCGCGGTGCCAGGCGGCCTTCGAGTGGCAGCACGACATCAACCGGCTCGTGGGGCAGCGCTTCCGCACGCTCCTCACGGTCAGCGTGGCGGTGACGAAATGAGACGCCAGAAGAGCCGCGGAGCGGGTGCCACGTGGCCGCTCATCGTCGCGATCATCACGGCGATCTCGGCGGCGATCGCCGCGCCGCCTGCGACTTCCCCCGAGCGACCGGTCGCCTCTTCGCAGACGGCCCTGTCTTCCGAGCCGCCGCCTGACGCAGCCCCCGTGGCCGCTGCAGCCTCTTCGACCGCGGTCGCTGCGGCGCCAGCGACGCCCGGGGCGTCCGCACCTCCCGCAAAGGTTTTTACGACCGGCCTCGCCCCTCTACCGAGCGATCAACCCGTGCCCGAGTCGATGCTCCCGCCCGGCGCGCCGACCCCGGACGAAGGTCCGAGCAAGGTGATCTTCCCGCCGCAGAAGATCACGCTGCGCTTCAATCACAAGTTTCACCTCAAGCAGGGCGCTACCTGCAAGACATGCCACGGCGCCGCGTTCACCAGCGGCTCCGTGGGCGATTCACTCATTCCTCCAGGCGCGGTCTGCGACGCGTGCCACTCCACGGACCACTCCGACTTGGGAAAGGTAACCCCCGGAGACGAGGAATTCGGGAAATGCGGTTTCTGTCACACCGGCTATCAGCCGCAGGACGGCAACCGCGTGCCGAGGCTCGAGATGCCGCGAGCCAATATGGTCTTCACGCACAAGAAGCACCTGGATCGAAAGATCGGATGCGGGCAATGCCACGGTGCGGTCGAGGATCTGGAGCAAGCGGGGCGCGATCAGCTGCCACGCATGAGCGGCTGCTTCCACTGCCACCAGCGCGACGACGCCGCATCCCAAGGCACCGCGAAGAGCGCTTGCACGACCTGTCACCTGAAGGCCGTGGGAGAAGGCCCTCCGCGTGTCATGAGCGAGACGCCCGGGCTCGCAGGGGGGCGCATCCGCACAGTGTTCGCGTCCGGCGTCCTCCAGCCGCCGCGGTGGCTCGAAAACGCGCAGCACACGCCCGATTTTCTTCAGCGTCACCGCCTAGTTGCTGCGGCCGACTCGCAGCTCTGCGCCAACTGCCACAAGGAGGACTATTGCACCGACTGCCACGACGGACGCGTGCGGCCGCGCAGCATTCACCCTTCCGACTACATCTCCCTTCATCCGGTCGAAGCGCTCATGGCCATGCAAAGATGCACGAGCTGCCACGAGCAGCAGAGCTTCTGCCTGACCTGCCACATGCGCGTGGGTGTCTCGATGAGCAGCCCGACCGGAGATCGCGACTCCGCGCGATTTCATCCCCCGAAAGTCATCTGGAGCGACGCGCCTCGCCAGCCCGGCCACCACTCGTTCGAGGCCGAGCGAAACCTGAACGCCTGCGTGAGCTGCCACACCGAGCGCGACTGCGTCACGTGCCACGGCGGTAACGGTATCGGTGGCGGGTTCAACCCTCATCGCGCAGGCTTTGCGTCTTCATGCGGCGTCCAGTTCCGAAGAAATCCGCGCCCTTGTCTCGTATGCCACGAGCCGAGCGACGGGCAGCTCGCAAGCTGCCGCTAGAGGGGTCCTGGATGCCATCACCGATAGCCCCCAGCATGCCAAGCTTCCTCGAAAGTTCCTTGCGCGTCCCGTCACCCGGGAAGTATAGCGAGACCCTCGATTTCATATCGGGGGCTAGCGTTGTCGGCAGCCGCCCTTTTCCCGGGTGCGGCCAAGACTTACCCGTCGTGCAAGACTTGAAGGAGGACGCGCGTGAAGGAGCTTGTTCGGTATCTGCTCGAGAATCTGTACCTGGACTTCCAGGGGGAGATCTCCCTCGAGACCGTGCGTCAATTTCTCCGTGGGGACGACAGTCGCGAGGCTCGGTCGCTTCTCGCGAAGCTGATCGAGGACAAGGGGGTCGACGACCTTCTCCTTACGCTCGCCGACTGCCTGAAGGAACACATCCGGACCGGAGTGAGCGAGCACGTGGTGCACGAGCAGCTTACTCTCTACGCCGAAAGCTGAAGCACGCTCTGGCAACGCTCGGCCTTCTGGCCGCGGCGCTCGCCACCGGATGCGATCAGGGGCACCAGGACGACCAGCCCATCTCGGTCGGCCCCGCCATTCAGCTCGTCTCTGGTCCGAGCCCCACGCTTCCCGTCAATCAACCGATCGTCCTCCGGTTCAACCGGCTGCTCAATCCAAGCAGCGTCACGCGGCAGTCGATCCAGCTCCTCACGTTGCAGCGCGCGCTGCTCACGACCCCGGTCATCGATTACGACCCGGTCCAGATGACCGTGACTTTGTCGAATCCCGGTGGAGGTTTGGCGTGGCTGGTCGAGGGCCAGACCTACGAGATCTACTTTCCAGTCCCGAGCAATCCGAGCGACATCCAAGGGCTGCAAGCCATCGACGACGCCACATTCGCGTCCCCTACCAGGATCGCATTTGCCGTCGGCGCCGCAGCGGGCACAGCTCCGGCACCCGAGCCGCAAATGCAATTCTGCGTCGACATTTTACCGATCTTCGTGACGAGCTGTGGGGGGTTGTTCTGCCACAACTCGCCGAGCCAAGCGGCGATGAACCCCGACGGAGGAGGGACCGCCGCCGGGCTCGTGCTCGACAACAGCACGGGCGTTGCCCTCACGGCGATAGGCCACGTCGCCCACGGATCGAACACCGGAGCGAACGCAGGAATCCCCGAGTCGCCGGGCACGATCTTCGGCGTCGACATGCCCATCATCGACCCTGGCACCAACGGATTTGGCGATCCGGCCAATAGCTGGCTCCTCTACAAAGTACTCCTCGCAATTCCGTCGACATCGGATGGCGGCTCGATGTCGCAATGTGCCCCCTTCCAGACGTCGGACTACGACGGAGGCGCGGCGTTGCCGGCAGCGATGACCGCGGAGCGAATGATCCTCGCGAATTTCATCCTGGGACGCGAGATGCCCTACCCCGCGAGTCCGTCGAGTATGGAGCCCGTCAGCGGCCCTGGAACGACCCCTCTTTCGGTCGAGGAACTCGAGCGCCTGCGTCTATGGATTAAGCAAGGCGCTCAGCTCGAGACCGTGACCGTGCCCGGTCCGGATGGGGGAACCACGAGCTACGGCACGAACTGCAGCATGTGCGCGCAGCTTCCGTTGGAATCGGGGACCGCAACCCCGCCGGACGCCTCCTCGGACGCGCCCGCCGAGGCCTCCACGGACGCGACGATCCTACCCTCCGACGCCGGAACGAACGGTTAGGTTTACCGGGCGTCGGCAGACGCCGCGTCCGGCGGGAAAGCGTCGCCGCTCGAAGAAGGCGACGCCATCTCGAGCGGAGGCCAGGGCAACGGCCAGCGCGCATCGGTCGCTCGGTCGACGATGACGAGCTTGGTACCCCTCTTCGAGGCGGGGAACATGACGCCGACACGAGTGACCAGCTTGCTCACGAGGGAAGGGGCCGGCCCGTGAAGGGGACGCGCCCTCCCCGCATCCAGGTCGGGCGAAGAAGCCGCCGTTCTCGGGACCGAACCCGCCGGCGCGAGAGCGACATCTCCCAGCATCGGAAAGTCGAAGCGCACCCTCTCGATAAGCGTGGGCCCCTCGTAGAGCTCGAACGCAAAACGCCCCATCGCGCGCGGCGTCGCCTGGGGCTCGGCCAGCTCGACGCGATGGATACCGAGCAAGTACAGATCGCCGGATCCGTAGCGCAAATCGTAGACCCACTGGTCCTTTTCCAAAAGCGGAGGAGGATCCGGAGGTGTGCGCGTGATCGTGGCCGGCGACGGAATCGCGGACGGATTGAGCCAGACCGTCGTGCTCTTTGGTGCGGCGGGCCCCTGTCTCACGCTCACGCTTCCCCCGGGCGGATCGCTCGCGGTTTGCGCGGCAGAGGTACCTACGAGCACCACGGGAAATGCCGCCGCGACGAGGAGCGCCACAGCGCAGATACGGCGCCGCAAGACGCTCTCCGGAAGACCGCTTTTCCGATACACGGTCGCGATATCCCACGGGATAGGCCCCCCGCCAAGTCGCAGGTGTCTATCGGGACCCGAGTCCCGGTCCGTCGAGGGCGGCGGCCCACGCGCCCTCCTCTCCGCCCAGCGCCGTCCAGATCTCCCGCAAAGAGGCGGGCACGTCGGCGCGTAGCTCCATTGAGTCTCCCGAGCGCCGCGGCACGTGAATCCGGCCTGCATGCAGCGCGATCCGATCCAGGCGCAAGACTCGGCCCGAGGGCAGAGTCACTCGCGTGTCCCCACCGTATGTGCGGTCGCCGAGAATCGGCATATGGGCGTCGGCGGCGTGGACTCGAAGCTGATGCGTACGGCCGGTCACGGGTTCGAGCGCGAGGAGCGATCGCTTCTCGACCCGCGCCACGACCGCATACCGGGTGCGGGCTTCGATGGCGTTGCGCCCAGACACCGCCCGATGCCGGGGGTCCTTCGCGCGTCCGATGGGCGCGTCCCACTCGCCTTCCGACAACTCGTTGGGCCCAGGCGCACCGCCACCGATCCCGGCGCCGATCCCGACGATGGCCACGTAGCGCCGCACATACCGACCTGCCGCTCTCGCAGCAAGCAACCGGCGCGCGGCCTCGTCGGTGCGAGCAAAGACGACCACGCCGCTCACGTCGCGGTCAAGGCGCGACGTGGCATGAAGCTCCGCCGACGAGCACCGCAGCGTCTTCGCGAGAACCGCGAGCAGCGAGTGCGACGCCCCGGCTCGATCGGGAACCGTAGGTATACCTGCGGGCTTGTCGACCGCGACGAGACCCTCCTCGTCGATAAGCACGCGCAGCGCGGGCTCTGCCCCCTCCACAGCGCGGGACGCCTCCGTGAAGGTCACTTCGTCGCCGATCTCGACGGGCGCGGCCTCGTCCCTCGCCCGAAATCTGCCGACGAAGACCCTCCCCTCGCGAACCGCCGCTGCATCCCCACCGGCTTGCGCCACGACGGCACCCACGGTCGCGCCGTCCCCCGCGCGCACGACCCAGCGAATCATCGTCCGCCACCGCACGTCGATTGCATCACGGCGCATCGTAGCGCCTCCGCCGGGCTCCAAGACTATGCTCGCGCTGCAATGACCGCTTGGCTCGTCCCGCTCGAGTCTCTTGCACGCCGCCGAGCGGGCGACGATCGGCGAACGATGGGGGGCAAGGCGTCGCGGCTGGCCTGGCTCCTCCGCAACGGGTTCGACGTCCCCGAAGCATGGATCCTCCCGGAGGACGCGTTCGCACTCGCACTTCGCGAGCTTCCCCCGGGCTGCGATCCGCGCT
>Ga0182024_10006542_pt1 | contig 25532 bp, 18 predicted proteins | sample P32metaG_FD_120480 | JGI IMG/M metagenome (GOLD analysis project Ga0182024, IMG submission 120480) | Permafrost microbial communities from Stordalen Mire, Sweden - P3-2 metaG (Illumina Assembly) | ecosystem: Environmental > Terrestrial > Soil > Wetlands > Permafrost | place: Sweden: Stordalen...
CGGCCTGGCCATATTAACGCTGGTCGTGGTGTCCGTCTTCGAAACCATCCATCCGGGCTGGAATGTTACCCATATCATCCTTCGTTTCTGGATTTGGAGTTTGTTTCTCACCGTTATGGTGACCGCGCTCAATTTAGTCCTTCGCAGGTTGTTCATGGATGGTGATCACAATGTGCTGATCCTGGGCACCGGACCGCTCGCCCGGCGCGCTTGGCGAGAGATAAGGACGACGCACTGCAGATCATTGAGGGTTATCGGATTTAGCGATACATCATGTCTGCCGAGCGCTTCATCGGACGTGAAGGCGAAGTACCTTGGCAATGTCACAGCGCTGGATAGCTTGCTGCTCAAGCACGCAATCGACTTGATCGTAGTGGCGCTTCCCGTGAGGTCCTGCTATGACACCATTCAGGATGCGGTTGCGACTGCGCGGACGGGTGGTATCGATCTCGTCAGCTTCAGCGATCCGTTCCCGTTCGATGCCGAGACGACCGTGCAAGGCTCTTACCCGCGTCATCTCTTTGCGCCAGAGCATACCTTGCTCAGCGGTCTGTCGCGAGTTGCAAAGCGGGCCTTCGACGTGATCGCCTCGCTCTTGGTGATGCTGTCGCTCACGCCTTTGCTGTTAGTGGTTGCGTTGGCTGTCAAACTCACCAGCCCCGGGCCCGTGTTTTTCATCCAGGAACGGTACGGCTACCGCAGACGGAAAATGCGTCTTGTGAAATTTCGCACCATGGTTGAGGACGCCGAGACTCTGCTCAACAGCCTGGAGCACTTGAACGAGGCCTCCGGCCCCATCTTCAAGATAAAAAATGATCCTCGCATCACCCCGCTGGGAAAATTCCTGAGAAAGACCTCGATCGATGAACTGCCCCAACTCTGGAATGTGTTCATCGGCGATATGTCTCTGGTTGGCCCCCGTCCTATGAGCCTTCGCGATGTAGGACTCTTCAGCGAAGCTCATCTGCTGCGCCGTTTCAAAGTGAAACCGGGAATTACCGGCTTATGGCAGATTTCGGGACGCAGCAATCTCACCTTCGATCAATGGATCGCCCTGGATTTCTCGTATATCGACCGGTGGTCCTTCGTTCTCGACATGCGAATTCTACTGGCGACCATTCCTGTGATCGTTCGCGGCTCAGGGGCAATGTAGAACGATTGAATTGGAGGCAAAGTATGGTCCGGGTGGCTGTGGTACATGACTATTTTACGCAACATGGCGGCGCTGAGAATGTCGCCGGGGAGCTTTACAACCTCGTGCCCGAGGCTGACATGTTTGCGACTGTCGCGTTGGATAAATATGTACCGGCCTCCATCCCACGAGAAAAGCTGCAGACATCATGGATGCAGAACCTGCCACGGATCGCAGATCTTTATCGGCTATATTTTCCACTTTATCCTCTCGGGATACAGTCATTGGATCTCTCACCGTATGACCTCGTAATCTCCAGTTCTTCGGGATACGGCAAGGGCGTGCGCACGCGAAGCGACGCGCTGCATATTTGCTACTGCCACACGCCTATGCGTTGGATCTGGCGATATCACGACTATGTGCGCCGGGAGAAGCTCGCAGTTTCGAAAAGGCTGCTGCTGCCAATGGCGTTGAAAGGGTTAAAGGCGTGGGATATCGATGCGGCGAGGCAGCCTGACCAGTATGTAGCAAACTCCCGAGTTGTTGCACAGCGAATTCGAGATTGTTATGGACGTGAAGCCATTGTGATTCCTCCGCCGATCGATGCGAGCCGCTTTGTGCTTCAACCGCATCAACAAGATTATTATCTCGTGCTCGCGCGCCTGGTTTCCTACAAAAGGATCGATCTGGCGATCAGTGCCTGCAATCTTCTGGGCAAGAGGTTGTTCGTCATCGGTGCCGGACCGGAGAGCGATAAGTTGCGAGCACTGGCGGGCCCGACTGTGACCGTACTCGGGCATGTTTCAGATGCCGAGGCCGCTCGCTATGCAAGCGAATGCCGCGCCCTCCTATTTCCCGGCGAGGAGGATTTCGGCATGGCTCCGCTCGAGTTGGCTGCGGCGGGCCGCCCCACAATCGCTTATCGGGCGGGAGGGGCTCTGGAAACAATCGTCGAAGGAACCACCGGGATCTTCTTCGACCAGCAGGATGTCTCCACGATGGCGGACGCCATTCGTAGATTTGAGACGATGAGTTGGAATCCACACACCTTGCGTGCTCATGCATTGCGGTTTGATATTAGCCAGTTCCGCAGGAGGTTCTATGAACTGCTCGCCTCCTTAGGTTTCCCCTTGGGCGTCGAGGGTACCGACGGCATTCGCCGCGCCGAGTCGTTCCGCCACGGACATCCGGAACACGCTCTTGTTGTCAATCTCTAGAACGCTGATATCACGATCACAAAACAAGAAGGCATGCGCGGAGGACGGCTCGTCGAATGAAGGTCTGCTACTACAACCACACGGGTAAGGTGAGCGGGGCGGAAAAGGTTCTCTTTACCCTGCTTGCCAATCTGGGACCTGGCTTTGAGACCTCATTGATCGCTCCGGAAACGCCGGAGATTCGGGCTTTTTGCCTGAAGCATGGGATCCGTCATCTTCCTGTGGACGAGCTTAGGGCGCGATTCACGATGAATCCCTTCTTGCTTGCCAGGTACGCCTTCTCAGGCTTTCAAGGGATATCGCAGGTGCACCGCCTGGTGAGACAGATTGCCCCCGATGTGTTGCATGCCAACAGCACGCGCGCAGGCATGGTTGCGTGCCTCGCGACACTGGGACGCAAAACACCGGTCGTATGGCACGTGCACGATCAATTCAGGAAACACCCGATAACCAATTGCGTTCGTCTTCTTCTCGGATCTTCGCGCAGAAACTCTGTCATTGCGGTCTCCCGCGCAACCGCCCAAGGCGTTCGCGGAAACTTCCGCAGCCGCATCGCCAGGCGAGTGCCGATCGCCGTGATTTATAACGGCGTAGATGGCGCAGTCTACGCCGCCCGGCCTGGCGACGTGGAAGATTTTCTGAAGATGGAAAGGCTCAAGGATGCAACCTTCCGGGTGGCAATGATAGGACAAATTACGCCGCGCAAAGGCCAGCTGGAGACCATTGAGACCTTTGCCAGGCTTGTCCACTCGGATGCCCCGCAGGCGCAGCTTCTCATCGTAGGAAGTCCAGTGTTCAACAACGACGAAGTGTATCTGCAACGGTTGAAAGCCGATGTCAAACGGCTGGGGATCGAACCGAACGTAAGGTTTATGGGACATCGGACGGACATCCCCGTGATTCTCCAGAGTTCACACCTGGTGATCTCAAACTCTTCCTCGGAGCCCTTCAGCGTGGTGCTTCTGGAGGCATGCGCCGGCGCAACTCCGGTCTTGGCATCGGCAGTGGACGGCGTGCCAGAGCTGATTCTCGACGGAGTGACTGGCAAGCTCTTTCCGTATGGAGATGCTGATGCCATGCTGCACGCAATGAGACAGCTGAACAGCAATCGAGGGTATACCGAGAGTCTTGGGATTGCGGCGCGTGAGAGGGTTTCGCGTTACTTCACCCAGGAAGGTTTCTTGCAACAGGTGCGTCGATTCTACGCAGACCTGGTTCGCGGTCTGCCTGCTGATGCTTCCCAAAACGTGGGCACGCGGGCCGCCTCCTACAAGCTGGAAGGATCCGAACCGGCACCTGGCTGGGGCGCACATGACGCCTGAAGCCTGCCTGGCTCCAATCGGGAAGAAGAGTCGCACTTCCGCCCTCTTTGCGGCGGCTAAGATGGTGTTTACCGGCCGCAATAACTCCGCGGCCGCGCTGCAATCCCTGGCGACAAAAGTTCTCGTGCTCGGACTGAATGCTGCTACCAGCATCGTCGTTGCCCGCGCCCTTAGGCCGGCGGGCCGCGGAGAAATGTCCGCTATCATCATGTGGCCTGGATTTTTCGCTGCGCTGCTAACTTTAGGTCTTCCCAGTTCTCTGACTTTTAACTTGAGGCGGCATCCGGAGCGCTCTCCAGAGATCATCGGCGCGGCCTCAATTCTAACTCTCCTGATAGGCCTGGTCACCGGGATTCTGGGCTTCGTCGCCGTCCCCCTGTGGTTGACCAAGTACTCCTCCGCAGATATTGTCCATGCGCGATGGATGTTACTCGCCTCGCCGCTCCCGATGATGCTTTTGTTCGGGCGCGCGGCGCTCGAGGCTGAGGGAAACTTCTTTGCTTCGAACCTAAGCCTCTGGTCCGCACCTTTCCTGACATTGATCTGGCTCTTCGTGCTCGTGCTATTGGGCCATGTCACACCACTCTCGAGCGGCCTGGCTTACGTCCTTGCCGGTCTTCCGCCGACCGTCTTACTTCTTGCCCAGGTCTACACTACTTACCGGCCACGCTTCTCCCACATCGGGGCATCGCTGCAGACTTTGCTTCATTTCGGCCTTCGCGCCTGGGGAATCGATCTGCTCACTGCGCTGGCAGTGTCGGAGCAGGTGCTTGTCGTTCATTTTCTTTCTCCCGCTGACATGGGTACTTATGTCGTTGCGGCCAGCCTGGCTCGAATGCTCAGTGTGTTTCAGACATCCGCCGTAATCGTGCTGTTTCCTCGCATTGCCGCGCGCAGCACGGCAGACGTAATCGAACTGACAGGCTTCATCTTCAGAGTGACTACCTTCTGCGCAGCCGCGGGCGCGGTGGCCGCCGGCGCGATCGGTCCGATGTTGCTCCGGTCCGTCTATGGGGCCGCATATGCGGAAGGAGGCGTCGGCGTATTTCGCCTGCTCCTCGGAGAAGTCGTTCTGTCCGGTGCAACGCAAGTATTGGCACAGGCCTATCTTGCACTCGAAAGGCCAGGAACCGTCACGGCGATTCAGGCACTCGGCGTCGGCATTGGGTTGCTCATGATGCCGGGGATGATCAAAGAGTTCGGGGGACCCGGGGCGCCACTGGCGCTGCTGGTGTCCAGCATCATTCGCTTCGCCGTAACGCTTTTGTCGTTTCGTCTTCTTTTGAAGACCGCGCCCCCGCGCATTTGGCCTACGCGCGAAGACCTGCACCTCGTCACCGCTCGCTTGGCGTCGCTGACCGGCGCTACTTCTATTGTTCAGCCCTGAGAGCGAATAAGTTCCCTTTTGTAATGGGTCCCGTACTCGGGAAGAAAAGGAAAGCCGATATGTTTACAGAAACCGGTGATCGAGTACTCCGAGGCGGATTTGATCTCAATCTCCCGCTGCGTAGCGGCCCGTTGAGGGTTCGCTCGTGGATTCCCGCTGGCATGTTTGTCCTGCTGACGCTGGTGCTGCTCGCAGGCGCGCCTGGTGCACTGCGACTGGCGTATCCGGCGGCGGCATTGCTGCTCGGACTCTACTTCTACGTTAAGTCTCCTTCGCAGTACTTTACCTTTACTTTATGGCTGTACTTCCTCACTCCCTTTGCCCGGCGGCTCGCCGATTACCGCATCGGCGAATACATAGACGGCAACACGATGCTATTGGCGCCCGCATTGGTGAGCTTGATAGCACTGCTCTCCCTAACCCGGATACCCAAGCGGATGGACGATAGCTGGCTAGCCTTCGTTCTGTTACTCTCCACTGTCCTCTATGGCGGAGCCCTCGGTTTTGCCGCTCTTTCGGATCATCAGGCTGTCCTCAAATCGCTTGTCGCGTGGCTGGGCCCCATGGCCTTCGCGGCGTTCGTCTACCTCAACTGGCGAACGTTCCCATCATTCAAAGAGTCGATCGACAAGGCTGCGCTCGGTGGGCTGCTAGTTGTCGGCTTTTATGGTGTGCTTCAATTCATCTTTGCGCCGCCTTGGGACAGCTTATGGCTGCGGGCAATGGAATATGACCCGGCAAGCGGCCCCGGTGTTTATGGTCTACCCGAGCCATTCGCTATTCGTACCTTCAGCACGATGAATTCGCACCAGCCCATGGCGATCGTGCTGATCATTCTCGCTCTCATCGCTCTGAGCAAAGGCGAGCGGCTCTATAATTTCGCTGCCGCAATTGGTATGTTACCCGTGCTGCTCTCCCTAGCCCGCACGGCATGGTTGCAGGCAGCCATCTCGCTCGTCCTCTTTGCCTTTCTGACCCGGAAAGCCCGCTACCTTAAGAGCCTGGTGGCCGCTTTCCTTATCCTCGGATCCGTCGGGGCAGCCCTTTCCTTTACATCGTTCGGGGAAATCTTGCAGCAGCGGGTTTTGAGCTTCTCCGACAAAGGTGACGATATCAGCGTAGGTGCGCGTCAGGCCGGCTATGACAAGGGTCTACGGCTGGCACAACTGCATCCCTTTGGCTCCGGCACGGGTGCCATGGAGGTCGCTTACACTCCCGTGATCTACGAAGACTTTGGTCCTAACGACAGTGCGCTTGTGGAACTCCTGGTGGACTTTGGGGTAATCGGCACCGTTGCGATTCTGCTGGCACTCTTTATTGGGCTGCGCCAGATATATCTCCAGTTCAGGCAGACAAAGGACGCGTTTCTGGCAGCCATCTTAGCGATATGGGCGGGGCTGCTCGTGCAATCGCCTCTGAACGGCTGTCTCGACGGCGCTCATGGCGTCTTCGTATGGGCAAGCTTTGCTTTGGGGCTTGCGTACATGAAGTACACCAGGAATTTACAAGAATGCGAAGATACTTATTCCCTTTCGTCTGTGTAGTGTGCACGACAATGGCTGCTAACGCACAGATGCTGGTCCACTCTTCACAGCGCACACCTGAGCAGGCGCCCGTAGAGTCGTCCACGGTAGCGGCTGCAAGCACGTCTGACTTCCTGAACAGCATCGGAGTGGCCTGTCATTTGAATTACACCTGGACTTCATACAAGGATTTTCAAGCAACGAAGGATTTGCTGGTCGCTTCCGGGATTCGGAACATCCGTGATGGCGGCGCCGATCCTGTTGCGATCACCCGATTGCGCCAGGTCAGTGCCGCTGGCATTGGGGTGACCTGGGTGATGGATGCCGCTGACGGTGTCGCGCCAAACCAAGCCTATTGGACCAGCGCCCCGCACTACGCCCTGACTTACTTTCTCAAAGATGTTCTGGGGACGGGAGTGGTCAACAGCGTCGAAGTCAGCAACGAGATCGATACCTCTCACGCTAACAAGCTATGGCGGCCAAGCGATCGGTCTCCTCTATCCGATGACGCGAAGGCACCCAACTTCTGGGGGGATTACATTCTGGCGTTGACGAAGGATACTTCCCGAAGTCTCAGAGACGACCCTGCTTTCTACTCGATCCATCTGCTGGGACCGAGCTTCGGCGGGATGTCCTCCGGTGTTCCAAACAGTTCCCTTTACGGTCTTGTAGATATAGGCACATTCCACCCTTATATGTATCGAGGCAACGGCGATGCCCCTGTGGGAATTGTCTACGACGAAGTGCCGAGTTATTTTGTCCAGACGACGCAGCCCACGCTCTACATCGATGAATATCCAACGTACTTTCGCGACTTTCAAGGTCCGTACAGAGTAGGAAATAGTCAAAGACCCATGGTCGCAACGGAGACCGGTTACTACACCGGAACTTCGCAATACAGCGTGAGCGAATTGGCACAGGCGAAGTATATTCCGCGGGTCTTTGCGGAAAACTTTCGGCATGGCATCCCGAAGACATTTATCTATGAGTTTCTGGACGAGGGTGGAGATGGAGAAATGGAACACAGCTTTGGCCTTGTTCGAGCGGACTTTACCCCGAAACCGGCATATATCGCTTTACAGAGCTTGATTTCTCTTTTGGACAATGGTCACGACTCGTTCCGGCCCGGAAAGCTGACCTATGGGTTCTTTCCGGAAAACAATGGAAGCTTTACACGAACGCAATATGCACATGACCTTCTGCTGGAAAAGAGCGACGGAGACTTCTTCCTGCTCTTCTGGCATGAGATTTCCGATGCCAACCGTACCGATCGCGCTGGAACAGCAGTGGTGGGTACAGACATCGACGTAAGCCCCCAACCTTTACCGGTGACGATCACGCTTCCTGAACCGATAGTGAGCGCAACTCTCTATTCCTATGATGCACATTGGCAACTGCAATCAAAAACGTTGCCGATCCAATCACAGCGTGTCTTGGTGATGGCACGAGACCAGTTAAGTGTTCTTCGCTTGTCTTCCCATGCTCCGGTACTCAGCATCGCGGAGAGGAAGAGGTAGCTTTTGCGGAGTAGGGCTCCGGGCAGCGGATTCTAAGAGCTGAGATTACACTCTGCCCTCAACGATAACGTTATGCAGACAATCACGATCGACATACAACGGAGATGCAAATGCGGATCTTACACATAACGAACGATGTGACGGACCTTGGCAACGGCATTGTCAATGCAGCCATCGACCTCACCGCGGGACAAGTCGAACAGGGTCATACCGTAGTGATTGCTTCCGCTGGCGGAGGTCATGAACCACTGTTACGCCGACTCAATATTAAGCATTTCCCACTCGACCAAGGGCGACGGCCGCTGCAGCTGATGAAAGCTGTGGTTACACTTCATAGGTATCTCCGCGTTTTTCAGCCAGACATTGTTCACGTTCATTCGCGCACTAGCCTGTTGCTTGCATGGTTGGTCACGAGATTCACACATCACCCCCTGGTTGCTCACGTCCAAAACGTCCATGAGCGCATATCTGCCATGATGCGTCTTGCCGATCGTGTCGTCGTTTGCAGCGGGGCAGTCGGCAAGAGTATGCAGGAAATGGGCGTTCCGAAAGCCAAGATACATGTTGTTCTTAATGCCCCTCTCCTGAGTCCGCGTCTGCCATCGCTCGATTCCACGCCTCCCGCTACCATCGAACATCCCGCCATCGTTACTGTATGCGGAATGAACCATCGAAAGGGCATTGCAAATCTCATCACAGCATTCGAGCAAGTCGTCCCAGGGGCGCCGGATGCGCACCTCTATCTGGTTGGGATTGGACCCGAAATGGAGCTGTTCCAGCAGCAAGCCAAAGCATCTCCCTATGCCGGCCGCATCCATTTCGAAGGATTCCAACATAGACCTCAGTCTTACATGCGAGCCGCCGACGTCTTTGTTCTCGCGTCGCGAAGAGAGTCGTTCGGTCTTGTCCTCGTGGAGGCGAGGCAGGCCGGTTGCGCCATCATCGCCTCGGACGTGGATGGGATTCCCGAGGCGTTGGACCAGGGTGCCGCAGGAATACTATTTCCTCCTTCAGATATTCCGCAGCTCGCAAAAGAAATGCTCAGCCTGCTCGAGCATGAGCAGGAGCGGAAATCCTGGCAGCAAAAGGCCTTGACGGGAGTGGAGCGATTCCACTACACGACCATGGCCGAGGGGGTCTCCGAGATCTATCGCGAGCTGCTGCCTAAACGGCCTTCCCCGCTTACTGGCCAAATGGAAGCCCCTGTGATCGAGAACCGCTAGCGGTGGATTTTGGTAGGCGAAAAGTCGTTGTAGCAAGCAAGCGCTGGCCCAGAAAGCGCCGACGCCAGACAGCCTAGAGGTTCATTGCCGGCCGCCGATCTGGTTGGCTCCAGAGCGTAACGCCTGTTCCTTGCCCTGCCAGACGAAGACGCCTTGCAGCCCCGGTGGCAGCGTGACCGTCCCGTTCAGCGTGTTCCCGTTTCGCTCGAAGTGCACCCGGATCATTCCCTGAGGATGAGGGAGCTCCGCCGAGACGTTTCGCAGATCGCCCATGTGAGGCGCGATACGGACGGAGGCGAAGCCCGGCGACGCCGGTTGGATGCCAGCCACCAGCGTGAGCAGATCGTAGGCGGGATGCGCGCTCCAGGCGTGCGAATCCGACCGCGTTTTCCCGGGCGTCTCCGGCCAGGTGCTGAAATGGAGCGGAAGCAGATCACGCCAGGGCTTCAAGCTGGCGAGGTATTGGTCGGCCATTCCGGCGTGGTCGAGCGCACGGGCCAGATAGAACCGGAAGTAGTACGAGCAACTCAGGATCCCTCCAGGCGCGGTCCCAGGGTCGATCGCGATCACCTGCTGCAAAACACCCTGCTGCGCCTCCCTGGGAATGACGTCGAAGAGAACCCCGAGAGCATTCGACTGCTGGCTGAAGGCGGTGTGGACGGGATTGTCGGCAAGGAGCTTGCGGCCCGCATCCCAGCATTTTTCATACAAACCCGCCCGGACATGCTCAGCCCTGCGGCTCTCCTGTGCCGCTCGATCCTGGTCGCCCAACCCCCGTTCCAGGTCTGACGCATCCAGCAACGCACCCAGATATTGCAGCGTGGTGGCGCAGGATTCGCCCTCTTCGCCGTAGGTTGGCAGCTCTCCCGTCGAGACCCAGTCCACAAAGCTCCACCAGGGAAGCTTGCGCAGCAAACCGTCCGGCTGCTCGTATTGCGAGAACCAATCGAGCACCGTACGAGTGCCCGGCAATCCAGCCCTCGCCGGCAACGAATCGGGGCGGTACATCCAGTAGTCATGCAGCATGCCGATCCAGAGGAGGGAAAATGTTGGAATGATCTGCGGCTGTGACGTGGGATAGCGGCTCTGGGTCAACCCGGCCGGGATGCGCGATTCGTCAAAGCTCTCCAGCGCCTGCTTGGCCAGCCGGTCGTCGCCCGCAACGGCGTACGAGATCAGAGCCTGGATCCGGGTATCGCCAACATACTGTAACTGTTCCCAATAAGGAGTATCCATGTAAGTCTCGTGCGCGTCGAGGCGCGCCGTGCGCCAGCTTATCTCCCATATGCGTGCGAGATCGGGATCCTTGGCATCGAAGAAAGCTCGCTCCTCAAAGGGATATGCAGTGAACTCCGCCTTCAACGATTCGAGCGTCAGTGGCTCGCCGCCAGTCTGAATGTCCAGGTCGAGATATCGCCACACTCTCCACCAGAGCGGCTCAAACGTACGCTGCGCCCCGCCATCGGGAAGAAAGCTATCGTGAACACCCAATGCCTGCCGGCTGCCAACCTCGTTACGATCCCCTTTCTCCTGCTTCTCGTCATAGAGTGCTTCAGCGTAGGTCAAGCGGATGCTGGCCCCTTTTCCTCCGGAAACTGTTAGTTGCGGATAAGCCGTGGTCAGCGTCTTCCGATCCAGCAGCAAATGCACTTGGCGATTAGCAGAGATGGTGATGGCTCGGGCAGGAAATTGGCCGGCGTTTGGCTCATCCGAGCGGACAACGTCTCCCGCATCCGTAGGGGTATACGTCATGTGCGGCAGCTCATCGGGAACCAACTGCCAATAGTTGTCCACCGTCTCTCCCGCCAGCCCGGCGCGGGATGCCGACGGATAAATGTTTTCGCGCATAGGCGAGGCAGCAGCCACCCAGGCGCCACTAGGGTCAGCAGGATCGTTCCAGCGCCAATCGTAGGCCGCCGCGTTCAGCTCTTCTCCCGGGCCATTCGCCATATAGCCGCCAATGCCATCGGCCTTCCGCGGGACTGGAATTTGACCGGGTTCGACGGCAACCATCCATTCCTTGGGAGTACTGACTCCGGCTTCCAGCGCGCCGTCACCCTGCACCAAAAAAGCCGCCCGGTCGGTGATTTGCGCCGTGGGCGCGTAAATGCCGAAGTTCCACACCGTAGCGGTTACGAGATTTGTCCCCGCGGAGAGATACTCAGCCAGATCGAAGGTCTCGTACCGCCAATGCGCCAGGTCGCCGCGTGCCGGGCCATCCCCCACGCGATGGCCATTCACGTAGAGAATGAAGCGGTTGTCCGCGCTGACATGAACCACGTAACGCGCGGGCTTGGCATCGAGTTGCAAAGAGCGGCGAAAATGGAGAACGAGCGGCTCGCGCAGCGGCGCGGTTGGATGGGTAATCCAGCTCGCCTTCCATTGCGGCTCAGCCGCGGCGGCGGCCTTCCCGGCGAGAAGGAACAGAACCAGGACGAAAGTGAAGATGCCGCCGCGAAGCGTCAATGGTGCGCCCCTCAGAGCGGTAGCAGGTTGCCGCTCGGGTCAAATTCCATCTCCCGGGCTTTGCCCACGGTCGTCAGGCCGGCCCGCCCGTTAACCGCCTCCAGGCAGGATTCTGAGACCTGGAAGCGATCGAGGTTCAGCGTGTCGGCAATGCGCACCACGCGCAATTTCTCTTGATCCGGTTCGGCCAGCGAAGCCAAAGCCGCCTGGATCGCCTGGCGATCGGTATCGAAGTAGATGGGAATCTTCGCCGGTGACAGACCGAGCGAGGTCAGCGCGTTCATGTAGACATATTGCAGGTTGAGTGCTTTCACCAAACGAGCAGTGGTGAAGTCGGCCATCCCGATGCCGATGCCGTTGCCATTGGTCGCCGGCGTCAGATCACGGACGAAGATACGGGAGACCCGCGGCTTGACCGTGCTTTTCGAGTGGAGCGACGAGGAGTAGCCAGTGATGTCGCGGCCGATCACATTGGTGTCCATACCAGAGCCGCTGATCTCCTTTCCAATATGGTCAATCACCATCAGGTCAATTTCATCGAAAGGCAACCGCGCCAGCAGAGACTCCGCCTTGGCGAAGAGCCTTCCCTCTTCGCGAACGATATTCTCCGGCAGCAGCACCTCGAACTCGGCGGTCTGATGGCGTTGATCCTCAACCAGGGCGATGCCGCACAAGATCGGAGCAGCGCCGAGGATGACCCTCGCAAACTCTCGCAGGACGACCTCGTATCCTCGATGGGCGGCAGCGACATGGGCATTGTTGGCGCCCACTTGTTTGCCAAAGCCGATGGTCAGCATCTTCTGGATGCCGCTGCCTAACGTGCCGCGGAAGTCGGTGTGCGGCTTGACGCGATTGATCACCACCACGCCGTCGGCCTGAAACGCCGGGACACTGAAGACGACATCCAGTTCGTCGAACGCCGTGCCGATCTTCCTGACCTCCATGCTGGCTTCGATGGGTACACCCATGCTCTCCGGCGTGATGCCGTACTCAGCCAGGACCATGGCTTGGCCCTCCGCAGTGGCTCCGCCGTGGCTTCCCATCGCCGGCACGATGAAGGGCCGTGCGCCCGCTTGGATCAGCGCGCCGAGCGTCGCCTTCACGATCTCCTTCAGGTTGGTGATGCCGCGGCTGCCGACGCCCACGGCAACCTTCATCCCCGGCGTAATCTTTTCCCGCACCCCCCGCTTGCTGAACTGCTCCTCCAAAAGGCTGGGAAAATCCAGTTTTCGCGAGGCCGGATAACTCTGCCCCATTTCAAGCATCCTGGGAAAGTGATTGGACATTTCCACCGTAATAAGCCCCCTTGCTATCGATTCTTAGGAGAAACTCCGCTGCGCCATTCGCGCACTCTATAGACGATACACTTGAGCCGCCTGGTCTGCCTCAATTGCCGGACGGCTCCCTCTCGGATACACTTTCCAGTTGGCTTCTCAACCCGAGGAGACAGACGTCTCCCACGTTTTCCCGGTAAGGTTGTGGGGATGAATTGTTCCTTGTGCGCGCGGAGCTTTCAAGTCTTGACCGTCGCCGGATTAGCGCTTTTCAGCCCGCCCTCGTTCGCAAATAGCTGTGACGCGCTGGCGACGCTTCGCCTGCCGCACACCACGATCACCAAAGCAGAGGTCTTGCCAGGCGGCACATTTACGCCCGCGTCGGGGAAGCCTCTCGCCGATCTTCCCCCGTTTTGCCGCGTGACCGCCGCCTCAAAGCCCAGCGAAGACTCCGACATCCTGGTCGAGATCTGGATGCCCGTCTCACACTGGAACGACCGTCTGTTAGGTACTGGCAATGGAGGCTTCGCCGGCAAGATCAGTTACGGGGCCCTGGCGGACGGACTTCGATTGGGGTACGCAGTGGCGAACACAGATATGGGCATGGCAACCCCTTCCAACGCCACCGCCGGCATCTTCGTCAACCGTCCGGAACGCTGGGCTGATTGGGGATATCGGGCGACCCACGAGATGACCCTTATGGCGAAACAGGTGGTGCGAGCCTATTATGCCCGCAATGCCAAGCGGGCCTACTTCGTCGGGTGCTCAACTGGGGGTGAGCAGGCGTTGATGGAGTCGCAGCGGTTCCCAGATGACTACGATGGAATCGTAGGCGGGGCGGCAGCGAATTACCGGACCGGGGTCCACGTCAGCATCCTGTGGAATTTCGTGGCGAACGAAAGGACCCCAGGATCCTACCTTCCCCCAGCCGCCCGATCCACTCTTTCCCAAGCAGTCGTGAATGCCTGTGACGCGCTCGATGGCGTGAAAGACGAAATGATTGCCGATCCAAGAAAATGTCATTTTGACCCGGCATCTCTTCAGTGCAAGGGAGGCGGCCGGCCAGATTGTCTGACCGAATCGCAAGTGGAGACGGCGAAACAACTCTATTCCGGACCAGTAAATCCGCGAACGGGCCAAAGCCTCTATCCAGGACTTCCCAAGGGCAGCGAATTTGGCTGGGATGGATTAGATCCCACGCCAGGGGGAATAGGGAAAGCTCCCTATGCTCCAATTTTTCAATGGGTCTTCGGATCGGATTGGGACTGGCGCTCATTCGACTTCGATCGTCAGTTCGCCACCTTCGATCAGAAGCTTGCAGGCACTCTGAATGCGACTAGCCCCGATATCGACACCTTCCGCGCGCACGGACACAGACTGCTCATGTACCACGGTTGGAGCGACTGGTTAGTGGCTCCGGAGGAATCGATTGATTACTACAGCTCGGTGTTGACGCGCGATCGAGAGTCTCACTCCAGCGCTCGCCTTGAACCTATCGATAACTCGTTCCGCTTGTTCATGGTTCCTGGCATGGCGCATTGTGGAGGCGGTCCAGGCCCGACGCATTTCGACGCCTTGGGTGCTCTGGTCGATTGGGTGGAGCATGGAATCGCACCGGACAAGATCATCGCCGGCAAGTTGCCGCCCTCCGAAAGTGGAGGATCGGCAAATCTGCAGCGTCCACTATGCCCGTATCCACGCATCGCACAGTATCAGGGGTCCGGCAGTGTGAACGATGCTTCCAGTTTTGTCTGCACGGATCCCAATCCAATAGTGAGGTAGGAGCAAGATGCGCCTCGATGGAAAAGTAGCAATCGTCACCGGTGCGGCCTCGGGAATCGGCCGCGCCATGGCCCACCGTTTTGCCGCTGAGGGTGCCGACGTCGTGATCGCCGATCTGGATCAAGCGCGACCGGAATCAGCAGCAGCGGAGATCGCCGCAACTACGCGCGGCCGCCTCCTTGGACTCGCCATGGACGTAACCGATGAAGACTCGGTGGAGTCCGGAGTGGCAAGAACCATCCGCGAATACGGTGGCGTAGATATCCTTTGTAGCAATGCAGGTAACCAGATCATTGGGGGCATTCACGAACTTGCTTTTAGCGACTGGAAGAAGGTCCTTGCTGTGCACCTTGACGGATCCTTTCTGACCACGCGGGCCTGCTTGCGGCACATGTACCACTCCGGAAAGGGCGGATGCATCATCTATACGGGATCGGTCCACTCCAAACTTGCTTCGGTGCTCAAGGCTCCCTACGTGACCGCTAAGCACGGGATCCTGGGCCTGTGCCGTGCCGTAGCAAAAGAGGGAGCGCCCCACGGTGTGCGCGCCCACGTGATTTGTCCCGGATTCGTCCGTACTCCTCTGGTGGAGAAGCAAATCCCTGAGCAGGCCAAGCTACTGAATATCACCGCCCAGGACGTAGTGGAAAAAGTAATGCTTAAGGATACCGTCGATAAGCAATTCACATCCACCGATGAAATCGCAGAGACCGCGGTCTTCCTCGCCGAACAAACGACGTTGGCTCTGACAGGGCAGTCGATCATGTTGAGTCACGGGTGGTTCATGGAGTAGGCGAACATTCGCTAAGACGATTGCGCCCGGTATACCATGGCGCTGGTTCAGAAAGCGGAATCAACCCCGTATCAGGAGGAATTCGTATGTCGATTACCAGACGCAGCTTCATAAGTTCCAGCACCGCGGCCGCCGCGCTCTTCGTCACCGGTGTGGCCCGTGCCGCATATCTGAACCTGCCGCTCGGCCTACAGCTCTACTCCGTGCGCGACCTGCTCCCGAAGGATTATGCCGGAACCCTCAAGCAGATCGCGGCCCTCGGCTATAAGGAAGTGGAAGCGGCCGGCTTCTTCAACCTTCCCGTCGAAGAGGTGAAGGCTGCCATGAAGGCCGCCGGCTTGCGCTGCGTCAGCTCGCATTATTCGCTGGCCTTGCTCAAGCAATACCCTGATGACATCCTGTCGTTCTGCAAATCCCTTGGCGTGGGATATGTGGTCTGTTCCTCGCCTATGCATCAGCAGCCAGGGGCCGGCAAGGCGCCGCTCACGCTTGATGACTGGCGCTGGAACGCTGACCAGTTCAACCAGTTCGCCTCCAAAGTAGAGGCCGCGGGTATGCGTTTCGCCTATCACAACCATTACGCCGAGTTCGGCGCGATCGATGGCGTCCTGCCTTACGATGAGCTCCTCAAGCACACCGATCCCGCAAAGGTCAGCTTCGAGTTGGACTGCGGATGGGTGATCGTCGGCGGTCAGAACCCTGTCCATTACCTGAAGGAATTTCCCACGCGCATCGTGATGCTGCATGTCAAGGACTTCAAGGACAACAAGCCACCCTCGGTCGAGCTTGGAACCGGGTCGATCGACTACACACCCATCTTCGCCGCCGCGGCGGGCGGCGGCCACATACGCCACTGCTTCGTCGAGCAGGAGGAGTTTCAGGGGCCGATTATGGAAGCGCTTGGAGTCGACGCCAAATACATGAAGCGCCTTCACGCGTGAAGCGTAGAGAAACCACAGATCCCTCTAATGGGCAACCAGCTTCTCTGTCACCAATGGCTGCACAAGCGGAAGTGGAAGGGGGCCTTCGTCCAGGGCGGCATCATTGAAGCAGCTTCAGGCTGAAGGCGCTCCCTTGCTTCTGCTGGGCGAATCGAGAAAGTGCCATCAAAGGGGATGGAACTCAGGCTCTGTCCTTTCTTTGACGGCGTCGTCGTCAAGAGCGACGCCGATTCCAGGCTTATTCGCCACTTCCAGAAAGCCGTTGTCATCAAGGACAACCGGCTCCGTCAGCGAGGTATAGGACTTGTCCAGATAGTGGGTGAACTCGAGCAGCATCAGGTTCGGCGTCGCTGCGGCGACGTGGGCAGCGGCCATTGTGGCCAGCGGGGAGGCCACACCATGCGGTGCAATCGGGATCGAATAGACTTCAGCCATGGAGGCGATCTTGCGCGTTTCAAGCAGCCCGCCGGTCTTTGACACATCCGGCTGAATCACGCTGAGCGCTTCCTTTTCCAGGAAGGGACGAAAGCCGTAGCGGCTGTATATGTTTTCTCCGGCCGCGATGGGAACCCGTGTGTTATTGCGGACCCTGAGCATGGCCTCGACATCGTCGCTCGGGACTGGTTCCTCCACCCAGATCAGGCGGAATGGCTCCAAAAAGCGGCATAGCTGAATGGCTGTTTCCACGTCGTAGCGTGCGTGGCATTCCAGCGCAAGGTCGTAACTCTTGCCGACCGCCTCGCGGATGGACGCGACGAAATTCACGACGTCGTCCAATTGAACGGTGTTCAGGCGAAGGCCCCAAAGCTTGTCCGGATCCCAGCCCTTTTTCAGAGTCCAGGCATCCGGGCTGTAGTCGATACCGATCTTGAGCGCTTTCACTTTGGTCTTGGCAATCAGGCTGGTCGCTTCCGCGGCGTTTGCTGCATGCAGATAAACCGGCAACTTGTTCCGCACGCGCCCGCCCAGCAACTGGTATACAGGCACATTCAGGGCTCTCCCCGCCAGATCCCAGAGTGCCATCTCAACGCCGCTCATTGCGGTCAGGTAGGGTCCGCCCATTCCCCGCATGAAAAGAGGAGAGGGAGCCCCACCGGCGGAGAGGTGCTTCCAGCCCCACAGGTCAAATATGATCCCTTCGATCTCGAGCGGATCGCGCCCTGCGAGCGAGGGGCCAATGTTGTGATTGACGATGTACTCCGCCCCGACGGTGTCCAGCATCTCACCCGTCCCAGTCAGACCCTGATCTGTGTAAACGCGAACGAAGCGGCTATTGAAGCCGTCGCGTAAGCGGACAGCTCGAATCTCGCGGATGGTGAGCTTGGGCGCGAGCGACGTTCCCTGGGCGCGCGCGTTGAACAAAAATGCGCCATAGGCCATCGCGGCTTGGCCAAGAAACATGCGTCGATTCATCGGCCAGGAGTGTATCACATGGACTTCAGATGGCGGCAGGAGGAGGTTGCTGGAATCCCAAAACAGTACTCATGAAGACGAGGTGTATAAAAATGCCTCAGCCGGTTGGCTTCAGCTTCTCGACGGAAATAGCCGATTCGGTCTTTGACGTATACTGCGCGTTGTTAGCCGCGAACTTGCCGGCGTCTAACAGCGATGGGCGGTTATAAGACTGCAACATATAGTCGATGAGCTTCCCGGCAACCTCTTCCGCGCGCACCTCATAAGTTCCGGCGCCCACGGTTTTCCTTAGGTTTTCGAGCTTTTCCAGATCGACATCGTTCGTAAAGTTGTCCGGCCTAAAGTAACGCTTTTGCAAAGCCAACTCCTCAGGACTAGACGTCGATTCAGGCAAGGCGACAGTATCCATTATTTGCTCCTCCCTGACCCGAAGCCCAAAAAGAACGCTTCGGGTCGATCCATTGAAAGCGCAAGATCGGGAGCTTTTCTCCCGTGCTTTCAACTGATAAATCGGCTATTTGATGTACGGCTTTAGTCAAAGAAATCGTTCTCCGTCGATCTCTTTCCGATAGGTTAGCCAGGATTACCATAGGGTCTCGACGGCCGTGGCTGGCTCGACGTTGCGAAAACTGCAAGGTAACGTGCAAGCTGGTAAGTATGCCGGAATTACCAGATATTGCCGCCTATATCAGCGCGCTGGAACCACGTATTGTCGGTCAGCCGCTCGACCACGTGCGGGTGGCGAGCGCATTTCTGCTTCGAACTGCGCAACCGCCCCTCGCCAGTGTGGAGGGTAACATCGTGCGAGAACTGCGGCGCATCGGCAAGCGCATCGCGATTGGAGTCGATAAAGATCTTTGGCTGGTCCTTCACTTGATGATTGCCGGCCGTCTGCACTGGCGGCCACCAGGAGCGAAGTTGGCAGGCCGTCAGAGTCTGGCAGCCTTTGACTTCCCTCATGGTTCTCTCGTGCTCACTGAGGCGGGGACGAAGCGCCGCGCATCGCTGCATGTCCTCAAGGGCGAGGAGGCTTTGCGTGCCATCGACCCCGGCGGGATTGATATCTTCTCCAGCGATCTGAACTCCTTTCGCGAAGCGCTTACGATCGAAAATCGGACTCTCAAGAGAGCTCTTACTGACCCGCGCATTTTGAGCGGAATTGGGAACGCCTACTCGGATGAGATTTTGCACGCAGCGCAACTATCGCCGATCACACTTACACATAAGCTGGTACCAGAAGAATGGGAAAGGCTCTATGCCGCGACACGTCACACGCTTGAGCTTTGGATCAAGCGGTTGCGCGGCGAGGCGAAAACCGGCTTTCCTGAAAAAGTGACCGCATTCCGCAAGGATATGGCGGTCCATGGACGTTATGGGCAGCCTTGCCCGAGGTGTGGCGAGGCGATCCAGCGGATTCGCTATGCGGACAATGAGACGAACTACTGCGTCCGATGCCAGACTGGGGGGAAAGTCCTCGCCGATCGGAGCCTGTCGCGGCTCTTAGGATCGGACTGGCCACGCACCCTGGACGAACTGGAGGCGCTCAAGCGCCGGTAAGAACAGGAAACGTCATGGTGTTTCCGCGCCGGTCCTGTCGAGGACGCCGGGGCTAGGTAATGGTCATGGCCGGAATATTGGGACATGCTTAAACCGGGCGTAAATGTTACCTATCACCTGATCTGGATGGATTTCTCCGCGTGCCGCCCGCCGCATGTCCTCGAGAGTGGCTTCTGACACCTTTAGGCCTTTAACCGCATGGGCAACGGCACGCATATTGCGCTCCACTTCTGGATCGGCACTCGACAATACCCTGTCCATGGCCCAGTCGGTAGGTCATTCGAACCGAAGAGCCTTGACAGGATCCACAGATGCCGCCCGTCGGGCAGGTATGAGCGTTGCCAGCAGACCGCTCACACCCAGAACGCAGATGGCCAGCAGTAACGCCCACGGGTCGGTCTCGCGAACGCCATAAAGCAATGTCCTTGCAGTTCGCCCTACCATCTCCGTCAGAACGATCCCCGGAATGAATCCAGCGATGAGGATGACTAAAGTCTGGCGAAGGAAGAGCCCATGCACTTGACCCCGAGTTGCCCCCATAGCCATACGCACCCCAATCTCGGAGGTACGGCGCGTTACGTGGAACGAAAGCAACCCATAAAACCCTATCGCGGCAAGGGTAAGCGTCAGCCCGGCGAAGATCGCTGTGAGCCGTGCCAGCAGCTTTTCAGTCGAGAGGCCGTCTTCAAACTCCGTGTTGAGCGGGACGATCTCTGCAATGGGAAGACCAGGATCAACGGATTGCAAGCTCCGGCGAATATCCGCTGCAATGTTGGTGGGAGATCCAACCGCACGTACCTCGATTGTGCCCGCTGGGTCCCCGCCTTGTTCGATCGAGAAATACGCGACCGGAGGGGCGGGAAGACGCAAACCATCGACGCGCGCATCGCCGACTTCGCCAACGATCAGGTAGCTATGATCGGCTGGTGCGGGTTTGTAACCAATGTAGTGACCCACGGGGCTCTCGCTGCCGAAGAGCTTCTTCGCAAATGTGTGATTGAGGACGGCCACTGGCTGCGAATGTTTTTGATCGCCGTCGGCAAACGTTCTTCCTTGTAGGAGTGGGATCCCGAGAGTGTGGAAGAATCCCACGCCAACATGGTTCTCTTCTCCGTGCATCTGCGCTTCGGGAAGTTCCGGGCGTCCCGAAACATGGATAGCCGTGTTCCATATACAGCCAGGGATGCGACACATCTGCATTGCAGCATCACGAACAAACGGCAGCGCCTGCAAAGCATTCAAGATTCGCTTGTTCAAATCCGTTAGGTCCTGTCTTTCAAGGCCCCCACTCACCAGGTCCAGATGTACCGAAAGAACATGCTCACGATCGAGCCCTGCATCGAGTTGGCTGAGGTTGAGCAAGGTTCGCGCAAACAATATCGCCATGCTCAACAACAGAAGAGACAGGCTGACTTGCCCGGCCAGGAGCAAACTCGACCACCGCCGCCCCATGCCGCCCAGGACAGCCCCGTTGCCCATACCCGACTGAATTGCAGCTCCGATGTTATTGCCACGTGTAATTTGCCAAGCAGGCAACAGACTGAATCCGATCAGAGCGGTGATCAGGAATCCTGTGCCAACCAGAAACTCCTCTAAGCCAAAAGTAAGTTCGATCGGCATAGCATGTTCTCTTCCGGAGGCCCAGTGAAGGAGGAGAGAACTCAAGACACCGCAGGTTGCTGCCGCTAGAGATCCTCCGATTGCGACGAGCAAAGAGTTTTCCACCAACAACTGTCGTAGGACTCGCCAGCGACTCGCGCCTAGCGCGATGCGAAGAGCAATCTCGCGCCGGCGACCGGCCAGCCTGGCGAGCTGCAGGTTGGCGAGGTTGATGCACCCAACCAGGAAGACCAGCGTTGCCATTCCCATGAGCAAGAACAGCGGTCGCGTGTAGACCGTACTGAGTGATCCTTCTCCTCCGGCCACTGAAATGAGCTGAACGCGCGTATCACGGATATGCTCGCGTTCTTTGGGATCCTTGGTTGCATCTGCGATAAGTCTCAGATCCGGCTGAAGAGCCTGTGTCCAGCGCTTCCCGGCCGAGGCTCTCTCTGTATCTGAAACGCGCGCCAGCACCCACAACCAGAAGATACCGTCCTGACTTCTATAGGGCGCTTTGAGATCGTATTGATAACCCGGTCCGAGCGAATCAAACCACGTACCGAAACGGCCGTATGATTGTGCTGCCAGCGGCAGCCACAGATCAGGAGCGGCGCCCTGGACGACGCCGAAGAACCGCTCGGGCGCAACACCAACCACTACGACCGGAACGCGGTTGAGAACCGCCTTCATGCCAACAATGGATTGGCCGGAATGCTCTTTTGCAAAGCCGTAGCGCAGGACGACTGGCACCTCTGGCTGTCCTGGCGTATCATCACGGCCTTGAAAGAGTCGGCCGGCTGAGGGGGAAAGACCGAGAACATCAAAGAAGTTGTCAGAGACGAGTTGAAAGCTCGCTTCTTGAGAGAATCCATTCCTGGCTTGAAAAACCCCGCTACCAACGGACGATCGTGCGATTACGGGCGCAGAGGTTCCTGTCGCCTGTCTTAGGCGTTCGTATGCCGGATACGAGTAAAACCACTGCGCGTCGAAAGGTGATTTCACTGCACGAAGAGAATAGAGCTGCGACGGCTGAATGATGGGTAGTTGAGCAAAGAGAACCCCATGCAACACCCGGAACACCGCGAGGTTCGCACCAATGCCAATCGCCAACGTAAGCACCACGGTCAATGCGAATCCTGGCGCTTTGTGCAATTGCCGAACCGCTTGGCGTAAATCCTGCTGAAGGTGGTCGGTCCATGACCAGCCCCAGCTTTCCTGAGCATCGTCTTTAAGCAATGTCACATTCCCGAACGCACATAGTGGTGCCCGTTTTCTTAGGTTCCTGCGATTGACTGACGTTTCCGAACCGATTAAGTACTAGCTTCGGCGTCGCGGATTTCTTCAATGTCGGCAAGATCGCGCAGCCGGCCGGCCGCAAGTTTCGAGGCAATGAGGTCACTCTTGGAAATGAAAAACGCCATAAGACCGTCTTTCAAGTCGCTGGGCTCCGCTTGGATAAAAAGGTCAAGGTCCTTGGTCGCGCGTGGCTGCGCATGAAATGAAACCGCGTATCCGCCCACGATGAGATATTTAACGCTGTGGGCGTTGAAGACAGACAACAGTTCTTTGAAGTCGTCGAACATCGCTAGCCGGTTCCTTCATGGCGTAGGCGGAAATGCTGAGTTCTGCAACGGCGCTCATGCGCTCATGGACCGGGCGGCTCTGCCAATACCGGTATTCGTCAGCCTTCATTTCCTTGTGGCTGTCGTATATGCGGATGCTCTTATCCATACCCGTTTGTAGCACTCAGCGGGTCGATGATCAACGATTACTTTTGAGAGGCGAAAACCCTTGATGTCCAGGCCGGCGTTCCGGCGGCCGATTTCCCGCGATTCATACAGCCCGTTCCGAGTTACGCAGAGACCTTGTTCCCCACCATTTTGTGTTCAGGCTCGGGATGGAGAATGCCCTGTGATTGACTCAGCGGCAGGCGAATCTCTGCCCGGCACCCTGGGCCATCGAGGCGGTTGGCGACCTGAAGAACGCCACCGTGGGCTTCGCATATCTGCCGGGCAAGAGCGAGACCGATGCCGCTTCCTCCAGGCTTCGTGGTGTAGAAGGGCACGAATAGGTTCGACGGATTGGTAAGGCCGATGCCGTTGTCCTCGATCAGAATTGCTACCGCTTTAGGAATTGCTTTCCAGGTGATCGTCACTTCAGGAACATCGCTCCCGGTATTGTCTCTTGATGGTCCGTCGGGAAAGCGCGCCAGCGCTGCTTCGGTTGCGTTGCGCAGCAGGTTGATTACAAGTTGTTCGACCTGGTCGGGGTCGAGTTGCAGCACGATGTCAGGTCCCGGCTGGATCTCGGCGGCGATCCGGTTCTCGAGCGCTACGGCACGCTCCAGCAAAGGCCGCAGTGCGACCGCCTTGAGTGCGGGTGGGGGCAATTGGGCGAGCTGCCGGTAAGCCTGGATAAAGCGGTTGAGCGATTCAGCGCGGCTCTCGATGATTCTGAGACCACGTTCCAGTTTGAACACATCATCCGCATCTGGCGCCTCCATCGTTTGCACCTTGAGCGGGCGCGTCTGTATCCACGAACGAAGGCTGCCGGCAATGGATTTGATAGGCGTCAGCGAGTTGTTGATTTCGTGACCAATCACCCGGATGAGGCGCTGCCAGGCATCGCGCTCCTGTTCGCGCAAGGCGATGCTGACGTCGGACAGCACCAGGAGGGTATGAGGAATGCCGCGCTGACGAAAGCTGGATCTTCTTACCATCCAGTGGACGGGATTGCCCCTCCCGGCAAGGACCAGGATTCCCTGATCGGGCTGATCGAGCAGGACAGCAAGCTGCAGATCATCGGCGCCGCGGCCCAGGGCCCGCTCCGCGATGAGATGGAAGATGCGCTCCGCGGCAGGATTGATGAGACGCAGGCGATGGGCGGGATCAAAGGCAAGTACAGGCGCATCCATGGAAGAAATGACGCAGCGCAACAAAGCGGTGGCTTCCATCTCCCCGAGACGCTGGCTCTGCAGCAGGTCAGCGAATTCATTGATCTCCAGCGCGAGCTCTCCCAGTGCATCAGAACGCCCTCCGCCGCGCGCGCGAAAAGAATAGTCAGACTCGCGCAGCGCGGAGACAACGTTGGCAAGAGTCTGAAGTGGGCGGATGATCTGCTCCATGAGCATGCCGGCCGCGATCAGAGAAAGGAGAGCGACGCCACCAAGAAGCGTCTCCGCCATTGCCCATGAAAATTTGGCCTGCCAGAGCAAAACCGCGGCGAGCACAAATGCGGGAGCGGCAACGAATAAACACAGGAGACGAACGCGGCGTTCAAATGGGGTTGTGCGGCGAGCGCGTTGTGCGGAGCTTAGCTGTGTGCGTGGGGCTGAATCACTTCCGTAGCTCGGAGTGGGATCAGATTCCATACTTCTCCATCCGGCGATAGAGCGCCCCGCGGCTTAACCCCAGTGCCTCAGCCGCGTGGCTGACGTTGCCGGCTGCACGAGCAAGCGCCTTGCGGATGAGAATGCTTTCCACGGCTTCGAGGCTAAGGTCATCCAGGCTCTGCGCAGAGGAGCGAACATGGCTCAAGCCCAGGTCAGCGTTTTGAATTCGCGGACCGCGCGCCATCAGAACAGCGCGCTCAATCGAATGGTCGAGTTCCCTGACGTTGCCCGGCCAGGCGTGCTGGAGCATCGCCTCCAATGCGCTCGGCTCGAAGCCCGTTACACCCTTGCGGTAGCGCGAAGTATAGCGGGCGAGGAAGTGCCCGGCGAGCAGAGGGACGTCTTCGCGGCGATCCCGCAGCGGCGGAAGATGGATCTCAACCGTGTTAAGACGAAAGAGAAGATCTTCGCGAAACCGTCCCGCCGTGCACTCCGCATGCAGGTCAGCATTGGTAGCCGAGATGAGACGTACATTCACGCGCCTCGTTTGCGAGGAGCCAACACGTTCGAGATCGCCGGTCTCGAGCACGCGCAGGAGCTTAGCCTGCTGGCGAAGCGGTACGTTGGCAATTTCATCCAGGAAGAGTGTGCCTCGATCGGCGAGTTCGAAGCGTCCGATGCGGTCCATGCGCGCGTCAGTGAACGCTCCTTTGACATGACCGAAGAGCTCGCTCTCAAAGGTACCTTCCGCCAGCGCGCCGGTATTCACGGCTACCAGCGATCGTGCGGCGCGCGAAGAGAGTGCATGCAGCGTTTGCGCTACAACTTCTTTGCCCGTTCCGTGCTCGCCGGTAATCAGCACGTTGGCATCCGACGGTCCAATACGCGCCAAAAGCTCAAGCACGGGCTGCATGGAAGGCGCCTTGGCAATCAATTCAGGCCTTCCTTCAGCGCGCAGCAGGCGGTTTTCCGCTTCCAGAATCTCAGCCTGTTGAACCGCGCGCCGCAGTTCGATCTGCGTTCGCAGAACGGAGATCAATCGCGCATTCTCC
>Ga0182024_10006543_pt1 | contig 25531 bp, 21 predicted proteins | sample P32metaG_FD_120480 | JGI IMG/M metagenome (GOLD analysis project Ga0182024, IMG submission 120480) | Permafrost microbial communities from Stordalen Mire, Sweden - P3-2 metaG (Illumina Assembly) | ecosystem: Environmental > Terrestrial > Soil > Wetlands > Permafrost | place: Sweden: Stordalen...
CGATGCGAAACGAAAATCAGGCTAAATAGTGCAAGAAGTACCTGATTTTATTGAATAAGTTAGCGGGCGTAGTTCAATGGTAGAACGGCAGCTTCCCAAGCTGCATACGAGGGTTCGATTCCCTTCGCCCGCTCCAACGCTCCCCGTGGCGCGTGGCAGGTCGCCTCTGCGGCCACATCGAAGGTGACGGCTCGGCGACGGCCGACCAACGAGAGCTGCCGATGGGTTTCGCGCTCAACATCAGGTCCGATCATCCGTCGGCGCATGCCATTGCCGAATTATGGGACGAGATCAGCGCGTTCGAGGACAGCGCTTCGATGCGCGCGCTCGGCTATGCCCCGCATTTTACCTTTGCGATGTATGATTCCGGCGCGATCGACCCGGAAACCGCCTGGAAAGCGCTGCAGCGCGCCTCTGCCAACGAGGCGCAGCAGCGAATTGTTTTCCGCCGCCTGCGATACTTCGATGGCTCTCCGCTGGTGCTGTGGGCCGAGCCGGAATCGGATGCGGCGCTTGCCCGAATTCACCGATCGGTCCACGCACGCATCGATCCGGCGCTTTGCCGGCCGCATTATCGGCCCGGCGCATGGGTGCCGCATTGTACGCTGGGCGTCCGTGTTCGCGACGACCACCGCGATCAAGCCCTTGGCTTCGCGCGATCCTTCAACCGGGTCATCGAGGTGGTGTTCGATGTGGTCGATTGCGTGGCCTATCCGGCGGTGCGGATCGTGTCGGAACGGCGACTGCCGGCTTCCGCCGGGCAACCTCAAGCCTGACAGCGGCGCGGTGGCGGCTGGCCCGGTGACCGGGACAGCCGCATGGCCGTTCGTCAACCGCCTAGATGCAATGCCGCAGATCAGGCACTCGCGGGCACCTGATCGAGGAATCCGGTGACGCTGCGGATCCGGCCGTCCTCGACCACAGCAAAGTCGGTGCCTTTGATCGGGCTGTCGGCGCCGTCGGGGCCGAGGCCCCAGCAGAAGCGGACTTGCTCGCCATATCCGTTGGGCTGGCCGAGCAGGCGAAACCGAAAATCCGGGAAGCGCTGCTGCACGCCGGCGATCAATGCATCGACGCCGTCGTGGCCGTCGCCGCTCATCAGCGGGTCGACATAGCTGGCATCGTGCGCCCAATTCGCCGCCAGCAGTTCGCGCCGTCGGCTGGGCGTGCGTTCGTTCCACAGGTCGATATAGCGGCTGGCAATGGTATTGACGTCGATCATGGTTCTGTCTCCTTCGATGCTGCCGGATGTGCCGGCCGATCGACTATCGAAGGTTCGCGTGACCCGATCGATTACCTCGGAGGTCATCAAATCGGATTCTTCCATCGACATCCGAATCGTTGCGTCAGGCGGTGGCCTTTGCCGCTGCGCGACCGGCGTTGCGGCCCGAGAACAGGCAGCCGCCGAGGAAGGTGCCTTCCAGCGAACGGTAGCCATGCATGCCGCCGCCGCCAAAGCCGGCCGCCTCTCCGGCGGCATAGAGCCCCGGCATGATGTTGCCGTCGCGGCCGAACACGCGCGAGTCAAGGTCGGTCTCGAAGCCGCCCAGCGTCTTGCGGGTCAGGATGTTGAGTTTGACCGCGATCAGCGGGCCGTGGGCGGCGTCGAGAATCCGGTGCGGCGCGGCGGTGCGGATCAGCCGATCGCCGATATATCGCCGCGCGTTGTGGATGTTCATCACCTGGGTATCCTTGACATAGCGATTGGCGATCTCGCGGTCGCGCGCCTCGATCTGGGCTTGCAGCTGCTCCAGCTTCAGCAGATCGTCGCCAGCCAGCGCGTTCATGCCGGCGACAAGATCGGCGAGATTGTCGCGCACCACGAAGTCGGCGCCATGGCTCTTGAAGGCTTCCACCGGTGCCGGCGCGCCCTTGTTGGTGGCGCGCCGCGCGGTCATCAGCCAACTCTTGCCGGTCAGATCGGGATTCTGCTCGGAGCCGGACAGCGCGAATTCCTTCTTGATGATGCTTTGGGTCAGCACGAACCAGGAATAATCGTAACCGCTGCGCATGATGTAATGCAGCTGGCCGAGCGTGTCCGAACCGGGAAACAGCGGTGAGGGCAGCCGTGTGCCGGTCGCATCGAACCACATCGACGACGGCCCCGGCAGGATGCGGATGCCATGGCGCGGCCAGATCGGATTCCAGTTCCGGATGCCCTCGACATAGTGCCACATCCGGTCGCGATTGATCAGCCGGGCGCCGGCGGCCTCGGTGATCCCGATCATGCGGCCATCGACATGTTCGGGGACGCCGGAGATCAGGTTGCGAGGAGCCTCGCCGAGCCGCTTCGGCCAGTTCTGCCGCACCAGGTCGTGATTGCCGCCGATGCCGCCGGAGGCCACGATCACGGCCTGGGCGCGCAGGGCGAACTCGCCGGCGGTGTGACGCGAACTGCTGTTGCCGCGTTCGACCGGATCGGGCGCGAGGATCGAACCCGCGACGCCATCAGCACTGCCGTTGGTGATGGTGAGCGCATCGACGCGGTGGCGAAAACGGAAAATGAGTCGGCCCTCGGCCACGGCCTCGCGCGCCCGCCGCTCGAACGGCTCGACCACGCCGGGGCCGGTGCCCCAGCTCACATGGAATCGCGGCACCGAGTTGCCGTGGCTCATGGCGTCATAGCCGCCGCGCTCCGCCCAGCCGACCACGGGAAAGATTCGATGGCCCATTGCGCGCAGCCATCCGCGCTTTTCGCCAGCGGCGAACGCGACATAGGCTTCCGCCCAGCGCTTCGGCCAGAGATCCTCGTCGCGGTCGAAGCCCGCCGATCCCATCCAGTCCTGCAGCGCGAGATCGTGGTTGTCCTTGATGCCGAGCCGGCGCTGCTCGGGCGTATCCACCAGGAACAATCCGCCGAGCGACCAGAACGCCTGGCCGCCGAGGCTTTGCTCGCCTTCCTGGTCGACCACGATCACGCGCTTGCCCGCGTCGGCGACTTCCGTCGCGGCAACGAGCCCGGCGAGACCGGCTCCGACCACGATTACGTCTGCATCGTCAGCCATTCGTCATCCCCGATCCCCGCAGCGATTGAAGCCCGCGGCGTCCTCGGCGGTCAACGGTTAACGCGGTATCCGGCGGCTATTGACTTGTTCCGGTTTGGAGCCTTGCGCACGCCAAGTGCAGCCGGCCGGCAACACTTGATTTGAATTTGTTTTGAGCGACCTCGTCGATATGGACAAATTCCGGCTTCCGCAACACGCTCGCGTTGCATCACGCCAAACCCTGAGAATCGGTTTCGGCGGTTTGGACGGGGCTGGATATGAAGCTTGTGACGGGATTGCTCGCCATGGTCCTCCTGCTGGCAGGGATGGGGGCGAGCCAGGCGGTGGTTCGAATCGGGGAAGATCGCGGCGGCCGGATCGGTACCTATGTCGACAAATACCAGGAGTTGCGCAGTTCGGGCCAGAGCGTGATCATCGACGGCCTGTGCGCCTCGGCCTGCACGATCGTTCTCGGTGCGGTTCCCCACGACAAGATCTGCGTCACCTCTCACGCCACGCTCGGGTTCCACGCGGCCTGGGACTTCGGCGCCAACGGTCGTGCCGTCACCAACCCCGAAGCGACGCAGATGCTGTACTCGATGTACCCGTCGGCGGTGCGGCGCTGGATCGCCCAGCGCGGCGGCTTGACGCCGCACATGATTTTTCTCCACGGCAAGCAGCTGATGAGCATGTACCGGCCCTGTTACCTCGACGCCCAGGCCTCGTCGTCGCGCTAAAGCCGATTCGGTTCTGATTGAATCGGAACCGGGCTTTGGTTTCTTGTTTGACACGTTTTCTTCACGCGAACCGCTGCCCCCACTTCGCTCGAAAACGCTATGGGATCGGAGTTTTCCTCCGCATGACGTGATCGGCATTGCCGCCGTGGCGCTTGCCCGTCGACCCGACTGGCTCTATCTGAACAAGGCATTGTGGTAATGGCGGAAACGCCGCGCCATCGATGTCAGTTCACGCCGGTGGTCGCGCATGGTCCAGCCCGTCTCCACGCCCCAGCCAATACCAGGCGCATTGCCGGAGCGCCGGATCGCGCCGGCGGTCGTGGTGGGCGCCGGGGTTGCTGGCGCCGCCATCCTGCTTGGCACCCTGGTGCTCTGGTTCCACTACGGGACGGCGGTGTTCTTCGAAATGATCGCGGCTGGCTTCAACGCCTGCTTCTGATCGGAATCAGGGAAATTTCATGATGGATCGGACCACCCGCCCGCTGGTCATCGTCGGAGCCTTTGCCGGCAGTCTCGCGGTCGGGTTGCTGCTGATGCTGTGGGCGCTCGGCGGCCTGCAGCATGTTACCGCTCCTGCCGCGATCGGCGGGCCGTTTCAGCTGACCGACCAGTCCGGTCAGACCGTGACCGACAAGAGCCTGCAGGGCCGCCCGACACTGATCTTCTTCGGCTATACCCATTGTCCGGACGTCTGCCCGACCTCGCTGTTCGAACTGTCCGAGGTGCTGCGCGCGATGGGCAAGGATGCCGATCGCGTCAACGCCTATTTCATCTCGGTCGATCCCGAGCGCGATACGCAGGCGGCGATGAAGGATTACCTCTCGAGCTTCGATCCGCATCTGAAGGGTTTGACCGGCAATCCGGCTGCGGTGGCGAAGGCGATTGCCGAATATCGGGTCTACGCCCGGAAGGTCCCGCTCAAGGATGGCGACTACACCATGGATCACACCGCGCTGGTCTATCTGATGGATCGCGACGGCAAATTCGTGGCGCCGTTCAATCTCAAGCGCAAGCCCGAGGAAGCGGCCGCCGACCTCAAACACTACCTCTAAAGCCGCCAACGCGTTCGCGTTGCCGAACGGATGGTCTATAAGGCCGGCGACTGCCGCAAAGCCCTCCGGATGCCACCAGGAACGATGATTTCAACCGGCCGTGACAAATTGGTGAGATCAGCCAGGACCATGCTGGCGGCGGCCGGATTGTCGGCCGCCATTGCGCTGGGCGCCGTCTGGTGCAGCGGTGCCGCGCAGGCGCAGACCTTGGCCAAGCCCGCGGCCCAAGCCGCGCCGCAGGCGGTACCCGGTTTCTGGGACCCCAGGCGGCGGCCGGAACGGCCGGACCTGTCGAGATTGACGGTGATCCGGTTTCTGACCGAAACCGACTATCCGCCTTTCAACTTCACCGGCCCGGACGGCAATCCGGCCGGCTTCAATGTCGATCTGGCGCGGGCGCTCTGCGATGAGATCAAGGTTTCCTGCACGATTCAGATGCGGCGATTCGAGACCTTGATCGATGCCATCACCAGCAATCGCGGCGATGCCATCATCGCCTCGCTGGCGGTGACGCCGCAGCTGCGGGCGCGCGTCGATTTCACCGATCCGTATTATCGGGCGCCGGCGCGGTTCGTGTCGCGCCGCGACGCCGTGCTGGCCGAGGTGCGGCCGGAATATATCGAAGGCAAGAAGGTCGGCGTCATCGCCGGTTCGGCGCATGAAGCCTATCTGAAGGCGATGTTCACCGATGCCGAACTGCACTCCTATCCCAATGACGACGCGCTGCGTGCGGCGCTGCGGCGCGGCGAGGTCGATTTCATTTTCGGCGATGCGATCTCGCTGGCGTTCTGGATCAACGGCACCGATTCCGGCAATTGCTGTGCGTTCTCGGGCGGGCCGTTTGTCGAGAGCCGCTATTTCGGCGAAGGCATCGGCATCGCGGTGAAAAAGGGCAATGACCTGTTGCGGCAGGCGTTGAACTGGGCGCTGTTTCGCGTCTGGGAAAAAGGCCGCTACACCGATTTGTGGCTGCACTATTTCTCGGTCAGCCCGTTCTAGACTCGCACGCTGGCGCGGTTCCTATCAAGCAACCGTCATTCCGCGGCGATGCCAATCTCGAGATTCCGGGTTCGCGCTAACGCGCGCCCCGGAATGACGGCGGCCTGGATTGCTTCGCTTCGCTTGCAATGACGACTATACTGCGAACTGGCCAGTTTTCTGGTTTCGGAGACTCCGTTAGATGTCCACGATCGATCCTGCCAGTCCGAGCGATCTGCGCTCGCTCGCTGAACAATCCAACGCCTGGCCGTTCGAGCAGGCGAGGCAGATCGTCGCGCGGCTCAGCAAGAAATCCAAGGACGAGGTGCTGTTTGCGACCGGCTATGGTCCGTCGGGGCTGCCGCATATCGGCACCTTCGGCGAGGTCGCGCGCACCACCATGGTGCGCCACGCGTTTCGCGTGCTGACCGAGGACCGGATCAGGACCCGGCTGATCGCATTCTCTGACGACATGGACGGCCTGCGCAAGGTGCCGGACAACGTGCCGAACAGGGAGATGCTGCAAGCCCATCTCGGCCAGCCGCTGACCCGGGTGCCCGATCCGTTCGGCACCCATCCGAGCTTCGGGGCGCACAACAACGCCCGCCTGCGCGCCTTTCTCGATACCTTCGGATTCGACTACGAGTTCGCCAGCTCGACCGACTACTACACTTCCGGAAAATTCGACGCGGCCCTGCTGCGGGTGCTGGAGCGGCTCGACGCAGTGATGGCGATCATGCTGCCGTCGCTGCGCGAAGAGCGCGCGGCGAGCTACTCGCCGTTCCTGCCGATCTGCCCGCGCACCGGCGCGGTGCTGTTTGTGCCGGTGACGGCGCACGACGTCAGGGCCGGGACGATCTCCTATGACGATCCCGAAACCGGGCAGAGCGTCACGCTGCCGGTCACCGGCGGCCACTGCAAGCTGCAATGGAAGCCGGACTGGGCGATGCGTTGGTTCGCGCTCGGCATCGACTATGAAATGGCCGGCAAGGACCTGATCGATTCGGTCAAGCTGTCGGGCAGGATCTGCGCGGCGCTCGGCGGCATGGCGCCGGAAGGCTTCAATTACGAACTGTTCCTCGACGACAAGGGCCAGAAGATTTCCAAGTCGAAGGGCAACGGGATCACCATCGACGAATGGCTGCGCTATGCGTCGCCGGAATCGCTGTCGCTGTTCATGTATCGCGAGCCGAAGGCCGCCAAGCGGCTGTATTTCGACGTGATCCCGCGCAATGTCGACGATTACCAGCAATTCCTCGAAGCATTTCCACGGCAGGACGGCCGCCAGCAGCTCGCCAATCCGGTCTGGCACATCCACGCCGGCGATCCGCCCAAGGCCGACATGCCGGTCACGTTCCAGCTGCTGCTGACGCTGGTGTCGTCGTCGAATGCGGAGAATGCCGAGACCCTGTGGGGCTTCATCGGGCGCTATCGCCCCGGCGTCACGCCGCAGAGCCATCCGAAGCTCGATGCCATGGTCGGCTACGCCATCAACTATTATCGCGACTTCGTGGCGCCGACCAAGCAGTTCCGCGAGCCGACCGACACCGAGCGCGCCGCGCTGCAGGATCTGCGCGATGCGCTGTCGCAACTGCCGCCGAAATCCACGGCGGAAGAGATCCAGAACGTGGTCTACGAAATCGGCCGCCGCGAGCCGTTCCTCGATCCCGTGAAGAAAGGCAAGGACGGCCGGCCGGGGGTCTCGCTCGACTGGTTCAACATGCTCTACCAGGTGCTGCTCGGCCAGGAGAAGGGCCCGCGCTTCGGCTCCTTTGTCGCGGTCTATGGTCTGGCGAATTCGGTGGCGATGATCGACGGCGCGCTGGCAAGGTCGGCGCAGTAATGTTCCCGCCCTACTGCTTCGCCCACACGATCCGCGCGATCCAGGCGACCTCGGCGGCGGCCAGCGTGCGGTCGGTGGCGGCGGACTGCAGCGGGTGCAATTCCAGCGTCCTGGCGGTGCGGCGCTTCAGCTCACCGATCATGATCTCGCCGCCGGCCGTCTTCACCACCACGCGGTCGCCGCGCCGGATCGGGGTCGCCGGGGACACCACGATGACGTCGCCGTCGCGATAGGCCGGCTTCAGCGCATCGCCGGCGATCTCCAGCGCGTAGGCATGTTCGTCGGGTGTGGCGGGCAGCGAAGCCTCCTCCCAGCCCCGGCCGGCCGGAAACCCGCTGTCGTCGAAATGGCCGCCGGCGCCCGCCTGCGCGAGACCGAGCAGCGGCACCGACTGCAGGTTTCGCCCGCCATCGCCGATCAGTTGCACGAAGCCGTCGATCGAACTGTTGGTGGCGGCGAGTGCCTTGGCGATCGATTCGGTCGAGGGCCAGCGCGCCCGTCCGTCCGGCGTGACCCGCTTCGATTTGTTGAAGGTGGTGGGGTCGAGGCCTGATCTTTTGCAAAGGCCCGAGGCCGACAATCCGGCGCGCTGCGCCAGCCGGTCCAGCGCGGTCCAGATCTGGTCGTGGGTCAGCATCCCCTGTGCCTTTGGCTGCCTGGCCATCGCTCGGCCGTATCGCGAGGGCTAGGAATTATTCCCTCAATACATCGGTTTCCGCGGTGCCACGCAAGAGCCGAAGCCGGCTCTTGATGTGCGCCGGTGCCGCCGATACGGTCGGGGCGCGGTCCGGAAAATCCGGGAAAATCCCAAGAGACTCAAGCAACAAGCAGGATCCCCGAAGGCGTGCGCAGGATCTACAAAATTTGCTTAGCCTCGGCCTGGCGCGAAGCCGAGCGGCAAGGGCTGTACCGGGGCAGCGCCGATGATCTCAGGGACGGCTTTATTCATTTCTCGGCCGCCTCGCAGGTCGCGGCGACCGCCAGCAAGCATTTCTTTGGCCAGACCGGCCTGTTCCTGATCGAGGTCGACGCCGACGCGCTGGGCGACCGGCTGCGCTGGGAGCCGTCGCGCAACGACGAGCTGTTCCCGCACCTCTATGGTGAACTCGACCTCGGCGCCGTCACCGGCGTGCTCGGCATGCACGCGCGCTCGGACGGCTACCACGACATTCCGGAGCTCAAGCCGTGATCCGCGCCTTCGACGCCTTCTCGCTGCCACTGCTGCGCTGGTTCGATCCGGAAGACGCCCATCGCATGGCGATCCAGGGCCTGCGCCTGCTGCCGCCGGTGCGGCAGCGCCCGGACGATCCGAAACTGGCGGTACGGGCCTTCGGCCTGAATTTTCCCAATCCGATCGGCATGGCCGCCGGCTTCGACAAGAGCGCGGAGGCGCCGGATGCACTGCTGCGGCTCGGCTTCGGCTTTGTCGAGATCGGTTCGGTGACGCCGAAACCGCAAGCCGGCAATCCGCGGCCGCGGCTGTTCCGGCTGGAGCGCGACGAGGCGGTGATCAACCGCATGGGCTTCAACAATGACGGCGCCGACATCGTGCTGCGGCGGCTCGCCGGGCGCGCCCATCTCGGCGGCATCGTCGGGGTCAATGTCGGCGCCAACAAGGATTCCGCCGATCGGATCGCCGACTATGTCCGGCTGATCGAGGCGCTGGCGCCGGTGGCGAGCTATTTCACCGTCAATGTCTCCTCGCCGAACACGCCGGGCCTGCGCGACCTGCAGCAGGCGGCGGCGCTCGACGATCTGCTCGCCAGGGTGATCGAGACGCGCGAGCGGGTGCGGCGCAACGCCGGCGAGACGCCGGTGCTGCTCAAGATCGCGCCTGACCTCAGCCTCACCGAGCTCGACGACGTCGTTCACGTCGCGCGCTCGCGCCGTGTCGATGGCATGATCGTGGCCAACACCACCCTGGCGCGGCCCTCGACGCTGCGCGAGCAGGCCCGCGGCCGCGAGCAGGGCGGATTGTCGGGAAGGCCGCTGTTCCGGCTGTCGACGCGCATGGTCGCGGAGACCTATGTGCGCGCCGAGGGCGCGTTTCCGCTGATCGGCGTCGGCGGCATCGATTCCGGCGGCGCCGCGCTGACCAAAATCCGCGCCGGCGCCAGCCTGATCCAGCTTTATTCTTCGCTGATCTACAAGGGCATCGGGCTCGTCGACACCATCAAGAACGATCTCGCCTCGACGCTGCTGCGCACCGGGCGCGACTCGCTGTCGGAGATCGTCGGCGCGGATGCGGCGACGATCACCGCGGAAGACTGGCCGGTGTGACCGGGCTTCCCCGGAACGACGCCTTGAACAGCGACGGATAGCGCAGCGCCTCGAGGCCGCCGCGCGCCGCATACAGCACCAGCAGCGCGCACCATAGCCCGGCATTGCCAAGCCCGCGCAGCAACAGCCAGGCCGACAGGAAAATCAGCAGCGACAGCAGCATCAGGTTGCGCATGTCGCGCGCCCAGGTGGCGCCGATATAGACGCCGTCAAAGGCGAAGGCGAAAACGCCGAGCACCGGGGCAAGGATGACGAACGCCAGATAGAGCCGTGCATCGCGGCGGACGTCCTCGCTCGCGGTCATGATGTCGATCAGACCCGGGCCGAACAGCGCAAACGCCGCCGCCACCGCCAGCGCAAAGCCGAAGCCCCAGAGCACGACGCGTCTGGTCGCGGCGGAGAACCCGTCGCGGTCGCGGGCGCCATAGGCGCGGCCGCATAATTGCTCGGCGGCGTTGGCAAGGCCGTCGAGGAAGAAGGCGCTGATCAACAGGAAGTTGTTCAGCACCGCGTTGGCGGCAAGCGTGACGTCGCCGGCGCGCGCGCCCTGGGCGGTGAAGAACAGGAAGGCGGTGATCAGCGCGGCGGTGCGGATCATGATGTCGCGATTGACCGCCAGCATGCGCATCAGCTTGGCGCGGTCGAACAGCGTCGCGCGCCGGACGCTCAACGGCCCGGCGCAGAGCCGCCGCGCGATGACCATGCCGAGCAGCAGCCCGGTCGCCTCGGCAATGACGGCGGCGGTCGCCGCCCCGCTGATGCCGGCGTCCAGCTTGAGCACCAGCAGCATGGTGGCCGCCATATTGACGAGGTTGATGGTCATCTGCACGCCGAGGGCGAGCCTGGCCCGGGCCTGCCCGATCAGCCATCCGAGCACGACATAATTGGCGAGCGTGAGCGGCGCCGACCAGATCCGGACGGTGAAGTAGATGTTCGCGGCGCGCGTCACGCCGGCGCTGCCGCCCATCGCTCCCAGCAACAGCGTGGCGAGCGGGATCTGCAACAGGATCAGGACGCCGCCGATCAGGCCCGCGACGATCAGGCCGCGCAGCAGCAGCGCGCGCAATTCCTGCGTCTCGCCGCTGCCGAGCGCCTGCGCCGTGAAGGCCACCGTGCTCATGCGCAGGAAGGCGAACAACCAGAACAGGCAGTCGAAGATCACCGACGCCATCGCCACGCCGCCGAGCAGCGTGGCATCGCCAAGCCGGCCGATCGCCGTGGTCGCGACGATCCCGATCAGCGGCGTCGTCAGGTTGGCGACCATCGCCGGCCCCGCGATGGCAAAGACCTGGGCGGAACTGACCCTGGGCGAGGCAGTCAATGAAGCTGGCCTGCGCGATCTATCGCCCGCGCGGCGCGCCAAGCAGGCGCGACAGCAACCAGATCGGGATCACGATCACGGCGCCGAGCAGGAAATACCGCCACAGCCCGTTGATGGCGTCAAAACCGAGATCCCAGATCCGCCGAAACAGCAGCCGGATGCTGTTGACGATATTCCAGGGGTCGAAGCCAATCGCAGCCAGTACCACGCCGACCAGGATCGACAGCAGGATCAGCCGGAATGCCACCGTCAGCGGCGAGCCACCGAGAAAGCGGTACATGCCGTCGCTGGTCGCCGGCAATTCCCGGGTGTCATTGGGCATCGGTGATCTCCTGCGCGGGGTAGCCGGCATTCTACTCTGGCCAAGGGCAGATGGGAAACCCGCCCGCCCTCGTCAATGGCTGCCTGTCGTGGCGGAGGGATGTGTGACCTCGGATTTCAGCATCCGCTCCAGGGTTTCGAGCCGATCGGCTTCGCGGGGCGGCTTGTCCCAGCGCAGCCGGTTGATCCGCGGAAATCGCATCGCCACGCCGGATTTGTGCCGCGGCGAGCGCGCCAGGCCCTCGAAGGCGACTTCCAGCACCAGCCCCTGGTCGGGCTCGTGCACCACATGGCGGACCGGGCCGAATTTTTCGGTGGTGTTGCGGCGCACGAAGCGGTCGATCTGCAGCAGCTCCTCATCGGTAAAGCCGAAATAGGCCTTGCCGACCGGCACCAGTTGCTCGCCGTCCGCGCCGTCGGTCCAGACCCCGAACGTGTAGTCGGAATAATACGACGATCGCTTGCCGTGGCCGCGCTGCGCATACATCAGCACGGCATCGATGATGTGCGGGTCGCGCTTCCACTTCCACCACTGGCCCTTCGGGCGGCCCGGCAGATAAAGCGCGTCGCGGCGCTTGAGCATCACGCCTTCGACCGCCTCGGCATCGGCGCCGGCGCCGGCGCTATCGGCGCGCGCCGACCTCAGCGCCGCCCAGCTGTCGAACGCGATCATCGGCGACAGATCGACCCTCGCATCGTCGAGCCTGGCGACAAAGGCTTCGAGCCGTTTGCGGCGCTCGACAAAGGGCAGCCCGCGCAGGTCGCGGTCAGCTTCGCCAAGCAGATCATAGGCGCGCAGATGAATCGGATAGTCACTGGTCAGCTTTGGCGAGACGACCTTGCGATTGAGCCGCTGCTGCAGCACGTTGAAGGTCTGCACCCGGCCGTCGCGCAGCACCAGCAATTCGCCGTCGATCGCGCCGGCCAGGTGCAGCGACGGCAGCAGGTCGGGAAAGCTCCTGGTGATGTCCTCGCCGCTGCGCGAATACAGCCGCGTTAGCAGATTGCCGCGGTCGTCCCGGCCGCTGACCGCCTGCACGCGGATGCCGTCCCATTTCCATTCCGCGGCGAAATCGGCGGCATCGAGCCCGGCGAAATCGGTATCCTCGATCGCATGGGCCAGCATCACGGGACGGAACGGCGCGGGATCGCGGTTGACCGGTTTTTGCGCGCGACCTTCGAGCCAGGCGAACAGGTCGAGATAGGGCGGCGTCAGCCCGGGCCACATCAGCTCGATGTCATGCGGATCCTTGTCGCCGAGTGCGGCGGCGGTCTTGGCCAGCCGCGCCGAAATGCCGATCCGCATCGCACCGGTGACCAGTTTCAGCAAGGCCCAGCGGCCAGTCTCGTCGAGTTCGTCGAGCCAGCGCGTCAATTGTTTCGGCAGTTCGGTCTTGCCGAGGGTGCGAAGCGTGGTGACCACCTCGGTCAGGGTCGGCGGCGGCGGGTTGTTGCGGAGATGGTGCCTGTCATACGCGTCGTGCTCGCGGTACCCCCCTCCCTGACCCTCCCCCACAAGGGGGGAGGGAACGGTGAGGGTGGTTGCTGTGGCGGCTCCCTCCCCCCTTGTGGGGGAGGGCTGGGGAGGGGGGCAGCCCGGAAAAGTCTCCCGACGGGCCGGCCACATCAGCGCCACCGTTTCCGAGAGGTCGCCGACATAGTCATAGGACAGGGCGAACAGCACGGGATCGGTGCGCGCCGCGATCAGGTCGCGGATCAGGCCCGGCTTGGCATGCTTGAACGACAATGCGCCGGTCAGTGCCGCCAGCGCGTAGCCGCGATCGGGATCCTCGACCTCGCGAAAATAATTGACAATCAGCCGCAGCTTGTTGTTGCGGCCGGGCTCGTAGGCGAGGCGATCGAGCAGTTCGGCGAAGCGGTTCATGCCTCTTCGTCCTCGCTTGCCGGCACCGCATCGCCTTCATCTTCGTCGCCATAGCCGACCAGATCGAGCGGGCGCGCGGCCAGGCCCCTGGCCGTGCACCAATGCACCAGGGCGTCTTCCTGGCCATGGGTCACCCAGATCTCGCCGGCGCCGGTGGCCTCGATGGTCGCGGTCAGTCCGTCCCAGTCGGCATGATCGGAAATCACCAGCGGCAATTCGACGCCGCGCTGCCGCGCGCGGGCGCGTACCCGCATCCAGCCCGACGCAAACGCCGTCACTGGATCGGGAAACCGCCGGGTCCAGACGTCTGAGGTAGCCGACGGCGGCGCCAGCGTGATGGTGCCGGCAAGGTCGGCCTTCTTCATGCCCTTGACCATCCGCAGATCGCCCAGCGCCACGCCGCGGCTCTGGTAATAGCGCGTGATCTTCTCCATCGCGCCATGCAGATAGATCGGCGCGTCGTAACCGGCCGCCCGCAGCAGCGCAATCACGCGCTGCGCCTTGCCGAGCGAATAGGCGCCGACCAGATGGGCGCGTTCCGGAAACAGTGCCACCGAGGCCAGCAGCTTCTTCACCTCGTCGGCGGCGCGGCCGTGACGAAACACCGGCAGGCCGAACGTCGCCTCGGTGATGAAGACGTCGCACGGCACCACTTCGAACGGCGCGCAGGTGGGATCGGGCGCGTCCTTGTAGTCGCCGGAGGCGACGATACAGATGTCCTGGCAGGAGACCGCGATCTGCGCCGAGCCCAGCACATGACCAGCGGGATGGAATTTGACGCTGACGTCGCCGAGCCGGATCTGTTCGCCGTAGCCGATGGCCTGGGTGCTGCGGGCGAAATGCTCGCCATAGCGCAGCCGCATCATGTCGAGGGTTTCCTGCGTAGCCAGCACCGCGCCGTGGCCTGGACGGGCGTGGTCGGAATGGCCGTGGGTAATGACCGCGCGCTCGACCGGACGCACCGGATCGATATGAAAGCCGCCGGGCTTGCAACACAGGCCGGCGGCGACGGGCATCAGGATGTCTTGCGGACGCATCCCGGTTATATAGGCTGCTTGCGCCGCATTTTTAGCGGTCATGCTCGGGCCTGGCCCGCGCATCCCTCTCAAGAACTTTCTTGTTGTAGAGCCAATGCCCGCCCGCCTGTTCCTGTCTTCCGGCGATCTGGTTGCCGACCGTCGCTTCGAATTCGCCCGCGATCTGCAATTGAAGGGCGATCTGGTCGCTGCCGCCGATCTGCTCGAACAGGCTGTCGAACTGGCGCCGAATTTTGCATCGGCCTGGTTCACGCTTGGCGAGATTCGGGAACGGATCGGCCAGCGCGATCGGGCGATCGCAGCGTTCCGTCAGGCGGTCGGCACCGATGCGCAGGATCGGCACGGCGCCGGCCTGCATTTGATGCGGCTCGGCGTCGAGCCATTGGCGGCGATGCCGCAGGCCTATGTGCAGGTGCTGTTCGATCAATATGCGCCGCGGTTCGAGGCTGCGCTGGTCGACGATCTCGGCTATCGCGGCCCGGCGCTGCTGTTTCGCGCGGTGCTGTCGGTGCGTGCTGCGGCGCGCAAGCCCGCGTTCTTCACCTGCGCGATCGACCTCGGTTGCGGCACCGGATTGGCGGCCGGTGCCTTTGCCAAAGAGGTCGATCGCTTTGTCGGCATCGACCTGTCGCCGCGCATGATCGAGCGGGCCCGCGCCACCGGCCTTTACGCGGAACTGGAAGTCGCCGAGATGGCAGAGGGCCTGCGCGGCCGGCCCGATGCCAGTGCCGATCTGATTCTGGCCGCCGATGCCATGGTCTATGTGGCCGATCTTGCGCCGGTGTTGCGCGAGGCCAAACGCGTGCTGGCGCCAGGCGGCCTGGTGGCGTTCACCGTCGAAACCCATGGCGGCGACGGCGTGATCCTCGGCGTCGGGCTGCGCTATGCCCACGGCGCCGCTTGCGTGCGCGCGTCGATCGAGGCCGCCGGTCTCAACCTGTCGCAGTGCGAGGATTTGTCCGCCCGCAACGAGGACAATGTCCCGGTGCCCGGCCTCATCGTGGTCGCAACCAAGGAGAATTCGTAGCCCGGATGCAGCGCAGCGCAATCCGGGAATCGCGATGCGGATGGGACGGCCCCGGATTTCGCTGCGCTGCATCCGGGCTACGGCGCTGGCAAGCGGCGGTCCTGGAAGGACCGGGGCTCGACGAAACGGCCACGACCGCTTACCTGTGATGCCGTGCCGCCGCCTCGCATTCTGCCCGTATCTTCGGTCGAGACCGCCCCGCTGCTGCCGGACCGGTTTCGTCAGTGGTTCGCGAGCCGCGGCTGGTCGCCGCGCCAACACCAAATAGCGTTACTGGCCAAGGCCAGCGACGACCGCTCGGCGCTGCTGATCGCCCCGACCGGCGCCGGCAAGACGCTCGCCGGATTTTTGCCGACCCTGGTGGAGTTGAGCGCACCCCCGGTGGCGGGGGGATCACGCGGTGGCGTCATCTCCACCGGGCGCGGCGTGCGACGCAGCGGCGGTCTCCACACGCTTTATATCTCGCCGCTGAAGGCACTCGCGGTCGATATCGCGCGCAATCTTGAAACGCCGATCGCCGAGATGGCGCTGCCGATCAAGGTCGAGACCCGCACCGGCGATACTCCGGTGTCGCGGCGGCAGCGCCAGCGGCGCTACCCGCCGGACATCCTGCTCACCACGCCGGAGCAACTGGCGCTGCTGCTGTCGTCCGACGACGCGCCGTTCCTGTTCGCTTCGCTCAAGCGCATTGTGCTCGACGAGTTGCATGCGCTGGTCACCTCCAAGCGTGGCGACCTGCTGTCGCTCGGGTTGGCGCGGCTGTGGCGGCTCGCGCCCGAACTGCGCGCCATCGGGCTGTCCGCCACCGTCGCCGCGCCGGAATCGCTGGCGCGGTTCCTGGTGCCGCAACCCGACGGCCAAAGCGAAGCCGCCGATATCGTCATGGCCGGCGGCGCCGCGGCGCCGGTTGTCGAGATGCTCGATACGCGCGAGCGGCTGCCCTGGGCCGGGCACAGCGCGCGGCATGCGCTCGGCGAAATCTACGATCTGATCCGGCGCCACAAGACCACGCTGGTGTTCGTCAACACCCGCAGCCAGGCCGAGATGCTGTTTCAGGATCTGTGGCGCATGAACGACGACGGCCTCGCAATCGCGCTGCATCACGGCTCGCTCGATGTTGCGCAGCGCCGCAAGGTCGAGGATGCGATGGCGGCGGGACGGCTGCGCGGCGTGGTCTGCACCTCCTCGCTCGATCTCGGCGTCGACTGGGGCGACGTCGATCTTGTCATCAATATCGGCGCGCCGAAGGGCGCCTCGCGGCTGATGCAGCGGATCGGCCGCGCCAACCACCGCATCGACGAAGCCTCGCGCGCCGTGCTGGTGCCGGCCAATCGCTTCGAGGTGCTGGAGTGCCGGGTGGCGATCGATGCCATCGCGGAGAATGCGCAGGACACCCCGCCGCTGCGGACCGGCGCGCTCGATGTGCTGGCGCAGCATGTGCTCGGCTGCGCCTGCGGCGAGCCGTTTCTTGCCGGCGAACTCTATCGCGAAGTGCTGATGGCCGCGCCCTATGGCGGCCTGACCCGGACCGATTTCGACGACGTGATCGATTTTGTCGCGACCGGCGGCTATGCGCTGAAAACCTACGAGCGGTTTGCCCGCATCAAGCAGGACAAAGACGGCCGCTGGCGCGTCGCCAACCCGCGGGTGCGGCAAAGCTATCGCCTGAACGTCGGCACCATTGTCGAGGATACGATGCTGAAGGTGCGGCTGGTGCGTTCGCGCGGCGGCGGTTCCGGATCGACCGGCGCGCTGGGGCGCGGCGGGCGGATGCTCGGCGAGATCGAGGAAGCGTTCATCGAGGGCCTCGTGATCGGCGACACTTTTGTCTTCGGCGGCGAGGTGGTGCGTTACGAAGCGCTCGCCGAGGATCAGGTCTACGTTTCGCGTGCCAACGACAAGGATGCGAAGGTGCCGTCCTATATGGGCGGCAAGTTTCCGCTGTCGACCTATCTCGCCGAACGCGTCCGCAAATTGCTCGACGACCGGCGTGCCTGGAGCGCGCTGCCGGACCAGGTGCGCGACTGGCTGTCGCTGCAGCGGGATTTTTCCCGCGTTCCCGGTGTCCGCGAGCTATTGGTGGAAACCTTTCCCCGCGCCAACAAGCATTACCTGGTCTGCTATCCGTTCGAGGGCCGGCTCGCGCACCAGACCCTGGGGATGCTGCTGACGCGGCGGATGGAGCGGGCGCGGGTGCGTCCGCTCGGCTTCGTTGCCAATGAATATGCGCTGGCGGTATGGGGGCTGGGGGATATGTCGTTGATGATCCGGCAGGGCCGGCTCGATCTCGGCGCACTGTTCGACCCGGACATGCTGGGCGACGATCTCGAGGCGTGGCTGGCCGAATCCGCGCTGATGAAGCGCACCTTCCGCACCTGCGCGGTGATTTCCGGGCTGATCGCGCGGCGCTTTACCGGCGAGGAGAAAAGCCGCCGCCAGGTGCTGTTCTCGACCGACCTGATCTACGACGTCTTGCGCAAGCATCAGGCCGACCATGTGCTGCTGCGGGCGGCGCGGGCCGATGCCTCGACCGGGTTGCTCGATCTGCGCCGGCTCGGCGATATGCTGTCGCGCATCCACGGCCGAATCATCCACCGGGAACTCGAACATGTTTCGCCGCTCGCGGTGCCGGTGATGCTGGAAATCGGCCGCGAGTCAGTTTATGGCGAAGCATCGGACGAATTGCTGGCGGAAGCCGCCGAGGAACTCGTCAAAGAGGCGACCGGATAACAATATGCAGTTCGATGGACACTGTGCTGCCGGCCTGCTCCCTCCCCCCTTGCGGGGGAGGGTCGGGGAGGGGGGTAGCCGGGGACGAGGATGCTGACGCACTCGATCCGCCTCACCCCCACCCCTGACCCCTCCCCGCAAGGGGGAGGGGAAAAAAGAGTGCAGCGAGATATTACGATCGCCGGCATAACCCTGCTTGCCGATCTTTCCGGCGCGCTGTTCTGGGAAGAGCAGAGCCTGCTTGTCGTCTCCGATCTGCATCTGGAAAAAGGCTCGAGCTTCGCCGCCCGCGGCGTGTTGCTGCCGCCCTACGATACCGTGGCGACGCTGAGCCGGCTCGCGGCGGTGATCGCGCGGCACGATCCGCGCATGGTGATCGCGCTCGGCGACAGCTTCCACGACCGCAACGCCCATCACCGGCTGTCGGCGCCGGACCGCGACGCCCTCGCGGCGTTGCAGGCGCGGCGCGACTGGATCTGGATATCGGGCAATCATGATCCGGCGCTGCCGGCCGATCTCGGCGGCGTGGTCGCGAGCGAAGTGGCGATCGGGCCGATTGCGTTTCGCCATGAGCCGAGCGGTGCGGCCGGCGAAATCGCCGGCCATCTGCATCCCAAGGCGCGCGTCAGCAGCCGTGGCCGTTCGATGGAGCGGCGATGTTTCGCCTGCGACGGCGCGCGCGCGGTGATGCCGGCGTTCGGCGCCTACACCGGCGGCCTCAACATTCGCGACGCCGCCTTTGCGAAAATATTCCAGGCGGCTGGCCTGATGGCGCATGTGATCGGCGACACCCGCCTCCACACCATCGCCGCCTCGCGCTGCTATTGACCGTCACGTTCAGCGTCGATGAGGCATCGCGGGCCTCGTGGTTCGAGACGCGCGGCTCTTGCGCGCGTCTCGAAGGATGAAGCCACTCTGCGGGAAACGCCTCCGTCATCGAGCCGGGCGAGCAGGCCTAATCCTTGCGGAACACGATCGATGCGATCCAGCCGGTCATCAGTGCCATCAAGACCGTCACCAGCCCGTAGCTGAAGCCGTCCTGGCGGGCGGTGGTGGCGACGAACTGCTCGAAGCCGACCTTGACGATCTCGAAGGCGGTCTCGGTCCGCGTCACCAGGCTGCCATCGGAAAACAGCTTGATCTCGACGTTGTAGGTCCCGATCGGCACCTCGGCCGGAAGCGGAATGCCGGTACGAAACAGCGTCGGCGTCAGGAAGGTCACCGCGGAAGTCGCCTCGCGATAGAGGCCGTGGTCGGATCGCAGCCGGACGAAGGCGCGGCGAAAGGCATCGTTGGGCACCACGTCGGCGTAATCCGGCCCGACGCGCTGGGTCAGCAGCACATTGTCGAGGCCGAGCTGCTGGCGCCGCTGCACGTCCACCGAGGCGATGGCGCCGAACGGCCGGTTGGCAAACAGCGCCAGATAGGCCGGCACTTGCAGGAACTGGCGGTAGTCGGTATTGACCCAGATGCCGAATTTGCGTTCCTTGCGCCGGGTTACCATGTCGGCGCGCGGGCCGCTCACGGTGACGACCAGATCGTAGGCCGAGCGATCGCTCGGGTCGGCCGCATCCTTTTCCACCGAGCCGAACAACACCAGCTCTTCGCCGGAATAGTTCGGCGTCACCGTCACCCGATGGTTCGAGACCGACACGATCAGCCGTTCCGCGCACGCCGGCGCTGCGGCGGGCGCCGCGCCCAGTACCAGCGCAAGGCCGGCCGCCGCGAGGGGGCTGAGCGCGGTCATCCGGCGCCCCCGGTTTCACGGATGGTGAAGAGATCGTCGGGGCGGATCACCAGCTCGATCGCGAAGCGGATTCCGACGGCGAGGATCAGCAGTCCGAGCAGCAGCCGAAGATGCTCGCCACGAATCTTCTGGCCGGCGCGGGCGCCGAACTGCGCGCCGGTCACCCCGCCGACCATCAGGATCAGCGCCAGCACCGCATCGACCAGATGGTTGGTGACGGCGTGCAGCATGGTCGCAAACAGCATGGTGACCAGCGTCAGCACCATCGAGGTGCCGATCACGGTCGCGGTCGGCACCCGCAGCAGATAGATCATGATCGGAACCAGGATGAAGCCGCCGCCGATGCCCATGATCGCGCCGATGAAGCCGATGATGACGCCCACCGTCACGACCGGGATCACCGACAGGTAGATCTTGGAGCGCTTGAAGCGCATCTTCAGCGGCAGGCCGTGGATCCAGCCATGGCTTCCGGAGCGGCGCATTGGTATCACGACGCCGTGCCGAGCCCGCATGATCGCGCGCATCCCTTCCCAGAACATCAATCCGCCGACGGTGGTCAGCAGCAGAACATAGGACAACGCGATCAGCAGATCGAGCTGGCCGAGCGAGCGCAGCAGCGTGAAGGCAAGGACGCCGAGCGTGGTGCCGACAATGCCGCCGCTCAGCAGCACCATTGCCAGCGCCGGATCGATGGCGCGACGGCGCCAGTAGGATAGCGCGCCGGAAAACGACGAGGCGGCGATGTGGCTCGCGACCGAGGCGACTGCGACCGCGGGCGCGATGCCGACGAAGATCAACAGCGGCGTCATCAGAAAGCCGCCGCCGATGCCGAACATGCCGGACACGAAACCAACCGCCGCGCCCATCGCCAGGATGAGGAAGATGTTGACCGGCAGGTCGGCGATCGGAAGGTAGAGCTGCACGCGCGTCTGCTTCGGAAATAAGCCGGAAAGAGCGGCCGAAACCGCTCGCGGCATGGTTTCTCAGGGAGCGCGGCTCAAGGGCCGCGTCCCCTGCATAACCGAAATCATCCGTGGGAGGGACTTAAAGATTCCCCTGGCGGCGGCTTTTTTGCAGCGCCCCGCCACATCGCTTGCGATGTGGTGAATCATTGAGATTAACGGGCCGCGCGCTTGATCGAAACCGGCCTGGCTGCGGGCTTTGCCGTATTCGCCTGCGCCGGTGCGCTGTCCCATCCGCCGGCCGGCGCCGCAACGTTGACGGCGTCGGCGCGCTGCGGCTCGACCGTGAAGGTCTGGATCGCGAGCTTGGCCGCGGCGAGCGACTGGGCGTCGAGCCGCTTCGCAATATCGTCGCGCTTGTGCGCGGAGTCGACGTCGCCCTGCGCCGCCGCCAGGCTGAACCATTTGTAGGATTCGGCGAGATTCTGTTCGACCCCGATGCCGCGGGCGTAGAGGATGCCGAGATTGAACTGGCTGTCGGCGACGCCGCGATCGGCCGCCTTGCGGAACCATTGCGCCGCGCTCTTGTAATTGGCGCCTTTGCCGCCGCCGTCGGCATCGAGCACGGCGAGGTTGTGCATCGCCTTGGCGTTGCCGCGCTCGGCCGCCTGCATGTAATAGCGCCGCGCGATGTCGATGTCCTTCTTCACGCTCAGACCCTTTTCATACAAGGTCCCGAGCCGGAAGATCGCCGGCACCACGCCGGCCTCGGCCGCGCGGCCGTACCATTTGGCGGCTTCGTCAAGGTTGGTCGCCACGCCCTTGCCCTCGGCGTAACGGACGCCGATCTCATAGGCCGCCGCCGGGTCGCCCTTCAGCGCGGCGCTGCGCAGCACCGGACCGCCGATCGCGTCCGGCAGTTTCTCGGTCGGCGGGATCTGCAGCAAAGGCAGCTTGCCGGCGGCCGGCGTCGGCGCAACCGGAATCGCGCCGGTGACGTCGCTGCCCGCAGCGGTCGCGGCCTGCGGGATCGCGACCGACGCGCTGCCATCGGCCGGTGCAGGATCGTTGAACGATTGCCGGCCGATCGGTGTCGGCGAGGTCATCGAGGGCGCCGGCGCGGCCGGGGTGACGCTGTCTTCCGCGGGTGCCGGTGCGGGCACGGGCGGGACGCTCGAATTCTCCACCGCCGGGAGCTGCCGCGCGCCACCGCTGTCCAGCATGGTCATCGCCATCTTGAACGAACCGAGCACGATCACGACCACGCTCGCGCCGACCAGCAGCGAGCGAATCTTCGAGGTGATCGTCGAGGCTTCCCTGGCCGGGCCGATCGCGGTGCTCTTGAGCGGGCTGCGAATAGCCTTGTCGGCCGGCGGCGAGGCCGCGGCGGCCTGTGCCGCGCGACGTGCGGCGGCGATGAAATTGGTCGCGCTGGCCTGCTCGCGCGTGCTTACCGCGATTTCGCTGATGGCGTTTTCGGAGGCGGCGATGCGTTCCGACGGCGAACCCGCTCGCCCGGTCGGTCGCGTTCCCGGCTCCAGCGGATGATCGGGCGGCAGACCCGGTTCGATCGCGGCGCGCGGTGGCGCGGCATGCGGCTCGAGAATTTCACTGATGGCGCGCGGTGTGATCGCGGCAATAACCGGCGCGGCAGCATGGAAGTCGCGCGGCGCGGCCGCGAAATGCGGCTCGGCCGCAGCCGGATTGGGCAATTCGGGTTTGACTTGCGGCGGTATCGCCACGGCGGCCGTCGGCACCGGCCGCGAGGCCGGTGCTGGTTGCGGTGCCGCCGCCGGCGCGGCGCGCACATCGCGCAGATCGCCTTCGATCATCGCCAGCCGATCGACGACATGGCCGAGCGAGTTGTGCACGGCCTCGAGCGAATCCCGGGTTTGGCGGTCGCGTTCGGTCTGGCTGAGACGGATATCGGACAATTCGCGCTTGACGAGTTCGGCAAGGCCGGAATCCTCGGGCGCGTGGCGGGCCCCGCGGCTTTCGGTCAGCGCCGCGAAACTGGCATGCTGGGCTTCGAGATGGCGCAGGATGTCCTGCAAGCCGTCCTCGACGCGGCCAAGATTGCCGCCGCGGTGATCGGTGGACGCCTCGAGTCGTTCCAGCAGATAGGACACGCGCTGCTCGAGATGGGCGAACGCGGAGGCGCTGTCGTTGGCGACGGGCATCCGATCGATGCGATCGGACAGCGCCCGCAGCGCGCCTTCCAGCTGTTCGGAGTTTTCGCTGGCCGCTGGCCGCTCGCGGCTTTCCAGCGACGAGGCCAGGGTGGCGATGCGCTGCTCGAGCACGGCGAAGGAATCGCGGTTGTCGCCGGTGCGGGCCAGCTGGTCGACCTTGGACGAAAGCGTGTGCACGTCGTCGCTGAGCCGCGCCAGCGCGTCGGTGGAGGCGACGTTGGAGACGATGGAGCGAAGCGCGGCGATGGCGCTTTCGAGCTGGCGGACCGTCGAGGGGTCGTCGCTGGCGCGCAGGATGGTGTCGAGCCTGGCGCCGAGATTGCGGATCGCCTCGTCGTAGCCGGCCAGCTGTTCCGCCGGCTTCAGCGAGCGCAGCACTTCGCGAATCTCGTCGAGCGCGCGTTCGATGCCCGCCAGGGCCTGGCTATCGATGCCGTTTTGTCTTGTGTCGTCGATGCGGCGGGACAGCGACCGGATCTCGTTTTCGATCGATTCGATCGCCCGGCGCGGCATCGCCTCGGTGATGGCGGCGCGAATCTCGGCCAGTTCGACCCGGAAGGCGGCGATCGACGGCTCGACCCCGCCGGGCTGCTGCAGCGCTTCGATCTGGCTGGTGATCTTGAACAGATGACGCTCGAGCGAGGCGAAATCGGGCCCGGCCGATGCTGCCCGCGCCGCCGGCATGGCCGGCGCCAGCGGCGGCGCACTGCGCGGCGCCACTTGCTGCGGCGCGGCGTTGTCAAGTTCGCTCTGGCGTGCGGAGATTTCGGCGACCGCCTGGTCCAGCGAACCCGGGCTGAGCGGCGGGGACGCGCGATAGACCTCGGCGGCGGCGCGCTCGACCAGGTCGGCCTGGTGCTGCGGGTCCTGCGAAACGGCCTGTTTTGCCGCCGCGGGATTTGAGATCTGCGACAGCCGTGCATCGAGGCGCGAGATGGCGTCGTTCAACTGCCGGGCGATGCCGGGCTCGGCTCGTGCGGGCTCGCCGCGCGGCGTTTCCTGGCGCGGCGCCGGGCGCGATATCTGTTCGATCTGGCGGGTAATGGAATCCAGTCGCTGGTGAATGTCGGCGACGTCGCGCGACTCCGGGACCGGCATCGGCCGCTGGTCGGAGGTGCGGCCAAAATCGGGCGGCGCGAATTCGCCGATCGTGGAATTGAGCCAGTCGCTCAGCGACATGCCGGCGCGGCGCGCGGCAGACTCGGCCCGCTCGCGCACGGATGGATCGATGCCCTCTACATTCCACGACACGCGCGAATTCATGCTTTCGTCCGGTCCGACTCCGGCGCCTGTCACGCGCCTTCAGCCTCTCCGCGCGTCCCGTGGAAGAGACAATCGAATTCCGCGCAGAGCGTCTGCCTCTGCGGTCGACTTTTTCGTGTTACGGTAAACAACCGGTTAAGATTCGGTCATCCGGTCTGGAAAGTTGCCCGGCGACGGCGTCCGATGGCGGTTCGGGACCGCGACCGCCCGGCGCGCCGGTCAAGGCGCTTGCCGCGGCAGCCCACGCCTGATCTGTCGCGAGCTGGGGTCCGATTCTGGAATTGAGCAATTGCTGCGCTGCAAAATCTCCCCTAAACGAGGCCCGCCAGCCCAGCCGAGAGGTAATCATGCCGACCTACAAAGCTCCCCTCGAAGACGTCAGCTTCCTGCTCAACGACGTGTTCCAGATCGACCGCTACGACAATCTCCCCGGCTTTACCGACGCCTCCGCCGATGTCCGCGAGGCGATCCTGGGCGAGGCTGCCAAACTGAGCGAGGAAGTGCTGCAGCCGCTTAACCGGGTCGGCGATCTCGAGGGCTGTATCCGCCATGACGACGGCCGGGTGACCACCCCGAAAGGCTTCAAGGAGGCGTTTGCCCAGGTCGCCGAGGGCGGCTGGCTCGGCCTGTCGGCGCCCATCGAATATGGCGGGCAGGGGTTGCCGGTGACGCTGACCCAAATGGTTACGGAATTCCAGAGCGCGGCGAACATGGCGTTTTCGATGTATGGCGGCCTGACCCAGGGCGCGACCGCGGCCCTGCTGGTCCATGGCCAGCCGGAACAGAAGGCGATGTTTGTGCCGAAGATGGTGGCGGCCCAATGGACCGGCACCATGAATCTCACCGAGCCGCAATGCGGTACCGATCTCGGGCTGCTGCGCACCAAGGCGGTCAAGCAGGGCGACGGCAGCTACAAGATCACCGGCACCAAGATCTTCATCTCCGCCGGCGAGCATGATCTGGCGGAAAACATCATCCACCTGGTGCTCGCGAGAATCGAGGGCGCCCCGAGCGGCATCAGGGGCGTGTCGCTGTTCGTGGTGCCGAAGATCCTGGTCAATGCCGATGGATCGCTGGGCGCGCGCAACGGGGTGTCGTGCGGCTCGATCGAGCACAAGATGGGGATTCACGGCAATTCCACCTGCGTGATGAATTACGACGGCGCCACCGGCTGGCTGATCGGCGAGGAAAACAAGGGCATGCAGGGCATGTTCGTGATGATGAACGAGGCG
>Ga0182024_10006544_pt1 | contig 25528 bp, 19 predicted proteins | sample P32metaG_FD_120480 | JGI IMG/M metagenome (GOLD analysis project Ga0182024, IMG submission 120480) | Permafrost microbial communities from Stordalen Mire, Sweden - P3-2 metaG (Illumina Assembly) | ecosystem: Environmental > Terrestrial > Soil > Wetlands > Permafrost | place: Sweden: Stordalen...
ACCTGATGGACTGCAACGTCATCGGGTTCCAGGGCATCGGCCAATACAAGATCAGCGAGGAAGGATCGGGCTTTGTCGGCACCGAGCTCGAGCCGATCATTCAATCCGATGATCCCAACTTCCGCCCGGTCTCGGCCAAGATCGGCCCCGATGGCGCGATCTATATTCTCGACTGGCAGAACCCGATCATCGGCCATCTGCAACATCACTTGCGCGACCCGAGCCGCGATCACACGCACGGGCGCATTTACCGCATCACCTACGAGGGCCGGCCGCTAATGGCGGCGGCCAAGATCTCCGGCGAGCCGGTCGAGCATCTGCTGGATCTGCTGAAAGATCCCACCAATGACACCCGCTACCGGGCCAAAATCGAGTTGAGCCGGCACGAGGCCAAGGAGGTGATTCCAGTGCTGGAGAAGTGGATCGCCGGGCTGGATAAGAGCGACAAGAACTATCAACACAATCTGACTGAGGGGTTGTGGGTCTATCAGTGGAACAACGTGGTGAACGAGGAGCTGCTCAAGCAGTTGCTTCGCTCGCCTGATGAACACGCCCGCGCCGCGGCCACGCGCGTGCTGTGCTATTGGCGCGACCGCGTCGCCAAGCCGCTGGATTTGCTCAAGACCCAGGCCGACGACTCCAGCGCCCGCGTGCGGCTCGAGGCCGTCCGGGCCGCCAGCTTCTTCACCACGCCGGATGCGGTGGACGTTGCGCTGGAGACGGCGGATAAGCCGCAAGACTACTATTTGAAATACGCCCTCGACGAGACGCTCAAGACGCTGGATAAGTACAGCAAGAAATAATCGTCTTGCTCACCTGCCTTTTCTCCCTCTCCCTCCGGGAGAGGGCTGGGGTGAGGGGAAGTCGGAGAAGACTTTGATCGGAAAAGCGAGGCACTAGCGGTTTCCCCTCACCCTAACCCTCTCCCGGAGGGAGAGGGAAAAAGAAGAGTCCCCTCGTTGCAGGACACTCCAATGACTCGTCGTCTCTTCAAACTCATCCCCGCGGTCGCACTCGCGCTCAGTGCCTGCGGCACCGTCTGCCATGCCGACGATCAACCTGCCCCGGTCGAGAAGCCGCACGTTTTGCTCGACAAGAGCCCGCGCGTGGTTGCTTACCAACTCAAGCGGCTGTCCAACGCCCAACTGCTCCTCGTCGATCGCAATACCAGCGACGCGAAATACAAAGCGGTCTACGAAGCGATCCTGACTCGCAAGGGGATGGAATCCAAGTACCGTGACGAGGCGGTGAAGGCGCTGGCGGAACTCGACAAATCCAGCCCCGTGGTGGTGCTGCTGGATGCAATTGGCAACGCCGATCCGGAGGATAAATCCACGCCGCGTGAGCTGATCGGCATGCTGATGGCTCAAAAGCCGGCGGATCTGGCGGCCCAAAAGGACAAGATTCAGTCGCTGGCAACTGATGCACAAAACAACGTGGTGAAGACCGCGGCTTACGTCGCACTGGCCGTGGCCGACGGGAAGCCGGATTCGGCGTGGGAACTGGCTTCGTCAAAAAACGGGCTACGGAACCTCATCGCCGGAATTCCGCTGATCAAGGACGGCAAGCTCCGCTCGGCGTTCTTCGAGCAGGTCAATCCGCTGGTGACCAAGACATCGGATGCGCCGATGCAGGGCGTCGCCATCGAGGCGATCAGTTCGATGCCGGGCCACGAGGCCGATGCGTTCAAGGAGCTGGCTGACCTGATTACCGCCGGCAAGGGCGATGCACGCGATGCCGCGGTGCGATCGGTTCGGCGCATTCCCGCCGACAAGTGGCCCGAAGCTGGCATCGAACCGCTAGCCGGTGTGGTGGTGAAGATCGTCGAGCAGACGCCGGCCGACCAACGGACCGGCCCAGCGATCGCGCAGACGGTGCAGCTCGGCAACGATCTCTCGCAGGAGATGGACGATGCCAAGGGCCAGGCGATCCGCAAGCAGCTTCGCGAGCTGGCGGTGCCGGTGGTGGTCATTCGCACGCTCCGCGAGCAGATGCAATACGACACGAAGTATTTCGTGGTGCAGGCGGGCAAGCCGGTCGAGGTGACGCTGGAGAACGCCGACGCGATGCCGCACAACCTGGTGATTACGACTCCTGGCGCGATGCAGGAGGTGGCGGTGCAAGCTGGCACGATGCCGCCGCCGATGGACGACTCGAAGAAGGCTTATATTCCCGACAATCCGAAAGTGCTGGATTCGCTCTCGATGGTTCAGCCGGAGGAATCCGCGACGATGACCTTCACCGCCCCCAAGGCGCCGGGCGAGTACGACTTTGTCTGCACTTTCCCCGGCCACTGGGTGCGAATGTACGGCGTAATGCTCGTCGTCCCCGACCTGGAAGCCTGGGAAAAAAGCCCCAAGCCCCCGCAAGACCCGCTGAACCACAAAGCCTACGACTCACAGAAGAACGAGGGGAATGCCGCCATGGCGGGGATGGATCACTCGCACTAGCGCGGTTTTCATTCCGCTGAAACATCGTGCCATTCGCCATCCGGATTACGATTGACTATTGTTCTCGGGATCGTCATCTCGCGTTTGGTGGAGAGCTCATGCATCTAAATATCGTGCGCATGCATCGGATGCTGCCGCGCCTACTCGTTGCGATCCTCGCAATCGGGATTGTCGGCTCTCGCGCCCGGGCCGCGCAGGCGCAGCCGAATATCCTGTGGCTGGTCAGCGAGGACAATGATCCATTCCTCGGTTGTTACGGCGACACGTTCGCTCACACCCCGAATCTCGACAACATGGCGGCCGAGGGAGTGCTCTACTTGAATGCCTTCGCCAACGCCCCGGTCTGCGCGCCGTCGCGATCGACGCTGATCACCGGCATGTATGCCTCGGCGCTGGGCACGCAGCACATGCGAAGCCGCTATCGCATCCCACGGGGCATCGAGTTCTATCCCACGTTCCTGCGGCGTGCCGGGTACTTCTGCATGAACCCGGGAAAGACCGACTACAACATCGCCCGCGCGGACAAGGCGGCCTGGGACCACGGCGCCAGTTGGAAGGCCGCTCCGCCCGGCAAGCCGTGGATGCTTGTGCTCAATTCGATGATCACGCACGAAAGCGTTCTGCATGGCTCGGTTGTGCATCCAGAGTATTTGAAGGAGCCCTTCAACCTGCCTCCCTATCACCCTGACACGCCGGAGATTCGCAGCAACTGGGTCGAGTATTACCACGATGTGACGAAGATGGACGCGTGGGTCGGCTCGCTGCTCGAGCGGCTTCAGAACGACGGATTGGCCGACGACACCATCGTTTTCTATTACTCCGATCACGGCGGCATTCTGCCGCGCAGCAAACGGTTCGTTTACGACTCGGGCCTGCACGTGCCGCTGATCATCCGCTTCGGGAAGAATTTTCAGAGCCTCGCTCCCGCTCCGCCCGGCACGAAGTTGGATCGCCTGGTGAGCTTCGTTGATCTTGCGCCCAGCCTCTCCAGCCTCGCTGGGTCCGAGATCCCGTCGCAGTATGCCGGCTCGGCGTTCCTCGGTCCCAAGGCAGCGCCGGAGCGGCAATACGCCTTCGGCTTCCGCGGCCGCATGGATGAGCGATATGACCTGTCCTACACCGTGCGCGACAAGCGATTTCGTTACATCCGCAATTACATGCCGCACCGGATCTACGGCCAGCACCTGGATTACCTCTGGAAGATGCCCGCCACCGTCTCCTGGGAAAATGCCTACCACATGGGCGTCTGCAACGGCGATCAAAGCGCATTTTGGAATGTGAAGCCGAGCGAGGAACTGTACGACGAGCATGCCGATCCGTATGAGGTCAAGAATTTGGCGGACTATCCGACGTCCCGCAACGAATTGGAGCGGCTGCGCAGGGCACTTCGAGAGCAATTGCTGGTCAACCGGGACAGCGGATTTTTACCCGAAGCGGAGATGCTCGCGCGATCGCGCCACGAACCGGTCTACACCGTGACGCACGATGAAATGCGATATCCGATCGAGCGCATTCTCGATGCGGCCGACGTGGCCAGCCGGCGCGACACCGGATCGGTGCCGCACCTGATCGAGCTGATGAAGGACCCGGATTCAGCGGTCCGGTATTGGGCGGCGGTGGGATGCTCGGTCCGCGAGAGCGACGCGCGGGATGCAGTCGAGCCATTGCGGGCATTGCTGCACGACAGCACGCCCTGCGTGCGGATCGCCGCCGCCGAGGCGCTGTGCCGGACGGACGACGCGGCGCACGGCTTGCCGGCCCTGGTCCGCGAACTTCGCGACGGGGAATTTGACGTCTTGATGGCGCTCAACGCGCTGGAGTCGCTCGGCTCGATCGCGCAGCCGGCCCGCGAGTCCATCGCCGCCCAGGTGGCCACGCTTCCCAAGCCGCGCGGCGAGAACTACTGCTCCCACGCCGCCGAGTCTTTGTTGAATCGGTTGGGGATGCTGTCGAAGAATTGAAGCATGATATTTCGGGAGGGCGAGGCTCCGGTTCGACTGAGCTCACCGAAGTCTGCCGAGACTTCTTAGCGACGTTCGGTCGCCGTGGCTGCAGAGGGACTGCCCCCGGAACAACGCGCCGCTTGACTTCGACGAGCTCAGTCGAGTCGCGGCTTCGCCGACGAAGGGACGTCCTCCGGACGGATCCCTCCGAAGCACGTCCCTTCGTTGGCGAAGCCGCAAGCGGCGGTCGGAGGAGTTTCTTGAAATCCGCATGTCTTGAGCGAGCTTCGGCTCGGCGGGAGCCTCGCCCCCCGACGACGCCATGACAAAGTGCAGTTGTGCTCTGTCTCTACATTCTCCCGTGGCACCGGCGTCCCGCCCGTGCGGAGCACTGTCGAACAGAAAAAATCGCGCAGTTCCCAGATGTTCGTTACCCGTGAGTTTCCTGCACGGCCGAGACGGCCGTGCCACGGGCGACGATTGAGAGAGGGCATGCGAAGGGCTCCTCATCCCACCACCAAATTATCGCGGTGGACCACCTCGTCGTACGCTGCATCGCCCAGAAGAGCCCGAATTTCGGCGGTCTTCTTTCCGCGAATCCGCTCGACGTCGGCGGCGGAATAGTTCGAAAGGCCGCGGGCGATCGGCGTGCCATCGGAATGAGCGATTCCCACGACGTCTCCGCGCACAAATGTTCCCTCCACCTTGACCACGCCCGCGGGCAGCAGGCTTTTGTTTTTCTCGAGCAGCGCCCGCGCCGCGCCGCCATCGATATGGATTGTTCCCGCGGGCCGGACGCTGCCGATCCAGCGGCTTCGCGACGAAAGCTTCTTTCCGGCCGGCACAAAGAGGGTGCCGAGCAGATCTCCGTCGAGCAGCCGCGGCAGAATGTTTTCCGTTCTCCCGTCGGCGACGATCATCGTCTCGCCGGATTCGGTCACCATGCGGGCCGCTTCCAGCTTGGAATTGAAGCCGCCCTTGCCCAGCGCGCTCTTCTCAGCGCGAACCAGCTCGCGGGCGTCTTCCAGCTTTTCCACCAGCCGCACCGGCACGCCCTGCGCATCCAGAATTCCGTCCACGACGCTGAGCAGCACCAGCAGATCGGCCCGCAGCGCGTGCGTGACGAGGGCCGCGAGAATGTCGTTATCCCCAAAGCTGATTCTGGCCAGTTCGTCGGTGCTGATCGTGTCGTTCTCATTGACGATGGGCACGCCGCCCAAGTCGTGTACCGCGCCGATCGTGTTGCGAAGATTCAGATATCGGGTGCGATCGTCCACGTCCTCTCGCGTCAGCAGGAGCTGGGCAACCGGCAACCGGTGCGGCGCAAACGCCGCCGCCCAAGCATCCATCAGCCGCCGCTGGCCCACCGCCGCGACAGCTTGGAGTTGGGCCAGGTCAGTCGGCCGCTTTGACAAATTCAACTCGCGCACTCCAGCGCCGATCGCCCCTGAACTGACGACCGTAGCGCGGATGCCTCGTTCGCGCAACAAAGCGACTTGGGCCGCGATCGAAGAGAGAAACTGCGCGTCCAGCCGACCATCAGAGTCGGAAAGCACCTGCGTCCCGAGCTTGATCACCACCGTCCGCACCGCGGACAAATACTGCTTGCGCGTCTGGTTCATGTCAGGCCGCGAGTGTATCGGTAGGAACGGCCGGAAGGAATTGAGCCGGGTGCGGCATCAACTTGGTCCTTCCGACACCCGAGCGTCCTATATTTCCAATTCGAGCAGACCGCGAAAAATTCCGCGCGCCCGTACCGAACGATTCTGGGCTATCAGTGTCTTGCCTGCTGTGCTAACGTAGCATGCGTCCATATACCCATAGCAGGAGGCTCGAATGTGGATCGGGTTGGGTCGTACGTCGTCGAGTGTGGCGGTGATGGGGTTCTCGCTGGCATTTTTGCACGGGCAGGCCGCCCGGGCGGATGAGCTCAGGAACCCGCGGCTGCAGCGATCACTGCAAGCGGTTGAGGTGGCGCGGGGCGATCTCGAAATCGCCGAGCGGCAATCGCCGCCGGAACTGCGCGAGGAGGCCCACCGCGTCGCGCACGAAGTGGATGATGCCGGCCGCGAGCTGGCCGACACCCTGGAATCCATGGGCACCCGCCGGCAGATCGAGCACGGCCGCGCCGACGCGACCGACCGGCCGCTGCGCGCGTCGGCCGAAGCATTGCGCCGCGCGGTGGACGAATTGACCCGCGGCGTTTCGGAAAAGGACCTCCGTGGCCGCATCGGTGCGGCGGCGGACCACGAACGGCAGGCGCTCGAGCATGCCGACCATCTCGCCCGCCGCGAGGAAGCCCTGATGGCGGCGCCACCGCCGCCCCCCGCGCCCGTCGTCGTCGAAATGCGGCATCCGCATCTTCAGCATGCCGCCCAAATGCTGGAGTTGGCACGGGCGCAGCTTGACGTGGCCGAGCATCGCTCTGCTCCCGAGCTGCGCGACGCGGCTCATGACTCCATCCGGGACATCGACGACGCCACCCATGAGCTGGGCGAAGCGTTCGCCTCGGTGGGCTCGGCGCGGTCGTTGGGCGCGGCTCCGGTCGAGCCGACTGAGCGGCCGATTGCCGCCGCACGGGATGCACTTCGCAGGGCGATCGATGAACTGACCGGGGCGGGCGACGAGTATCACGGGCACGCCCGGCGTGCCGCCGATCGAGCCCATGTCGCGCTCGATCGCCTGGAAGGCCTCTCCCGCCGCGAGGAGGCAATGCTCCATCCGGCCGTCGTCGAAATGCGCCATCCGCATCTCCAGGTATCGCTTCAAATGTTGGAACTGGCCCGGGCGCAACTGGACGATGCCCGCCAGCGTGCCCCGCGCGATCTTCGCGAGCGCGCCAGCCATGCGATGCGCGAAGTGGATGACGCAATGCGCGAAGTGTCCGAATCGCTGGCCGCCGCCGGCGTGAGCCGCACCATCGGTGCAGCGCGTGTCGAGCAAACCGACCGTCCGCTCCGCGCCGCTCGCGACGCCCTGCGCCGCGCCGCCGACGAGCTGGCCAACGTGACCACCGACGAGTTCCGCGGCCACGCCCGCATCGCCGCGGACCGGACCCGCATCGCCCGGGAGGATCTGGAAGAACTTGCCCGCCGCGAAGAGCGGTAGCGAGCGCAGGGCACAGTAGTTTGACCATTCCGGGAGGGCGAGGCTCCCGCCGAGCCGGATTTTTCAGGCGCGCTTCGGCTTCCAAGGAACTCCTCCTCCGACCGCCGCTTGCGGCTTCGCCAACGAAGGGGCGTGATTCGGAGGGATCCCTTTGGAGGACGTCCCTTCGTCGGCGAAGCCGCAAGCGGCGCGTTCCTCCTGGGGGCAGTCCCTCTGCAGCCACAGCGACCGAACGTCGCTAAGAAGGCTCGGCAGGAGCCTCGCCCTCCCAAATGATTTCACGCTTCCCTATTTGGGCCCATTACGATTCACTTGTGAAGAATCAAAGGCGACCAAGCCGACCCAGGCGATGAATACCGCTTGCAACGGCAGCCGAAGCCAAAGAAGCGGCACGCGCAGCCGCTGCATCGATCGCGGAATGGGCAAATCCGCAAACCTTTGCGGCTCCATCGCCATGTAAACATTGGCGGGGAAAACGGCAACGAGCAGGGCGATCAATCCCCAGCCTGCCGAGCGACGCAGCGGCCGAGCCAACAGGCCGGCGCCGCCAAGGATCTCTGCAATCCCACTGATCGCAACCACCGCACCGGGCTTCGGAAATTTCGGGGGAATGATCCGCCGATAAAAAGCGGGATTGATGAAATGATTCGCGCCCGCCGCCACGAACAACAATGCCGCCACCAGACGAAGCGCGCTTCGTCCGACGCGACAGGAAGATCGATTGGCCACAACCGTTCCTCGCCGCACCGGCGGCTGTATTCCGCGCCTTTCTACCACGATTCTCTCCTTCGCTCGCCTTTGAGGGAGTAACGGTACGATGCCTCATTCGATCTGACGAAGCTGGAGCGTGTCAATCACCTCGACGCACTCCCAGCTACATGCTATTCGCCGGCAGGGTGGGATCGCGAAGAATCGTGCCCGGCGGGAGGAGTTCGTTGCCGCATTCGGGGCATGTTGGGCTGGGGTTGCCGCGAAAATCGTAGCCGCAGCGGGGGCATTGGCCGAGTGCGATTCGTTTTCGTCGGAGACGGCGTTGGCGGCCCTGGTGGAATGCAAAGAAGCCGCCCATCGCGCAAAGTAGAAGCAACATCGCTAACAGGAGCAGTTTGCCGATCTGCCAGAGATTCCCCGCTTGAAAGAACATCGCGTAGACGCTGGAGGCGGTACCCGCGATGGAAAGAAGACCGATTGCCAAACCGAGCCACCCCGACCCGGTAGGCTTTTTTGGGGCCGATCCCCCGCGGCCGGAAATCCCTGCCGCCGCGCCGGATAGAATGGCTTCGATGAGGTCCAACATGATTCGATCTCCGCTCTTGGAGCCGCATGCGCGGCAACGAAGGCCAATGTCCGGCAATTATATGATGGCGTGGCCTCGAAGAGGTGAATGGCCGGGTGTGGGAAAGCGTGAAGTCTGCATCAATGATTTGAATGAGGCGGCGCGATCCTGAGTAGACACCATCAAGCAATGAGCGGACGCCATCGCAACAACGCCGCCGAGTGGCTACTGTGGGCGCTTCTTATTCCGGCGGTGCCGGTGGTGTGGCTGGTGGAGAAGATCCGCGGCCGGAGCGGGTGATTCAAGTCGCGACAAGGGCTGATCAATCAGAGGAAGGAACCATGAGACATTGTGAACGCGCAATCCGTCTGGCGGTCTGGGCATTGGTGCCGCTGTTTGTCTCCGCCTGCTCGGCGGATCGACATGTGACGGCAAGCGCCAGAGGTTCGGCAGCGGTTCGCAGCGCGGGCTCGGACGATGCATCGCCCGAGAGCCGGCTTGCGTTCGGAACCCTGGCCGACCTGGCGCGACTGTCGGATGCGCAATCACGATCGGTCTCGCCGGAGAATTTTACCGGCGAGAAGGGAAAGGGCGGAGCGGCAACCGAAGGCACGGGCAAAGGGGCGGCACGAGAACTCGGGCAGGGTTGGAAAGTCTCGCCTTCGGTTCGCATCAAGGCACATACGACATTCACGCTGGCGGATATTTCAGGTTCCGGCTGCGTGAGCCACATCTGGATGACGCCGACGGGAAACTGGCGGCACGAGATCATCCGGTTCTACTGGGACGGCCAAGCCGATCCTTCTGTGGAAACTCCTGTTGGAGATTTCTTCGCCTGCGGGCTGGGGCAGTATGCGCAGGTCAGCTCGCCGCCGGTTTGCGTGAATCCCGGGAGCGCATTCAATTGCTACTGGCCGATGCCGTTTCGCAAGTCCGCCAAAATCACGCTCGAGAACATCGACGACAAGGACATGGTTCTCTACTACCAGGTCGATTATGCGCAGACGAAGGTGCCGGCCGACGCCGTCTATTTCCACGCGCAATTCAGGATGGAATCGCCGGTGAAGACCAAGGGACTCTATACGCTTCTCGAAGGCGTCAAGGGCAAGGGCCAGTACGTCGGCACCTACATGACCTATCAAACCCACGGCTCCGGATGGTGGGGCGAAGGAGAGATGAAGTTCTACCTTGATGGCGACGATCAATTCCCCACCATCTGCACCACCGGCACCGAAGACTACTTTTGCGGCTCCTACGATTTCGAGGACCGCAAGGCCAAGCGATACGTCCCCTTCTCCACGCCGTACACGGGACTGATTCAGGTGATTCCTGCGGACAAGGTCTACGTGCCGGAACAAAAGTTCGGGCTTTATCGGTGGCACATCACCGATCCGGTTCGATTCAACACCGATTTGAAAGTTCAGATCCAGGACCTCGGCTGGCAGTCGGGCGGACGATACGCGCAACTCGAAGATTCGATCTCGACGGTCTCGTTCTGGTATCAAACGCTGCCGCACGCGGTGTTTCCGGCGTTGCCGGCGCGGGAGGAGTTGGAGCACTAATTTGTCGAGGACCGATGAATCAGAACGACTCCCTTTCGGATGACGCGGCGAACTCGCACGGAGGGGCAGTTGATGCCGCGGAGCTTGTCCGCGCGGTGCGTCAGGCAGAATCCTGGGTGGATCACGTCCACTCTCTTCAGCTCAAGTTCGATGATACATGGACGACGGATGAGCAGGCGATCGAATTTAAGCGGGCGGAACTGCAACGTGAGTATCCGGACTGCGACGTCAACCAGGAGAACTTCCCGCAACTGAAGTCGCGCATGGCGGGGAAAGTTGAACTAGCGTTCGACCGGCATCGGTTGTTCAAGCTGGTGCTATCCCCGGACCATCGCCGGCTATCGCAGATGATGTTTTGGGACGGCCAACGCGCGGTCATCCATGAAACGTTTCCCAGAGGAGAGACATTCACATTCGATACGCAGGTGGGCCGGCACCTTGGGCAATGGTTTATGAACGAGATTCCGTGGCCGCGCGTCGGCCCGCACGATTACTGGTGGCTGCCGGATGAGATTCAGGAGGGGGAAAACAATCTGAGAGGCTTGCCGGAAGACTACCATGTTGTTGGCCGGCACGAGTATCGGGGTCACGACTGCGTCGTGATTGAAAATGAACTTACATTGTACGTTGGAGCGAAGGACCATCGACTCTATGGCATCAGTATCCGGGCGGTGCCCTCGACCGACGAGGCGACGCGGCAGCGCACAGAGATCACCCTCGGGCTTGCCGGTGAGCTCGGCCAGCGGGTTCACACGTATGGCGAATTCTGCGAATGGTTCAAGAAGCTGTCGGAGTCCCGTCAACTTGAACTCGGAAAGGAGCTCTCCCGTCGTCTTGCTCCACTGAAGGTGCCGTACATCGAGAAGTGGTATGAGGATTACCGGGAAATAGCGCCGGGGTGCTGGTTTCCAAGTTTTATGGCATACCGTGTCCGCAATGAGCGCGAGCCCTCCATCGCCGTTACCACCCGCGAGTTTCATCTCACTTCTGCGGCAACCAACCAGGAATTGCCCGAGACATTGTTTGAACGGCCCGAACTGTCCGAAGGCGTCCAAGTCAACGATTGGTCGTACGATCCGCCGCTATTCTACAAGCATAAATCGAACATGACGACAGAGGAGTGGGACGAGGTGCTTCGCCAGGCGGAGGAGATGCGGGCAGGGGAGATCGAGCGGAAGGCCGCGGCGGATCAGGCGCTGGGCGAACCGGCGCCGCCGTTTCCTCAATCGCCTGACCAGTGGCTGAACAGCGCGCCGCTCCAATGGGCCGATCTTAGAGGCAAGCCGGTGATCCTCGACTTCTGGGCCGAGTGGTGCGGCCCTTGCCGAAACGACCTTCCCGTCGCAGAGGAGATTCACAGCCGGTCCGAGAAGAGCGGCATCGTGATCATCGGCATCCACCCGCCGGGCAGTGAGATGGACGCGATTCAGAAAGTGATGAAGGAATTCGCCATGCAGTATCCGGTCTGCATCGACTCTGCGCCATCAGAAGATTCGGCGACCTGGGGCTTGCTGTACGAGCAGTTCGGGGTGATGGGCATTCCTCACGCGTTCCTGGTCGATCCGGCTGGGATAACGATCTCTCACGGTTCGCTGGAGCAAATGCGCCACGAGGCAGATTTGATGCGCCCGTCGGAACTGCCGACGTAGTGGGCGGCTGATGCTATGGGTTGGCACTCATCGGAAACTGCAGATCCTTCACTTCCAGTTCGACGCTGGTGTTTCCGTTGTATTCGTTAAGCGAGGGCTCGACCGCGAGGTCAATGTGGGTGCCGACCTTGAGATGGTCGAATAAATCGCCGTAGCCGAAGGCGATGCACTTGATGTGCTGGCCGGCCTGGCGGATGTGAAGTTGGAGATGGTCTCCGCTCTTGCCGACCCGGCGGGGTGGGGCGGAGATCTCGACGTCGCGAAAGCAGAGCGTCGGCCGGCGGTTGCCGTGGCCGAAGGGGCCGAGGCGTTGCAGATCGTGAACCAGCGCGGGGGACATCTGCCGCACCTCGGCGAGGCTGTCGAGATTCAATTGTGGGACCAGCATTTCCGCGCTGACAACGCGGCTGGCGTGCTCGCAGAAGCTGTGTCGAAAGTCCTCGAACTTGGCGGTCTGCACCTTCAATCCGGCGGCCATCTCGTGGCCGCCGTAGGTTTCCAGGTGTTCGGCGCAGGCGTGCAGGGCGTGGGCCAGATGGAAGCCGGCAATCGAGCGGCCGCTGCCCTGTCCGTGGCCATTGTTCAGCGCGACCATGATGGCGGGGCGATGGAAACGATCAACCAATCGAGAGGCCACGATCCCGATGACGCCGGGATGCCAGCCTTCGTCGCCGAGGACGATGGCGCACTTGCCGTCCTTGTCCCATCCGCCGGCCGTGACTTGCGCCAAGGCGCCTTCGAGGATCTTGCGTTCGATTGCTTGCCGTGCCCGGTTTTGTTGTTCCAGATACGTCGCAATCTCGATGGCCTTGGCGGCGTCGGTGGTGGTGAGCATTTCCACCGCGAGCCGGGCGTGCCCCATTCGGCCGCAGGCATTGAGCCGGGGCGCAAGCAGAAATCCGACGTGAAAGCTATCAAGCTTCTGCCCGGTCAGCCCGGCCGACTCGATCAAAGCGCGAATCCCAACCAGCTTGCTCGCCTTGAGCCCCGACAATCCGAAGTGCGCCAGCACGCGGTTCTCACCCACGAGCGGCACCACGTCAGCGATCGTTCCCAACGCCGCCAGCGCGGTGGCTTCCAATAGGAATGCGCGAAACGATTCGCTCACCCGATTCGCCCCGCTCATTGCCATCCCCACGCCCCAGGCCAGCTTAAACGCGACGCCCGCGCCGCAGAGGTGCGGGTTGGGGTAGGCGGGGCCGCCGTTGGGGAGCCGGGGGTGAACGACGGCGTAGCAATCAGGCAGATGAGGAGACGCGGAGACGTGGGGACGCGGAGACGCGGAGAGGGGGGCGGAAGACGCGGAGACGGGGAGAGGCGGGGACGCGGGGAGGGGGGCGGAAGACGCGGAGACGGGGAGACGCGGGGACGCGGGGAGGGGGGCGGAAGACGCGGAGACGGGGAGACGCGGGGAAGTGGAGAAAGACGGTTCGTTCCCCGCGTCTCCGTGTCTCCGCGTCTCCGCGTCCTCTTCCAATTCCCGCCATTCGTGATGATCGGTGATGATGAGATCGACGCCGCGCTCGCGGGCGACTTTGGCCGGTTCGATGGCGGTGACGCCGCAGTCAACGGTGATGATGAGCTGGGCGCCGGCGTCGCAGAGTTGTTTGATCGCGTCGGCATTGAGGCCATAGCCTTCGTCGATGCGATGGGGGATATAGAACTCGGCGGCGCCGCCGAGCACCCGGATCGCATGCCAGAGGATCGAGGTCGCGGTGATGCCGTCCACGTCGTAGTCGCCGTAGATCACGATTTTCTGCTGATCGCGGATGGCCCGGGCGATGCGCTCGGCGGCCTTCTGCAATCCGGGGATTGCGTACGGATCGTGCAGGCACTTGAGGTTCGGCCGCAGGAAGTCCTGGCAATCCTGTGGACCGGCGACCCCACGGTTCAGGAGGATCTGAGCGACCAATGTCGAGACCTTCAGCCGGCTCGATAGTTCTTCCGCGGCAGGATCAGCAGGGGCGAGGTTCCAGCGTTTGGGGCGATGCATCCGTGCTCGGTTTGGGGCTAGGGATCCGGTCGCGCTCCATCGTACCGGATCGGGCACGCGGCGCAAAACTGATGCCGATTTTAGGACGCTCAAAGGGATGGCGCAGTGTTTTTGTCGGTCGGAAGCGCGACGTCTCTCTTCTCGCACCCAAGTTGATCCTATGTCCCCCACGCCGTGGGCAGAGCGGCGTGGGAGACCTCACTTGCGCGTAACGCTGGCCGCCGCGCCGCCCCGGATTGGGTGCGCCGTGAGCTTGGGCGCGAAGCAGCGCTAACAGATCCGGGGCGGCGCGGCGGGATCGGATTCCCCAGTAGCGAGTCACTCGCGCCGCTCTGCCCGCGGCGTGAGGGTCCGGATGCGAGCAGATGAGAATGCGAATGACTCTTCCCTCCGCCGAGGAACTGAACTCGCATTCATGAACGCGCCATCACGCGCAGTTCGCCCGGACGAACTCGAAATATCAACGGCGGACGCACGCGCAAAACCTCGCCATCCATCGCCATTCGCAGAAGGCGCTTGCGCGATTCGACGGTCAGACTCGTGACGGACATGGATTGGAAGTCCCGGATCGTCGCCAGTTTTCCGAAGAGCGCGCGGAACACCAAGCGCAGCAGCCGGAGCCGGCTTGGGGCGTCGGCGAGGTAGACGCTCAATTGACCACCGCTGAGGCTGAGCCGATGGCCGATGTTCAATAGATCCGTCTCGTAGTGATTGTTTCCGACAAAAAGCAGCGGGGTGGCACAGCGCTGCGGGCGGTCTGCAACGTCGAATGCCACCCGCACGAGCGGGTATCGTTTGAACAGCGAGAGGAACGCCAGCAGCATCGCCAGCCATTTGCCGCGGCCGAGGCGCTGCCGCTGTCGCTCGCGGCGGATGACCAGGCTGGGATAGAGGCCGATCGAGCAATTGTTCACGAAGAGCCGGCCGTTCACTTCGCCGGCGTCCACTTGGCGGATTCGGCCCGAGGCGAGCACCTGTGCGGCCTGATCGAGATCGGCCGGCAATCCCAGATCGCGAGCGAAATGGTTGAGCGTCCCAACCGGCAGGATGCCGAGGACCGCGGGCGAGCCGGCCACCGCGGCGGCGACTGCATTGATCGTCCCGTCACCGCCCGCGGCCACGACGAGGCGGGCGCCGCTCTCAATGGCGCGCCGAGCGGTCGCAGTCAACTCCAAAGGATTGACCTGGCGTACGTCCGCCTCAATCCCGGCCCGGAGAAGCGCCTCGGCGATCCGCAAGCTGTCGTCGCGTGCGCCTCCGGCGGCGGCATTCAAAAGGACAACCGCTCGCGGCATTCAGTCGGCTGGTAAAAGATTAAACGTAGATGGAAAGATTCGTGGGATGCGCCGCTCATACGGTGCGATCGGCCTGACCCTGCGTGAAGCCGGTGGCGCGATATCCGGCCTCGTTCACGGCATCCATCAACTGCTTGATCGTCACCGCGCCCCGATCAAATAGAACCGACGCCTGCCCGCTATTGAAGTCCACCTCGACCTCGAACACACCAGGAAAGCGCGTAAGCGCCTTCTGGATCGCTTGTTCGCACTTGTGGCAGTGCATGCCTTGGATGCGAATCACGGCAAATTGGTCGCGCGCTACGTCTGCGGACATCGAGAACACCTCCACCTCCCAAGCTATCCTAAGCTAACTGCCGATCCAAGGGGTTGCAATCGCAAATTGATTGCCATTTCGCATCCGGGGAAAGCGTCTATGCATTTTGAGGTTGGCATCAAGATAGCCTTCGCGCCACTTTGGCTAAAGGCCGCGACACGCGGTGACATTCTGCCCCGAGACACCGGTGTCGCGCCGAACTCAACTGCTAACTTTTCGTGATAATTGATTGGTTGCCGTTCTTGAGCCTGCGGCACGATGTTTGTTGAAGGTGAGTTGTCTGAAACGGAACGATGTCGAAGATAAAGCGACGCTGTTCCGCCAACAACTTGGCCCGCAAATTCCGACCCACCCCACACCCCTAGAACCCCCGGGTCGGAACCCCATAGCCCGCGGCTGGCATCTTCCCCGATGCCAGCCGTTTTTTATTGCGCTAGTCGGTCGCTGAAAACAGCGCGCGGTTGTAGGCGTGGCCGAAAAATCCGATCTCCCGATAACCAAACCCGAGGAGCCGCAAAAACGGCACGATCACGTATTCAAACACCGCGGACATCAGGCCGGGCACCTTCCAGAGCACGAGGAAGAACGCGAGAAACAGGATCGTGCTGAGCGGCGGCGTCGAAAGTCGTGTGCGGGTGTTGGCATCCAGGTACGGACCGATCGCCTGAAAACCGTCCAAGGGCGGCACCGGGACGAGATTAAACAGCACCGTCACGAGCTGAAGGAGTGCCATCGCCCCGGCCAGGACCTGATAGTTGCTCCAGTCGCCGGATCGGCTGGGATGCACCCATCCAATCCGCGGATGAAACGGAAGTGCGAAGGCGAAGAAAAGCAGGAGATTCATGCCGGGCCCGGCCAGTGAAACGGCGGTGGACCAGAGCCGGCTGCGAAGCAGGTCCCGCCGGATGTAGGTCACGCCGCCGGGCAACGGGATGCCGCCAAGGAGCAACAGCACGGCAGGCATCAGCAGGCTGAAAAATGGGTCCACGTAAGCCAGCGGATTGAGCGTCAGTCCGCCACGCTCGGCGATGGTGTAGTCGCCGCCCATGTAAGCTACCAACCCGTGCGCAAACTCGTGCAGCACGACCGTCAAAATCCACGCAAGCAGCACGGCCCAAAATAGAGGACTTTGAAAGTCCATCGCCAGCATGGAGCGAAAGGTAGATTGGGCCGCGCTGGAAGTAAATAACGGACATGGACGCGTGTTTCGTTTTGCATTTTGCATTGCCTGTTTTGCATTTTGCATTTTCCCGGGCCGGAGAATGCAAAATGCAAAACAGGCAATGCAAAATGCAAAATGGGGACATGGCCGGTCAGTTTCGCTAAGCGGGCACCGTTTTACTTTCAGGGGTGTCGCACATACCTTCTGAAGCGAGATGATCGTTCTCATCGATAACTACGACTCTTTTACCTACAACCTGGTGCAGAAGCTGGGCGAGGTGGATCCGTCGCGCCCGATCCAGGTCTTCCGCAACGACAAGGTTACCGTCGAGCAGGTCGAGGAGTTGAAGCCGACGCATATCGTGATCTCGCCCGGCCCGTGCTCGCCGCGCGAGGGGGGCGTGAGCAACGACATCATCCGGTATTTTGGCCCGAAACTTCCGGTGCTGGGCGTTTGCCTGGGGCACCAGTGCATTGGCTTCACCGCGGGCGCCGAGGTCGTCCGGGCCGATCGGCTGATGCACGGGAAAACCGACCGGATCTTCCACGATGGCCGCACGATTTATCTCGGGATGCCGGACCCATTTACCGCCACGCGATATCACAGCCTGATTATCAAAAAGGGAACGCTGCCACCGGAATACGAGGTCAGCAGTTGGACGGATCAAGAAGAGATTATGGGCGTCCGCCATCGCATCTGGCCGCTCGAAGGCGTACAGTTCCATCCGGAGAGTTTTCTGACCGAACAAGGCGAGCGGCTGCTGGCCAATTTCCTGAGCAAGTGACAATCGGCTACAAGGGGAGTCTATGAATCATCATGACGCCGAGATCGCCGACGTGGTCATCGTTCTCAATGACCAGGGACAGGACTCGATCGATCAGGCTATCGGCCGGTGCAAAGCCTGCGGGTTGGAAGTGGTGGACACCAACCCCGACGAAGGAGTGATCGAGGGAAGCATCGACGCCGGCAAAGTCCACGACCTCAAGAGCGTGCCCGGCGTCAGCTACGTCCGCAGCGTCTTCACCTACACCGCCGACTACCCCGAAGGCGACCCGCGCGACCAGGACGGGTGCGGAGAAGGCCAGTGCGAACGCGACGATTGAATGCGACCGCGACCAGGTTACGAGGGGACACGGTGACAAGGTGAAGCGTTCCTTCCCCCACGCCCTGTCACCCCCTCACCTTGTCACCCCCTCACCACGTTCTACGCTCCCCGTGTCCCCGCGTCTGCTTGTCCCTGCCCGCGCGACCCCCCGATTTTGTCGCGCCCAGTCGCGCAATATCTACAAAGCAGAATACGTAACTCTTTTTCGAAACGATATTTATAATTTTCACCTCGCGATTTCCTCGCGCGACAGCCCCCGGCGTCGCAGGCGGTCAACACCCACATAGCAAGCCTCGTCCCGCCTCCACTGACCGCCCCACGCTTGACATCAGTTCGGACGATGTTCGGATACGTTCCAAGACGCTCGCCGCACGAAATTGTTTGAAGAAATCCAGGAATTTTTCTCGAAGCCGAGGCGGGCCGCTTCCTGGATTTGTGGGGCTCTGGCAACGTCGATATGTCCATTCTGAGTAAAGTAGAAGCAACCAAGTCCGGTTCGCCCGCCGCCGCTCCACCAAGGCGCGGACGGCAATCCCGACAACTTGGTCGCGATTCTCTTCTGGCGACGATCCGCTAAACTCCCTCCCGCACATGGCAAAGCAAAGCTCGAAGACGCAGGATGTTGGCGGATCGAGTCCGTGCGGCCTTTTCCCGCAGGGGAACAAACGCAAGCATCCGCGCCTCTTTCTTCCGAAATATCTCACCGAGGAGGCCGATCGCCTGCTGACTGCCCCGGCCGAACTGGAGCGGGTCGGCGCGATTCTGGGCCAGTGGGCGCAAATGGCAATCGACGGGCAGCTCGCCCAGAAGGAAACGTCCCTCGACGCCGAATTTCTCAAGCGGATTTTCGGTGATGCGCTCGGCTACAGGTCCGTCTCCGACTCGCCGCTGGACTATCACCGTGAAAAGAATCCCACGGTTCCCGGTGCCGGCATCGCTGACGGTTCTCTCGGCCACTTCTCCTCGGGGAAGATTGTGCCGCCCTCTGCAATCATCGAATTGAAGGGCGCCAGCACCGACCTCGATCACGACAAGACCAATGGCCGCACTCCCGTGCAGCAGTGCTGGGATTACCTCAATCAACTCCCGGACACACCATGGGGCATTGTCAGCAACTACGTGACGATTCGCCTCTATCAGAAGGGAAGCCCCGCCCGCGCCTACGAGGAATTCACCGTCAACGACTTCCTCGACCCGCAGCGCGTCCGCGAGTTCTATTACCTGTTTGAGAGACAGGGCCTGATTGGCAGCCGTATCGGCGACTCGCGCGCGATCAAACTGCTTCGCCGCACGCAGAACCAGCAACGTGAGGTCGGCGACAAGCTCTACGTCTATTACGCCGATCAGCGCGAGCGACTCATCGACGAGTTGATGGATCAAAAGGGCATGTCGCAGGACGTGGCCATCCACGCAGCCCAGCGTCTGCTCGACCGCATCATCTTCATGGCCTTCTGCGAGGATCGCGGCCTGCTCCCGGAAAAGCTGATCGAAAGCACGTGGAAAAACGTCCCGCCGCTGGCGCGGGCGACCAACCCGCGCTGGCGCAATTTCCTCGACGCCTTCCACGCCATCGACAAAGGCCACGCCAGCCTTGACCTTCCGACCGGGTACAACGGCGGCTTGTTCCACCACGACCCCGTGGTCGATAACCTCGACCTCGAAGACCGCTGGGCCGAGGTGTTCAAGAACATCGGCTCCTACGACTTCCGCGAGGAAGGCGAAATCAGCGTTGACGTGCTGGGGCATATCTTTGAGCGATCGATCACCGAACTGGAGAAGCTCCGCGTGGTCGGGCTGTTCGGCAAGCAGGCGGCTAATGCAGCAGCCGCCATGCCCAAGAGCGCCGAGCGCAAGCGCTTCGGCATCTACTACACCCCGCCCCAGTTCACCCGTCTGATTGTCGAGGAAACGCTCGGCAAGCTGATCGCCGAGCGCGTCGAGACGCTCCCCGATCTCAAGCAGCGCGCTGCCGAGCTTGGCAAGCTGAAGGTTGTCGATCCGGCCTGCGGCTCCGGCGCGTTTCTCATCGCCGCTTATGAGCGGCTCGAAGAGGCCTATGAGGAAATCGCCCGGCAGATGCGCATTGCCGGGCACATTCAGGAGGCGCTGAACCTCACCAACGAATACCCCGACTCCATTCTCTCCGACAACCTCTACGGAGTGGACCTGTCGGCCGAATCCGTTGAGATCACGCAACTGGCGCTGTGGATCCGCTCCGCCCGCCGGGGCCGCACGCTGGCGGACCTGTCATCCAATATCCGCCGCGGCAACAGCTTGATTCGCGACAAGTCGGTGCATTCCGAGGCGTTTGACTGGCACGCCGCCTTTCCCGACGTTTTCGCCAACGGCGGCTTCGACGCCGTGATCGGCAACCCGCCGTGGGAAAGGATGAAAGTGCAGGAGCGCGAGTTCTTCTCGCTGGCCGCACCGGAGATCGCATCGACCGCGAATGCGGCGGATCGCCGAACTCTAGTTGAAGGCCTGCAGGCCGCCCGGCCTGAATTGTGGGACCGTTATGTGGCGGCCTTAAATGCTGCCGACGTCGCCTTCGCCTACGTGCGAACGAAAGAGGCTGGGTTCCCGCTAACGGGGCGAGGAGACGTGAACACGTACATGCTGTTTGCCGAGTTGGCTCGAACGCTCGTTAGTGGCAGCGGCCGTGCCGGGCTTCTCGTCCCAAGTGGAATCGCAACGGACAATACGACGAAAGCCTTCTTTGCCGACTTGATTGAATCGAAGACGCTCGTCGCAATGTACGACTTCGTCAACCGGCTCGGACTATTCCCGGATGTGGAGGGCCGCCTCAAATTCTGCGTGCTATTGATGAACGGCCGCAATCTGACCCACGACAACGTGGACTTTGTCTTCTTCGCCGAAAAGATGGAAGAATTGGCGGAGCCGCGTCGTCATATCCCGCTTAGTGCGCGCGACCTCAAGCTCTTGAACCCGAACACGCGGACGTGTCCAGTTTTTCGCTCGCGAGAGGACGCCGAACTGACCAAGCGGATTTACCGCTCGATCCCTATTCTTATCGACCATAATCGGAAAACGGGTGGCAACCCATGGGGGGTCAAATTTTCCACGATGTTCCATGCGACCAATGACGCAGGGTTCTTCGCCACCCCGAAAAAGCTAAAGGAGTCCGAGTATCGACTCGACGGAAATCGTTGGTTCAAGGGCGACTCCACTTTTCTTCCCCTTTACGAGGCGAAGATGACGCGCGACTACGATCATCGCGCAACAAAGGTGCAACTCGGGGTCGGGAATTGGTACATGAACTACGAGGCAGAATCCTCGACCCTGGTCGAACACCAGAACCCGGAGTTCCTCGGGCTGGGAAGGTGGTGGGTCGACGAGAATGAGGTCGTCAAGCGGGCTGATCCGTCAATGCGAGTGGGTGCTATTGGATTCCATGACATTGCGCGATCAACAGACCGCAGAACCATGGTCGCCTGTATGGTGCCATGGGCTGCCGTCTCGAATAAACTCCCTTTGATCGTAAACGCAGGAAGTCTTCCGTGGCGACGGTTCTGCTGCCTTCTTGGGAATCTCAATTCGCTTCCCTTTGACTTTGCGATACGGCAAAAGGTCGGTGGGGCAAATCTAAACTTTTTCATCGTCGAACAGCTTCCCACGCTGCCGCCCGATGCCTACGACGAAAAATGCCCGTGGGCCAAATCGAAAAAGTTGGAGGACTGGATCGCCGACCGCGTCTTGAAGCTGACCTGCACCGCCGACGACATGCGTCCCCTGGCCGAGGCGGCCAGCTTTTCACCCGGTGTCTGGAAGTGGAAGGAGGACGAACGCGCCCAACTCCGCGCCGAACTCGATGCCGCCTATTTTCATCTCTACCAACTCTCCCGAGACGACGTGGGATACATCCTCGGCACGTTCCAAGGTATCGCCAAAGAAGACGACCGGGCGGGCGGCGCAGGCCGTACTCGGCAACTGATTCTCGACGCGTACGACGACCTCGCCCAAGCCGGTTAGATACCCGGAGCAGGGGGCGCGTGGTTGGTAAAGCGCGGGAGCGCGCGCTATAAAGAGCAAATATCAAGATTTCGCTTGCATGGATGATAGGGGGATGTTAGGATTGAAAGGCCAAGGATGGCTCAGCAATCAACAATTGAATGGACCGATGCCACCTGGAATCCGGTGATTGGGTGCCGGAAGGTGAGCGCAGGTTGCAAGCATTGCTATGCCGAGCGCATGGCGAAGCGTTTAGCGGCCATGGCGTCCGCGGATTTGGACGCGGGGCGCAATCCGGGAAAGAAGGCCGCCTATCTAAACGTTTTGTCCGTCGCTGGCCGCTGGAATGGCTCGGTGTTTCTTGATGAAAGAAGCGTTGAGGAGCCGCTCTCTTGGCGCGCGCCACGCGTCATTTTCGTAAACTCGATGAGCGATCTGTTTCATCCGGACGTGCCATTGACATTCATATCGCGAATCCTGGACGTTGCACGAAGATCGCCACAGCACACATATCAGGTTCTTACCAAGCGCCCGGAGCGGGTAAAGGAATTGGACGCGCAATTGCGCTGGCCGAGAAACGTCTGGATGGGAACGAGCGTGGAGAATTCGGCCGTAGTTAGTCGAATTAGGGACCTTCAGGCAACGTCAGCATGGGTGAAATTCCTTTCGGTCGAGCCCTTGCTCGGTCCGATCCCGCGGCTGCCGCTGCGCGGCATCGACTGGGTGATTGTCGGGGGCGAGTCAGGACCCGGCGCGCGGCCGATGCGCCCTGAGTGGGTGCGCCAGATACGGGATCGCTGCGCCCGCTACCGCGTACCATTCTTTTTCAAGCAGTGGGGCGGACCCAATAAGGCCCTTACCGGTCGCATTCTGGACGAACGAACTTGGGACGACATGCCGGCATTCGCTCACCAAGCCGACAGTTGAACATCAGATGGATAGCGATTTCTTCGATGACGCGGAAGCGCACACGATCGCGAAGCACCAAATTCTGCAGGAGTATCTCAAGGGTTGGTTGCCAATCCTTGGACGGGGACAATCTAACCGCATGTTGTACTTTGATGGATTCGCTGGATGCGGCGAATTGAAAAAGGGAAGGCCTGGGAGCCCGGTTGTCGCAATCCGGACGGCAGTTCAGGCCCACGCCGGCGATGTCCCTCTGGAAGTGCGGATGGTTGAGAAGGATACCGATCGCTGTTCATACCTTCGAGCCATCGTAGAACAGGAAAAGGCGCAGCATAAGCTACAACAAATTAGCATCGTGGATCCAATCTGCGGCTCGTGCGAAGACGTGGTGACATCACTACTTGCTGACTATGAGCGTGATCGCCGACCGCTGGGGCCCGCCTTTTTCTTTCTCGATCAGTACGGCTACTCTGGGTTCTCGATGACATTGGTTCGCCGAATTCTATCGAACCAAATGTGCGAAACGTTCTCCTATCTGAATTGGCAGCGGATGCATCCGTACTTTACCGATTCGACGAAATCCGAAACGTTCACTCGCGCGTTGGGAGGGGATGAGTGGAAGGCCGTTCGGGGATTGCGCGATCAGGATCGGGTCAGTAAGTTTCGTTCGATCTACATTACGGCGTTGCGGGAGCGGGGAGGCGCAAAGTACGTCTATGATTTTGCGATGCGCGGACAGGACAACCGACTGATCTACTGGCTGTTCTTCTGCACAAATAGCATCAAGGGACTTGAGGTCATGAAGAAGGCCATGTGGAAAGTTGACGCGACGGGCAGGTTTGAGTTCTCGGACCGGGATGTCGATCAGGGCATGCTTCTTCGGTACACGCAGGCCATGCTCGCCGACGACCTTGATAAAGAATTGCGCGGGCAAGAGCGGGGCTCGGAAGCATTGAAAGAACATGTGCTGACCCGGACTCCGGAATACCGATTCGGCGAGGCAATCGAGATTCTAAAGGGACGCGGGAGCGTGAAAGCAGTGCGTCGCGCGGGGAAAACTGTCTACGTCTTTTGCGCGCCCCCGATGCCGATAGGCGGTCTGTTCGGATAAGCTCCGCCGCGGAGAACGGGGAGCGGCGCGGAAATCTCTTCCAATTGAAGACCCGATTCTTGCCCCTCACGCCGGTGGCAGAGCGCAGCGTCACCCCGGATTGGGTGCGCGTATTTTGCGCAGCAAAGGTGCAATGGCAGCGCACCCAATCCGGGGTGACGCTGCGCTCTGCCACCGGCGTGAGGGACGAAGAAAAGGGGACATTCCTAAATAATCGAGAATAACCGGCATTAGGAATGTCCCCTTCCCCTCGGCCCCGATCGGCGGCGAAATGGGCAAGGGCCGGATCGGGCGGGAAGCGGCGGGATGGGCCGGATAGAAGTCAAAACGTGTGGCACGGCGCTGCGTTCGGGGGGCGGGACGCGGGGCTTGACCTTGAAGCACGCATGAAGGGAGAGGGGCGCGGAAATCTCCTCACGCCGCGGGCAGAGCTTCAGCGCCGCCCCGGATTCTCCATGCGCGCTTTGAGAATCCGGGGCGGCGCTGCGCTTTGCCACCGGCGTGAGGGGTAAGAACCGGTTCTCCAATGGGCGTGGGAACCTCTCCTTGCGACGGCTCTGCCCGGGCAATCTCTCCAATGAGGGGGTGAGCCGGGGGGCGGGGGCTTATGGAGGAACAGCGGGGGGACGGAATTGTCGCGCTGCTTCTTTCTTCAAATCGAGCGGTGTAGGCTCTGTCCGCGAAAACGAATGAGGCCGCATCGGGCCAGAACTGCCCCGGATGTGAGGCGCGAGGGTCTGGGTTGATGCGTGAGAACTGAAGTGACGGACACCTTTATCGCCGAGTGGCCGCCAGGCGCGGGGGAGAATCCGATTAAAGGCGTGCGTTCCCTTCAGTTCGGGCGGCGGCGATCGCTTCGGGATTGGTGAGGAACAAGTCCCACAACTCGCGGTCGCCGCGGCTCACGTTGCCGAGGGCGGTGATGTGCCGCGCCCGCTGAACGGGCATGTAGGGGCACACGGCCGTGTGCCCTGGGCGTACGGCCGCCTGCGGTGAGTCAATCGAACCGTACGCCCCTACACCGGAGGGCACACGCCGTGTGCCCCTACACGAACGGCGTGGCGGAACGCCACGAGCAGTTCGTCCCGCGACCACGGCACCCGGTTTGACGTTTGCGATTCCCCCATCCGACTGCGTCCTTGATACTCGAACTCCCGGCGAATGTCAGGGTATTTCCGACTGCGGCACCCAGCACGCTCACCGGCTGCACGAAAGAAGCACGTCCGCGCCCGAAAGGGGGTTCGCGTGCGAGGCGGCGCGCTAAGTCTGCAAGATCACTTGTGGCGCGGAAACTTGCAGGTTGGGGTAACGGGCAAAGTCTGAGGGGTTCAGCAGCCGCAGAAGAATGCCGGTGTCGAGCAAATACTGCATCAATCGCCATCGGCGTAGATTTCGCTGCGGGGGTGGGTCGACGAAGCCGCGGGGGGGGATTGCCGGTCGGCGGCAAAAAGCTCGTCCAGCACGGAATCGAATTCCGCGGTCGCATCCTCCCTTGCGGCCTGGTCAAGCAGACGCCGGACGAATTCGGTCACGTCGATGCCGGCGCGCTGCGCCCGATCCCGGAGACGATTCTCCACCGTTGCATCAAGGGGGATATTCAGCACCATACTCCTCCAGGCGCGTGCCATATTGCGTCATGACGACATTATAGCATTTCGAAGTTCTCCCTGCGCTGTTCTGTCT
>Ga0182024_10006545_pt1 | contig 25526 bp, 28 predicted proteins | sample P32metaG_FD_120480 | JGI IMG/M metagenome (GOLD analysis project Ga0182024, IMG submission 120480) | Permafrost microbial communities from Stordalen Mire, Sweden - P3-2 metaG (Illumina Assembly) | ecosystem: Environmental > Terrestrial > Soil > Wetlands > Permafrost | place: Sweden: Stordalen...
ACGGTCGGCACGACAGCGATCACCACCACGCCGTGCAGCGGTTCTCCGACGGCAGCGTGCTTCACCGTCAACAGCGCAACCTCGATCACAATCCAGGTGATGCCGGGCGGAACCGGGCAGGTCAACATCACCGTGACCACACCTGGCGGCACCAGCGCTACGTCCTCCGCAAACGTCTACACGTACGTCACGACGCTCCCGACCGTGAACAACGTGTCGCCGAAATTCGGCGCAACCAGCGGGGGCGCATTCGTGATCGTCACTGGCACGAACTTCGGCGACTCGAGTCAGGGCTTCGGCGCCACCGATGTCCTGTTTGGAAGCACTGACGTCCCATCGAGCCGCGTGTTCCCGTGCGCGGGGTCCGCGGGCTGCTTCGAGCAGATCGGTACCACGACGCTCGATGTGTACACGCCCAGCGACAACAACGCAGGCACCGTTGACATCACGGTGCACACCCCGGGTGGAAACTCGCAGCGGGTCCTCGCCGACAAGTACACGTACGTCGCTCCGGGTGCGTTCACCGCGATCAGCACCGTCCGGATCTGCGACACCCGACCCGTCGGGACGGGGGCCTCGTCGAACGAGTGCAACGGAGTTGGTAAAGGGACACTCGGCCCCTACGGAACGATCACGGCGCAGATCACAGGCAGCACGCAGGTGCCCGCCGGTGCGCAGGCGGTTGTGGCGAACATCACCGCCATCAACCGCGGGACGAGCGGCACCGTGGTCGTCGCCTATCCCGCGGGCACGTCTCGACCGGTCGCTTCGAATATCAACCTCGCCCCCGGGACCGCCGAAGCCAACCTGTCGATCGTGCAACTGAGTCCGGGTGGAGCAATCACGCTGTTCAACTCGGTCGGCGAAGCGGACGTGATCGTCGACGTCGAGGGCTACTTCGGAGCTCCCAGTGGAAACGCGACCGGCGCCTTCCACAGCATTCCGCCGCTGCGCATGTGCGATTCGCGCGGGGGGAAGAGTGACACCGTGTGCTCCACAGCCACCGGAGGGACGAGCGCGCCGATACTCGGTGGCACATGGCGAAGGATCGTGCTGTCGGGTGTGCCGCACGGCTTTGCGCTGAGCACCCCGCACATCCCAACCGACGGCACCGCCGCTGCTGCGGCGTTCAACCTCACCGGGACCGCGGCGAGCCTTCCGACCTATCTGGCGGTGGCGGTGCCGAACGGCAGCGATGCCTGCCCGACCAAAGCCCCGCAGTTCTCCAACGTCAACCCGACCCCGGGCATCAGCCTTCCCAACCGGGTCATCTCCAATCTCGGCCCGAACGGCGACATCTGCCTGTTCAGCGCCAAAGGGAGCATCAACTTCGTGATCGACGTGAATGGCTGGTTCGGGAAGTCGACCGCGTCGCCGGGCGCCTTCTTCTACTCGGTGCCGCCGACCCGCGTCTGCGACACGCGTCCGACCGACGGGACTCGCTGCCAGGGCAACCCGCTCGGCGCGAATAAGAGCGAGCTCGTCGACATTGCGGGCGTCTTGGCGGTGCCGGCTTGGACCACGCAGCTGTCTTCGCCACCTGTTGCCGTCGTGGCCAACCTGACCGCGGTGGCGGGGAGTGCAGCGACTGTCTTCACGCTCTATCCGAGCGACGAGAACCGGCCTCAGGCATCGGACCTCAACCCGACGGCCGGTGAGGTCATCGCCAATCTCTCGATCACCAGCCTCGGCCAGACAGGCTCAAGTCCCGGGAACGTCTATCTCTTCAACAACGTCGGTGCGATCAACGCCGTCCTCGACGTCGCCGGCTGGTTCCAGTAAGCGGCGCCCCGCGGTGCCGGCTCGCCACGGATCGCGGCGGCCAGGATCTCGAGACCGTGGACGATCCTCGGCCCCGGCCGGCTGAAATACGCCGAGCCGTCAACGGCAATCACCCGGCCGGTGTGGGCGCACGCGAGGCCGTCGAATCCGGGGCGTGAAGTGACCTCGGGTCCGAGCTCCATCGTTCTTTCGAGGTCATAGCCACACGGCATCAGGATCATCACCTCGGGGTCCGCGTCGGTCACCTCGTCCCAGGATACGTAGCGAGACGGCTCGCCCTCGATGCCCAGCAGGTCGACCCCACCGGCGATTCGCACGATCTCGGGAACCCAGTGACCACCGACCATAAGCGGATCGGTCCACTCGATGCACACAACCCGCGTCAGGTGCGTCGGTAGCGGCAACGCACTCATCGCCGCGACCCGCTCTCGCATCACTGTGGCAACGCGTGCGGCCCCCTCGGCACACCCTGCAGCTGCGCCGACCTCTTCGATGGAGGCGCACACCTCCTCCACCGATCGCGGTTCGAGCGAAAGCACCGGGACGTCGCCCGCGAGGCGCCGAACTGCCCGTCGGACATCGCTGTAGGCGACGGCGCAGACCTCGCAGAGCTCCTGGGTGATGATGAGATCCGGTTCGAGGCGCGCCAGCGCCGCCTCGTCAAGTCGATAGATGCTCGACCCCTCGTGCCGCGCCGCGTGAATGTGGCGGTCGATCTCGGCCGGCGCTACCCCGTCGGTCGGCAGCACGCTCGCGGTGACCGCGGGCAGCGCTCGGGCCGCGTCGGGGTAATCGCATTCGTGGGTGACACCGACAACACGGTCACCGGCACCGATCGCGAAAAGGATCTCGGTGGCGCTCGGCAACAGCGAGACGATTCGCCTGGCTGTCACGGCCGCGCCTGCTCCTCAGGCGGACGGCCGCGACGCAGCCCGCGGAGCAGCGACACCATCTCGACCGCATTGTCGGCCGCCTCGGCACCCTTGTTGCCGTGCTTACCGCCGGCGCGATCGTGCGCCTGCTCGATGGTGTCTACCGTGAGAACCCCAAACGTTGCCGGAACACCTGTCGTGGCATGCACCGACGCGATGCCATGGGCAGCCTCGCCTGCGACGTACTCGAAGTGCGCCGTGTCGCCGCGGATGACTGCGCCGAGGCAGACGACCGCATCCACACGGCCGTGCTGCGCAAGCTCACGCGCCGCGATGGGGATCTCGAAAGCGCCGGGCACCCAGACCACGTCGATATCGCCGTCGCCAATCCCGCACAGCCGCAAGGACTCGACGGCGCCCTCGAGCAACTGCTTCGTGACTATCCCGTTGAAGCGCGAAACCACGATGCCGATGCGCATGCCGGTCGCATCGAGGTTCCCGGTGATGACCTGTGTGCCCGCGATCGGCGCACCGGCTGAGCCGGTGGCGTCGTCATACCGCGTCGACGGCATCGTCCAAGTCCAGGCTGTGGCCGAGCTTCTCCTTCTTGACCCGAAGGTAGCGCTCGTTGTGTGCATTCGCGGGGATCACCAACGGGATCTGGTCGGTCACCTCGAGCCCGTAGCCGCTGAGGCCGTAGTACTTCCGCGGATTGTTGGTCAGCACGACCATCCGCTTGACGCCGATATCCGACAGGATCTGCGTGCCGATGCCGTAGTCGCGCTTGTCGACCGGCAACCCGAGGCTGAGGTTCGCTTCCACGGTGTCCAGCCCGCGATCCTGGAGCGCATAGGCGCGGAGCTTGTCCATCAGCCCGATACCGCGGCCCTCCTGACGCAGGTAGACCAGGACGCCGCGACCTGCCTCGGCGATCATCGCCATCGCCTTGCGCAACTGTGCCTGACAGTCGCATCGCTGTGATCCGAAGACATCGCCGGTGAGGCACTCGCTGTGCACCCGGACCAGGACGGGCTCCTCGCCATGGACATCGCCCCACACCAACGCAACATGGGTCGCGTGGGTGATCACGTCCTCGTACGCATAGGCGACGACGGTGCCGAATTCCGTTGGCAGCGTCGTGGTTGCGCCGCGCACGACGAGCCGTTCATTGCGGCGGCGGTAGGCGATGATGTCGGCGACGGTCACGATGTTGATCGAATGCTCGGCGGCGAAGACATCGAGGTCGGGCCGGCGCGCCATGCGCCCGTCGGCCCGCATCACCTCGCAGATAACCCCGGCCGGGAAGCGTCCGGCGAGCTTGCACAAGTCGACGATCGCTTCGGTCTGACCGGCGCGTTCGAGCACGCCGCCCGCCGCCGCTCGAAGCGGAAACGTATGGCCGGGCTTGGCAAAATCGCTCGGCCTGGCGTGCTCATCGCAGAGCAGCCGGATGGTGGTTGCGCGGTCGAATGCGCTGATGCCGGTGGTCACGCCATGGCCGATCGCCTCGACCGTGACGGTGAAGGCGGTGCCGAAGCGCGAGGTGTTGTCGTCGACCATGGCGCCGACGCCGAGCTCATCGAGGCGCCAGCCTTCGACGGGCACGCAGATGAGCCCGCGTCCATACGTCGCCATGAAGTTGACCGCCTCGGGTGTGATGCGATCCGCCGCGATGGCGAGATCGCCCTCATTCTCGCGGTCCTCGTCGTCGACGATGATCACGAACTTGCCGGCGCGGATATCCGCGATCGCATCCTCGACGCTGGCGATGCTCGTCATCGTCACCGCCGCTGTGCCGCGGTCGCCAACCGGGCGCCCTGGTCTCGAGCCGAGAGCATCCGCGCGACGTAGCGCGCGATCAGGTCGGCCTCGAGGTTGACATTCGTCGCCACTCTCCATGCGCCGGCCCCGGTCGCCGCAAGGGTGAGCGGGATAAGGGAGACCGTGAACGCCGCCTCGAAGACATCGACCACGGTGAGGCTGATGCCGTCGACCGCGATGCATCCTTTCTCGGCGATGAGATCGATGAGGCTGTCGGGTGTCGCGATGGTCACCCAGCGTGCATTGGCGTCCTCACGCAACGCGGTGACGATGCCGGTGCCGTCAACGTGCCCTGACACCATGTGACCACCAACGTGATCGCCGAGGCGTAGCGCCCGTTCGAGGTTCACCGTTGCCCCGTCGGTGACGTCACCGAGCGTGGTGCGGTGCCAGGTCTCCGGCATGACGTCGGCCCAGAAGCCCTCCGCCGAGATGGATGCCACCGTAAGGCACGCACCATTGACCGCAACGCTCTCGCCGATCTCGAGGCTCGCAAACGGTGTGCGCGGCGTGACCTCGATGCGGCCGGGGGTGCGTGCCCCGACGGTCCCAAGCGTCTCGATGATCCCGCTGAACACTCTGCTGATTCCTCGATCTCAGCGTACACAGTATCCGGTCACCACGAGATCGGGACCGGCCATCTCAACAGACACGCGCTCGAGGAGATGCGATCCGGCGAGGCTCGAGGCCCCGGCGCCGCCCACCGCGGCCGGAGCGTCCGTCCCGCCGATGATCCGTGGCGCGAGCATGGCGACGACCTTGTCGACGAGGCCCATATCGAACGCCGTCCCGAGCACCCCGGCACCCCCTTCGACGAGGACGCTGAGCACGTCGCGCGCTCCGAGCATCGCCATCAGCGCGTGGAGGTTGACACCGCCCGGACCCTGGTCGACAACCTCGACCTGGACGCCCGAGCCGCGAAGTCGCTCCACGGCATCGGGATCGGCCCGGTTGGTGGTGGCGATCAGCGCGACGCCGGGTCCGGGTCCCAGCACGCGTGCGCGCTCGGGAAGGCGCAAGGTGCTGTCGACCACCACGCGGAGCGGCGACCGGCCGCCGTCGAACCGCGTGGTCAATGCCGGGTCGTCGGTGATCACCGTATTGATGCCCACCAGGATGGCGTCGTGGCTGTGGCGCAGACGATGCGCGACGGCTCGGGACTCCTCCGAGGTGATCCACTTCGACTCACCGCCGGCGGTGGCGATCCTGCCGTCGAGCGACGCGGCGAATTTGGCCGTGACAAAGGGAAACCCGGTGGTGATGTGCTTGACGTAGAACTCGTTCAGGCGACCCGCCTCGGCCTCGCGCACACCAACGTCCACGACGATTCCAGCGCCGCGGAGTGCGTCGATTCCCCGCCCTGCGACCTTCGGGTTTGGGTCGAGCATGGCAACAACCACCCGCCGTGGCGCGGCCTGGATCAGCGCATCGACGCACGGGGGCGTGCGTCCCTGGTGCGCGCAGGGCTCGAGCGTGATGTAGATGTCGGCGTCGCGGGCACGCTCACCGGCGGCGGCAAGGGCAGCGACCTCGGCATGTTGGCCACCCGCCCGCTCATGGAACCCGGTGGCGATCACCTCGCCGTTGCGCGCGATCGCGCATCCCACCATTGGATTCGGGCTGGTGGCGTAGTCCGCCGATCGTGCCGCCGCCAGCGCGACGTCCATCAGCGCCTCGTCGGCGCTGGCCGCTCCAGTCACGCTCGGGCCGGTACCCGAGGGGGCGACAGCGTGCCGTCGGGACGGAGGATCCGGCGTGCCTCGAGGTCGGCGCGGAGCTGGCCGCAGGCGGCGTCGGCGTCACCGCCCCGGGTGTCTCGGACAGTCACACGCGCGCCGCGGAGCGCGCCCAGAAAGCGGCGGGCCACGTCAGGGTCGGGTGGACCCCATGAGCTGCCCTCGATGCGGTTCATCGGGATGACGTTGATGTGCGCCTGGGCGCGCCGGGCGAGGTCGCGGAGCCCCTCCGCCTGCTCGATCGAATCGTTCACGCCCCCGATCAGGCACCACTCGAAGCTGATGCGCCGTCCGCTCTGCTCGGCGTAACGCGACGCGGTGTCCAGCACGGCGCCGAGTGGATACGTGCGGTTGATGGGGACCAGGCGGTCGCGCAGCTCGTCCGTCGCAGCGTGGAGCGAGAGAGCCAGCGTCACCGGGATCCCCGACGCTGCGAGCTGTTGAATCCCCGGGACGACCCCGCTGGTGGAGACGGTGATGCGCCGCGCGCTGATGCCGGCCTGCTCGGTCAAGACGCTCAGCGACTCGAGCGTGGCGGCAACGTTGGCGAGGGGCTCGCCCATCCCCATGTAGACGATGTGGGTGACCGGCCCCATCCCCCGCCGGTGCAGCGCGCTCGACGCCGCGCGCACCTGGTCGACGATCTCGGCGGCGGTGCAGTTGCGTCGCAGCCCCATGTGCCCGGTCGCGCAGAACGGACACCCCACGGCGCACCCGACCTGGCTGCTGACACAGACCGTTGACCGGCGGCGGGAGTCGGCCCGTGCAGGTGTTTCCATGGCCACGGTCTCGATGGTCTGACCATCACCCAGCCGGCAGAGCAGCTTGATCGTCTCACCAGCGTCGGCCATGAACTCGGTGCTGACGCTGACGGTCGAGAACTCGAACTCGGACGCCAGGGTGCGGCGCAGCGGTGCCGGGAGCTGGAGCAATCCGTCGAATTCGGTGACGAACGGCTGCCAGACGGCAGCCTGGACCTGACGAGCTCGCCAGGCCGGCTCGCCGTACCGCGCAAGGGCTTCGCGGACAGCGGCCTCACCTGCGGTGCTGAGGGCGCGAGTGGGCATCCGTCCATGGTACGGGCGAGCACGGCGGCGGCCGCCAACCACGTAGGCTGCCTCCATGAATGGGGTTCTCAGCGCCTTCATCGGCGTGCCCGCGACCATGCTGGTCGCCGGCGGCCTCGGCATCATCGGCCTCTCGATCTACGCGCGAGTCATCGGCACCCGTCGAGGTCGCCGGCCCATCCATTGGGGCCACGTGGCACTGGGCACGGTGATGTTCGCGCTCGGGGCGGTGCTCGTCTGGGTCGAGGTGATCACCTTCGGAGCGAGCTGAACGACTCCTAGCGGTGGTCGATCAGGCTGAGGAACTCATTGCGCGACTTGTCGTCGTTGCGGAAGCTCCCGGTGAGCGAGGACGTCACCGCCGAGCTGTTCTGCTTCTCGACGCCGCGCATCGCCATGCAGAGATGGGTCGCCTCGATGACCACGCCCACACCGTCGGGCTCGAGGACGTCCTGGAGCGCGTCGCCGATCTGGGTGGTGAGCCGTTCCTGCACCTGCAGGCGGCGGGCGAACATGTCGACGATCCGCGGGATCTTGCTCAGCCCCAGGATGCGGCCGTTGGGAAGATATGCGACGTGCGCCTTGCCGAAGAACGGGAGCAGATGGTGCTCGCAGAGGCTGTACACCTCGATATCGCGCACCACCACCATCTCTGAGTACGGCTCCTCGAAGATCGCGCCATTGACGAGGTCTTTGAGGTTGAGCGTGTACCCGCTGAGCAGGAAACGCAGGCTCCGCGCCACCCGCGCCGGCGTCTGGACCAGCCCGGGGCGGGCCGGATCTTCACCGATCTCGGTCACGAGCGACCGTACCAGCGGCTCTATCGGGTCGGTGCTGTGTGCTGAGACGGTCACTGGCAATCGATCATGACGGCCGCGTGCCGGGTGACGCGTTCCCAGCCGGCGCCTGGACGTCCGGGGCAGTCGGCACGGTCATGGTTGCAGCACCGACGGTGACCAGGAGGTCCCACGAATTCCGGAGGGCGCCGACGAGCAGCACGATCGACACGCCGACCATCCACGACAGGCCGGCCTGATAGTCCCCCGAGACGAGGATCAGGCCTGAAGTGATGACTGCGGCGTACGACAAGGCAGTCAAGCCGAATCGGAGCATGAGATGGGCGAAGCCCAGGGCGCGGTGGCTGCTCCGAATCCCGACGAAAAGCGGCCGGGCGATGATCAAGAGGCTGAACGCGCCCGCACCGAAGACATTCCACCCGGTGGAGGATGGATTGTTCGGTTCGGGGATCACCATGAAGAGCGCGATGACCAGGGCGAGTCCAAGACTGGCCAGGGTCACCCGCGCGAGCGACTTGACGTCTTCGTGGGTCACGACCACCCGCAGGTGCAGGGAGAGCCCGACGAAGAGGAGCCCGACCAGGCCTGCGGCGGCGGTCCCGACGATCGAATAGAAGTCGTGCCAGCTCAGGATCGCGCTCTGAAAGGTCATGTGCGCGGAGTCTGACCATCTGGGCAGCAGCGCGCGCGTGAACGCCCTCAGATCTGCGATCGATCTTCGGTCGAGCTTCCGTCTAGTGGTGCCTGACGGGCTCACCGAGCCCTGCTAGGAGAACCCCGATGAGCCTTCGCACCCCGATCCGCCTGATGGCGATCATCCCCGTGGCATGTGCAGCAACCCTCCTTGCCGGCTGTGGATCATCCGGCGGCGGCAGCACTACAAATGACGCTGCGGCGTTGGCTCCGGCGGCTCGAACAGCTCCGGCGGCTCGAGCAGTGGCGGATCAGGGGTGCTCGACGGCATCGGTCATCCGGTCAACACATCTGCGGGTTGATGCCCGCCGCAACAGCGGCATCGGTGAGCGGCGTGCCCGTGACTGTCGCCCAGGAGCAGGACACGCTGAGCTACACGATCTGGGTGTGCAACTACACGACTGCCGACGGCACCAATGGTTTCACCATCAGCGTCCTGGCCATGGATGCGGTTGCCGGATTCAACGGCGATGTCCAGACCAACAGCAGCCTCAGCGGCGTTGCCAAGCACACACGCATCAGCGGGCTCGGCGACAAGGCGTTCGCATCGATCCAAGGCGTTGAGGCGCTCTTCGGCAATGTGTCGATCACGGTGTCGGGTCTGGCGGCGGACAGCGCCTCGGAGATGCTCATCCGGGACATTCAGTCCAAGCTCTAGGGATCTCGTCAGCGACCCTCGGAGAGCCGTTGCGCCGGAGCCGCCTGGAACAAGGAGAAGAGCAAGACCAACGACGGGATGAGGATCGCCGACCCGATCGAGAGCGACACCACGAGGAAGCGCAGCGACTGATCCGGCGCAGCCGCTGCGCTCACCTTGATCACCCCGGCAAGGACGTCCGGATATTGCCCCACCCCCCACGCCCAGAGCACTGCCACCACCGCCAACGCCGCGGTGAGGCGCAGCGCCACAAAACGTCGCAGCAGGAGCAGCAGCAGGGACAAGCCGCCAAACACGATGCTGGCCAGGACCAACGGAAGACCCCTATGGGTGAGCCCGTTGAACAGGAGCGGCGCATCCGCATGGAGGACGAGGATCCCGAGGCCCGCGGTGATTCCGGTGATGACACCCATGACCAACGCGCGGCGCTGGAAGTACATCGCGAGCCCGCTCTCGTTGGCGCGCTGAGAATCGCGCGTCAGATAGACCGCCGCAAGGTATGCGGAGACTTCCACGGCGAGGATCCCGCCGAGTATCGATGTCGGGTTGAGCCAGCTCGTGATGATGTCGCCTTGCGCAACCCCCAAGGGGACGCGGCCGGAGGCGATGGCTCCCGCCACCGTTCCGAGAAAGAATGGCGTCACCACCGACGACGCCGCGAATGCAGCGCCGAACGCGCGCTGCAGCGACAGCTCGGTCACCGCCCCGCGGAAGGCGAACGCGGAGCCGCGCAGGATGATGCCGAACGCAACCGCCGTCAGCGGTATGTAGAGAGTCGACGCGATCGCCGCGAAGACCGATGGAAAGCCGGTCCACGTGACCACCAGCGCAAAGATCAGCCAGACGTGGTTTGCCTCCCAGACGGGACCGATCGACGCGCTGATGCGGCGTCGTTTGTCGGCGCCAGTCGTCGCTGAACCCGCGAGGAGATCCCAGAAGCCAGCACCGAAATCGGCGCCGGCGAGCAGAACGTACGCGGTGATGCCGCCCCACAGGAAGCCGAGCACGATGTTCGCGAGCATGCTGCCTACACGTTCCCGGCGGTCGCCTGCGCATTGGGCGTCTGTACGTTGGCGCGCTTGATCTTTTGCAGCACGACGAGCGTGGCCACGGTCAGCACGGTGTACACGATGAGCAGCACGACCAGGCCCCAGTACAGCCCCGGCGCGGGATTCACCGCGTCTGCGGTGCGCATGATGTTGTAGACGATCCAGGGCTGCCGGCCCACCTCGGTGGTGATCCAGCCGCACTCCATCGCCACCACGGCCCCAGGTCCGGCGACAAGGGCCGCGCGCAGGAACCATCGAGAGGTTGGCGGTCCCCGCCGGCGGATCCAGCGGACGAGTAGCCAGATTCCCAGACCGAGCAACAGAAACCCGATGCCGACCATCGTGTCGAATGCGAGGTGGATGAGCGTCACAGCCTCCGGTCGATCTGCAGCGGGAACGCTGTCGAGACCCACCACCGTGGCATTGACGTTGCCCTTGGCGAGGAACGCGAGCACGTGGGGCAGCACGATCGCGAACTGGAGCTGTCCGTTGATGTAGATGCCCCCGAGGTGTTCGCCGGCACCGACCTCGGTCTGACCGATCCCCTCCATCGCCGCCAGCTTGAGCGGCTGGTTGTCTGCGACCTCGCGCGCGGCGATGTCCCCCACCACGATCTGAGCGGGCGTGATCACGGTTGCGACGATCAGGGGCAGCACCAAACCGATGCGGTGATATCGGTCGGCGCGGCCGCGCAGCCGGGCCGCCGCATAGACGCTGGCGACCAGGAACCCGGTGACCATGAAGGCGGCCAGGATCATGTGGATGGTTTCGACCGGCGTCGCTTTGTTGAACATCGCGACGAGCGGCTGCGGATCTGTCACGTGCCCGTTGACGAGGGTGAATCCTTGCGGGTCGTTCATCCAGGCGTTGGCCGTGACCACGAAGAAGGCGGACGCAACACCGGCGATGCAGATCGGGATGCCGCTGGCGAGATGCCGCATCGGGCTCAGCCGGTCCCACGCATGTAAATAGATCCCGAGAAAGATCGCCTCGATGAAGAACGCGAATCCCTCCAGCGCGAAGGGCAGCCCGAATACCGCGCCGAACTCGCCCATGAGCCGCGGCCACAGGATGCCCATCTCGAAGGACAGGATCGTGCCGGAGACGGCGCCGACCGCGAAGAGGACGCCCGCGACCTTTGCCCAGGTGCGTGCGAGTCGCATGGCATCGGCATCGCCGTGGATGCCCCTCCACTCGGCGATCAGGATGAGCGCCGGTAACCCCACGCCGAGGCAGGCGAAGATGATGTGCCAGCCAAGCGACAGCCCCATTTGGGCCCGCGCCGCTCCGAGATTCGAAGCCGCGTCCCCAATCACGCTCACTGCCGCGACATAGCGCGTGCACGCACGACGCTAGGTTACTCGTCGGTCCCGAAGTCCGGCGGCGGAGCGACGCGCGTCCGGTTACGCCGCGTTCGCAACGGCGGGACATAGCCGATGATCACCGGCAAGGACCACATGACCAGCGCAGAACCCGCCCTCGCGGTCGACCACCTGACCAAGCGTTTTGGGGAGCGGATCGCGTTCTCCGACGTCTCGTTCGAAGTCGCGCAGGGTGAGGTGTTCGGCTTTCTCGGCCCCAACGGCGCAGGTAAGACGACCACGGTGCGCACCCTCGGGACACTGATCGCACCGACCTCGGGGTCCGCCACAGTGGCCGGGATCCCGTTGACCGCTGCCAACGGCGTCGAGATCCGCCAGCGAATCTCGGTCATGCCCGAAGCGCCTGGTCTCTACCTGCGTCTCACCGTGACCGAGAACCTCGAGTTCTTCGCGGGCCTGTACGGGCTCCGCAAGCCTGCTGCGCGCATCGAGGAGGCGCTTGCTGCGGTGAATCTGTCGGATCGGGCGGGTGACCTGTGCGGCGCGCTCTCCAAGGGGTTGCGCCAGCGTGTCGGGCTCGCCCGTGCGCTCCTGAGTGACCCGATGCTCATGTTCCTGGACGAGCCGACGTCCGGCCTCGATCCCGTGGCGGCTCGCGAGGTGCACGACCTGATCAACGTGCTCAGGAGCAAAGGCGTGACCATCTTTCTCACCACCCACCGGTTGGACGAAGCCGAAAAGCTCTGCGATCGCGTGGCGATCCTGAACACCACGCTGCGGACCGTCGGCCGGCCGAGCGACCTTCGTGCCCAACTCTTCACGAGCGCGCTCGTGATCAGGACGATCGCGCCTTTGAGCGATCCCGGGGAGCTGTTCAAGCACGTTGCGTCAGTCCAGACCTGGCGCTCCGACGACTCAGGCGCCTACGTCCTCGCGGTTGCCAATCCCGCAGTTGCCGCACCCGAGCTGACCCGCGCGCTGGTGGGCGCTGGTGCGGACGTGCTCTCCATCAGCGAGGCCCAGCACTCCCTGGAAGACGTGTACCTCGAACTGGTGCGGAGCGATGTGGAGGCCGGCCGGCGATGACAGCCATCGACACGGGCCGGGTCATGGCCGTGGTTCGCAAGGAACTGCGCGACTACCGCCGTAAACGGTCGATCGTCGCGGGCATGCTCATCCTGCCCGCCGTCTTTCTCATCGAACCCCTGCTTGCGGTGTTCCTGGGCGCGCCTGACCCGGTGGGCGACCCCAGCTATCGGGGTCCGCTGCTCCTCCTCCTCCTGATTCCGGTGATCACGCCGTCCACCCTGGCTGCGTACTCTGTCGCCGGCGAGCGTGAGCAGGGAACGCTCGAGCCGTTGCTCACCACACCGATACGCCGGCAGGAATTCATCCTCGGCAAGGCCGCGGCGATCATGATCCCGTCGCTGGGACTCAGCTATCTCGTCTTCGCCGCGTACCTTGTGGTCGTCCGGCTGTTTGCCAATCCTGTGATCGCGGCCGGCATCTTCAATGAGGGCCCCATGCTCCTTGCCCTCTTCATCCTCACGCCGCTGCTTGTCGGCTGGGCCATCGTTGTCGGCATGGCGGTGTCGGTCAGAGCCGGCGAGATCCGGGTTGCTCAGCAGCTCGGGATGATCGCCAGCCTTCCCCCGCTGGGCGTGGTCGTGTTGATGGTGATCGGAGTCATCGCGCCGACATTCACCACTGCGCTCGGATTCGCGGCGCTGCTGCTGGCAATCGACCTGCTCGCGCTCAGGGCGATTGCCGGCTTGTTCGACCGGGAACGCCTGGTGACCGGGACGAAAGCGTCCCCGTCCTGATGGCCTGAGGCCGTCCCCACAACGCCACCCTCATTTGTCTATTGTTTCGGGGAGACATTTACAGGGGGGCAGCAATGGACGCGACCACCAGGTACTTCCTCGTGCTCACGGCGGTGATGACGGCACTCGGTGCCCTGATCTCGTTCTCGCTTGCGTGGCAGCTCAGGGACAGAACCCCCAGGCGTCCGCCCACCCACTGAGGCATCAGACCACCGCGACGGGCTCGAAGCTGGCGAGCATCGCCTGCAGATGCTGTCAGTCAAGAAGTCAAGGCTGGATCGCGGTGCAGGCGGATGGGACACGAGGTGCTCAACAACTCCCTCGAGATCAAGGCGGTCTGCTTCCAGATCTGACCCGACGAATGCGAGAACGGGCGGGCCTGGCGGCCCGCCCGTTCGCTATCTTCCGAAGACGATGACGAGCGATATCCGGAGCGTTGCTCTGCAGCGGCTGACGCCATTCATCGGGACGTGGCGACCCGAAGCTCGGTTTTCACCGGCTGCGCAGAACGAGATCGTGGGTCCCGACCACGAGTCGGCGTCCGCCACCTTCGAATGGACGCTGGGAGGTCAGTACCTCATGCAACACTCGAACGCCCCGGATCCCGCTCCCGACAGCCTTGCGATCGTCAGCTTCGATACGGATCGCGAGACGTATGTCCAGCACTACTTCGACTCGCGGGGCGTCGTGCGAGTGTATGCGATGACGTTCAGCGACGGCGTCTGGACGCTGCTGCGAGAATCGCCGGACTTCTCCCCGCTCGACTTCTCGCAGCGCTTCACCGGCACGTTCTCCGATGACGGCGATTCCATCATCGGACGCTGGGAGATCTCCCGTGACGGATCACCTTGGGAGCGCGACTTCGACCTCTCGTACTTCAGAGTCCGGTAGCCGGATACCTGCGGTCCCGCAGTCTCGAGTCGCTTGCCCCCAAGGAGTCAGTCGAGGGTGGTCAGCCTCCCTCCTGCACCTCGGTGATGTCGTCGGCAACCAGTCCGTGCGCCTCGCGATGCACCGCGGCAGCCGCCTCTTTGGTGGGCGCTTCGACCAGGCAGAAGACAGCGCCTGTGCCCTCGTCAAACCAGTACTTGACGTAGTTCACGCCGTGCTTGCCCTGCACCTCGAGATCGCGTTGGTGCGCGCCGGCAACTGCTTCAGCGGTGAGTCCGTCCACCTTGTGGTGGTGGTCCATATATAGCGGCATCGAGGTTCCTCCCGTGGGTGTGATCGCTGACGTACGCTCACCGATGACGTGTGGTGCGCTGCTCGCTAGCGGAGTATCGCCATTTAGCCTGTCTTCCGCAATCGACCGTTTGGTCGATTCATCTCAGGCGGGTGTCTCGGTAAGGTCGTGCTCGAAAGCGAACAGTGTTGCACCGGCCCTCGTGTTGACCCCGATCTTGCCGTAGACGTTGATGAGGTGGGTGTGCACGGTGGTCTGAGAGACGTAGAGTTCTCGTGCGATCTGTTTGTTCGAAAGTCCTCGAGCAACTGCCCTGAGCACGTCGACTTCACGGTCGGTGAGCCCACTCGGCCACGACCTGCCTGACCGCCTTGCTTGCAGACGGTGCCCGGCAGCGAGCAGCACCGCGTCGACGGCGCGGGCATCGAGGCTGCCGGCGGCGACGGCGTCGCGCAGCTGCCGCTCGGAGTCTGCCGGCGTCAGCGCCGGCCGCCACGCGCGTGTTTCGCTCATCGACTCATGCACCTCGGCGGCTGCGAGGATGCGGGCGCTGAGCGGCAGCCCTTTCGCCGAGAGTCCGCGGTGGTATCCGGAGCCGTCGAGGCGCTCGTGATGAAGTCCCGCGAGAGCGGCAGCGTCGCGCAGCGGCGCGGCGACGCTGAGGATGCGCTCGGTCTGATATGCATGCAAGCGCACCCGTTCCCATTCGGCCGGATTGAGCGGACCGCGCTTCATCCAGACCCGGTTCGGGACGCTGATCATGCCGAGATCGTGAATCTGCCCCGCCCGTCGGAGCGTCGCTGCAGCCGCCACGTCCATGCCTGCATGCATCCCCGCCGCCTCAGCCAGGCGTGCAACCTTGGCTGAGTGACCGGGCGTGAACGGCGAAGCGAGATCGACGAAGTCCGCTAGCGCTGCGCTCACGTCGTCAAGGTGTGCCCGGCCGACGAGTCGATGCGGCTCTGGCTCGGCTTCGAGCACCTGATCCCAGGTGGACTCGACCGATACAGCATCGAACAGCTCATGGGAGTTCTGCAGCCACATGCCCGCCAGCCCGGGATCAAGCTCGCTGCCGCTTCGCTGCCGGACAACTGCGTCCGCCGCTTCCACGCCCCCGACGTGCTGATAGATCTGCGCCACGTGGACGAGATGGACGAGCCGAGCGGCCCTGGAGAGCCCGTCACCGCTGGGGAGCGAGGGGAAGATCTTGCCATCCCACCGCCCGTAGGCATGGCACAAGCCCTTGGTGACGCCGGGACTGGCTCCGAGCCGCTGCGAAAGCCGCGCCGCAACTTCCGCGATGTTGGCGAACGCTTCGGGAAGATCCCCCCCGGCTGCCGCCAGCGCGGCGATGCCCTGCACCAACCCCGAAGGTCCCCATTTCGGCGCCAGCTTCGTGATGGCGAGGCGCATGAGCGCCGGGCGGTTGGCATAGTCGGCTTCAGACATCCATCGACGCACGTTGATGTCGTCGCCCGCGCCAAGCCGGCTTTGTGCGGCGACTGCGCCGGTGCATCCGATGTGATACAGGATGGCGAGGTAGTAGACGTCGGACAATTCGGACCCGGTTGTGCCGATCAGGCGAGCGAACGCGACTGCGAGCACTGCGTCTCGGAGCGCACTCTCGGCGGGGACGTCGTGTGCCAGGTCGGTCGCGAGCGACACGGCTGCGAGCAACTCCGCCAAACGCAGGCTGTGCTGCAGCGGCTGCGCCTCCACTCCCAAGCTCCTCGATCCTCCCGTGCGCGTTTTCCCGCCTGATTATCGAGCGCCGCGAGCGCCGGCGGTCGTGCCTAGGCGAATGCGATCGTCCGCGCCCCTGCAGCCACCTCCTCGACAACCTTCGCGGCGCCGACGATGGCAGCGCCGTCGGCGAGCCGGCTCTCGGTGATCCCGCGCGGCTTGGTGCACGCTCCGCAGAGCCATACCCTGCCTTGATTCCCGACGAACTCCGCGAACAAGTCGACGAGCCTCGGAAGGCCGGGTGCCTCGATGCCGTCGGTGCCGTTAAGGGTGCCCAGGTGCACGGCGTCGATGGTGCAAAGCACGATCGCTTCCTGCCCCGCGACCGCCGCGATGTTGGCGGCGACGAACGGCAATGTGGCACGTTCAGGATCGTCGCGTCCGAAGGTGCAGTTGAAAATGAGTTTCTCGGTCACGTGCGCTTCTCCACGGTGATTGCCATTCGATCATCTGGTCGCATTTCGCAGGACGTGATCGACTGTCCCATCAGCCGCGCGAGCGATGGAAGGTCCTCTTTCGCGGCGGGCTCGCTGACGATGACGGTGAGCGACTCACCGACGGCAAGGTCGGCGAGCCTCCGGCGGAATTCCTGGGCGAGGCCGTCCCCGCACCCCATCGAGTGCGCGTCGAAGAGCTTCGGTCGGTCCGGTTGCTCGACCTGAAGAAACCCTGAACAGAGCATGTCGATCTCAACGATGCCTTCCGGTGCCACATCGACGAAGGCCAGCTGCTCGATGAACTCCGGGGTTCGACTATCGCGGACCACGCGGAATCGCCAGCTGAGCCGACGGCGGGTGCCGATCGGTTCGTTACTCGAATCGAGGACGTCGAACGCCGAGGCAGGCGCGAACCAGCCCTCGAATCGTCGCGCAATCTCGTCCCGGCCCGTGCGCACCTCCGGCCCTCGTGGCAGAAAGAGGCGGGCCGTCGCCGACGGTGCCAGCGATGCTGCCAGCCGCACGAAATCGCGCGACGCCAGCGCGGAAAGAAAAACATCGGGGGCGGATGTGGTGTGTCCAGCCATGCGGCCCAAATTAGCCGCGGAACGCTCGATCGCACATCAACCATTCGGTCGATCTCTGCCGCCCGCCGGGCACCTCGGTGACCTCAGTTCGCTGTGACGCGGTCGACTTCGACACGCAGGTGTCCTGTTTCAGCGAAACTCGCTGGGTGAGCTCCTGTCCGAATTGCGGCAAGGAAGTCGCCGGGGACTTTCCGTTTTGTCCGTTCTGCGCGACGCCACTTCGCAAAGGTGCCGCTGCACCGCGCCGCGAGGAACGCAAGGTCGTGTCGGTGCTCTTCTGCGACCTGGTCGGCTTCACCGCCGCCTCGGACCATGCGGACCCCGAGGATGTTCGCGCTCGGCTCGTCCCGTACCACGCGCAACTCCAGCAGGTGATCGGGGGCTATGGCGGTACTGTGGAGAAATTCGTCGGGGACGCGGTCATGGCCGTGTTCGGAGCGCCGGTGGCGCACGAGGACGACGCCGAGCGCGCGGTCCGGGCGGGCTTGCGAATCCTGGAAGCCATCGAGGAGTTGAACCGGGACGATGAGAAGCTGCACCTGCAGGTCAGGGTTGGCATCAATACGGGTGAGGCGGTGGTCGCCCTTGACGCGCATCCCGAACGCGGCGAAGGCTTCGTCACCGGTGACGTGGTCAACACGGCCTCACGCTTGCAAGGAGTCGCGCCGATCAACGCGGTGGCGGTCTCGGAGGCGACCTACCGTCAGACCGAGCGCGTCTTCATCTTTGATCGTCTCGACCCGGTACAGGTCAAAGGCAAGTCGGAGCCGCTCCGTGTCTGGCAGCCGGTCGCTGCCCGCGCTCGCTTCGGCGCCGACGTCATCCGGACGAGTGCAACGCGCCTGGTGGGCCGCGAATTCGAGCGTCAACAGCTGATCGCCACCTTTGAGCGGGCCGCGAGCCAGCGTTCCTGCCAACTGGTAACTGTGGTGGGCGAGCCGGGTGTTGGCAAGACGCGTCTCTGCACCGAGCTGTTGCAGTACATCGAACGGCGATCGGAACTGGTGCGATGGCGCCAGGGCCGGTGTCTCCCCTACGGCGAGGGGATCGTCTTCTGGGCACTCGGTGAGATCGTCAAGGCGGAGTGCGGCATCCTGGAGTCGGACTCCCCAGAGGTTGCGCTGGCCAAGCTGGAGCAGGCGATCCCCGAGGGGGAAGCAGACCGGGCGTGGCTCACTGCACGGCTCGCTCCGCTGGTGGGTGCGGGCGGCGAGCCCGCACCACATGAGGAATCCTTCACCGCATGGCGGCGTTTTCTGGAAGGGCTGGCTGTGCAGCACCCCACCGTGCTCGTGGTCGATGACCTCCACTGGGCCGACGAGCCGATGCTCGCCTTTCTCGAGCACCTGGCCGACTGGTCCGCCGGGGTGCCGCTGCTCCTCCTCTGCACCGCTCGGCCGGAGCTGCACGAGAGACACCCAACCTGGGCGGCGAGCCTCCGCAACGCTCAGACGATCAACCTCGCCCCGCTCTCCGATGAAGACACGACAACGCTGATCGCACTGCTCCTCAAGCGGCACGTGCTCCCGGCCGCGACGCAGCGAGCGCTGCTCGACCGCGCCGGCGGCAACCCGCTTTACACGGAGGAGTTTGTCCGTTTGCTCAGCGACCGCGACCTCCTGGCCGGCCCGCTCGAGGAGCTCCACCTTCCCGACTCGCTGCAGGCGCTCATTGCCGCTCGCCTGGACACGCTGTCGGCGGAGCGCAAGAACCTGCTCCAGGACGCTGCGGTGATCGGCAAGGTGTTCTGGGCGGGCGCTGTTGCCAGCATGGGTGAGCGCGACCCGCGCGATGTCGAGCTCGCGCTCCACGAGCTGGCGCGCAAGGAGCTGGTCCGACCCGCCCGAGGCAGCTCCATGCAGGGTGAGCGGGAATACGGCTTCTGGCATCTGCTGGTGCGCGACGTCTGCTACGCGCAGATCCCGCGGTCCAGCCGGGCCGCCCGGCACCGCGCGGCAGCTGTATGGATCGAGCGCCATGCCGGCGAACGCGTCGACGACCTCAGCGACGTGCTCGCCCATCACTACACGCTGGCGCTGGAGCTGTCCCGAGCCGCCGGCCAGGAACAGGACATCCCAGAGCTGGAGGCGACCGCACGTCGCTATCTGGCCTTAGCCGGCGAGCGGGCTCTGCCCATTGATGTGGCCAGCGCCGAAGCCAGCTTCGCGCGGGCGCTCGCACTCGCCCCTGAGAGTCACGCTGAGCGCGCTGAGCTGCTGGAACGGTGGGCGTTTGCAGCGCACCTGCTGGGACGGGTCGCCGAAGCAAGGGCGGCGCTCGAGGAGGCGCTCAGGCTGCATCGCGATGCTGGAACCACGGTGGCCGCGGCGCGAACGATGACCTCATTGTCGAAGATGCTTCGCATGGCCGGCGATCCGGGCTCGCGAGCTCTCGTCGCTGAGGCGGTGACGCTGCTCGAAGCTGAAGACCCAGGCACCGAGCTCGTCAACTCCTACGCGGAGCTCGCCAGCGGTAAGGCGATTGACTCGATGTTCGCGGATGGAATCGCCGCCGCCGAACAGGCGCTACGTCTGGCGAGCGCCCTGGGTCTTTCTGAGCCGGCGCGCGCCCTGGGTGTCCGCGGCGCCGCGCGGGCGTTTCAAGGGGATGACCAAGGCATGGCCGATATGCGGCGCGCACTCGCGCTCGCCGTCGAGCGTGGGCTTGGACGAGACGCCGCAACGCTGTTCAACAACCTCGCACTGGCGATCTGGCAGTACGAAGGACCGCCGGCCGCACTGGCTGCCTGCGAGGAAGGGATCGACTTCTGCGAGCGACGCGGGATGTCGGGGTTGGCAACCTGGACCGTGGCGCAGCGGCTGACCTTCGTGGCTGCATCCGGCCAAGCAGATCGTGCGCTCGCCGATGTCGAATCCGCGGCAGCGGGGGCCGAGGTGGCGGGCATCTCCACCCTTATCGAGGTGCGCTCGGTGGAGCTTCGCCTTCGGAGCAGGCGCGGCGAAAGGGCCGGGCTTGCCGCCGCGGACAACATGGTTGCGACCGCGCGCGAGAGCGGCGAACCGGAGTTGATAGCAATGGGGTTTGCGGCAGCGGTCGAGGTCATGGTGGCCAGCGGTAATACGCAGAGAGCCACAGCCCTGCTCGAGGAGCTCGAACGGACCGGTAGCACGCGTGCCGACCCGTACTACGCGGCATCGCTGCCCGGGCTCGTCCGATGCGCGCTTGAGCTCGCGCAGCCGGCGCTGGTCGCCGGGCTCGTCGCCGGCGTGGAGCCACGAACCCCCTTGCAGCAGCACGCGCTGGCAACGTGCAGCGCCGCCCTTGCGGAGGCTGCCGGCGATCACGCCTCGGCGTCGACGGCGTACGCCGACGCGGCTGCACGGTGGCGCACATTTGGCGACCGCCCGGAGCTCGGCTTCGCGCTGCTAGGCCAGGGACGCTGCCTGGTCGCCGCCGGCAGCTCCGAAGCTGACAGTCCGTTGCGCGAAGCCCGGGAGCTGTTCAGCTCAATGGGATACGCTCCAGCGCTTGCTGTCACGGACGAACTACTTCGACGCCAGGGCGCGCAAACGTCTTAGCAACGATCACCAGGGTGGTGCCGAGGAAGGGACTCGACGGTGCTCGCTGTGTGAGGAGCGGTCCGACGCCGTGAAAAAAGGAGCCGCCCGAACTTCGCGGACGGCTCCTGTCAGACGCGCTCAGGGATCAGCAGGTGACTCTGAAGAGCACAGGGCCAGGACCAGGTGCGTTGAGATGTAGCAGGTGCCGAGGACGCGGCCCGGCGGACCAGGCATGCACCGTGTACGGCTTCGGGACAGTCATTCGGGATCGCCGCCAGGAATGCTGTCGACCCATCCACCTACCCCATCCGAGGGCTGGCGGAATCGTCGGATCGCCCCGTCCAGGGTCGTCACCTCGTAGTAGCGCGCATCCTCACGCTTCACGCTCCGCGTCGGCAACTCTTGGCCCCTTTGGGTGAACGTGGGTACGAGATCGACCTCGCCCCAAGATTCGCCCTCGACTTCGCCCTCCCCAGCACTCCACACCGTCACCTTGATCTCGTCGTCACTCATGGGCGGGATGGTAGACGCTCTCGCGGTGGCTCGCTGGCACGGAGAGGACGCGGCGGGGCGATTCCGGATACAAACGTGTGGTGCCGAGGAAGGGACTCGAACCCTTACAAGGTTGCCCTCACCAGCCCCTCAAGCTGGCGTGTCTACCAATTCCACCACCTCGGCACGGCGCCAAGCACGGACCCGAGGCCCGGCACGGCTCAGCCATTCTACAGGCGGATGGCGGAGGCACCCGGCTCGGGTGCTGATTCCGGGTCGCCTGGTATGCAATGCTCAGGACAGCAGCTCAGTGAGGATGGTCATGCCACAGCACTTAGGGATGATCTGGGCCTGGATGTCCCGTCGGCTCCGCAGCCTCGAGCGGGAACTCGACAGCGCGCATCAAGGCAATCGCATCTACAGCTGGGGTCTGCCGGCGGTCGCGCTGGTGCTCTGCTTCACGATCCTGGCGGTCGCCGGGATCTTGAGCGGGGTCCCGATTGTTCAGTTTTTGCCGATCGCCGTTTTTGAGGGGCTCGTGATGGCCGGCCTGTTCATCGCCTGCATGATGCCCTCGGTGTCGCCGCCCGACGATCGCCCTGATCGCGGCCCGGATGACGATCCGCCGCCGATACCGCCACCGGCCGACCCCTCGATCTGGGTGCGGTTGCTCGAGGACGCGAACATCCCTCCCGGTTCAACGAGCGATGTCGAGGAGCGCGCCGGCCGGGAACTCGTCGGCGCACCTCGCTGAGACCGCACCGCGTTGGTGAGCGGTGCCGGGCGGATGTTACCCTCCCCGGTCGAATGCGACGCGTCCTGACCCGAATCCTGTTCTCCTTTCTTATCGCCGTCGCGCTCGTGCTCATCGCGGCGGTGGCGATCGCGAAGCTCGTGACCCTGATGCGCGGACCGCATGAGGCCGCAGCCGACCTTGAATCCGCCATCGGCGGCTACTGGCCACTGTTCCTGATTGCGATTGCCGCGCTCACGGCCTGTTTGTCAGTGATGGGGCGAGCCAAAGTCGGCGCCTGACCCGGACGCATCGCTCATGGTGCCTCAGCGTGGCGTGCGCTGCCAGATGCTCAGGGTGGCAGCGACCCCTGGCGTCGCCAGGGCGCGGACCGGGACGATGTCCGTTCTCGTGAATGCGGTGTCCAGCCCGCTCAGCCTTGCGGTGCGATGGCCGCCGTCCCCGATGAGCGCAATCGTGTCGCCGCCGTAGTACTCGAGGGATTCTCCGAGGCTCGAATAGAGTGGTGGCCAGCAGAGGAAGAGCGTTCGATCGGCATGACCGCTCAGCTGCGTGGCGTCTCCGGCGATCACCTCGGTCCAGGTGGGCGTCGGGGCGTGATAGCGGTTCGGGCGTTCTCGGTCGGGCGGGGCTTGGTCGATGGCGATGATGTCGACTCCAAGGGCGCGCAGCCGAAACGCCCAGTACCCGGTCCCTGCCCCCATCTCGACCAGCGGTCCGACACGGGCGATGGTCGCCAGGGCGCGTTCGTCGGGAAAGACGTACGAATAGCGCTGCGCGAGGGTCGTCAGCGCTTCTTCAGAGGGATCGTCTCCGAGGGTGGCGAGCGACTCCGCAAGGTGGTCGCCGAGCGTCATCGGCGAATCGTGCTCCTCGCCCTCCGGCACGCGGAATCTCCCACCCTATCAGCGGCAGTCGGCCATGAACTCAACTCGTTGCGTGGGTTCAGGTGCCGCACGCGGCGTCGCCGCTGATCGTGATCATATGTCCGGCGCCGCCCGCGTCGGTCTCGGTGATTCTCCTGTCCTCGCCCCGCGCCGCGGGTCTAGGCGTTGGGCGGGATCGACGGATCCAGTCGGGCGATGTCGTCGTTTTGGCCAAAGCTGTCACCAAACCAGATCATCCCGTCGCTCCCGGTCGCGATCACCGACGGTTCGGAATCGCCGATCGAGTAATCCGCAAGGGGCACACCGGAGGTGGACAGCCTGACCACCGTCGACCCAGCAGGGGGGCCTTCGGTGGTGAGCCAGAGGTCGCCGTCAGGATTGGTCGAGATACTCTCCGGTGATGCGACGGGAATCACGCTCACCGTCCCGGACATCGTGACCTTGACCAATACGTCGTCGACGATCGCCCAGATGGCTTCGTCAGGTCCAGCGGTGATCGTCTGGTTGGCCCCGATGGGCCCGCCAAGGTTCTCAGTGTGGGGCACCTCGTATTCCGTGATTGCACCCGATGTGGTCACGCGTCCGACGTAGCTCCCCGGATACTCACTGAACCAGATGTCGCCATCGGGGCCGACGGTGAGGTTGCCCGCAAGGTCGCTCGTATCCGGCAAGGAGTACGTGGTGACCGCGCCACGGACCGTCATCCTAGCGACGTACGACACGGAGAGCTCCATACCTGACACCTGGGCGCCACTGAACCACAGCGCACCGTCGGGACCCCAAGTGATTGCGTAGGCGGTCCAAGGAACCGGGAACTCACGCAGGAGCGTTCCGGTCAGAGTCCACTGTCCGATGTACGAGTCATTGAGACCATGCACATCGAGGGCCCACAGAAACCCGCCACCAAACGTGAAGTCAGCCATGTCACCTGTGCTCGTCCATGGAAAAGGCCAGGTTCTGACGACGCCGTCGGCGGTGATCCTGCCGAATTCGTTCGACGCCATCCCCGCGGTCGTGAACCACAGTGCCCCATCGGGCCCCAGGCGCAGACTGTCGATCAGGCTCCAGTCGGAGGCGGTGTTGTAGAGCGTGACTGCCGCTTGCGGCTCAGGCGAAGGGCTTGCAGTGGGCGAGCTCGTTGGCGCTGGTGAGGGGGTCGCTGCGGCGTGGCGCGGCGCTGCGCCAGGAGTCTCCGTGGGCTTAGGTGGCGTCGTTGAGGAGACGGGTGTCGGAGTGCTGGTGGGCAGCGACGGCGGCGAGATCACGAGCGGGATCGCTGTCGAGATAGCCGGCGCGGCTGTGACCTTCGCGGTTGATGTGGCGGCTCGCGGCGCAGCGCCACACGCCGTCCCCGACGCGAGTGCTGCGATGACGAGCACCACGACTGGCGATTTCATCGTCCAGTTCATGCGGACTACCCACACGTGAGAAACGCTTCTCTTGCCGTTGAGCAATCGGCGTCAAGAGCCGTCGCTGTAGAGAGTAACGCTGATATCGGTCCAGCGTTACTGCGTCGGAGGATCGAGCTGCAGATACGGACTCAGGGGGTATGCACAGCGAGAACTGAAATGCGGCGGCCCTCTGAGCCGTCAGTCACCAGGTAACTTGCCGTGAGCCGATTGATCTCACTGCCGTCGCTTCGTTGGCGTGAGAACGTTCCTCGATAGAGGGCCGACGTGGCGTTCAGGGCGGTGACCTCGGAGTCGAGGATCTCGCTGCGGCTATACGTCGCCGCTCGCATCCCATCAACTTGCTGCTGCAGCACGGCAACGACCTGGTCGCCGGTGGTCACCGCGAAAAACCCGTCGTCGGTGGTGACCAGCAACGGAACGCCGTAATACTCGAGCAGCGAGTCGGTTTCGGCCTCTCCTCGTCCACAGGCCGCAAAGGCGTCAAGGTATTCACCGAACCACCGGCTCACGTCGTTGCGATCCACGGTCACGGACCATACCGAGACGGCGCCGCTATCGCAAGCCTCCAGGTCGCCTCGACGCCATTTAACGCATTGTTGCGTCTGAAGCGATAGGGAAGCCAGAGGGGGCTCGATCATGCACGCGACCAGACCACGCCGGTTTGCATTGTCAGCGACGGCACTTGCCCGGACTGTTGGCAGCGGTCGGCGCCTCAGGAAGCTCGGCGGCGAGTAGCACGCACGCTGGGACTGCCGGACCAGGGGTGGGCCAACGTCCTCAGCGAGACTGTTGGTGGTCCATACGCCGCACCATCAGGGTTCGCGCCAACCCAGATCCGCAACACCTACGGCTTCAATGCCATGGGCAACGACGCGCACGGCAACCCCATC
>Ga0182024_10006547_pt1 | contig 25523 bp, 21 predicted proteins | sample P32metaG_FD_120480 | JGI IMG/M metagenome (GOLD analysis project Ga0182024, IMG submission 120480) | Permafrost microbial communities from Stordalen Mire, Sweden - P3-2 metaG (Illumina Assembly) | ecosystem: Environmental > Terrestrial > Soil > Wetlands > Permafrost | place: Sweden: Stordalen...
CACGATCGCCGCGCCCGCGACCAACAGCAGATTGGGATCGGCTCCGACCAGCAACGAACGTCCGCGACGTTGCAGGGCCGAACCGATGGTGGCGCCGAGGTAGATCGAGGGACCTTCGAGTCCCATCGCGGCGCCGCTTCCGAGCGTCGCCACCGCGGCAACCATCCGGTGCACCATGTCGCGCATCGAAAGGCCCTGATGAGTGTGGAACGCGTGCAGGTACTCGTCGGCGGAGTCCGGCGAAAGATCACCGCCCGCGTACCGCAACCACAGTGCCGCGACCGCGAGGCCCACTGCGGGCGCGCATGCCATCACCAACAACGGCAGATGCGCGACCCCTCGGTCGAACAGCACGTTGATGGTCAGACGATCGAATCCGGCGACCGCGACGCCCGTGATCGCGCCGACGACCGCGGAGGCGAGCACCACCTGGCGCGACCTCACCACCAGTGAACGAAAGTCGTCGTTGCGACTCACAACATCTGCGCACCGGTGTTGTGCGTCGGGAACCTCCTCGACGAAACAGTCCGCCGGCGAATGCCCCGCGGCTGATCCGGTGAGACTACAAGGGCCTGACATGCGATTCGCCGTTTCTCAGCCCCGCATGATCTGGGCGGTCGGACTGAACTACCGCGATCACGTGGCCGAGAGCGGGCGGCCGCGGCCCGACACGCCGACACTGTTCGCGAAGGCGCCCGGCTCGGTCATCGGCCCCGACGTGCCGATCGTGATTCCCCATCACGTCACGCAACCCGACTATGAGGGCGAGTTGGCCGTCGTGATCGGTGTCCGCGCCCGCGACGTTGCCGCCGCCGACGCGCTCGGCTACGTCGGCGGTCTCACGATCGCGCACGATGTGTCGGCACGCGACCATCAGTACACGACCGGCCAGTTCACGTGGTCGAAGTCGTTCGATACGTTCTGCCCACTCGGGCCGGAGGTGGTGGGCCTCGACGAGGTCGATCTGGCGGCCGGACTGCCGACCGAAACGCGCGTCAACGGCGAGGTGGTGCAGTCGTCGAACACGCTCGAACTGATCTTCGACGTCGCGACTTTGATCTCTTGGATCAGCCAGGGACTGACCCTCGAGCCGGGCGACATCATCTTGACCGGCACGCCCGGCGGTGTTGGTGCGGCACGTCATCCGCCCCGCTGGCTTCGCGACGGCGACATCGTGGAAATATCGATCGGTGGGTCTCGGCACGCTCCGCAATCCGGTGGTGCGGTCCTGACCCGCCCGACAACCCGGTGCGGTCTGCGTGACGCGGCGTCGGTGAACTGGGCGGAACCACACGTCGGCGGAGCCGTCGGAAAACAAGTTTTTGGTTCCGGTTCGCCGACGAGGCGCCGCACCCGACGTCGGAACGAACTCGCCGGCGTCGATCACAACACGCCGGCGCTGGCGTCGGGTCACGATCGCGGTGTTCGTCGCGTAGGGTGAACGTATGACCGTTCGCTGGAACGCGAAACCCTCTCTTCGCCGACCGGCGCTGGTCGCCGCGTTTTCCGGCTGGAACGACGCGGCCGATGCTGCGAGTGACGGCGTCAGATGGTTGGCCCGCAGTGTCAGCGCACGCGTCTTCGCGACCCTCGACACCGAGGAGTACCTCGACTTCCAAGCCGCGCGGCCGACCGTCGAACTCGTCGACGGCGTGATCCGAGAGATCCAGTGGCCGGCACTGGCGTTCTCGGCCGGTTCGTCGTCTCCCGGCGGCCGCGACCTTGTCCTGCTGCTCGGCGTCGAGCCCAACCTGCGCTGGCCGACGTTCTGCGACGATGTGATCTCGGTCGCCCGCGCGACAGGATGCGAGATCGTCGTGACCCTCGGCGCGCTGCTCGGCGATGTGCCGCACTCGCGGCCGATGCGCTGTACCGGCTCCGCCACCGACGACACGTTGGCGGCACGGCTCGGTATGCAACGGTCGCGTTACGAAGGCCCGACCGGCATCGTCGGCGTGCTACACGACGCGGCGCGGCGTGTCGGGTTCGCTTCCGCGTCGATTTGGGCTCCCGTGCCGCACTATGTCGCGACCGCGCCGAACCCGAAAGCGACGCATGCGCTGCTCACACGGCTGGCGTCGCTGCTCGACGTCGGGTTCGAGCTCACCGACTTGGAGATCGCCGCGGCTGCGTGGGAACGATCAGTCGATGAAGTCGTCGCCGGCGACGCCGACGCGAGTTCGTACGTGGAGCGACTCGAACATCGTTACGACGAAGCTGCCGACGCCGTGCCCGACGACACGACCGACGATACAGTCGACGGCGACGAAGACTGGCTCGACGAGGACGATCTTCCTTCGGGAGAGTCGCTCGCCGAAGACTTCGAACGCTATTTACGCGAGCAGGGCGACGAATAGCACTCCCCGATCGGCGACGGCCCGACTCAGCCGACCAGGTCGCGGGCGAGGCCATCCCAGAGGCGGGTCGAGAGCACGAGCGACTCGACGTCGACCCGCTCGTCGTTTCCGTGGAACATCGAGGCGTAGTCGTCGAACGACAGACGCCGGCTGAACAGACCGAACCCGTAGGCGACCGAGCCCCGGCGGCGGAAAAACCGTGCGTCGGTCGCACCGACCGTCAGGAACGGGACGAGCGCCGATCCCTTGACCAGTCGTTTCGAAACCCGGTCCATGGCATCCCACATCGGGGACTCCGCCGGCGACGAGGTCGACTCGTTCTCGTCGAACGGAGTGATTTCCACGTGCGCGGCAAGGTCGCCCAGCGCGTCGTCGAGCAGCGCCCGTATGTCGACGGCATGCTGGCCCGGCAACGTGCGGATGTCGACCTCGACGTCAACCCGATCGGGGATCACGTTGGTTTTGGTGCCGCCGTGGATGATCGTCGGCGCGAAGGTTGTGTGGGTGCAGGCGTGCGCCTGGCGGGCGAGGCCGATCGGAAGCTGCTCGCAGAACTCGGTGAGATGTTCGCGGTCGAGCAGCGCCGCGGTCCATTCCGGTCCGAAATCGACACCCTCGATGAAGCGGCGCCACGTGTCGTGAATTTCGGTCGGCGGGCGGAACTCGGCGAGGCGGCGTACGACCTCGGCGGCGGTCACGAGCGCGTTGTCGGTACGGAACGGCTGCGACGCGTGGCCCGGAGTGCCCTTCACGGTGATGCGACACCAATACGAGCCTTTCTCACCGACGATCACCGGCAGGCGCGGACCGTTCGCGGTGGGCATCTGGAAGCCTCCCGCTTCGGTCACGACGTAGTCGGCTTTCACTGCGTCCCGTTCGTGTTCGACGAGATGCTCGGCGCCCCACGTCCCGAGGTTCTCCTCGTCGGCGACCGCGAGGTACACGAGCGTGCCCCGCGGGCGGAAACCCGACCGGGCGAGATCGCGGAACGCGACTGCCATCGTCGCGGTCAGGTTGAGCATGTCGACTGCGCCGCGGCCCCAGATCTCGTCATCCACGATCTCGCCGCCGAACGGATCGCGCTGCCATCCGTCAGGGTTGACGGGCACGACGTCGGTGTGGCCCATCAGCAAGAGGGTCGGCGCGCTGCGATCGGTCCCTTCGATACGGGCGACGAGATTCTCGCGTCCCGGTCGCGCTTGGTACCGTTCGAGTTCGAGGCCGGTGTCGCCGAGGAACTGTGCGAGCACGTCGGTGCTTCGGCTCTCGTATCCCGACTCGGGCGTCCCGTCATTCACGCACGCGTTGCGAATCAGATGGGCGAGCAGATCGCTCGACTCGTTGGCGATCGTCGCGTCGTCGGCTGTCACCGTCGCCAGTGTAGAGGCGCCGTCTGTGCCCGGGCCCGGCCGCCGCGGCCGGCTCGGAGACGGTCACACACAACGTCATGGCATCAGACCCGGCGCCCGGGGGTTGGGACCGAGACCCGGGGCATCCGGTTCGGACCATCGGCGGCCGGGTGGTCGGATGTCGTGCGGGCTGTTGTGGTCGTCGAGCGTGTCGCCGCCCGCCGGCAGTGTTCGATGCGCAGCCCGCTCGAGCACCGAGGGCGATGGCCGGCGCCACGCGACGTGCTCGGCGCACGGTTCGCGTACGGCGGGAATGTTCGCAGACGGTGAGGTCGGTCAGCGGTGCCGACTCACGAGGCTTGCGCGACGCGGTAGTGGAGCATGCCGCCCTCTTCCCAGCGTTCGGCCATCCCGATGTTCACCATGTGTTCGAGGTGCGCGAAGGTTTCACTTTCGGCCATGGTCCCCCAATGACGTTTCGGGAACACCTCGTGCGAAAGTTCGGGAACCGTCGCCGGCCCGAGCGCGAGGCCCGCGTCGCGCAGCAGTTCCATCCGTTCTGCGTGATGTTCTTGAATCGCGCGCACCCGTCCGGGAACATCGGTGAAGGGATGACCGTGCGCCGGTAACCCGAGCTGGACGCCGTCGAGACGGGCAACCAGGTCGAGTGTCGCCAGGTACGACTTGAGCGAGTCGGCGTGACGGACGCCAGACACGTGCGGCGTGATCGAAGGCAGCACATGGTCGCCGGTGAGCAGCGTGCCCGATTCGGGATCCCACGCGCAGATGTGGTCGACGGTGTGGCCGGGTGTGTGCACGGCGAACCAGTCACGGCCACCCATCCGAATCCGCGCCCCATGATGGACACGTTGGGTCGGTTCCGGCGGCGTGAACAACATCCGCATCGCGCGGATCATGAGCTTGCGCCGACGGGGCGGACCTTGATTTCGGGTCCCCCACGGTGTGATGGCCCCCCACGGGCTCGACGTCGCCTCCGTTTCCAGGGTGTCGTCGCGGACGACGTCGACGTCATCGCTGATCGTCGGCAGCTCGTCGGGTTCGACGTCGAGAGACTGGGCGAGCATTGCGGCTTCGACCTCGGCCCGTTTCGCTTCCCCTTCGGTGAGCGCGCGGTGCGGACTCGGACCTTTGACCGTCCACGTCGAGAAGGCATGGTGGGTGATCAGCTCGGCGCCGGTTTCGCGTGCGATGCGTCCGGCGCCGCCGAAATGGTCGGGATGCGAGTGCGTGACGACGACGGTGTGCACGTTCCGCAGCCGGTAGCCGGCGGTCTTCAGACGTTGCTTCAACGCTTTCCACGACTGCGGGCCTGGAAGTCCAGGATCGATGACGGTGAGCCCACGATCGTCGACGAGGCCGTACATGTTCACGTGACCCAGTCCGGGCATCCAGATCGGCAGCTGCATGCGCAACACGCCGGGCGCGACTTCGGTGACCTCTTCCGACGCCGGCTCTTGTTCCTGGCGGGGCGGTCGCGCCTGCTGCGGTTGCGTGTCGGTCACGTGCCCAAGGGTATCGAAGACTCAGCTGTATGCCTTCGGGGCGAACTTGGGCCAGGGGCGCTTCGATTCGGCGATCGCACCGCACGCGAGCACGAGCTCTTCTTCGTGTCGGCGGGCCACGACCTGCAAACCGACTGGCAATCCTTCGACACTGACACCGACCGGGATGTTGACGGCCGGCATGCCGGAGATGTTGAACGGCGCGGTGTACGGAACTGAACCCATGCCGCCGACACGCTGGCCGGCGATCTCGAACGGGGGCGGACCTTCGGCGACGAACGCAGTCGTCGCGGTGGTGGGCGTCAGGATCAAATCGACCTGGTCGAACACGTCAGCGATGGCGCGCAACAGTTCCCAACGACGCTGTTCGGCGAGGAGCAGCTGGTCGGGAGTGAGCTGTTCGATCATCTCGAGGCCAGCGCGCGAAACGGGCGTCACATCGTCCATCCGTCCGCGCGCGGCAGCGAGATGGTTGGCCGCGGTATCGATCGACGACACGATGGCCCATGCCCGACCTGGCTGGCGCAAATGGAACTCGACATCGACGAGGTCGATGCCCGCGTCGGCGACCAGTGCGAGCGCCGCCTCGTGCGCGAGTTTTTCGACCTCCGGATCGCACACCGCGAATCCGAGCGTCGAGCTCCACGCCGCCCGCAGGCCGCGCACACGCGTCGCGGCTGCGCCCGACACGACGGCGTCTTCGTAGGACCGGGCCGGACGCGGCAACGATGTCGGATCGACGTCGGTCGGTCCGGCGATCGTGTCGACGTAGCGGGCCGCGTCGCGTACCGACCGGCAGATCGGTCCGGGCACCGACGTCAGTCCGGTGTCGAAGTTTCCGGCGTCACCGACGCGTCCGAAACTGACCTTGAAACCGAACAGTCCCGAATAGGCCGACGGGATCCGGATCGAGCCGCCGCCGTCGCTGCCCGTGCAGATCGGCATCATCCCGACCGCGACCGCCGCCGCGGAACCTCCCGACGAGCCGCCCGGGGTTCGTTCCGGGTTCCACGGGTTGCGGGTGACGCCGTGGAGGTAGGTGCGCGTCCAGTTGGTCGACCCGAACTCCGGTGAGGTCGTGAGCCCGACCAGCACCGCGCCCGCGGCGAGGAGCCGGGCCGGTTCGGTGTCGGTGTGGTCGGCGATCTCATCTTTGAGCACCAGCGAGCCGTGGGTGTCGGGCCAGCCTTCGACCGCGACGAGCTCTTTCACGCCCATTGGCACACCGGCCCACAGGCCCGGGTCTTCGCCCCGTGCCACCGCGGCGTCGATCTCGGCGGCGCGTCGGCGAGCGGCGGCGACGTCGAGGAAACAGAACGCGTTGAGTTCCTCGTTGAACGTGTCGACGCGTGCGACAAAGCACTCGAGAAGGTCGACCGCTTTCAGTTCGCCGGATCGGACGCCGTCGGCGAGCTCCCAGGCGTCGCGTTCCCACAGTTCGGTCACTGAGGCCCCCGTTCGGTGGCCACTTTGACCATCTCGGCGAACGCGTCTTCGATTCCGCCTGCGAGGACCTCGAGGTCACCGCCGCCGTCGCGGTCGGCCCACAATCCGAAGTGCAGGGTGCCGTCGTAGGAGAGGATCCCGACGACGACCGTCAGGTTCTGGGTGAGGGGCACGATCGGGAACGCCTCGATCAGGCGTGCGCCCATCAGGTAGAGCGGCACTTGTGGACCGGGAACGTTCGTGACGATCAGGTTCACGAACGGCTGGCGGTGCACCGCACGCGCCGCGAGGCTCATCAGGGTCGGCGCGATGTAGTCGCTCATGTTCAACAGCAGATCGGCGCTGAGGGCCTGACGCTTTTCTTTGAGGTCGGCGGTCTGGACCGAGATCTCGGCGAGACGGTCGGCCGGGTCGGCGGGACCGACCGGCAACGACACGAAAATCGCCGAGATCTTGTTGCCGAGTTCGCCTCGCTGCTCGTCGGCGCGCACCGACACCGGACACAGCACACGCAGTCGGAGTTCTTCGACGTCGTCGCCCCGTGCGGCGAGCAGCTGATGCAGGCCGCCGCCGACACCGGCGAGCACAACGTCGTTGACGGTGCCGCCCATCGCGGCGCGGATCGCCTTGACATCGGCGAGCGGTATTCGCACGACGGACAGCAGCCGGTGGCGGCCGGTACGGGCGTTGATCGACGTGCGGGGCGCGATCGAATCGCGGTTGACCATCGTGGCGAACGATCGGCTGAGCTCACCGGCCCGTTCGATCGCATGGCGCGGGCCGCGCAGAACCGACCGGACCGACCGTATGAGTTCGGCAGGTTCGGTGGCGCGTTCACGGAGGCTGTCGATGAGCAGCTGCGAGGGGCTCGGCGCCGGCTCGGCCGTCCATTCGTGCGCGACCGGCGGCACGTAGTCGGGCGTCGCGTCGAGCAGCAGCGTCGCGACATCGACTCCGGAGACACCGTCGATGAGCGAGTGGTGCGTTTTCTGGATGAGCGCGACGTGACCGTCTTCGAGACCTTCGACGAACCACAGCTCCCACAGCGGCCGTTCGCGATCGAGGAGGTTCTCTTGGACGCGTGTGGTCAGCGAGACGAGCTGCTCCCACGATCCCGGCTTCGGCAGTGCGGTGTGCCGGACGTGATAGGTGATGTCGAAGCGGTCGTCGTCGATCCAGATCGGACGGCCCTGGTCGTAGGGGACGGTCATCAATCGGCGACGAAAGCGTGGGAGGAGCGGCAGCCGGGAGGCGACGAGGTCGCGGACGGCTCCGATGCGGAAGTGGCCGTTGCCGTCGAAGAATGGTGCGCCTTCGAGGACGCTGAGCGCACCGACGTGCATCGGGTACTCGAGCCGTTCCATGTGCAAGAAGCTGGCGTCGAGTGCGGAGAGACGGTCGTATCTGGTCATCGGCTCCTGATGCTACGAGTTGGGATGGGTACGGTCTACGGCGCATGCCCCGCGTCGCGACCACCGTGTGGATCATCTCGCCCGGGCTTGTCCTCGCGCTCGACGAACAGCTCGGGCCGCCGATCGACAGCTACCTGAACGGATCGCAGACGTGGCTGGTCGACGACGGGCCGATCACGCTCGAGTGGCGGCTCCACCCGGTGGGCGGATACCGAGCCCCGGACGGGGTGTCGACGTACGACATTTGGGAGTCGGTCGTGTCGCAACTCTCATCGGCCGCCGACCCGCATGCGCTGCGACTCGGTTCCGAGGTCCGACCACTCACCGCGATGTGGGATGGGCTCGAATGTTACGCCGCCTACGGCGACGAGCTCGAGCCTCAACGGCTCGTCGAAGCGGCCACCGCGCAGCTCGGTCGACCGCCGGACCGGTTTGGGCTCGTCGACCACGACGCGGTCGGCGACCTCTGGGAGCGGGAAACTGGCGCGGTTTCGATCGTCGCGTTGCTGGTCGACCAGCTCGAGCACTAGCTGCGCCAGGGCGGGACGCGCGGTTCGTCGTACCAGGCGGGGAGCTCGTCGCCGTCGATGGCACGGAACGCGAGATCGAGCCAACGGTGGGCGCCGGCGAGCGGCTGCGGCAGCGCGTCCCGGGCGAAGAATCCGACGGCGGAGGTTTCGAGCGGATGGCCGTGCAGTTCGCCGCCGTTCATCCGGCAGTGGAACACGATCGAGTACATGGGGACCCGGGCGAAACCGAGCCGCAAGCCGTCGAGGACCGCGATCAGCCGTACCGGCTCGCATTCGATGCCGGTTTCTTCGAGGACCTCTTTGGTCGCGATTTCCGACGCCGAATAGCCGACGTCCGCCCAACCGACCGGGTACAGCCACCAGCCCGAGTCGGCACGTTGGGTGAGCAGGATCTCCTTGCGTTCGTTGCTGACGACCGCCGCGACCGCGACCTTCGGGGTCACATAGCCGGGTACACCTTCGCCGACCGTGTTCAGCCACTCGTCGAACAGCACGTCGGCTTCGGTCTCGTCGCTCGCCGCGGCACGGATGTCGGACGCGACTTTCAGCACCTCCTCGAACCGTTCGCGTTCGTAGAGGCTTTGCGTGAACCCCAGTCCTGTCCGGGCGATACCGGAGAGGGTCTCGGCCCACCGGAGCAGCTCGGCGGGTGACCCACCAGAGCGTTGATCGCCAGACGTCACAGCCGTCAGATTACGCCGTACCCCGTCTCGGGCCGGCTGGGCGCATCACCGTCGCGCCGGGCGGTCGCCACGTGCGGGTACTGGCGATCAGCGACCGCAAGTCGGGCGCCGGTTGCGGCGGGAGGAAGAAATATCCTTGCGCCTCGTCGCAGCCGAGGCCGATCAACGTCGCCAGCTGCTCTTCGGTTTCGACGCCTTCGGCGGTGACTCGCAGGCCCAGCGCGTGGGCGAGGCCGACGACGGCCGAGACGATCGCGGCGTCGCCCGGATCGGTGCCGAGGCCGCTGACGAAGGAGCGGTCGATTTTGACCGCGTCGACCGGGAAGCGTTTCAGGTAGCCGAGCGACGAGTAGCCGGTGCCGAAGTCGTCGATCGCGAACTCGACGCCGAGGCCACGCACACGACTGATGACGTCGATGACGGTTTCGGTGTCGTCCATCAGGACGCTCTCGGTGATCTCGAAGCACACGTTCGACGGCCGTACGCCGGTCTGGGCGATCACGTCGGCGACCCGGTCGGCGAGATCGGGTTGGACGAGCTGACGCGCCGACAAGTTGATCGACACTTGGAACGGCTGTGCGTGCTCGAGTTGCCAGCGCGCGGCGTTGCGGGCCGCTTCTTCGATGACCCACCAGCCCAGCGGGACGACCAGCCCGGTCTCTTCGGCGAGGGGGATGAACTCGGCCGGGCCGAGCAGTCCCCGTTCGGGATGCTGCCATCGCACGAGCGCTTCGGCGCCCATACAGCGGGCGTCGGACAGTCCGACGATCGGCTGGAAGAAAAGGCGGAACTCGCCTCGCTCGAGCGCCCGGTGCAGCGCGTTCTCGGTCGAATGGGCGGTCAACGCCCGGGTGTGCATCGTGTCGTCGAAGACTTCGACCCGTCCCCGACCCGACTCTTTGGCGTGGTGCATCGCGGCGTCGGCGTCGCGCAGCAGCTCCTCGGGTCGTTCGTCGCCGGTCAACGCGAGGGCGATGCCGACGCTTGCTCCCACGAACATCTCCGCGTCGCGTACCACCATCGGGCGGATCACCGTCGCGAGGAGACGCTCAGAGATTTCGACCGCCAGGTCTCGTGCGGTGTCAGCGGTCAGGTCTTCGCACAGCACCGTGAACTCGTCGCCCCCGAAGCGGGCGACGGTGTCACCGGGCCGGATGACCGACTCGAGTTTGCGAGCAACCGCGACGAGGAGCTCGTCGCCGGCGTCGTGACCCAAGCTGTCGTTGATGTTCTTGAAGCGGTCGAGGTCGAGGAACACGACACCGACGCTGGACTTGGTGCGCTGGCAGCGTGCGATCGACTGTCCGAGCCGGTCGAGGAACAACAGACGGTTCGGGAGTCCGGTGAGCGGGTCGTGCATCGACTGGTGGGCGAGGTGTTCCTCGAACGCCTTGCGTTCGATGGCGATCGATGCAAGTTGGGCAAGCAAAGAGAAGATCTGCAGGTGCTCGTCGGCGGGTAGGCGCGGCTCGGCGACGAAGACGTCGAGGGTTCCGAGTACGGCGGTTCCGTCGCTGGCGACAATCGGCGTCGACCACGATGCATGTATGCCATGGGTTTGTGCGATGTCGCGGGAGCCGACCCAGCGGTCGTCGACCGCGACGTCGCGTACGTAGACCGGCTCTCGCTGCGCGGCCGCGGCGCCGCACGTCGTCGCGCTGACCGACACGGGCGTACCGTCGAACCGTTCGACGAAGCGGGCGGCGAGACTCGGAGCGGCACCGACCCGGAGCGTCGAGGTCTGCGCGTCGATCAGCATGATCGCACACGAAAAACGCGGGAAGTGTCCTTCGAGGGCACCCGCGATGGTATGGAGTGTCTCGTTGAGCGCGACGCCGCGTGCGACCTGTTCGAGGATCTCGGCTTGGTGGGCGGTGAACTCGGCGGCACGGCGTTGGTCGGTGACGTCGTGGCCGACCGACTGAATTTCGACGATCGTGCCGTCGCTGTCGACAAAGGCTCGATCGGTCCACTGGTACCAGCGGAGGGAACCGTCGAGTGACACCTCTCGTTCGACGTGGGTGCGCACCGAGCCGCCACCGGGGAACGACTCGAGCCGTTCGAGCAGGCGCGGGCGTTCCGAGGCCGGCCTCAGATCGACGAGCTTGACGCCCGCCAACGCGTCGCTGCGACATCCGAAGAACTCGCAGAACGCGCGGTTCGCGAACGTCAACGTCGCGTCGGGCCGATACCGGCACACGAGCTCGGTCTGGTCGTCGACCACGGCGCGATAGCGGGCCTCGCTCTCGCGCAGCCGAGCTTCGCTCGCGCGGAGCGCTTCGTCGGAGCGTTTGCGTTCGGTGATGTCACGTGACGTGACGACGATCCCGTTGACTGCGGGGTCGTCGAGCAGGTTGTTCGCGATGATCTCCGCGTCCATCCACGAGCCGTCGCCTCGTTGCAGACGCAACTCGAGCGGTCGGAACCGGCCCGGCTTCGCATGCGCGCCCGCCCACAGTTCGAGGATCCGATCGCGGTCGTCGGGGTGCACGGTGTCGAAGATGCTGCGACCTTCGGGCCAGGCACCGTTCGGGTAGCCGAAAACCTGCTCGCTGGTCGGGCTCGAGTACTGCAACCCGCCGTCGGCGTCGATGACCGAGATCGCGTCGGAGATGTTCGCGACGAGTTCGCTCAGCCGTTTCTCGGACGCGCGTACGGTGTCTTCGACTTCGACCCGATCGGTCACGTCACGCGAGTTTGTGACCACGCCGAGCACGGCCGGGTCGTCGCTGTGGTCGGTCGCCACCATCTCAATCCATCGCAGCTCGCCGTCGGCTCGACGGAACCGGTAGCGGATTGTTTCCGCGGCGCCCGGTTTCGAGCGCAACCGTTCGAGCAGTGCGGCGACCGCCGGACGATCTTCCTCGCAGAGTGCTGCGTCGACCGGAACGTCGGGATCCGACTCGGGGTCCAGACCGATGAACTGGCATGCGCTCGGGCTGCGATAGGTGACGCGGCCGCTCGAATCGATGATGGTGACCATGTCGCTCGAGTTCTGTACCAGCGACCGGAACCGAACCTCGCTCTCTCGCAACGCGAGCTCGGCGCGCTTTCGGTCGCTGACGTCGGCGACGACAACGACGGCGGAGATGACACGTCCAGCCGCGTTCCGCAGCGGCGCGATCGCGACGTTGACGTCGAGCGGCCGACCGTCTCTGCCTGCGTAGCGGGCCTCGTGGGAGCGTATGGTTTCGCCGTTGAACGCCGGCGCGCTCAGCGTGCGCATCTCGTCGGCAGAATCGATGAACGGCGGGAACGAACCGATCGCTTCGGACGCCGACCATCCGAACAGCTCTTCACTGGCGCGGTTCCAGACGTGGACGGTGCCGGCGGCGTCGACTGCCAAGATTGGCAGCGGCGACGATTGCACAATCGATCGGAGGGCGGCTTCGCTGCGGCGCCGGGCCGCGTCGTTCGCGCGGCGTTCACTGATGTCTCTCGACAACGCGGAGAAGTATTCGTAACGCCCGTTCTCGTCGCGGTGGCCGCTGACGACGACCGAAGCGGGGATGCGAAAGTCGACGCCGCGTACGTCGAGCTCACCGGACCATTGTCCATGGTCGATGATCGACTGGCGCATCTCGGCGAGCTGCGCCGGTGTCGTGTCGAAGAACTGGCCGATGTCGACTCGCGGCAACGGGTCGTCGGGTCCGATGCCGATCACCTCGCGCGCGGCGCGGTTCGCGAAGATGATGTGGCCGCCGCGTGCGTGGAAGGTCACAAGGTCGGTGGTCGATTCGACCGCCCGGCGGAACGCGCCGTTGGCGTCGGCGATCCGGTTCCAGTCTTCGGCCGACGGGGCGGGCGGCGCGTCGGGTTCGGCGCTCGGCGCCGGGTCGGGTTCGCTGGTGATGGTCGGAAGCTCGTCGACGCTGTCCGCGGTCATGTCTTTTTTCTTCCACTCCTTCCACCCGGTCGACGCCATGGTGTCTTTTCGGCACCCCGCGTACCCCACCGAAGGCCCTGGAGGGCCGTTCTACCCGGCGACGACGTCGCCTTCCATGCGGTTCACTGCACAGCCCAGGCCTTCGAGATAGGCGATCGCCGAATCTCGTGAGATGGGTGGGCCCGAAAGCTCGAGGATCATCCAGCCGGAGTGCGCTTCGACATTGGCCCGGCGCAGGTTCGGGATCACGTCGAAGCGCTTCACGAGCTCGTAGATCATCGGCTTTTCGACGAGCTCTTCGGGAAAGGACACGAACAGCCGGATCGCGGCGTCGGAGCTCATGATGCGGCCAACCCGACTCGCGCGCAGGCGTCGGGTGCGGGAAGAACCAGGCCGGTGAAGAACTGACCAAAGTCGGCGTAGCGTGCCGAAACCGGATCGAAACGCATCTCGTACACGATCTCTTTCAACGCGACGACGTCGTCGGCAAGCAACGTCACGCCCCATTCCCAATCGTCGATGCCGGACGAACCGGTGATCAGCTGCAAGACGCGCCCGGCGTAGGTGCGGCCGACGCGCGCGTGTCCGGCCATCAATTCTTTGCGCTGCGCGAACGTGAGCTCGTACCAGTTCGTTTCGGCGTTGCGGCGTTTCGACATCGGGTAAAAGCAACAGAGCTGCTTTGCGGGCAGGCGCGGATGGATGCGCTGCTCGCGGTAATGCCCGATGCGGTCGCGCCATGCCGCGAGTCGTTGGTCGAGTTCGTCGCCGTCGACGTGGTCTTCGGCGATGAGCCGTGCACGTTCGTCGTCTTCGGTCGCGCCGTATTCGGACAGCTCGGTCAGCGACAGATATGACCACACCGGATCGAGCGGCGCGCCGAGCAACTCCGTCTGGAACGATTGCAGACGCGCGAGGTCCGGTCCGAGGGCGATCACACCGAGGTCGGCTTTGTGTCCGAGCATGGCCATGCAGACCGCTTGGTGGTCTTCGGCCTGCAACGACGCGACCGCGTCGGCGATGCGTTTGGCCGCCTCGGGATCGCGTTCGGCGCGCTCGCGGTCGACTCGGTAGTACAGATGCAACACGCCCCAACCGATCGAGGGCGTCACCGGGTCCATAGGCGGCGAGGGTAGCGCTCGACGATCGGACATCTCGCTGCTCGCTGCTCGTCGGGCACGGGTGCCCTCGCGTTCGGTCCGAGGTCGCGGCGCGGCGAGATCATCTCGGCCGGCGCGGCACCGGCTCGGACGGTGCCGACGTCGTCCCGAAGGACTGGCGTTGCGCGTCGCACGTAAGGAGGTCGAGCCCGGCTCGCCGTGTCGTGTCGGCGTGCGGTGCCGGTCGCTTTCGGTCGGTTCGACCGGTCGGCGATCGTCGTCAGCGACGCGCGGCACCGACCCGCGTCGTCGTCGGACGCGGGCGGGGCGCCCCTGAGGGCGCCCCGCCGAACACGTCGTGATGGACCGAGGTTAGAAGTCCATGTCTCCCATGCCGCCACCGGGCATACCGCCGGGCATACCGCCGGCAGCTTCCTTTTCGGGCTTGTCGGCGACGACAGCCTCGGTGGTGAGGAACAGCGCGGCGATCGACGCTGCGTTCTGCAACGCCGAACGCGTGACCTTCGCGGCGTCGATGACGCCGACCTTGACGAGGTCCTCGTACTCGCCGGTCGCGGCGTTGAGACCGTGCGAACCTTTGAGGTTCTTCACCTTCTCGACGATCACGCCGCCTTCCATGCCGGCGTTCACCGCGATCTGCTTCAACGGCTCTTCGAGCGCACGTGCGACGAGCTTCGCACCGGTCGCGACGTCGCCTTCGAGGGTGGCGGCGAGCTCGAGCACCTTGGCCTGTGCGCGCACGAGCGCGACGCCACCGCCGGGTACGACACCCTCTTCGACGGCCGCCTTGGTGGTCTGCACCGCGTCTTCGATGCGGTGCTTCTTCTCTTTGAGCTCGACCTCGGTCGCGGCGCCGACCTTGATGATCGCGACGCCGCCCGACAGTTTGGCGAGACGCTCCTGGAGCTTCTCACGGTCGTAGTCGGAGTCGGTGTTGTCGATCTCGTTGCGGATCTGGCTGATGCGACCGGCCACGTCCGACTTCGTCCCCGAACCCTCGACGATGGTCGTCTCGTCCTTGGTGATGACGACCTTGCGGGCCCGGCCCAACAGCTCCAGACCGATGTTTTCGAGCTTCAGGCCGATCTCCTCGGAGACAACCTGTCCGCCGGTGAGGATCGCGATGTCTTGGAGCATGGCCTTGCGACGCTCACCGAAGCCGGGAGCCTTGATGGCAACCGACTTGAACGTGCCGCGGATCTTGTTGACGACGAGCGTGGCGAGGGCTTCGCCTTCGACGTCCTCGGCGATGATCACGAGGCTCCGACCGCCCTGCATGACCTTCTCGAGGACCGGCAACATGTCCTTGACGGCCGAGATCTTGCCGGCCGACAACAAGATGAACGGGTCGTCGAGGACCGCTTCCATCCGCTCCGGGTCGGTGACGAAGTACGGCGAGATGTAACCCTTGTCGAAGCGCATGCCCTCGACGAGGTCGAGTTCCATGCCGAACGTCTGGCTCTCTTCGACGGTGATGACACCGTCCTTGCCGACCTTTTCGAGCGCCTCGGCGATCATCTGGCCGATCTCTTTGTCCGCTGCGGAGATCGCCGCGACGTTGGCGATCGCAGCCGGGTCGGTTTCGACCTTCTTCGACAGGCTCTTGATCGAGTCGACCGCGGTGATGACCGCGGCTTCGATGCCCTGCTTGAGGACCATCGGGTTCGCACCGGCCGCGACGTTGCGCAGACCTTCGCGGACCATGGCCCATGCGAGGACCGTCGCGGTGGTCGTCCCGTCTCCGGCGACGTCGTCGGTCTTCTTGGCGACTTCTTTGACGAGTTCGGCGCCGATCTTTTCGAACGGGTCTTCGAGGTCGATCTCCTTGGCGATCGACACGCCGTCATTGGTGATCGTGGGTGCGCCCCACTTCTTTTCGAGCACGACGTTGCGGCCCTTGGGGCCGAGGGTGACGCGGACTGCGTCGGCGAGCTTGTTCATGCCCGCCTCGAGCGCACGGCGGGCGTGCTCGTCGTAGGCGATCTGCTTCGGCATAAGGAAAAACCTCCGGAGGCAGCATCGATGCTGCGTGGCTGGAAGGGGGCAGGGTTAGCACTCAGGAACGCCGAGTGCTAACCCATGTTGGCACTCTCGCCATGAGAGTGCAAGCTGGGGCTTGCGCTCAGGGCCGCGTCCGGAACGTTGCGGCCCAGTCGGTCGCCGCGATGCTCGCCGGATCGCGCCGGCGGCCGAATTGGTGTCTCACCCAGGCTGCGTAGCGGTCGAAGTCCGCCGGCGGGACCAGCGCCGGGGTTCGGCGGGTGACGACCAAGACGGCGGCATCGACGTTCGGGCGGGGCTGGAAGCTGGACGCGGGGAGGCGCCGGCCCCGGCTGAACCGCCACCATGGACCCCAGGTGGCGCCGACCAGATCGGCGGGCGCTCCCGCGCTGACCTGGGCCCGGTGGCGGGCGACCTGCCACTGGACGACGAGGTCGGCGCGGACGAGGGCGCCGCCGGGGTCGTCGAGCAGGCGGCGCAGAATCGCGGCCGTCGCCGCGAACGGCGGGTTGGCGACCACCCGGTAGGGGTTGAGAGGAAGGGGCACGGCGCGGGCGTCGCAGCCGAGCACCGTCACGTTCGACACGTCCGCAAACCGGCGGGCGAGTCGCATCGCGAGCGCATCGTCGAGCTCCACTGCGAGCACGGCCGCCGCCCGTGCGGCCAGCGCGGCAGTGAGCACGCCGGTCCCCGCGCCGAGATCGACGACGCGGTCGTCGGGGCCGACGTCGGCGTCGGCGACAAGTCGCGCTGCGAGTTGTGGGTTACCGAGGAAATGCTGACCGAGCCGTCCTGACCGACCGGTCGGCGAATGCCCGGGCACGAACCACCATGGCCATGAGTGCCTCCTGCGACCAGCACAGCACACCACACGGAGTGCCGTCGGACATTTTCTCTATCCTGAGCGCATGGCCGAAATGCACGACACGACCGAGGAGTACCTCGAGTCGATCCTCGCGATCGAGGAAGAGGGTGTCGTGCCGATGCGGGCCCGTTTGGTCGAACGTCTCGGTCTTTCTGCCGCGGCCGTCTCCGAGACGATCGGCCGGTTGAGCGATCACGGCTATGTCGAACTGCACCGCGATCGCAGCCTGCACCTCACCGACAAGGGTCGGCGGCTCGCCACGACGGTTGTGCGCCGGCACCGGCTCGCCGAACGTTTGCTCGTCGACGTGATCGGCCTCGAGTGGGAGAAAGTGCACCGAGAGGCCGACCGCTGGGAACACGCGATCTCGGCCGACGTCGAACAGAAGCTCGTCGAGCTGCTCGGAGATCCGGCCACATGTCCGCACGGCAACCCGATCCCCGGATCGAAGCATCGCGCCAACGGCTCTCCGACCCTCGCACTCGCGCGCAGCGCGCCGGGCCGTGTCGTGGTGCGCCGCGTCAACGAACGACTCGAGATCGACGACGACGGAATCAAGCTGCTCGCCGCGGCCGGCATGATGCCGGGCTGTAAGGCCACCGTCGTCGAGAACATCGACGGATCGGTGACGCTCGACACCGAAACCGGTCAGCACACCCTTCCCCGCCGGGTCGCCGAAAATCTGTACGTGTCACTGCGCTGAACGTCGACGCCGCCGGACCTTCCGACCAGACCCGGGGGACGGCCGTCGGATCTCGGGGCCATCGGATCTCGGTCCGGCCGAGTGCCGCGACCGGCACCGTTCACCCGCTTCGCCATGGCGCGGCGGTATCGTCCGCGAGTGGGCCAGGTCGTCGTCTCCCGCCTCACCGACAGCAGTCCTGAGACGGTCGAGCAGATCAATCGGCTCATTCCGCAGCTGAAGCCCGCCTGGGATCCGATCACGCCCGCCCGCTTGGATGCGTTGATCACATCGCCGACCCGTGTGTACGTAGCCCGCTGCGACAACGTGGTGGTCGCAGTGACGCTCCTCGTTCCGCACCGGCACCTACCCGGACTGCGCTTTCACGTCGAGGATGTCGTCGTCGAGCAGACGGTTCGTCAAAGGGGTATCGCTCGGAAGCTTCTCACCGCTGCAATGGCGGACGGGCCGGGCGAGGTCATCTCGTTCGACCTTCGTTCCCATCGGTCTCGATCCGCAGCCCACGGTCTGTACACCGGCCTCGGATTCGAGGCGAGTGATAGGACGGTCTTCCGCAAACAGGTGCGCCGTCCTTGCCGAGATATCTGGGATGCGGGCGCGCAGCGTGCGAACGTAGCTGGTCGTGGCACTAGCCGCCGGCGACCGCGGGGATGATCGACACGACGGCTCCGTCCGCCAGCGGCGTGTCGACGCCCTGCATGAAGCGGATGTCCTCGTCGGCGACAAACACGTTGACGAACCGTCGCAACTCGCCTTTTTCGTCGAACAAACGCTCGGCGAAACCGGCGTGCTGTGCGTCGAGCACTTTCAATGCCTCGCTGACGCTCGCAGCTTCGACCGGGACTTCCGAGGCACCTCCGGCCAGGCTGCGCAGTTGGGTGGGGATACGGATCGTCACTGCCATGGCCGGTCAGGCCTCCTCGATGTCGAACGCGGCGTGGAACGCGTCGAGACTCGGCGCGATCGTGGCGCTGGGGCCACTGGTAGGAGCGACCGCCTCAATCGTCTTCAACCCGTGACCTGTGATGTAGACGACGACGCGCTCGTCGGCGCGTACGACGCCGTCGGCGGCGAGGTTCTGCAACGTCGCGATCGTGACTCCGCCGGCGGTCTCGGCAAAGATGCCTTCGGTACGCGCGAGGAGTTCCATCCCGGCGACGATCTCTCCGTCGCTCACTGCCGAGAATCCGCCGTTGCTGTTGCGGACCGCGTCGAGCGCGAAGTAGCCGTCGGCCGGGTTGCCGATCGCGAGCGACTTGGCGATGGTGTCGGGCTTCACGGGCCGGATCGTGTCGGACTGGTCGATGAACGCAGTCGCGATGGGTGAACAGCCCAGCGCCTGCGCGCCCGACATACGGACGTGCGGCTCGTCGTCGAGGAGACCGACGCGGTACAGCTCGCTGAATCCCTTCTGAATCTTGGTGAGCAGCGAGCCACTCGCGGCCGGCACAACGACGTGATCCGGCGCGCGCCAGCCGAGCTGCTCGGCGGTCTCGAAGGCCAGCGTCTTCGAGCCCTCGGCGTAGAACGGCCGCATGTTGACGTTCACGAACGCCCATTCGTAGATGCCGGCGAGCTCCGCGCAGAGTCGGTTGACATCGTCGTAGTTGCCTTCGATCGCGACGACGTGGCCGCCGTACACCGATGTCGTGACGATCTTGCCCTGCTCGAGGTTCGACGGGATGAACACGTAGCTGCGCAGCCCCGCATGGGCTGCGTGCGCGGCGACCGAGTTGGCAAGGTTGCCGGTTGACGCGCACGCCGCGACCTTGAAGCCGAACTCGAGCGCCTTGCTCAACGCGACGGAAACGACACGATCCTTGAAGGAGTTCGTCGGGTTGCGGGTGTCGTTCTTCAGCCAGACTTCTCCGAGTCCGAGTTCGGCCGCGAGCCGGTCGGCACGGACCAGGGGCGTGAAGCCGGTGCCGAGATCAACCGACGGGTCGCAGGTGACCGGCAACAGGTCGGCATACCGCCACAGGCTCGCGGGGCCGGCCGCGATCTTGTCTCGGCTGGTCGCACGGGCGATGGCGTCGTAGTCGTAGGCGACTTCGAGCGGACCGAAACACCATTCGCAGGTGTAGATCGGAGAAACCGGATATTCCCGTGCGCATTCTCGACAGCGCAGGCCGAGAACGTGGGTGTCGACGACGGGTGATTCCTTCACCAATGACATGAGTTGTCTCCTCGGTGGTTGCTCTCGACGCGCTCTCGAGCACCTCGAGCGGGAGACCGCTCTTCGGCAACTCATCGGTCAGGCATTGGCACCTCGCTCGAGCGGCCGGCGGTTCCGGTCACTTCGTGCTGGTTGCCGCGGCGTCGTCGGGCCTGTCCCTCAGCCGCTCTTGATGAGCGCGTATTGCCGGTCAGATTAGCAGGACACGGGCCGGGCGTTCAGGACGTTCCCGTAGGCTGATGCTGTGAATCCGGCCGATCTCGTGGCGGCGAAGCGCCGCCTGCGACATTCGATCTCGGTGTGCCTCCCGGCGCGCAACGAGGCGCTGACCGTCGGCGCGGTCGTCGGCGAGGTCCGCGAGCAGCTGATCGACGCGACCGGCCGGTGGGGTGGCCTCGTCGACGAGGTCGTGGTCATCGACGACGACTCGACCGACGCGACCGCCGAGGTCGCCGCCGCCGCGGGAGCACGCGTCGTCCGCCAGGCTGACGTGTTGGCGGAGGCCGGACCCGGTTCGGGCAAGGGCAACGTGCTGTGGAAATCGTTGTACGTCTGCGTCGGCGATCTTTTATGTTGGCTCGACGCCGATCTGGGCAACTTCCGGGCCGACACCGTCGCGAGGTTGCTCGAGCCGCTGCTCAGCGACGTCGACACTGTGCTCGTGAAAGCGAGCTACACGCGTTCGTTCGAAGGCGCGCCGACCGGCGGCGGGCGGGTCACCGAACTCGTCGCCCGCCCACTGGTCTCGTTGTTGTTCCCCAAGCTGGCCGACATCGTCCAGCCCCTCGGCGGCGAGTACGCGGCGCGGCGCGAAGCGGTCGAGGTACTGCCGTTCGTGCAAGGTTGGGGGGTCGAGCTCGGATTGCTGGTCGACGTCGTCGAGCGCTTCGGCCGTGACGCGGTCGCCCAGGTCGATCTCGGCGCACGCGTGCACCGCAACCGTCCGGTTGACGAACTGGCCGCGCCGTCACTCGCGATTCTCGCGACCGCCCTGCGACGTGCCGGTCTGATGCAGTTCGACGGTCCGACCCTCGAGCTGCTCCGTGCCGATCTCGAAGGCAACATCGACGCCGAGCTCGTCGAGATCCGCGAACGTCCGCCGATCGCGACGCTCCCCGCCTATCGGGTCCGGCACCGGTAGCCATCGGGCGCAGCTATCAGCGGCCCGATCGTTCGTGTTCGCAGGCGTTATTGGAGGGCGGCGCGACCGGCTTCGACCGCGGCTTCTTCGACGAGGAGCGCTGCTCGCGTGTATGCCTCGCCGGCCTGCCAGACGCGGTCGGTGAGGGCGAGGACGTCGACATCGCCACGTTCGGCGAGCGCGGTTCTGGCCTCGTCGGTAACTTGTCCGGCGATCACCGCGACACGGGGGACCCCCAGGTCTGCGCTCCATGCCAGCACACCGCCGACGACCTTGCCTTCGAGGCTCGACACGTCGAGCTTGCCTTCGCCGGTCACGACGACGGCCGCCCCCTCGAACGCGTGCTCGAGCCCGACGGCTTCGGCGACCGCTTCGAATCCGGGCACGAGCTGCGCGCCGATTGCGGCGAGACCGCCAGCGAGACCGCCCGCCGCGCCCGCCCCCGTGATCGCGGTGACGTCGACTCCGGTTCGGGTTCGGTACTGGTCGGCGACGAGGGCGAGCCTCCGGGTGAGCAGCGCGACCTGCGCGTCGGACGCACCCTTTTGCGGGCCGTAGCGGCGTGCCGCGTCGAGAAACGACGTCTCGACGTCACACGCGACGGTGATCTCCATTCCCTGCAACGACCAGCCCATCGCCTCGACTGCCGCGAGGCCGCCATCGGTTGTGGCACTTCCGCCGACCGCGACGAGCACTTGTCGGAAGCCCTCACGACGCGCGACCGAGATGAGCTCACCGGTTCCCCGCGTGCTCGCGCGCAGCGGATCGTTCCGACCCAATACCAACGCGAGCCCGCTGGCACGCGCCATCTCGATGACCGCGATCCCGGACGGCAACACGCCCCATTCGGCGTCGACCCGGTCGCCGAGCGGGCCCGTGACCCGCGCGACACGGCGGGATCCGCCCATCGCCGACAGCAAGGTGTTGAGCGTGCCTTCGCCGCCATCGGCGAGCGGCGCTTCGACGACATCGTCGAACCCGGCACGGTGTAGCCCGGCCGCCATCGCGGCCGCGGCTTCGTCGGCCCGCAACGTTCCCCGGAACTTGTCCGGACAGGCAACGGCACGGAGAGACGACGCAGGGAGAGTCGGAGGCTGCGACACGTGACATAGATTGACCGCTTCCTCGCCAGTTGTCGCCTCAGGAGATCCCTTGCTCGAACGGGTGCCGTTACTCGACAAACAGCTCGGCGACTACGAAGGCGCCGTCGAGCCCGGCACAGTCGAGCGGATCCGGGAGCTGGCCGAACCGCTGCGCGGGGCGCGTGTCCTGCACGTCAACGCAACGGCCTACGGCGGCGGCGTCGCCGAACTCCTCGCGACCCATGTCGCGTTGCTGCGCGATCTCGGCATCGCCGCCGAGTGGCAGGTGATGCACGGCAGCGACGAGTTTTTCAGGGTCACCAAACATGTCCACAACGCCTTGCAGGGCGCCGACGTGGACTGGAACGGTCAGATGGAACGCGTGTACCTCGAGCGGGTCCTCGACAACGCGTTGCAGCTCGAAGGCGAATGGGACTACGTGGTCATGCACGACCCGCAGCCGGCCGCGATGCTCGAATACGCACGCAACGCCGGGGTCGCGCACGAGAGCACGAAGTGGATCTGGCGTTGCCACATCGACCTCACCGACGCGAACCCGAACGTATGGAAATTCTTCCAAGGATTCGTCGAGCAATACGACGCGACCGTGTGGACGATGCCCGAGTTCGTGCCTCCCGGGATGCCACGCGACCGCGCCGTGTTCGCGCCGCCGTGCATCGATCCGTTGTCGGTCAAGAATCTCGAAATGCCGAGGCCGTTCGTCGAGGAGATCGTCCGCCAATACAGCGTACGGGCGCAGGATCCGCTTGTCGTGCAGGTCAGCCGGTTCGATCCTTGGAAAGACCCGGTGGGGGTGATCGCGGCGTTCCGTATCGTGCGGGAAGAATTCCCGACCGCGCAGCTCGTGCTTGCCGGCTCGATGGCGACCGACGACCCTGAAGGCTTCCGCTACTGGGAACTTGCCGACACGGCCCGGGCCGGCGATCCCGGCATCCATCTCGTGTCGAACATCCAGCAGGTCGGCGCGGTGCAGATCAACGCATTTCAGCGCGCGGCTGACGTCGTGATGCAGAAGTCTCTGCGCGAAGGTTTCGGACTGACGGTCAGCGAAGCGTTGTGGAAAGGCCGGCCGGTCGTCGGCGGACGTTGCGGCGGCATCACCATGCAGATCCGCGACGGAGAGAACGGCTACCTCGTCGATTCTGTCGAGAGCGCGGCGGCGCGCACGGCCGAATTGCTGCGCAACCCAGTGCACGCCGACGAGATGGGCGAGGCCGGACGAGATCATGTTCGTCGCAACTTCTTGTCGACGCGTGAACTCGAAGACTGGTTGCGACTTTTCCGAGATCTCGGGTAGAGGCGAATGATCGTCGTATCGCACCGCGGGCCGTACCGGTTCGAGGCGAACGGCGACGGAAGCTACGCGTCGGAACGTGGTGCGGGCGGCGTCGCCAGCGCGCTCGGCGCGGTGGTGGAAAAAAGCGAACGCGACGCGACATGGATCGCGGCTGCGCTGTCGGACGCTGACCGCTTGGCGGCCGAGTCGGGTTCGCTCGACGACCTCGACATCGACCTGCGGCTCGTCGCGCTCGATCCCGAGTTGCACACCATGCACTACGACGTCGTGTCGAACAGTGTGCTGTGGTTCTTGTTCCACGATCTGTTCGATCGGATCCGCCGCCCCCGCTTCGACCACCGCTTCCGCGAGGCATGGGAGGCCTACCGCGCGGTGAACGCAGCCTTCGCCGACGCGACCGCGCAAGCCGCGGTCGAAGGTGACGTCGTGCTCGTGAACGACTATCAGCTGTCGCTGGTCGGCGCTCGTCTGCGGGAGCTGCGACCGGACCTGCGCATCGTCCACTTCACGCACACGCCGTTCTGCGGTCCCGACGACATGCGCGTGCTTCCGTCGTATGCGGCGCAAGATCTGTGCTCGGCCCTGGCCTGCAACCAGGCCGGCTTCCACACCGAACGGTGGGCTCGTGCCTACCACCAGTCGGCGCGCGACGTGCTCGGCCGGCGCGCGACGATCGCGCCGACGTTCTCGGCCAGCCTCGGCATCGACGTCGGCGCGCTCGACAGCGTGGCCGGCGGCGCCGAGGCGCGCGCCGCGTCAAACGCCCTCGACGACTTGGTGGGTGATCGCCTCGTCGTCGCGCGCAGCGACCGGATCGAACCTTCGAAGAACATCGTGCGCGGCTTCCTCGCTTACGACCGGCTGCTGGAGGCACGACCCGGGCTGCGGGGCCGGGTGGTCTTCGTCGCGATGCTGTACCCGTCGCGCCAGACACTCCCGGAGTATCTCGCCTACATCAGCGAGATCGAACAGGTCGTGAGTCGCGTCAACGAACGTTGGGCCACCCGGGATTGGCTGCCCATCCTCCTCGACGAACGCGACGACTTCCCCCGCTCGATCGCCGCGATGCAGCGCTACGACGTGCTGGTCGTCAATCCGATCAAGGACGGACTCAACTTGGTGGCCAAGGAAGGGCCGGCCGTCAATCGTCGCGATGGCCTGCTGTGCCTGTCGCGCGAGGCCGGCGCGTTCGAGGAGCTCCACACGGCCGCGATCCCGATCCATCCCTACGACCTCGACGACGCGGCGGGCGCACTCGACCGCGCGCTCGCGACCCCGCTCGACGAGCGCGCCGCGATCGCGGCGCGGTTGCGAACACTCGCGACGGCACGAACACCGGCCGACTGGATCGCCGATCTCGTCGCCCACGCCAGCTGAACTAGCGCGCAACCCGTTGCGCGACCGCGTCGAGGAGCGCGGCGACACCGGACGGCCCGTCGACGAGGCAATCGACCGCGGCCGCCAGCTCTTCGGGCATCTCCGACGACCGCACACCGACCCGCACGGCACGCTGCAACCGACCGGATCGTTCGGCGTGCGCCAACGCGTCGAACGCCGGGATGTCGCCGATGTCGTCGCCCACGAACGCGCCGACCGAGCATCCGTCGGTCAGCACGTCGACCGCGGTGCCCTTGTCGATCGCGACCGGCGGGCGCAGCTCGACAGCGTAGCGCGTGCGCCACTGCGCGAGGCCGTGACGACGCGCGAGATCGGCTGCGACGGCCAGGACCTCGTCGGCGCGCTGCGGTGCCATACGCCAATGAAACGTGACGCTCACGCCGGCTTTGCGCTCGACGATGATGCCGGGCAGCCGTCGGTCGGCCTCGTCGGCCGCGGACGTCACCGCGGGGCCGTAGGCGGCCACGAGCGGACTGACGTGACGTTCCCCGCCGACGAGCAGCTCCATCCCGTACAGGCCGGCGAGGACCAG
>Ga0182024_10006548_pt1 | contig 25519 bp, 22 predicted proteins | sample P32metaG_FD_120480 | JGI IMG/M metagenome (GOLD analysis project Ga0182024, IMG submission 120480) | Permafrost microbial communities from Stordalen Mire, Sweden - P3-2 metaG (Illumina Assembly) | ecosystem: Environmental > Terrestrial > Soil > Wetlands > Permafrost | place: Sweden: Stordalen...
ACACAACAACGTCTGGCGCTACCGGAAAGTCAGGCCACGGTCTCGGTACTCGACGGTAGCGACACCCAACCACTCAGCGGTGGATTTGGTCTCCGGCGAGCCTCTTCAAGTCTGATTGATAACAAACAGCTGGTGTATCGAGCCCGAGGGGGCGTCTCGCCAAAGGCGGCCTCGATTTGGAGTGTCAGCGGGGTCCTTAGCGACACGACACCAAATCACGGTACTGAACGGCCCAAACGTTGCGCTTTTGGCAACAGCGGAGGAGGTGGGATTCGAACCCACGGTGACCTTGCGACCACAACGGTTTTCGAGACCGTCCGATTCGTCCACTCTCGCACTCCTCCAACTGGACTTTCGTGTTTCCGGGGCCCCGCTCAGCCGGGCTCCGTCCTCGTTCTGTGTGCAGGGCCTGGTCACACGAACCTGCCATCGTACAGGCACGATGCGAGTGCGCCCGCGTTGATCAGGCCGCTGGCAAAAAGGGGCTTTGCCGGCATCGAACCGACCATGGGCCGCCCCCGCTCCGGTTTCCAAGACCGAGCGAACGTCGACGGCGATCAACGACCTCAGAGCTGTGAGCCATCGAGGGCGGAGAACGGGGCCGCCTACTCAGAGCGGTCGAAGCCGCCAAATCCTGCGCCTCGCAACCAGAAGCGCAAGAGCGGTGATCGCTAGCAAGACGATCAGGACAATGATCACGACGAGCAGCGAGGGGAATCCGGCCGCTACCGGCGCGTGCACGGAACCAACACCGCTAGGGAAGGTGATCGTGGCTTCAACTGATCGATGGATCAGTCCGCTCGTAAGTCCGAGATCCGCTTGCCAAGGCCCGCGAGGGAGTTTCCTACCGAGCTGCACGCTGACCGGCTCCGAGACACCAGGCGCAAGGACCGTATCGATCTTGCTATCGGCCAATAGCGTGCGGGCTGTACCAGGCAGAGCGTCCGGGCGGATCACCAACGCGAGGCCCGGTGGCGTGATGCGCCTGCCTTTGTGCCTCGCCTGTTTAGAGCAATATGACCCTATTGCCGACGAAGACTGAAGCCGATGGGTGCCCAATGGAACCACTGAGTCCGGCACTTGCCCCGGCACGTGGCGTCGCAGCTTTCACTCGATCTGCCGGGCTCACGGCGCACAGCGCCATCGACCGTCACCGGGCCACGGTGACGACAGCGCTGATTGTGATTCTGGTGTTCGCCGCGTCGGTCCACTTTCCGGATCACGGCGTGCCCGTACACAGCCCCTTCCATCACCCTCCCCGATGACAATTCCCGGGGCGGGGTCCCTACCGATGGTCGTCACGCATGTGATGCCGGTCTCGCGGGAACTTGCACCCGCCCTCTGCGGCTTGAATGTCTTCGCTCGATAGCAAGACACGACACTTTCTCACCTCGGCGCTCATTGCCGGGCTGGTCACCGTCGCGTTCCTCGTGTGGATGGTCATCGCCATCGGTGGCCCGCGTGTCACCGATGCGGTGGACGTTCTCGGTGAGCTCGCCGCCGCCCTGGCCGCCACGGTCGCCTGTGGTGTGGCGGCGATGCACACGTCATCGCGCCCGTCACGTTGGGTGCTCCTCGGTGCGTCGAGCTTCGCCTGGGCTGCCGGGGAGACGGTGTGGTCGTACTACGACCTCATCCGGGGCGTGTCGGTGCCGTTCCCGTCACTGGCCGACGTCGGGTTCCTTTGCGCCGTTCCTTTGGCCGTGGCCGGCCTACTTCGGTTCCCCAGCTCACCCCGACGGACCGCCGATCGCATCCAGGGGATCCTCGACGGGTGCATCATCGCCGGGTCGATGCTTTTTGCCAGTTGGGCGACTGTCCTCGGCCCCCTGTACAACCAGCACCAGGGCGGAGCGCTCAAACAGACATTGTCCCTCGCCTACCCGGCCAGCGACGTCGTCATGGTGTCGCTGGTCGTCATCCTCCTGGCCCGCGCCGGGCGTCGAGGTCGGGCGAGTCTGGGATTGGTCATGGCCGGAATCGTCGCCTTCGCCATCGCCGACAGTGCCTTCGCCTACATGACCGAACTGAACAACTACAGCAGCGGGACGATCCTGGACACGGGCTGGGTCGCTGGCTATCTCCTGATCGGTCTCGGAGCGTTGCGGGCCGTCTATGCGCCGACCACCGAGGCGGCGGAGCCCCGCGTGACGACGCTGACATTGGTGGCGCCGTACGTCCCGGTGCTCGCCGTGTTGGCTGTGACCGCGGTCGAGTTGCTGCTCGGCCACCGGTTGGGGAGCGTCGATTGGATCATGGTGTTCGCGTTGGCTCTTCTCGTCCTCGGTCGTCATGTGCTGAGCTTGCGCGAACGGGCTGCACTCGTGCGGCTTGGTGACGGCGGTGACCGGTTTGACGAGTCGGTCCCGTTGACGGAACCCGACGCCGACCCCGTGCTATCGGGCCGCTGAAATGGCCCAGCCCCAGGTCATCTCCGGGAAGCCACATGGCGCGACGGCACAAGGGCGAGGCTCGCCCGCTGTCAGGTTGGTGACCACCAACGGCGTGGAAGTGAACCGCAGGCGTGTCCCGACCGCCCCCAATCGAGCGTCGCAGTGGATCGTCCAAATCATCATCGCCGCCACCAGCGCGTTCGCATTTCTGGATCTGTACCTCTTGGTCGCGTCCGGGCGCCACTAACGGGAACAACGCGACGGCACCCTTCGAAGCTGCTGTGGGCTCCTTATCGGCGGCGTCGGCGATGGGCAACAACTTGAAGATTTGCCAGAAAGAAGCCGGAACGAGCGGGCTAGCTTGGATTCACAGAGCCGCGGGCGTCATCCGAGCGCCAAGCCCGGCGTATCAATTCATTGACTCAATTCTTCGCCCCTTTCGTACCTAGCTGAATGCCTCCCGCACCAGGCAGGGAAACCTTCAGGCGTGCCCCGCCACGAGCGGATTGCCCGCTTCGGTCAGGTCCGGGGCGGCCCCAGCGGATGGGAGCACGGCAAATCACTTGTCCTAACAAGAAGCTTGATGGGGCATGGTTCAGCAACATCTCAGGTCGGCGGGGCCGGATGCCGATACCTGACTCGTGCGTTACGAAGTAGGTCTGACAGGAATGGTTTTCAGCATTATCGCCATGACTGCCGGTGCGGTCATGTGTTGGGCGGTGACAAGTCAGACCCACGGAATCCGACTTGCAACAGTGGGGGTCATCCTGATGGTAGTCGGCGCGATGGGTCTGATCGTCTCGATCGTCGTCTTCGACATGTCGCGGCGATCCGCAGGCGGTCCGAATCGCGCCTACTATCGCCAAGTGATCGACTCTCGTGGCCGCACGTCCTCGATGCACGAAGAAATGCACTAACTCTCTGCCAGCGTCTTCGATTCGTTGCAGCACGCCTTTCGAGACCTGGAGTCGCTCCCGGCGCGTTCGGTGATGTTCCGGGCCACCACCGCCTGAGCTGCTCGAAGTCGTCGTTGCTCACGTTGCATGAAGTGGTCACCCACTGGATCGGGCTCATTACATCCCGGCGTCGCCTGCAACGTGCTTCACAAGATGACTGGGAAGCAGATCGCGAGAGAGACCTCGAGCATGAGGACGATCAGAGGAAGCACCGAGAGACATCGAACTCTCGACAAGGGCGCCTCAACTCCGGCCAATCCGATATCGCATCGATCGGGTCGATAACGCGTTTCGGTGCGAATCAGGTCAGACCACCGAACTCTTGCAAAGCCAACGCGTCGACGATGCGAGCGATCGAATCAACGACCTCGGGCGCTAGCCCGCCCAGGACGCTCACCCTGTTGTCGTCGTGGTTGGCGCAGGTGTGGTGGTGGTTGTTGTCGTGGAGCTCGGTGCAGTGGTGGTTGTCGTTGGTGAGGTCGTGGTCGTGGTCGTTGGTTCTGTCGTGGTGGTGGTAGGAGAAGTCGTCGTCGTCGTCGTCGTTGTTGTTGTAGTTGTTGTTGTTGTCGTCGTTGTCGTGCCTGTAGTTGTGGTCGTAGGAGACGTCGTGGTCGTAGGAGACGTCGTGGTGGCAGATTCCCCGGTTCCCGTTGTCGTCGCCGTGCTCGTAGCGGTGGGTTCAGCCGATGAGAGCGAGGCGGCGGTGACCGTTCCGGTCGGCTTCGTTTTCCGGGACGGTTTTTTCGATGTCCGCTTTGGCGAGGCGGCGCTCCCCCCCGACTTTGGCGACGAGAGTGAGTTGGTCGGGATGCTCACTTGACCCGCTTGTGATGCGAGCACCATCTGGCGAAGGCGAGACAGCGGGTCAGAGTCGGGATCCGTTGTCACGCTCGTCGGCTGGGGTGGCGACGTCACCGTCGCAGATCTCGGTGACGGTCTCAGGGCAGCGTTGGAGGTTGTGGTCGTCGACGTGCGGACACTGAGAGGTGAGGGCGAAGAGGTGAGTCCGAAGACCAACGTAAGCAGACCGGCGATCAGGATCAGGAGTGCGGCCACTCCCAGATAAATGCGCGCATCACGTCGGACAGGCGGTCGCGAAACGATGTCACGGCCCATGTCCTCCCGCCGCGTCTGCTCCGCTTCATTGCGGGAGTTTCGAACGGGCGGCGCTGTGCGGACCTCTGGCACTGCATCTGGATCATTGGACGCCAGAGCCAACGCTCCGATTGGGTCGTAACCAATGACCTCGCCGCGCTTGACCAACGACGTGGGCACGCCGAGGAAGAATCGCCGAAACTCGTAACGCCCGAGCGGATCGGGACGCCACTCTGCGTTCGGACCGTCCTTGGACTCAGCCGAGGCCCCGGATTCCGCGGGCGGATTCGTTGCCAACCCGACAGGCTCCTCCCGACCTCCCGGTACAAGACCCGGGGAAACGTAGTCTGGGTGCAATTCCGGCGCGTACCACTTGCCGTCTGACGCCAGCCACCACCCGGGGGGGGATTGCGGACGCCAGTCTGGGTGTTGCTCCGGCGCGTACCACTTGCCGTCGGTTGCGAACCACCAGCCGGGTCCCTGGGATACGTCACTCACGGTTCAGTGCCTCGATTTGTGACGGTGATTGGTTCACCGTAGCCACGATCAGAACTTGTTGACATCGTCAACTTTGTGGAACTTCGAGCCCCGGGGGGACGAACCCGGGATAGGCGAGCCTGGTTCCCACCGCTCTTCGCCCTCGGCAACACGTCCCCGCACCTCCTGGCACCGTTTGTCAGACCTTCGGCCCGGGAGACCCCACCTATCCTGCGACGGTCCATGCTCTTTCGATGCCCCAGTGGTGACCAGACGCGTCCGAACCGAGGGGAGTCAAGGTTCGGAGCGCGACGCCGAAGTCGTCTTCCCTGTGTCGCTGCCGAGGAATAGTGCGACACCGCTCCGCGTGTAGTCCAAGCGTGAGCCTTTCGTCGCTGGCGCGCAAGGAAACGAAAGATGAACTGTTCGACACGCACCCTTGAACCCCGGTGCCTGAGTGAACGGTACGTGACAGTTGGGTGACCGATTCGTCGCGGAATCCCGGTCGATCGACCACCCACAGACGTTGTCCCACACCATCCGTGATAGCAGTCAAGTCGACTGGTGGTTGCTGCCGAGGATTCCTCTATGGAGCGTTCGTCTGTCGCAACTGATGTACGGCCACCTCGAAATGTCCGCTTGGCCAGAAGGCCGACAACCTCGCAAAAGGGAGTCACCGTCGTCGTCATCGAGTGTGCCGACAGGACCTGCACGGTCGTGGGAAGCAGTTTCGCCCTGAGCTGTCACTCACTGCGAGAAGCCAGGCGGGTCGTCGAGGAAATGACGCCGCGGCGCGTCGAGTGGCGCGAAACGGCCCCGGGATTCTGGGTCGCTCGCATCGTATGAACCGCGACGCCTCCTGCGGCTACCGAGGGCAGAAGAGGTCGAGCAACCTCAACATGGAACGCTCGACGTCGGCGATCGTGAGCGGTTTCATGATCAAGGATACTGCTCCCGCTTGGAGGAACCGCAATCTCTCGCCCTGGTTGCCTGACAGAACAGCTATCGGCACCGTGGCTCGAAAAGCAGCGCGACCGAAATAGACCAGAAGGTCCTGTGCGTCGCAGTCGGGGAGATTCGCATCAAGCAGGATGAGGCTCGGAGTACGAGCGAACGCCGAGAGCCGTCCTTCGCGTCCATTGCCCGCCACCACCAGTTGGGCCTTATCCATTCGTCGGACGATTCGGGACAGGGTGATTCGGCACTCTTGGTCGTCGCCGATGTAGAGAATGGTTCGTTGGGGGGACTCGACTACCGGATATCTCCGGCTGGTCGTGCGTGACGAGCGAGTCCTCAGGACCTGGCTACCTCCGACAACTCGCAACCGGGCCGACTCCTGTTCGATCACCACATCACGCACGGTAGAGGGTGCAGTTGAACACCGTGCAACGGAACGGGAACGTCCATGTGAATGGTACGTGGACGCCCCGACGCGCGCCGTCGAGATTGAGCCGTGGACCATCGAGAATCTCCAGGTCAGCGGCGCTCGGATCACGGCCCGGACGGCTTGGCTACCATTCCGCGCTGTGCAGAAATGGCGCTACGGGCTGACGTTGCTGCCACGTGAAACGGCCTCAGATGGAGACAGTCTTGAAGCGACCGTCGAGGCGGTTGTTCGCTCGCGTCGAGACCTTGGCTGGGAGCTCGTGCGGAAGGCTGAACGTGACGACTCCGAGCTGCTCGTGTTCAGACGTCCTGCATAGAACGCGATTGATCAAGTTCGTCTCGATCAGCGGTTCGATCGAAGTGCGATGGTCCAGGCGCGGCGCCCACCCACTTACTGGTTGGGTGTGCGCAGCTTGAACTCGGCGCCGGCAGGGTCCGTTACTGTTGCCAGGCGGCCATAGGGCGTGTCCTCGGCGTCCATCACGACGGCGCCACCAAGAGCCTTCACCTTGGCCACAGCCTCGTCGGCGTCGAGGACCTCCCAGTAGATCGACCAGTGAGAGGCAACGCCTTCGGGGAGGAAGGCGGAGGCGTCCATGATCCCGGCCAACTCCCCCTCGCCGTCGGGGTTGCGCATGACCGTGTAGCGGAATTCGTCACTGTCGCCGATCGTGTTGGTGTCCCAGCGGTACACCGCGCCGTAAAAGGCGACCGCGGTGGCGTGGTCCCGGGTGAGCAGCTCGAACCAGCTCGGAGCACCGTGTTCGTTGAGGACGGTGAACCCCGGAAATGTCCCCGGCTGCCAGGCACCGTGATGGGCGCCCGTCGGGTCGATGAGCACCGCCTGGGTGCCGAGGTCGGCGACGGCCATGGCGGGCGAGACGATCTCGGCACCCTCGGCTTCGGCCGTGTGGAGGGTCTTGGCGATGTCGTCTGCGTCCAGATAGATCTTCCAGATGTTCTGTGCCGGCATGTCGCCCATGTCACCCATGGCGCCGGCCACGGGGACCCCGCCGCGGGTGAACATGAAGTAGCCACCGAACTCCGGGCTCGGCTCCTGGGCCTCCCAGCCGAAGAGGTCGCTGTAGAACCTGCGGCTACCTTCGACGTCGGAGGTCCACAAATCGGCCCAACAGGGTGATCCGATTGGAGCTTTGTGACGAGTGGGCATGGCTCCTCCTTTTGTTTGGTGGATCATTGCACTGCTCCGACGGCCCCGGATCACCGAAGTCATCGGTGCTCGGGAGCTGATGCGGACGCCCTCAGGCTCTGGCATTCGGGGGTCGCGATCGGCGAAGGTCGATGAGATTGCGGGTCGTCACCCGTCCTCTGTGTGATGGAGGACGTCCAGCTGTGGTGCCGGGTCACGGTCATGGGCCCAGACGGTTCCGAGCTGGCCCGTTTTGTCCTGGAGGGCCCAGGGGCGCCCGACCTCGGAGTGGTGGACGATGTGGCACGCCTGATGCTGGTGGTTGGGCGCCTCGGGGGTGGCATCACCGTCGACGACGTCTCGCCAGCCATGCGGGCGATCCTCGAACTGGCTGGTCTACGCGTCGAGGTGGAGGGGCAGGCCGAACGCGGGGAACAGCCGCTCGGGGTCCAAGAAGGCCAAGAAGAAGCTCATCCCCGTGATCTTCCCCCCTGAGATCTCGAGGACCTGCAACGCCCAGGGCGCGTACCCGCCCGCCGGATCGGGTCGATACTGCCCGAATGCCGGGGAGCCGTTTGCCCACGTCGGAACGAGGCGCGAGCCCCGGCAGCCGCTCGGCCCGGGTTGGACCATGAAACGGCCGATATTGGCGGCTCCCCGGATCCACATCGCGAACGGTGGCATCGACTGCACGGCGTCCTCGTGCAGCATGCTCACCAGCCGCTCGATGTCGTAGCGCTGGAAGGCGTCTACGTAGCGCTCGAGCAGCTCGGCGTCGGCGCCGTCCAGAGCATCGGGTCGGGGCTCAGCCGGGAGGGAGCGGAGCGTGCTCCTCGCACGCTGGAGTGCGCTGTTGACTGCGGGCACGCTGGTATTGAGGAGTTCGGCCACCTCGGCGACCTGCCAGCTCAGCACCTCGCAGAGGATCAAGGCGGCGCGCTGGCGGGCCGGAAGGTGCTGGAGGGCGGTGACAAAAGCGAGTCGGATCGATTCGCGGTACTGGGTGACCTCGGCCGGATCCACGCCCTCAGGGGCGACGCGGGCGTCGGGAACCGGGGTCACCCACGTGGCTTCAGGCAACAACGGCCCGAGGAACGACTCGTCGGGAGGCGAGGCCGGGCCCATTTCCATGGGCCGGGCCCGGCGCTGGACCTGGCGGTGCATATCGATGCACACGTTGGTGGCGATGCGATAGAGCCACGAGCGCACGCTGGAGCGCCCCTCGAACGATTCGGCGTTCCGCCATGCTCGAACCATCGTCTCCTGGACGGCGTCCTCGGCTTCGAAACCCGAGCCGAGCATCCGGTAGCAATAGCCGGTCAACTCCCGACGGAACGGTTCCAGGTCGGAGGGAGCCAGAGGAGCCTCGCGCACGGCCACGGCACCGCATGTTACCGAGCCAGGGTCGAACGAGACGTCTGCCACCACAAGTTGGACGGACCCCGCGAGTAGAAGTCATCGGTGCTGGTTGCCATCACCTGGACCTTGGACCAATGTGCCGGGCATCCGCTGGCACGCCCTCAGTGGGACCGCGCTGGCGATCTTCCTCGTGGTCCACGGTGCGCCGGCAAGCTCGTCTGCGGTCGTCGCAAGTCCGCTGATGTCAGGGCTGGTTCCGGTAGGAGAGATCCCACCGTCCTCGCGCTAGCGGCGACCGGCGAAGAACTCCTCCAACACCGAACCGCACTGCTGGGCGAGGACCTCTCCGGTCACCGGTACTTCGTGGTTGAGGCGCGGGTCGGCACACAACTGGTAGAGCGAACCGCACGCCCCGCCCTTCAGGTCAACTGCACCGAAGACGAGCCGTCCCACGCGGGCCGCCACCAGGGCGCCGGCGCACATGGCACAGGGCTCGAGCGTCACCACGAGGGTGACATCGCCGAGCCTCCAGGTGCCCAGCGCCGCGGCGGCATCGCGCAGCGCCAGGACCTCGGCGTGCGCGGTGGGGTCGAGGCGCAGCTCACGCTCGTTGTGACGCGCCGATACGACCCGCCCGTCCACGATGGCGACGGCGCCGACAGGGACGTCGCCGTGGCTCATGGCCCGGGTTGCTTCGGCCAGAGCGAGACGCATCGCCGTCTCATCGTCGAGCCGTTGTCCCAGGTCCGTCGCGGAGTCAGCCACGGACAAACGGTAGGTCAGACGGCAGGCGGGAGTTCCCCGCCTCGCCGCCGACCCTTCACGCGGAGGAGGTGGGATTTGAACCCACGGTGAGTTTCCCCACACACGATTTCCAGTCGTGCCGATTCGGCCGCTCTCGCACTCCTCCGGAGCTGCCGGTGCGCAGCAGCAGGGAGGCTATCCTCTGCGTCGCATTGCCCGGTGTTCCGTGCGACGGCCGGGTCCTGCGCAACGGTCTCCCGTGAACCGAGTCAGGGCCGGAAGGCAGCAGCTCTCAGCGGGTCAGGTCGTGTGCCGTAGCAAACCTGGCCGTCGCACCGATCACCGGCACCGATTCCAGCGCGCACCAACACACGCGCCGGACCCGAACGAGCGCTCTGAGCAGGCGGGCGAGGGCGTCCGGTCCCCCCGATAGGCTGCGGCCGTGGCCGCCGCCGGCGACAAGGACCTCGTTCCCTACCAGTCTCTTTACCGTCGTTTCCGACCGCAGCGCTTCGAAGAGGTGCTCGGACAGGAGCACGTGAGCCTGGCGCTGAGAAACGCGGTGCGCGACGGTCGCGTCGGGCACGCATATCTCTTCAGCGGCCCACGCGGCACCGGCAAGACGTCCACGGCCCGGATCCTCGCCAAGGCGTTGAACTGCGCTGCGCTCGAGGACGGAGAGCCCTGTGGGCGATGCGACTCCTGTGTCGAGATCGCCCGCGGTGCCTCGCTCGACGTGCACGAGCTCGACGCGGCGTCCAACAACGGTGTGGACGCCATGCGCGACCTGGTGTCGCATGCCGCATTGGGCACGCCCGGTCGATGGAAGGTCTACATCGTCGACGAGGTGCACATGCTCTCGACCGCCGCGTCGAACGCGCTGCTGAAGACCCTGGAAGAGCCACCTGGCCACGTCGTGTTCGTGCTGGCCACCACCGACGCGCAGAAGGTGCTTCCTACCATCCGGAGCCGGACCCAACATTTCGAGTTCCGTCTGCTCGGGTCCGAGACGCTGTCGGCACTGCTCCAGCAGGTGCGCACGGCCAGTGGCCTGGCGCTCCCCGACGAGGCGCTCGATGCTGCCGTGCGCCGCGGCAGGGGATCGGCCCGTGACGCGTTGTCGGCTCTCGACCAGGTCGCGGCGGGCGGCATGGTCGACGACGACATCGAGGTGCTGGCGGAGCTCGCCGAGTCCCTGGCCGAGCGCGAACCGGGCCGGGCTCTGGTCGCCGTGGCGTATGCGTCTGAAGCGGGACGAGACCCTCAGCGTCTGGCCGCTGATCTCGCCGAGTACCTCCGTCAGGGGTTCCTGGCCATCGTGGCGGGCGAGCTCGTGAGCTTGTCGGGCGCAGACCGCTCCCGTGTCGAAGACACCGCTCGTCGTATGGGACTCCCCGCGCTCGTGCGCGCGCTCGAAGAGCTGGGGCGGGCCCAGGTCGACATGCGCGACATCCCCGACCAGAGGGTGCACCTCGAGGTCGCGCTGATCAAGCTGACGCACCCGCAGGCCGACGATTCCACCATCGCTCTGTTGGAGCGCGTCGAGCGACTCGAGCGCGCTCTGGCCGATCGAGGCACCGAGAGCCCTGCATCCCCGACCGAGTTCGTCCCGGCGCGCACCCTCGATGCTCCTGCCGCCCCACCCGGTGGATCGCCTCCCACCCGGGCGGCCACGCCCGTGGTGAAGGAGAAAGCCCACTCCCCGGAGCGGGCGGGACCGGGCGCGAACACCGGTGGCGCCGTGCCCGACACCCGGGGCTCGAGTCCGCAGGCAGGCCCGGACGAGTCCGGCACCGAGAGCGGCCCCGACCTCGCTCGGCGGACGCTCGGGGCGGTCCGCCGTCAGAGCGGTTCGACCCGGCGTAGTCCCCGCACCGACGGACCGGGCGAGGATCGGCCGTCGGGAAAGACAGGCGGAGCCGACGCGGTGGTCTCGGGACCGGGTTCCGACGTCACTGCGGCACCGGCGGCGCGCACCGACCCCGCCCGTGCTGTTGCCACCCTGCCGTCACGCGACGAGCTCGTCCAGGTCTGGGGCGACGGGCTCCTCGCCCAGTTGCCGAACCGGGCCAGGGCCCGGTTCCGGGTGGGAAGGTTCCTTGCGGTCGACGGGACGACCGCGGTGTTCGCGTTGCCGAACGAGACCCACCGTTCGTACTGCGAGGAGGTCCGCCTCGACGTGGAGGCGGCGCTGGCGACGCGCTTCGGGACCGCCGTTCCGATCCGACTGGTGGTCGACGTCGACGACGTCGATGAGCCTGGTGCGGCCCCGCCCGCCCGTGCGCAACGAGAGCCACAGCAAACGTCGGCGGTGACGCCGGGACCCGAACCTCGGGAAACGCCCCGCCCGTCCTCAGACGTGAGCGCACCCAGACCCGCAACCGTCGACCCCGACGGCGACGACGCCCCGGACCTCCTCGATCCCGCCGTGCTGGCAGCCGAGACCGAGCCGGCCGGGGCCGGGCTGAGTCCCGAAGAGCGGCTGAAGCAGGCCTTCCCTGGCGCCCAGGAGGTGTAGGCGTGTTCACCGGCCCGTTGCAGGCCCTGGTGGACGAACTCGGTCGCCTTCCCGGCATCGGGCCGAAGTCCGCGCAGCGCATCGCCTTCCATCTCTTGAAAGTGGCACCCGAGGACGCCATGCGCCTGGCTGAGGCGATCGTGGCCGTGAAGGAACGCATCACCCTGTGTCCCCGGTGTTTCAACGTCGCCGAGGGTGACCTGTGTGCGATCTGCAGCGACTCGCGGCGCGACGGCACGGTCTTGTGTGTGGTCGAGGACCCCCGCGACATCGTGGCGGTCGAGAAGACCCAGGAGTTCCGAGGTCGCTACCACGTCCTGCATGGCGCGCTGAACCCGATCGAGGGGATCGGACCGGACCAGCTGCGCGTCAAGGAGCTGCTCGGGCGGCTCGACGACGAATCGATCACAGAGATCATCCTGTGCACCAACCCCAACCTCGAAGGTGAGGCCACCGCCATGTACCTGGCGAGGCTCTTGAAGCCGATCGGGCTCACCGTCACCCGCATCGCCAGTGGACTTCCCGTCGGCGGGGACCTCGAGTATGCAGACGAGCTCACGCTCGGTCGAGCCCTCGAGGGTCGCCGCGAAGTCGACGCCTGAGGCGACGGTCGCGGCTCAGTCCCACAACTCCGGTTGGTCGGCTCCCTGCTCGAGGGGGAAGTAGCCCGGGAGCTCGTTCGACGGCGTGTCGAGGTACACCTTGGCCTCGGGGGGCTGCGCGAAGCGGCCGTGGCTCCAGCGGACCTCGACATGCCCCTGCACCGACCGCCGGCGCACGGTGGCACGCTCGACGTAGGTGATGGACCAATTCACCTGGGGCTGGCCCGACGCTGCCGCGACGATGTCGAGCCCCACGAAACGGAAGGCCTGTCGCCAGTCCCAGGAACTCGCCACGCGCAGTCGCAGCGAGCGGCGGGGGTCGGCGCCCAGAAGGAAGTAGGCGGCATTGCCCACGCGCAGCAGCCGCCACATCAGCTTCTCCGCCGCGCCGGCCCGCTCCACGTTGGCGAGCCAGCGTTGGGCCGATGCCGCGCTTACTCGCGCGCAGAGGCGTCGATACGCCTCGCGCGCTACGGGGGGGTACGACTTGCCCGGCAGGGCACGCCGGAGGCGCTGGCGGTCCTCGGTGCCGAGCGCGCCGAGGTCCTCGGGGAGGTCGATGAGGCCGGTGGCGCTCCGGCACGCGTCGTACAGGGCGCGCAGTTCGTCGGGGGCGACCACCTCGTACCAGTCGGTCTGCTCCCACGCACCCGAGGTGGCGAGCAGCCCGTCGAAGAGGCGGGCCGGAGACGGGTTGGCGATGTTGCGAGACAGGTACTTGCAACTCACGAGGTAGACGTGGTCGATCCGGAGGTCGACCGGTGCCACCTCGTCACCGGGTGGCCGGCGCCCCCCTGTCCACTCGATCAGCCGTGGGCGCCGGCCCCGCAGCGCGTCCGGCGCGTCGAGGAACGCCCGACCGTTGGCGAAGGCGGTGGCGAACTCGTTGTCGAACCTCCTCGAGCCGTAGAGGGCGTCGAGGTGCTGCCAGGTGGTGTCGGCGATGTCGAGCTGCCCGGGGCGCCGGGCCAGCGTCGAAGCCAGGTCACCGAGGCCGAGGGTGCCGAGCGCGGTGGCGAGCTCGGTGACCGTCGTGCGGTCATCGGGCACGGGGAGCGCCGCGTCGGCTCTTCGCGACGGCGTCGAGGCGCTGTCGAGGCGGGAGTGGCGTCGTTCCCATGCCCTGCGCCGCGTGCCGACCCAGACGGGCCTCGTCCTCCGCGGAGCCGAGCTCGATCACGTCGTACACGGCTCCGATCTCGCCCGGTGGTGCCGCCTCGCCCAGCGAGCGCCAGGCTCGCTCCCCGGCGCTGCCGCGGACCGGAGCCGCGGTGGTGAGGACCACGAAAGGGACCTCGGGCCATGCGGCGTGGATGACAGCGGCCTTGCCGAGCGTCTTCCACAATGTGTCGGCCCGCCGCAGCCCCGTGCTCGTCGAGGTGAACGCGCCGGCGAAGTCGAAGAGCCACTGCCGGCCCGTGCGGTCCCGGGCGGTGTAGGCAACCTCCACGCCGGCGACGGGGCGCTTGGCCGGGGCGACGTCGAAGAAGCCGCACCGGGTGAGCATCGTGCCGGCCACCTCGCGCGCACCGATGCCATCGCGCCGGGCCTGATCGAGCGAGTCCACAGTTCCTTCGATGAGTCGGTCGCGCTCCTCGCTCACCCGCTGTTCGGCGATGCGGACGTACTCCGACTCGGTGTCGTAGCCGACGTAGTGACGATGGCTGCGCAGCGCCGCGGCGGCGGTCGTGCCCGACCCGATGAACGGGTCGAGGACGAGGTCGCCCTCGTAGGTGTAGAGCTCGATCAGACGCAACGGGAGCTCGACCGGGAACGGTGCCGGATGGCCGACACGCGTGGCGCGCTCACTGGGGAGCTCCCACACGTCGGTCGTGGCCTCGATGAACTCTTCCTTGGTGAGCGAGATCGCCGACGGCAGGCCGCGTTGCTGGCGATCAGGACGCGACAGCGCCCTGTCGAAGCGCCCCTTGCTGGCGATGACCACACGCTCGGTGAGATCACGCAGGACCGGATTGGCCGGGCTGCGGAAGGAGCCCCACGCGCACGACCCGCTGGCGCCCCGCGCCTTGTGCCAGATCACCTCGCCCCGCAACAGCAGGCCCAGGCGGTCCTGGAGGATGGTGATCACGTCTGCGGACAGCGACCGGTACGGCTTGCGACCCAGGTTGGCCACGTTCACTGCGATCCGACCGCCGGGCTCGAGCGTGCGAACGCATTCGGCGAACACCTCGGTGAGCATGTCCAGATAGTCGAGATAGCTGGCCGGGACGTGGCCCTCGCCGAGCGCCTCTTCGTATTCCTTGCCCGCGAAGTACGGAGGCGACGTCACGACCAGCGCCACCGACGCGTCCTCGACTTCGTCCATGTGGCGCGCGTCCCCGGTGACGATCTTGTCCTTGATGGGGGAGCTGTTGACGGTGTCGTGCTGAGACAGCACCGGGGCGGTGAACCTGTCGTAGAAGCCGCTCGCGTCGTGGCTCTCGCGGCGGCCCACGCCGAAAGAGGAGGTCGATGTGGGCCTGCGGCGACGGCTCACTGGCATTGCTCCCGATATACGCAGGCGGAGACGTGACGACCCCTCATGCGTTGCATTGATAGTACTGAGGTGTGACGGTCCGGCAGCGGACCGCGCGAAGCAGCGGCAGGACCTCCGGTCGGCGCTGGGTCAGGCGATCGAACGCACCACGAGGGCGTCGCCCTGCCCCCCGCCACCGCACAGGCTCGCCACGCCGAGGCCCCCGCCGCGACGCCGGAGCTCGTGGAGCATCGTCAGCGCCAGTCGGGTGCCGGACATGCCGATGGGGTGGCCCAGGGCGATGGCCCCGCCGTTGACGTTGGTGACCTCGTCGGTGATGCCGAGCTGGGCCATCGAGGCCAGGCCGACGACGGCGAACGCCTCGTTGATCTCGAACAGGGCGACGTCCGAAGGCGATTTTCCGATCTTGGCGAGCGCCTGGACCGTGGCGTTGGCCGGCTGCAGCAGGAGCGAGGCGTCAGGCCCCGCCACCTGCCCGTAGCTGAGGACCTCGCCCAGCGGCGTCACCCCGAGGGCCTCGGCCCGGGCCCGAGACGTCACGACCACCGCCGCACCGCCGTCGGAGATCTGGCTGGCGTTGCCGGCGGTGATGGTCCCCTCCTTGTCGAAGGCGGGCTTCAGGGCCCCGAGGGAGTCGGCGGTCGTCCCAGGGCGGACACCCTCGTCGGTGTCGACGACGATCGGGTCGCCCTTGCGCTGGGGCACCGACACCGGGACGATCTCGTCGGCGAAGCGGCCGTCCTTGATGGCGCTGGCGGCACGTTCGTGCGAAAGCGCCGCCAAGCCGTCCTGAGCAGCGCGGGAGATCTTGGCTTCCCGGTTGTACTGCTCGGTTCCCAGTCCCATGGCGCAGTGGTCGAACTGGCAGTAGAGGCCGTCGTACATCATGGAGTCGACGAGCGTGCCGTCCCCGGCGCGATAGCCCGCCCGGGCGCCGGGGAGCAGGTACGGGGCCTGGGTCATCGACTCCATGCCCCCTGCCACCACCACGTCCGCTTCGCCCGCGGCGATGAGCAGGTCCGCCAGGTAGATGCTGTTGAGCCCCGACAGGCACACCTTGTTGATGGTGGTGGCGGGAACCGACATGGGGATCCCGCCCTTCGTGGCGGCCTGGCGGGCGGTGATCTGGCCCTGCCCGGCCTGGAGCACTTGGCCCATGAACACGTAGTCGACGTCGTCGGGGGACACCCCGGCGCGTTGGAGGGCCGCTGCGATGGCGAAGCCACCGAGGTCCATGGCGCTGAATCCTGCGAGGGCACCCGACAGCTTGCCGATGGGGGTACGGGCCCCCGCGAGGATGACGGAACCGGGCATGGACGTGACCTCCGATTGGACCGTGTGAGCCGGACGGGCCGGATGGTGGGCGGAGCACCATTCTACGGGAGGAACCGGGTCGTCCGCCCAGTTGAATCGGTTCCCCGGGAGCCTGGGAACCGGCCCGGGGAGGCGGGTAGGGTGCGTCCCCATGCAGGCAATCCGTGAGGCCATTGTGGCGGGAGCGACCGGCGAGGAGCTGGCTGGTATCCCGCTGCCCGAGTCCTACCGTGCCGCCCACGTCAGACGGGACGAGGTCGAGATGTTCGCCGGGGTCGACTCCACCGACAAGGACCCCCGCAAGTCCCTCCATGTGTCGGAGGTCCCCGTCCCGGAGCTGGCGCCCGACGAGGCCTACCTGGCGGTCATGGCGTCCTCCATCAACTTCAACACCGTGTGGACGTCGATCTTCGAGCCCCTGCCCACGTTCGGGTTCCTGGACCGGCTGGGCAAGGAGAGCGCCTGGGGGGCGCGCCACGCCCTGGACCATCACGTCGTGGGATCGGACGCTTCGGGAGTAGTGCTCCGGGTCGGATCGGCGGTGCGGAACTGGCGCCCGGGCGACAAGGTCGCGGTGCACTGCAACTACGTCGACGACCAGGACCCCTCGGCCCATGACGACTCCATGCTGGCGGCCAATCAGCGCATCTGGGGCTTCGAGTCGAACTTCGGGGGCCTGGCCGACCTGGCCGTGGTGAAGGCCAACCAGCTCATGCCCAAGGCGCGCCACCTGAGCTGGGAAGAGGCCGCCATCAACGCGTTGTGCAACTCGACGGCCTACCGGATGCTCGTGTCGCACAACGGGGCGCAAATGAAGCAGGGCGACCGCGTGCTCGTCTGGGGCGGGAGCGGAGGGCTCGGGAGCTACGCCGTCCAGCACGTCATGAACGGGGGCGGCACACCGGTGGCGGTGGTGTCGTCGCCTGACAAGGTCGATCTTCTGCACAGGTTGGGCGTCGAGGCCGTGATCGACCGTGCCGCGGCGGGGTACCGGTTCTGGAAGGACGAGCACACCCAGGACGAGTCGGAGTGGCGTCGCTTCGGCAAGGACGTCCGCGCCCTCGTGGGGGCGGAGCCCGACATCGTGTTCGAGCATCCCGGTCGTCAGACCATGGGGGCGTCGGTGTTCGTGTGCAAGCGGGCCGGGACCATCGTCACTTGCGCGGCCACGTCGGGATACATGATCGAGTACGACAACCGCCACCTGTGGATGAAACTCAAGACCATCAAGGGTTCGCACTTCGCCAACTACCGCGAGGCCTGGGACGCCAACCAGCTCGTGTGCGACGGCAAGGTGGTCCCCCCGCTCTCCGCGCTCTACCCCCTCGACGACGTCGGGGACGCCGCGTACCAGGTGCACCACAACCTGCACGAGGGAAAGATCGGGGTGTTGTGCCTGGCCCCCGAGGAAGGTCTCGGCGTCGACGACCCCGAGTTGCGGGGCCGGGTCGGCGAGGATCGCATCACCCTGTTCCGGCGGCACGGGGCATGACCGGCGGCGCCGGGCCCGTCAGGGCCAACAGCCTGCTCACCGAGATCGACCACGTGGGGATCGCCGTGGGCGACCTCGACGCCGCCATCGCGTACTACCGCGACACCTTCGGTGCCACCGTCAGCCACCGCGAGCGCATCGACCTCGACGGTGTGGAGGAGGCACTCATCGCCGTGGCGGACTCCTACATCCAGCTCCTGAGCCCGACGCGGCCGGACTCTCCGGTCGCCCGGTTCCTCGAGCGACGGGGCGAAGGGTTGCACCACGTCGGCTACCGCGTCGACGACTGCGCAGTGGCGCTGGCCGCGGTCCTTGACGGGGGCGGGACACTCGTCGACGAGACGCCGCGCCCCGGCTCACGAGGGACGACGGTGGCCTTCGTCCACCCCAAGGGCGCCTTCGGCACGCTCATCGAGCTCGTTCAGGAGCCTGCCTGACCGAGCCGCGGTCTCCGAGGCTCAGCTTTCGAATCGCACCACGGTGCCGGGATTGGCCGTGGTGCCCCACAACGTGCCCCCCTTGTCGATGACCAACTGACGGATCACGCCCGGTACCTGGACGGGCATACCCGTTTGCTGTCCGGTGGTCGGCTCCAGTGCCACCACGACGCCTTGTTGCCCGTCGGCCACCCACAACCGGTTGTGCCACAGCGCCACCATCTCGGGGTTGGCGGGAACCCCTCCACCGGCGCCGCCTACGGCGTAGGTCGCCGTCACCCGCATCGACACGGGGTCGACGCGTGAAACCGATCCGGACTTCACGTTGGCCACCCACACCGACCCGTCGCCCACGCCGACGCCGAAGGGGCCCTGCCCGACATCGACGGTGCGCCAGTGCAACGAGCCGTCGACGGGTCGGGGGTCGATCCGGGTGAGCGAGTCGGTCTGGCCGCTCACCCACACGCCGTCGGGCCCGATGGCGAGGCGCACGGCCCCGTCCGGCAGCGTTCCCGTCGCCAAGACGTTGCCGGTCCGCGGGTCGATGAGGCTCACGCTCCCCGCCACGAGGCTTGCGACCCATACTCCGCCGTCGCCGGCGGCCATCGACACCGGCCCTTCTGCCACCGGGATCGGAGAGCCGACCACGCTCGCCGTCTTCGGGTTGATCTCCCAGACCATGCTTCCGGAGATGTCGGCGACCCAGATCCGACCGAAGCCCGACACCACCGAGATCGGCCTGCCTCCGAGATGCAGGGGACGCCCGATGGCGGCGCCCGTGGTGGTGTTGAAGTGCCGGAGGGTTCCCGCGTGGTCGTCGACGAGCCATCCACCGGTCGAGTCGAATGTCACCGACGCCGCCTCGCTGTGGACGACGACCTGGGCGCTCGCCAGGGGAGGTCCGTTCGCACCGGGCGCGGACGGCGCGGTCAAGACGTGGATCGAGGCCGCTATCCCGATGACGAGCGTCAGACCGAGCGTGAGCACGACGCCGCGGCCGCGCTGAGAGAGCTTCATGCGGGGCGCTGGACGTGCGCCGGAGAATCGGGGCTCTCGGGGACCTGGCCCCGCGCCATCGAGAGTCCGAAGCGTGTCCTGGGGCGATCGCGCCCGCGTGGGTGGGCGCATCTCCCGGGGCGGGGGCGTGTCGCGTGCCGGCCGATCGGCCCTGGGGGGCTGGCGTTGGAGCTGATTCCCCGTCGGGGTCACCACTCCATCCTGGTCTCGCCGCGCCCCGCGCGGGGTGATCGTCGCGTTCCGCTCGTCGAACGGGGCGTCGGTGCACGGGGTGTCGGCCACCCGCGCGGGCACGGTGTCACACGATCCGAGGGCACCGGTGGCGGGGTCGTCGATGCCGGCGCGACGTGTCACCCGTCGACGGACCTCCGGTAGCCTCGGGCCCCATGGACCACCCCATGTCACAGCGGCTGGCCGAGCTCAAGGCCCGCAAGGAGGAGGCCCTGCACGCGGGATCGCCCCACGCCGTGGAGCGCCAGCACGCCAAGGGGAAGATGACCGCCCGCGAGCGGATCGAGTACCTCCTGGACGAGGGATCGTTCCAGGAGCTCGACATGCTGGCCCGGCATCGGGCCCACGGCATGGGCCTCGAGGAGAAGCGGCCGTACACCGACGGCGTCATCACCGGGTTCGGCACGATCGACGGCCGGCGGGTCTGCGTCTTCAGTCAGGACTTCACCGTTTTCGGCGGCGCGCTCGGCGAGGTGTTCGCCGAGAAGATCCACAAGGTCATGGACCTCGCCGAGTCCATCGGCGTGCCCATGATCGGGCTGAACGACGGAGCGGGGGCCCGCATCCAAGAGGGTGTCGTCTCGCTGCATTCCTACGGGGGGATCTTCCATCGCAACGTTCAGGCCTCGGGGGTCATCCCGCAGATCAGCGTGATCATGGGCCCGTGTGCGGGAGGTGCGGTGTACTCGCCCGCCATGACCGACTTCATCTTCATGGTCAACCAGACGAGCCACATGTTCATCACCGGGCCCGACGTCGTGAAGACGGTCACCGGGGAGGACGTCACGCTCGAGGAGCTCGGCGGGGCCATGAGCCACGCCACCAAGTCGGGCGTGGCCACATTCGTCGCTCCTGACGAGAAGACGTGCCTGGACGAGGTGCGCTATCTCCTTTCGTTCCTGCCGTCGAACAACCTCGAGGAACCACCCCTGGTCGACACCGACGACGATCCGGACCGGGGCACCCCCGAGCTCGTCGACATGATGCCCAACCTGCCGACCCAGCCCTACGACATGAAGCGCGTCATCACCTCGGTCGTCGACGAAGGCGACTACTTCGAGGTCCATCCCCACTGGGCCATGAACATCACGTGCGGCTTCGCCCGCATCGATCGGCGGGTGGTGGGCATCGTCGGCAACCAGCCCGCCGTACTCGCCGGGGTGCTCGACATCGATTCCTCGGAAAAGGCGGCACGCTTCGTGCGCACGTGCGACGCCTTCAACATCCCCTTGGTCACCTTCGTCGACGTGCCGGGTTTCATGCCCGGGACCGACCAGGAGTACGGGGGCATCATCCGTCACGGCGCCAAGCTGCTCTACGCGTACTGCGAGGCGACGGTGCCGCGCATCCAGGTCATCACCCGAAAGGCCTACGGGGGCGCCTATGTCGTCATGAACTCCAAGTCGATCGGTGCTGATCTCGCCTTCGCGTGGCCGTCGGCGGAGCTGGCGGTCATGGGGCCCCAAGGAGCCGTCGAGATCGTGTACCGGCGCGAGCTCGCCGAGGCCGCCGATCCCGGGGCGCGACGGGCGGAGCTCGTCGAGGAGTACACCGAGCGCTACGCCAACCCGTACGTGGCGGCCGAGCGCGGCTACGTCGACGATGTGATCGACCCCACCGAGACCCGACGGGTCCTCGTGCGCAGCCTGCGACTGCTTGCTTCCAAGCGCGAGGAGCTGCCCCGCCGCAAGCACGGGAACGTGCCTTTGTGAGCGAAGCCGCCCAGCCCGGCGCGCCGGTGGTCGTGTCGGTGCGTCCTGAGCCCGAGCCCGCCGTGCTGGCCGCCATCGTCGCCGCGGTCGAAGAGGCCTGGCCCCGCCCGCGCCCCGCCGACGACGCCGGAGGCTCCGCGCATCCCCCGTGGCGCTTCAGCGGTCGGTGGTGGACGCAGCCTGCGGCGTCGCGCCGCCAACGTCCTCGATCGGGTCGCTGAGCCTCGACCTCAGCGCAGCGCTGCGGTCAGTGCGCCGCGCTGCGGCTGCCGTTTCGGTGGTGTTCGACGAGGGTGAGCAGCTGGTCGACGATGCGACCCAGTTGGAAGTCCTTGGGTGTGAAGACCGCCGCCACTCCTTTCCCGCGCAGAACCTCGGCGTCTTCGGGGGGGATGATGCCCCCCACCACGACGGGGGCGTCGACGCCCACCCCCCGCAGGCGGTCGAGAACCTCGGGGACCAGCTCGAGATGGCTCCCCGACAAGATCGAGATGCCCACCACGTCGACGTCCTCGTCGCGAGCCGTCACCGCGATCTGCTCGGGACTGAGTCGGATGCCCTGATAGATGACCTCGAAGCCGGCGTCGCGAGCGGCCACCGCGATCTGCTCGGCCCCGTTGGAGTGCCCGTCAAGGCCGGGCTTGGCCACGAGGAGGCGAGGGGGGCCGCCCGTGCGCTGCGCCAGGAGGCGGGCGCGCTCGCGCACCCCCGACAGCTCGGCGCCACGATGCCCCACCCCACCACTGACACCGGTCGGGGCGCGGTACTCCCCGAACACGTCGCGCAGTGCGCCCGCCCATTCTCCGGTGGTGCCTCCGGCGTGGGCGAGGGCGATGGTGGCCGGCATGAGATTCTCGTCCTCGTCGGCCGCCACCCTGCGCAAGTCGTCCAGCGCCTGTCGCACCGCGGCGTTGTCGCGTTGCGCGCGCCACGTGGCCACATCGGCGCGCTGTTGTGCCTCTTCGGCGGGGTCCACCTTCAGGATCGTGGTCAGACCGTCATCGGCCATCTCCAGAGGCGAGGGCTCGGTCTCGGTGAAGGAGTTGACCCCCACCACGACGAGCTCCCCCGTCTCGATGCGGCGCACCCGCTCGGCCTGGCTCCGCACCAGGCGGCGTTTCAACTCTTCGACCGCTTCGAAGGCCCCACCGAGCTCGAGCACCTCCTCGAGCTCTTCCCCAGCCGCTTCGGCGAGCTCGGACGTCTTCGCCTCCATCACGGTGGAGCCCTCGAAGATGTCCTCGTACTCGAGGAGGTCGGTCTCGAAGGCCAGGATCTGCTGGATGCGCAACGACCATTGCTGGTCCCACGGTCGCGGCAGGCCGAGCGCTTCGTTCCACGCCGGCAGCTGGATCGCTCTGGCCCGCGCGTCGCGCGACAAGGTGACGCCGAGGGCCTCGAGCACGATGCGCGGGACGTTGTTCTCGGGCTGGGCCTCGGTGAGGCCGAGCGAGTTGACCTGCACGCCGTAGCGGAACCGGCGCAGCTTCGGGTCTTCGACCCCGTAGCGCTCCAGGCAGATGCGGTCCCACATGCGCGTGAGGGCACGGACCTTGCAGGTCTCTTCGACGAAGCGGATGCCGGCGTTGACGAAGAACGAGATGCGCCCCACCACGGCGGGGACCTCCGATGGCTCGATCTTCCCCGAGTCGCGCACGGCGTCGAGCACACCTATCGCCGTCGCCAATGCGTAGGCGACCTCCTGGACCGGCGTGGCGCCGGCCTCTTGCAGGTGGTAGCTGCAGACGTTGATCGGGTTCCACTTCGGGACCTCGCGCACCGTGTAGGCGATCATGTCCACGATCAACCGGCGGCTCGGCCCGGGGGGGAAGATGTAGGTGCCGCGGGACAGGTACTCCTTCACGATGTCGTTCTGCGTGGTGCCCTGCAGCAGGCGGCGGTCCACCCCGGTGTCCTCGGCGTACGCGATGTACAGGCCGAGCAGCCACGCCGCGGTGGCGTTGATGGTCATCGAGGTGTTCATGTCCCCGAGGGGGATGCCCTCGAGGAGCTCGGCCATGTGACCCCGGTGGACGACGGGGACGCCCACCTTGCCCACCTCGCCGGTGGCCTCGGGCGAGTCGGGGTCGTACCCGGTCTGGGTGGGGAGGTCGAAGGCGATCGACAGTCCGGTCTGGCCCTTGGCCAGGTTGGTCCGGTACAGCTGGTTCGACGCGCGGGCCGAGGTGTGGCCCGAGTAGGTGCGCATCATCCAGGGCTTGTCCCGGTCACGATCCCGAGGCGCCACGTCGCTCACCTCTCCATTCTCCCCCCGATCCCGCCCGTACTCGCCCCCCGCCCCGATGCGCCTGGCGGCAACGGGACGAGGACCACCGTGAGCAGGGACCGTTACTTGCGGTAGTCGAAGAAGCCCTGGCCCGACTTCCGGCCGAAGAGCTCGGCGGCCACCATGCGTCGCAGCAGCGGGACGGCCGCGTAGTTGGGGTCGCGGAATTCTCCGTAGAGGGCGTCGAGGATGGCGAGGCTCGTGTCGAGGCCCACGAGGTCGAGCAGTGCGAAGGGGCCCATGGGGAACCCGCACCCGCCCTTCATGGCCGTGTCGATGTCGTCGCGGCTGGCCACGCCGTTCTCGAGCAGCCGGACGGCATTGTTGAGGTAGGGGAACAGCAGGGCGTTCACGATGAAGCCCGCCTGGTCCTTCACCTCCACCGGTGTCTTGCCGCACGCCTCGGCCAGTGCCTTGGCCGCCGCCACAGTGGCGTCGGAGGCGGTGATGGGCCGGACGACCTCGACGAGGCTCATCACCGGCGCGGGGTTGAAGAAGTGGATGCCGCACACCTGGTCGGGACGCCCCGTCTCCATCGCCATCTCCACCACCGGGAGTGTGGAGGTGTTCGTGGCCAGGATGGTGTGCTCCGGGCAGATGCGGTCCAGCTCGGAGAAGAGGTGCTTCTTCACGCCCAGGTCTTCGACGACCGACTCGATGACGAGGTCGCAGCCGGCGAGCTCCCCCAGGTCGGACACGGCGGTGACCCGCGACAGCGCCCCGTCCCGGTCGGCCTCGGCCAACTTGCCCTTGTCCACCTGGCGGGCCAGGGACTTCTCCATGGCGGCGACCATGCCCTCGGCCGTGCTCTGGGCCCGGGAGCGCAGGACGACCTCGAAGCCGTGCACCGCCACGGTCTCGGCGATGCCCGAACCCATGATCCCCGAGCCGACGATTCCCACTCGTTTGATCGACATGGGTCGCATGTTACCGGCCGGTTACCTGCACGGCCCGTCCGACGGCCGGTCCCAGGGCGGGGCCTCAGCCCCCCGAGGCGCGCAGCGCCCGGCGCATGAAGCGGGGCCCGCTCTCGATCATGAGTCGGGGCGACATCCGGTACAGGCGCCACGGGATGCGGGCGTGGAGCGGGGTCACGATGATGGGCCGGTTACGCGCCACCCCGTCGAGGACGTCTTCGGCGAGCGAGGCGGCGGGATAGGCACCACCGATCATCTTCGTGAGAAGCCTCCGGGCGTTGGGCGCGTGGCTGATCTCGGGGAGGTCGGGAGGGTTGCCCTTGTCGAGCAGGGGCGTGTCGATCACTCCGGGGCAGACCACGCTCACCCGGACTCCGTGCTCCGCGCCCTCCATGCGCAAGCTCTCGCTCAGGCCCACCACGCCGTGCTTGGTCATGCCGTAAGCGGTCAGCATCGGGGACGGGAGCAGTCCTGCCAGCGAGGCCGTGTTCACGATGTGGCCGCGGCCCTGGCGGACCATGAGGGGATAGGCGGCGACCACGCCGTGGACGACGCCGCGCAGGTTGACGTCGATGGTGCGGTTCCAGTGGGCCAGGGTGAGCTCGTGCACCGGACCCGCGACCGCGATCCCGGCGTTGTTGAACAGGAAGTCGAGGTGACCGTGATCGTGCGCGGTGCGCTCGACGAGTGCCGCCACCGCCTCGGGGTCGGTCACGTCGAGCGCGACACCCGATACCCGGCCCGGCGGGCCCGCCGCCAATGCGTCGGCGGCCGCCTTCGCTCCGGCCTCGTCGATGTCGGCCAGGACCACGGTGGCGCCGCGCCGCGCCAGTGCGCCCGACACTGCTTTGCCGATCCCCGACGCCGCCCCGGTGACGATGGCCACACGTCCTTGGAAGTGGGTGTCGACCGCCACGGGGCGAGCCTAGGCCCGG
>Ga0182024_10006549_pt1 | contig 25516 bp, 17 predicted proteins | sample P32metaG_FD_120480 | JGI IMG/M metagenome (GOLD analysis project Ga0182024, IMG submission 120480) | Permafrost microbial communities from Stordalen Mire, Sweden - P3-2 metaG (Illumina Assembly) | ecosystem: Environmental > Terrestrial > Soil > Wetlands > Permafrost | place: Sweden: Stordalen...
CACAGCGGGTGTGAACGTGCTGGCCAGTGGCAATCCGAAAAACGTCCCGGCGAACACGGTGATGGACGTAAATCGATACCAGCAGGATTTGGCGGCGCTGGCGCCGAGTCATCAGCTCTCGCTACTGAGTCTGGCCGGGATCGACCGGCGCTTCGGCAATGGCTACTTGCAGACCTGGACATTGGGGCTGGAACGGGTTTTCGGCGGCCTCACGGCCGATGTCGCGTATGTTGGAACATCGGCATTTCGACTTCCGAGAATGTCATATCCAAACGCGTATCCCGGAGCGGAGTCGGAATTTGCGCGGTTTACAGACTTCGACGGTAGCGGCGTGGTGACAGGTGGTTTCGGATTCGAGTCTGTGATGACAGCGACATCGCACTCCTCGTACAACGCCTTGCAGACCTCATTGTCGGGAAATGTTCGGCACGGCGGACCGTCGTTGCAAGCCGGCTACACCTGGGGCAAATCGCTGGATGATGTCAGCGGCATTATCGGAGGAACAGGATCCACCGGCGCCGTGACGTTGTTTAGTCCGCAAAACCCGTTCGATACACGAGCGGAAAGAGGGCCGTCAAGCTTTGACGTGACGCACGCCTTCACGTTGAGCGCGGCCCAGGATTTGCATTTTGAGCATTTGGGACTTCAGTCGGATCGAACCCACCTGTTGACGAAGGGCTGGGAATTGCTGAGCATCTCGTCGATCACGAGTGGTTCGCCGTTTACGGTTTATTCGGGTATCCAGCAGACGGGTGCGGGAACGATTGGCGCGGACCGGCCGGACCAGATTGGGTTACCGGACCTATCGAGCGCCGGCAGTTCAACCCGACCGCGCGACGATTATTTTGGGCGGGGCGCGAACAACGCAAGCTTCTTTGCCATTCCGATCGGGATCGCAGGTGGAACTGGACCAAACTCCGGGCGCTTTGGAACGCTCGGCCGTAATACCTTTCGCGGCCCGGCATATTACGATTTCGATTTTGCGCTCGTCAAGACGACTCCGATTGGCCACCGAGAAAGCGGTTTGGAGCGAGCGGATCTGCAATTCCGCGCAGAGTTATTTAATCTGTTTAACATCGTGAACATGGGACTACCTGCGAACATCATCGAGGGCACAGGGTTTGGCATGATCAGCAAGACCGCCGGAACTTCGCGGCAAATTCAGTTTTCGCTAAAGCTCATCTATTGAGGCGCGTCCTGCAGCGACACAGGGTTGGGGGGAGGACAGAAACATGCCTTTCAAGAAGATTCTGCATTCGCCAACGTCGACGAATCACAGCTTGAACGCACCATCTCCTCTTGGAAACGACGAGTGCAGTTTTGCAGTCCGCGGCAGAAGCAGTGGGTCGTGTAACGTCGGTTGCGCATCTTTAATCGCCGCGTTGGCAGACTGTGGCGGAGCGTTTTAGTCCGTCGCAGTCAACGCGCCCAGATGCTATGGGATCGTCTCAGCCCTCTCTTGAACCGGTGGATTCCGCAACCCCGCATTCTGCATCCTTATCCTGACGCCCGCTTCTCCGCCACTCATCCACGATAAGAGCCGTATGCGTAGACGCGCTTGTACGGATCTGGTGCAGCGAGGATAGCCGCCATTCTAGTGGGTGAAAGTCCCACCGACAGAACACTCCAGTGACTGTCGTAGTGGTATCCAGCAGCGAGAAAGGTGACTGACTCGTGGAAAGCCTGGATGTAAAAGCCTCTGTGGCTGAGAGAAATCTTGGTCAGATCCGTCTAGAGAGGCGAGCAACTGGACAGGCCGTAGCGAAATGCGAACCAGGAAACCTCGAAAACGAGCCCTGCTTGAAGCGGATGGCAGGATACCCGGGAGAGCCGAGCCGCTCAGATCTCGGCGAAGGCCAAAGTCGAAATCGGTGATCTGGATGAAACGGATTTCGATCTCCCCGAGGGCATAGAGGGCGGCATGTCTAGAAGGAATGCGCAGCAAAAGCTCGGAACCACTCGTGGGTCGCCTAGGCGCTCCCGCACAACGAAGGCATCGCGTATAAGTCGCAGCAAAGGCGGCGAAATCGCGATGTGCCCACGAGTGGTTCGGATGGGGCTGATAAGTGTTGATGGACCGGGACAGAAGAACCCGGACCGGAGCGAGAGCCCCTGGGGCAGAGTCGAACCCCCACTCCCAGGCGGCGCATCGAGGAGTCGTCGGCCCGGCACAGAACGGGACAACCGAATCTGACTATGAGGTGCGCGAAGGGCAGAAGCAAACCAGGCGTACACCGTCGAATGCTGGGAGCCGGCTTAAGCGATGGATGCTCGGCCTGAATTTCTTGCTCGCTCATGTGCGTCGTATCCACGAACTTCACATCGGTACCTTGACTGCGGAATTCTTCGAGGCGTTCGAGAACCCCGTCAATTCTATCGTTTGGGTTTTACCGAGCGGAGCTGCACAAGCGGGCTTTACAGTGGGAGCGGACTACGGCCTATGTTGCGCCGAGTAAAGCATGTGGAGGGAGGAGATGGGCGGAGTGCAGGCGAGAAGTGAAAGGGCTAGCGCGTCTGGTTCAATCCGTACCTGAACTCTGTTGGCGCAGACAACCCAGCGATTATCGTAATTTAGCTATTAAAGCTAAACCGCTTATGCTTTAATATGAACTCGGCTTATTAAAGCGAGCTTGCATAGCAACCAATGGGGAACGAAAAACACTCAAGGCTTGGCACATATGTCTCGACAACCACGGCGGGTGAGACGGTCAAAGCTTTTATGCCTCAACCCTTGCCTCCAGACCCGCCTGTCGATCTAACTGGACTATACCACCAGCTCGACCGGGCAAATCAGGCTCTTGGACGCTTAGATGGCCTGACAACACTCCTGCCGGACACTCAGCTCTTCCTTTATCTGTATGTGCGCAAGGAAGCCCTTCTTTCTTCACAGATCGAAGGCACCAAGTCTTCCTTCTCCGATTTGCTCCTATTCGAAAACGAAGCGGTGCCCGGCGTTCCCATCGATGATGTCGAGGAAGTCTCCAATTACGTCGCCGCAGTGCAACACGGTCTTCGTCGCATCAAAGGGGGTTTTCCGCTTTCGTTGCGGCTCATTCGGGAGATTCACGGAATCCTGCTACGAGGTGGACGCGGGGCGAACAAAACACTTGGAGAATTTCGCCGCTCTCAGAATTGGATTGGCGGTAGCCGTCCGGGAAACGCTGCATTTGTTCCCCCTCCGCCGGAACGCATGATGGAGTGTTTAGACCGCTTCGAACATTTCCTTCACGACGAAAAGCATAAGCTGCCTGTTCTCGTCGAGGCCGGACTCATTCACGTGCAGTTCGAAACGATCCATCCCTTTCTCGATGGCAATGGCCGGCTGGGCCGGCTGCTGATTACATTGCTTCTCTGCGCCAAAGGCACTCTGCGTGAGCCGCTTCTCTATTTGAGTCTTTACTTCAAGACTCACCGTCAACGCTACTATGATCTGCTTCAGCGAGTTCGCACCGAGGGTGTTTGGGAAGAATGGCTCGACTTTTTTCTTGAGGGCACAGAGAATACGGCTCGCCAGGCAGCAAGCGCAGCCGTTCAGATTCTTCACCTCTTCGAAGCTGATCGGAAGAAGATCCAATCATTGGGTCGCAAGACTGCATCGGCCATGCGTGTTCACGAGTATATGCAAGGGCATCCGCTAATCAAGATTGGCCCGACGGCAAAGGCACTCAAATTATCCGTTCCCACCGTCACGGGTGCTCTTGAGAGCCTTGCAACACTCAAAATTGTAAAAGAAGCTACCGGCAAACGGAGAGATCGCTTGTTTGCCTATCCTCGTTATTTGCACATTCTGAGCGAAGGAACCGAGCCGTTGAGGAATCATTGAGGCCAATGACTATTTATATCGATGACAGCGGTACAAGCCCTGAGAATGCAGTGGCTGTTGCCGCCGGATGGATCGCGCATACGAATAGTTGGGTAGATTTTCAAGCCGATTGGGACAAAGTGCGGGATATTGACGGGGACAAATTTGATTCGATGCACATGGCTGAATTTGTGTTTGGTCGAAGGGGGACAGAATTCGAAGGATGGTCTCTTGAGAAAAAACAACGAATCTCGGCTAGGCTTCGGGGCATTATCAAGAACACGGCGGCGAAGGGATTCGCTCTTGGCATTGTGAAGAAAGACTTCGATGAGCTTGTTCCCAACGCGCTCAGAGTGCAGGGCTTTGAAAGCCACTACACATATGCTATTCGCCGTGTGCTCGGCATGATCGACACGTGGCGTCAAAAAGAAAAACTAACCGAATCAATCGAGTACATCTTCGACTGGATGGACCCTGGCGATCCGCGTCGCAAGGAAATCGGAGCCGTATTTGGACCTGCCGAAGGCGAACCGGAGGCCCTTCGTCGTTATGGCCTAAGCAAGGGCGGCTTCTCGTTTAAGCCAAAGAAAAATCTCGCACCGCTTCAGGCAGCAGACATGTTCGCGTGGCTAACGTATCAATGGCTTCTGAACGAATGCGAGGGCAAGAAACCAAATCCGATCGCGATGGAGTCGTTTAAGGACTTCTACCTGCACCGCAACAAGACCTTCTTGGAAGGCGGATACAACAAGAGAGCCGACCTGGCTGATTGGGTGAGAATGAAAGGTTTTGTGATCTCATGAAACTAGGCGCCGCATGGGCGCCTTCGGCCACCCCCACAACGAGCATATAAGTGTCATACGGAGCCGTTCAATCACTCGCCGGGGGCTCGCCTAGGCTTTGTTTTTCTTCTTGGCCTTTGCCCATCGTGCGCGTGCTGCTTTCCTGGCAAGCTCCTTCCTCTCCTGCGGCGTGAGAGCTGCCATGCGTGCTTTTCCGCCCTTGCCGCCGGCGGCCCTTCCGCCCTTTCTGCCCATCTCACTCATGACTTTGGAAATAAGGTCGCGTCTCACAGGTTCATCTTATGAGGAATAAGCATTACTCGCCACTTTTCGGGTATTGACACGTACAGTCTGGTTTGCGATACTAAATGCCACTTGCGCTAGTGGCATGAAGCTCGTGCTCCAACGCGCCTTTTTCGATTGAGTCAGAACGGGACGCGCTGGTGCTTGAACACCGAACGCGCCCCTATCCACCATCACCTCTCTAGGAGGCAACGATGGCTGCAATAGAAAGTATCGGGTTCGCCTTTTGGGTGCAACCCGCCCGTCTCGGTTTGGTTTCCGTCGCACGCTCCATCCCTCCGCGCGTCGCGCATCCCCCGCCGTAGTCCCGTTTAGTCGATGTCTTGTGTCCGGCCCGAGTCGGCCCTCGACTCCGTCGGAGATGTGTATCTCGATGCCACGTCAACTTCCGAACTCGCGGCCAATTGCGCCGCAGAAAGGATATTTGCTCATGCAGAAAGCACATCTCTACGAAGCGCTGTACCTTGTGAATCACGGGATCGACGAAGCCGTTCGCGGAGTGCAGCGCTTGAAGAAGGCGCCCCACGCGTTTAGGGAGGTCTACTACAAGTCCGTGGCCGGCCTGGAACGCCGCCGCGCGCTGATCAACGGCCAGTTCATGCACGAAATGGCCGGAGAGGAAGAGGACAACGCCTCTTTCTTCGAAGAGGAATACAATCGCTGGCTCTCCGACGATCCCCTCGATAACGAGGAGATTTACAAGCTCGTGCGCTTCCTCGAACACCAGCGAAAAAAAATGGGCCAACCGCCCCTCGTCCAGTTCTTGAAGCCGGAAAAACAGGAGAAAGAAAAAGAAAACGTAGTCCTCAAGCAAGCCATGAAGGACACCACCCCAAAACCCAGAAGCCGCCTCCGCAAACCAAAGCGCAAGGACAAAACGGCGCAGTCTCGGGCGGCCTCGGACGCCCTGGCCGCGTAACAGCGACATCCAAAGGTTGCGAATGCTCGTCAACGCCCTGTGGCTAATTGAGCGCAGAGAGGCCCATGCCTCTCATGGCTGGGACACTTCCGAAGCGTTGACGCGGTCAAGGATCTCGCCCGACTTCTCGAGCAGGGATGTAAATTCTTTGAGCGCCAATTCAGGATTTACACCGGCAATTGGGCCGGATCGTGTGGGCTGAACTTTTTTGGGCGGCATGGCCTCTCCTCTCTACATTTCTCACTACAGTGCGAATCTGAAGAAAAAAGGGCATCCGGCTGATCCCGGAAGCCCTTCGTTTCTCGAAACTTATTGGTAGGGGCGGTGGGGATCGAACCCACGACCTTCGGCTTAAAAGGCCGCTGCTCTACCACTGAGCTACGCCCCTGCTTGCTCATAACATCCTACATCGAAAAGAGTTAGATAGCATCCTAACACTTCAGCGACAGCGAGGATTTGTCATGGTGGCACTTTTGGTGCCACTTCGTGAATGGCATTTGTAGACACATCGTGCCGTAACGCGGCGCGTAAACTGCTTGCCCTACAAGTAGTTTGACGAGCTTTGACACGTGCTGGCGAGTCTGGGCAGAAGGTTAAACCTCGGAATTTCAGGCCGACGTTCAAACGAGAATGGCACGCGGTGGTTTGGGGAAATTACAGAATTCGAGCAGTACCGGGAACTTGTTGACTGGGCCAGCCGCTCTAGAGATGCGGGTGAATTGCTTCCGCTGCCGAAAACATTTCAGCAACATACATTGCATCCATTCCACAACACCTCATATGGAGACTGAACTGAAAAATATTGAACCGTGCCGACGCGTCGGTCTGAAAATCTGGCTGGACGCAATAGCCATCGACCTAATCGGTTGGACGCGTTTAATTTCTTTCTGGTTCATCGGTCGTAAACGCTTACTGGAGTCAGCGATAAGCGAAGGGCTGTTTGAGGATGAGCTTTAATCAACCTCCAGAAATTTCGCCTTGCGCGGGATGGCAGGCAACGAGGATCAATGGAGGGATATTTTGCGACGAGAAGCCACCGCTGCATTCGGCGTTCTATCAGGCGCTGCTTGATTTCGGGGCGGGCGTTCGTATCGAACCTCCAAAACTGCGGCGATGGTCAGAGAGGCAATCGGCGATTTTTCCGTTTTTATTGCGGTTCCTGAACGTGAGGCTCACGGCCAAATCGAGATTTGCTTCTCTACAGATAGGATTTGAAAGTCCGCGAAGTGGCCGGCAATGTTACTTCAAAGTCCCTCGACCAGCGAATCAGAACGGTTTTTGTCTTGAGCTGCGTCCGTTGAACGCGGGTGCGGTAGCATCCGTTCATCCAAGCTCCGGCGCGCCGCGGACGAATCTCATGATTGGCTTCATGGCTGGCGTTTAGGGAGCGACTCAACCAGCGTCCAGCGGCAACTCACACTCTCAAATTATTGCGCCCCGTGCCGGCTATAGTTCGGATACTCCGGCTTATGCGGTTCCGGCACCGGATGCTTCGCCAATTCATCCATCGCCAGACTCACAGCTTTTTCAAGCTGCGGATCGTGCCCCTGGCTGACTGGTTTCGGCTCCATATCCACTTCGTAATCTGGCTGTACCCCGTGGTTCTCCACATCCCATTGTCCTTGCGGATTGAAAAATCCAAAGCTCGGCGAAGTGACCCGCCCTCCATCCATCAGCACCGGAATCCCGCCGATTCCAACCAATCCGCCCCAGGTACGCTTCCCAACCAACGGACCCAGTTGCGCCTCGCGAAAGTACCACGGCATCGCATCGCCGCCTGACCCAGCAAATTCATTGGTGATCATCACCTTTGGTCCCAGAATCGAAGCCTGCGGAGTCCGGTAAATCGCGCCGTACCTCGGCGCCCACCAGCTCATAAGCGTGCGCTGCATCGCGTGAATAATGTAGTCGGCTGCCTGCCCGCCGCTGTTAAATCGCTCGTCAATCACCGCGCCTTGTTTGTCGGTCTGCGCGAAGTAATAACGATTAAAGTTCGTCAGACCTCCAAGCGCCGTGTCCGGAAGATACACATAGGCAAGCTTTCCACCGCTCAACGCCTGCACTTTGCGCCGGTTCGCTTCGATCCACGCTAAATTGCGCAGCCCGAGATCATCTGCGATGGGCGTCACTGTAATGTCATGTTGACCTTTGCCACTAGCGTCCGCCGCGACCCTCAGCACCACCTGGGTCCCGGCCGTGCCCTCAAGCAGCCGCTGAATGTCATCGGAGCCGCTGAGATCCTTTCCGCTAATAGCAAGGATGAAATTTCCTTCCTCGACCTTCACTCCCGGTTCCGTGAGCGGCGCCGGCGTCTTCGGGTTCCAATGCTCCCCTGTGTAAATGCGCGCTATGCGGTAGCGCCCATCTACGATCTCGTAGTCCGCCCCCAACAAACCTCCACGTACTTGATTGGGGTGGGGAATCGTTCCCCCCGATCCACGCAAATGTCCAATGGAAAAGTCACCCAGCATTTCTTGAAACAAATAATTCAGGTCACTGCGTGAACCCACCTCTTCCAAATAGGGCTTGTACTTCGCTTCTTCCGCGCTCGCGTCCACCCCGTGATAGTGCGGATCGTAAAAGAAGGCCCGCTCGATCTGCCAAATCTCATGAAACATCTGTCGCCACTCGGCGCGCGGGTCCACCCGGACTTCCATCCGCGATAGGTTTAGTTTGCCCCCCTCGGCTTCGTTGGGTTTTACCGGCGCATCTGCGGAAACAATAATGAACGTCGGCGCTGGACCGGCTGCCGTCGGCGGGCCTTGCGGCTCGTCATGCGCCATCTCCAGCAGCATCTTTTGCCCATCAAAGGAAAGGTCAAATCCGGCCACGTGCTCAGCCAGCGTCTGTGACTTCTTCGTCTTCAGCACGAAGCGAGTCAGCGTCTCCCCACGGTCTGTCTGAAATCGTCCCCCACCATCAAGCAAATAAAGCGTGCCATCCTTGCCCGCTGTCAGACTAGTGTAGGCTTTGGCAGGCAGCGGTAGTGGGACGGCGCGATCCTCCAGGCGTGCGAGATCGACCTTCACGGCCTTGGGCTTCTCAGGCTTTTCTTTTTTCTCCTGCTTGTCTTCGCCATTTGATTTCTTTGCGGCGTCAGATTTGTTTTCGTCGCCCTTGTCGGCGTCCTTATCTTTATCTTTGTCCTTGTCCCTGTCGCTGTTCTCGTCGTCCTTTTTCTCCTTCGCGTCCTTCTCTTTCTCTTCAGATGTCTTCTCGTCTTCAGCCAACGGCGCAACCGGAGAAACCGTATCCGCCGCCAGCGCCAGCCCATACACGCTGCGCGTCACCTCAAACTCATCACTGCTCATATCCAGCCCGCTGGTCGAGACGCCATAGTTCGTGCTTTCCGTGAAGTAGAGATATTTTCCCCCGCGGTCAAACGCCGGGAAACGCACATCGCTCATACCATCCGTGATGCGCACGCTCTTACCCGAAGCCACCGAATACAGAAAGAGTGTATGGAATCGATTCGAAACACTTTGCGTGTACGCCAGCCACTTTGAATCGGGTGACCACGCCGCATCGTCGTCTCCGTCATTAACCTCAGCCTTATCGATGACCGTAGCTTTGCGCGTCGCCGTGTCCAGTAGCCAAATTTCCATCTTGTTGTCGTGAAAAGCGATGAGCTTTGAGTCTGGCGACCATATCGGATGGAAATAAAAGGTAGCGTCGTTCGCCAGCGGGTATTTTTTCACTTCTCCCGCTCCTGTCTGGCTGCTGATGTGCAAAGCATACTGCCCCGATTCGTCAGAAAAATAAGCAATGCTCTGCCCATCGGGCGACCAGGCCGGCTCGCGCTCCATCACTCCCGGAGTATTGGTGATGTCGCGCGTGGCACTTTCTTTTGCGGGCACCGTGAGAATCTCCCCATGCGCCTCAAATACCGCACGCACGCCGGTGGGCGATATTCCGTAGTTCTGAATTTCGCGATCCGCCGGCGAAAGACGCGACCGGACCTCCGGCAAGTCCGCGCTAACATCTACCGTAATCTGATGTGTCTGCTTGCTGCTCGTGTCGTACAGAAAAAGTTCTCCGAACCGGTCATACACGATGCCGCCCGGCCCTGCGCTCGCCGAGCGAATATCCGCTCCTTCATTCTTCACCACTTCCGTTACTGCTTTCGTTGCCGGATCAAAGCGAAACAGCGATATCGCCCCGTTGCGGTCGGAAAGGAAGTACAACTGTTTCTCAACCCACATAGGATTGAAATCATTGGACCGCTCCCGCGGCACCTTTACAACATCCAGCGTGTCCATATCGGCAATCCATACGGAACTTGCCAATCCGCCCCGATAATTTCTCCAAGCCACATAGGTCGAATAATTGAAAGGCGAAGCCCCGCTCACCGGCGAATACGCGAAGTGTTTTCCATCCGCCGAATACGTCCCCGCAGCGGCCATCGGCAGCGGTAACGCAACAGGCAACCCGCCGTTCAGCGACACCTTGAAGAGCTTCGTATAACGTGGACTGGTGCTTTCGCGGTTCGACCGGAAGATCACCGACTTCCCGTCGGGTGTCCATCCCACCGCCACATCCGCCGCTGGATGATAAGTGAGTCGCTTCGGAACTCCCCCAATGGCCGGAATGACAAACACATCGGTATTGCCGTCATATTCCCCAGTGAACGCGATCATCGTTCCATCCGGCGAAAATACCGGGTCCGTCTCAATCCCCGTCCCAGTAGTCAATCGCGAGCAATGCCCTCCCTTCCGGTCCACGCTCCACAAATCCCCCGCATACGAAAACACAATCAAATTCCCGTTAAACGCCGGCCGCTGCAGCAAAGGATGCACGGTCTCCGCGCTGACGCCCATCGACCACAGCGCCGCAAACATGACCACGAAAATTCCCCGATTCACTCTCATCTTTTCCGCTCCGTAGTTGCAGTCAAATATAGACCGGCCGGTGCACGATTTCAGCGCCGCGAGCAAGTCTATATCAGTCCTTGAGTCCGTTTACTTGAAGTATATCGCCGCGTTTCCTGTGGCAGGGTGCCACGGGTTCGCAGCTTAGGTATGAGCCCGGGTCTTGGAGGCTTCCCGCGTCCGGTTTCTTCCCGGTGGCCGTCCGAAGCTCGGAGAGACTACGCCACTGGTTTACGAAGCCTTTCTCATAAGTTGTCCCCAAATTAAATATCCAACTAAAACTGGAAAATTTAATTTCGGGCTAAAAACAGCCATGCAAAACCCAGATTGCCGGAATCTGACTCAGGACAAGGCGAAGGAACGCGCAGAACTGGTCGCCACCACGTCTGCAGCATCTCGCCTACTTGTATCCTAAACTCAGAGCGAGGATACTTCGTCCAGATCGATGCGCCTTGGGGGCAGGAGGATGAGCATGGACTGGAAACAACACGGCGTTAAGATCGTGCATGCGGGGGAATTGGACTCAAACACGCCTCAGACCCCTGGGATGACACGCGCCGCTGCCATCACTCATGCCCGTTCGGGGGCAAGTAAATTGTGGGCCGGTACTGTTGTAGTCCAGCCGCACGCAAAAACTGGCCCCCATCACCATGGCGAACTAGAGACGGTGATTTATGTCGTCAGGGGTCGTGCGCGGATGCGCTGGGGTGATCGGTTAGAGTTCTGCGACGAAGCCGCACCGGGAGATTTCATTTATGTTCCGCCTTACGTCCCACATCAGGAAATCAACGCCCGCCCAGATATGCCGTGTGAGGCCGTGATTGTCAGAAGCGGCCAAGAGCCTGTTGTCGTGAACCTGGATATCGAGAGTCCCGAACCTCTGAGTGAGAGTAACGACGAGATGCCATTCCACCCCAGTCGTTAGGTTCTGATTGCTTCTCAGGAACGACCACAAGATATTGTTAGCTGAGGTCGTGGAGTCTAGCTCGACAGTTAACCGCGCGGCGCACGAGCTTGAAGTGAGCTTCGGCACACGACGGCTTGGCTGTATCAGGGAGTTTAAGGAAGCGCGTAGGCAGTGTCTAACCAAATGACGCGGCTGAGAAAAGCCGGCGTTAGTGGGAAAATGCCTGTATATATATATAAAATACACTCAAAGTCTTGAGCACTCGTCATTGTTTGAATCACATCGCCGATAGCACCGATGAGTTCCTCTCTTTGCGGTCCATGGATAAAGTATTAGCGCTCGATGCTCGACTGTTCAGAATCTCCGACCACAAAAGCCGCCACAATTGTGATAGTTTCGCATCTTCCAACCGGTAAACCCGGTGCTCGGACAGAACAATAAAGCTGTTCTGCATTTGTTCAAATCGACCGGTCGGTCTTGACCGGCCTCTGCATCGCGGGCGACGAATGGCGTTCCCGCCTTCATTGGAAATCAAAAATAATGAAGGCCCTGGAGGATCTATGTGCAGCTTGAGAAGCGCTGTTTTGCTGCTTGGCGCCATGCTATTGGCGCCGGACGCCAACCATTCGCAACAGGTTGGTTTTCACCTTGAGGAAGCGACCATCGATGACGTTCATCATGCTATCCGCCATGGACAGATTACCTGCAAAGAGTTAATACAGCTCTACATTAATCGCGCCAAAGCTTATAACGGCGTCAGCAGTTTGTTGGTCACAAAAGATGGCCAACCAATCCAGCCCGCACCTGGCGTCGTCCGCGCGGGCTCGCCGCTAAAGTTTCCTACCCAGACAGTTGCCATATCTACGTCGTTGCCTGATTTCGACCAGTATGCAGGACCGCCGATTGAATTTGGCAGAATGGAATCAACAGCATCTAATCCGGAAGTACAACAACAGTTCGGCATGACGGTCGGAATTCCCAACGCAGGTCAACTGAACGCGCTGGGCACCCTCAATATCCGTGGTGAGCGCTCTGCAACGTGCCGCGGAGATCGCGATCGGCGCCCTGCGGACGGGCCGCTCCCGCCAGCGTCGCCAGCCGTGTGCGAAGAGTTCCGCAAGCAACCGGATGCGCTCGAACACGCTGCCGAACTCGACGCGCAGTACGGCCAGAATCCCGACCTCCAGAAAATGCCTCTGTATTGCGTGGCATTCACCTTTAAAGACTCGTTTGACACCAAGGATATGCGTACTACCGGCGGCGGTGATGCTCGCTACGATATTGATTTTCCCGCTCGCGACCAGACCGTGGTCGCGCAACTTCGCGAAAAAGGCGCCATCATTTACGCTAAAACTGCGAACACCGAATACAACGGACGCCCGGTCCCGGCCATTCGCGGCTCCGCTGGCGGAGAACGAGGCACCAACAAGCCCACCAAGGTATTTGTTTCGGTCCAAGGGTATCAGCGCAGTACTTGGGCGGGGAATCCGAGCGACGTCTATGACACCACGCGTGCTGCCTCATTAGGTTCCAGCTCCGGGTCGGGAGTTTCTGTCAGCGCAAATCTGACGACTTGCAGCATCTGTGAAGAGACCAGCCTGTCCTGCCGTGGCCCCGCTAATCACAACGCAGTTGCGCTGATTTTGCCCCATAAATCGCTTATTTCATTTCTCGGCGGCGCCATCGGCGCAGACATCTACCTCGATCGCACAGGGATCATGTGTCGCAACCTAATGGACTCCGCGATTGTCTTGGATGCACTCAAGAATCCTGGTAGCGGCTATTACGATCCACGCGACATCTTCACCACCGTCCCGCGATCTAGTGTTTTGGACAAGCCCTACTCGGACAGTCTAGCGCCCGGAACACGAGGTTCACTACGCGGTATGCGCATTGGAATTGTCCGCGAATCGATGCTGACTTTCCCAGGAGTAATGGCCGACGAACCCATCTCGCAAGCGGCCACCAAAGAAATCAAGGCCGTTCTGGGCGACTACCTGGGCGCTACCTTGGTTGAATCTGTCGATCCTCTCTGGCCGGATGATTCCACCATTGAAAACATGTCACCTTCTTATACTCAGGCCCTGGCGCAACTCGTCCCCATATTCTTTCCCGATATTCTTTATCGCCTCAGGCCAGACGGTCAGCCGCAATTCCCGGAATTCGCAGCAAAAATAAAACCGACCGAGTTTGCGCCCGGCAAAACATTTGGAAGCGGCACCATGAAGCCGATTGATTACTTCCTCGCTCTGGCGGAAGGTCGCGTGCCAATTCCCAAAAACCTCAATATTCGCGCCATTGAGGAGGTCGTGGAATCCAACGCCTTTACGCTTCAATTCAATCAGTACGCTCTGCGCCGAGCCGCTGATTGGAAACAACGTGGCTTCATCGAGACTTTGACGGATTTCTCAGCGCTCAATGCGCGCTCTAAGTTCTGGGGGGATGATCAACGGGCCGCTTTCAAGAATTGGGAAGAGATGGATGACATCCGCAGCGTTTTAGGGCAGCGTCAAGGCATCGACGAGCACATCATGATGCGCGAGCTTCTTCGCCGCGTGGAGATGAAAGTTATTTTGGAGAACCATCTTGACGCGGTAGTGCGCCTCCACTATTCTCTGCCGCCCGGAAAGATCGGCTTGGCGCCGCAACCCGAGCCTCAAGGCGACGTTCGTGGTGAACTGCGTATGGGTCCATTTGCCGGTGTTACTGAGGTCCTTATTCCTGCCGGATATGTGCGCACCGTCTACGATCCCGTCTTCGTATTGAGCGCCGACAAAAAGCGCTACATTCCCACCAATAACAACACGCCCGCAACGCTGCCGCCGCCCGGCCTGCCCTTCTCCCTAGTCTTCCGAGCCGAACCAGGAAAGGAGGACGTCATTTTAAAGATAGCCTCGGCCTATGAAGCCGCTTCCAAACGCCGCATCCCTCCTCCTCAGTTCGGCCCGATCCCAGGAGAACCTTGAACCTGTTCCTAGAGAGTTCCAAACCTAGGTCGCCACAATAGGGGAGTCCGTTGGCTAACCCGGCGCTCGGATGCCGAATTCACGGAAGAAAATGTTCGCTAGGAGTATGACGATATGAAGAATGGAATGAGACTGAGTGCAATGTTCGCGTCTGTGGCGCTTTTATTATTCTTGACGGACTCCCCGGGAGCGGGTGCGCAAGCCGCGGCCAGTGACACTTTGATCATCGTGCACGCCAACGTGATCGACGGCATTTCCGATGCACCAATGAAGGACGTCACAGTGGTGGTCGCAAACGGGCACATCAAAAGCATCGGGCGGGGCGCTGAACCGGCACCGACACAAGGGACCGTCATGGACCTGACGGGCCACTGGCTACTGCCGGGATTCGTGGATGCCCACGTCCACGTGGGCAACTTGGCGGATGCTCGGCGGGCCTTGCGATCCGGCGCAACCACGATCGGTGAAGCCGGCGTCGATCACTTTGCGGACATCGGTATTCGCGAGCTGAATCATGCTGGGGTCTTGGATCTACCGGACGTCATCGCAGCCGGCTACCATATCCGCACGCACCCGGCGGACGCGTATTTTATCGATTTTCCCCAGGATGCGGATCTAATGAGTGGCGTGCGCACCACCGACGCGGTGCGCCGGATGGTTCGCCGGATGGCTAGCCGCGGCGTGGATCGCATCAAAGTAATGGCGACAGAGCGGGCGGGAACTCCAGAAACCGATCCCCGAGTTCGCATTTTCAATGACGAAGAGCTGCTGGCGGTTGTGGATGAGGCCCGCAAGGCCGGATTATTCGTGGTGGCGCATGCCCATGGCGATGAAGGCGCGGCGGCGGCTGTCCGAGCGGGCGTGCACTGTATTGAGCACGGAACGTACCTCAGTGACAAGACTCTGCAGCTGATGAAAGAAAAAGGCACGTATCTGGATCCGACGCTTAGCGCCACCGTAGATCTGAGCGATCCGGAGGGCGAATACGACAACCCGATATTGCAGATGCGCGGGCGGGCCATGCTACCCGTAGCGCGGGAAATGACGGCGAAAGCTGCGAAAATGGGCATCAAAATTGTCGCCGGTTCGGATACAACTTATTTTGACAAGAACAACCGATCGATGTCCGACGAAATCATCGACTTGTCGGAAGCGGGTCTATCGCCCATGGATGCGATCAAGTCGGGCACTTCCGTGTCTGCCGAGGAGTTAGGGGTGGGGAAGCGGACGGGCTCAATCCAGGTGGGATACGAGGCGGACCTTGTGGTGGTGGACCGCAGTCCTCTTGACGACATTCGCCATATCGGGGACGTCGTAGTGGTCGTTAACAACGGGCACGTTGTGTTTAACCGGTTAAATGTGGAACCGAAGTAAGGCTTAGGACCACCACATTTGTCGTTCCGTTGACCTTAGAAACAGCGATTTTTCCAATAATCTTGATTTTTCTGAGGCCACACGTGCATCCGCGTCTATTAAAGCTCAAATTCTGGGGTCCTGAAGTGGCAGGATTCATAGCCAAGTCAACCATGCAAGGATGCAGGGTCATGCAGGGTTGCAGGGTGTTTCTATTATTACTTTTTATAGAGAATATTGTTTCTACGAGCTTAAATACCTAGGACCCTGCAACCCTGCATACCCTGCATGATCCTACATTGCCTCAAACTCCCCGGAAGGCGAGGCTACCCGTTGCCATTTCGTAGAGTACGGCTCCAAAAGAAAATAGGTCAGTCCGCGAGTCTAGATCTTTACCCCTAAAAAAACTTAAGTTATTGCTGAGCGAAAGAAGAAAGTCGTAGTGGCGGTATCAAACATCACAACAGGGAAGCGCATCGCACGAGCATGCTGCTGGCCTTCGCGTTCTCTTCCGTTTTTCTCATCAGCTACATCGTGAACCACGCACTGCACGGCGACACGATTTTTCCCGGCCACGGCTCGGTGCGCACGCTGTACCTTTCCATTTTAGCCAGCCACGTAATCCTTTCCATGGTCGCTCTGCCGATGGTGCTGACGACGTTCTTTTTCTCGCTGACGGGCCGGTTCGCGATGCACCGCCGAATCGCACGCTGGACGTTCTCCATTTGGCTTTATGTTTCGATTCACCGGCGTGGTGGTTTTCGTGTTCCTCAAGGCGTATGCCTACTAGACTCGGTATTGATCCAGCCCACATTTAAGAGAGTAAGAGGCAAAAAACCGACCGGTTAACTTCCGTATTGCCGACCATCCGGCCAGAACATTGGACGGCGTTGACTTGGGATGGTCTGCTTTCTATCGTGGCCCTGTGATGCCGGATTCCCAGTCAAGCCTGGAGCAAGCGATTTGCCAACTACCACATCCTGGAAAAGCTCGGTGGCGGCGGCATGGGTGTGTGCGAACGCTAGAAATCGTGAAACGTAATTATTAGCCGAGCGTCATACTGGCATGAAATTCAGTGGCTGGCTGCATTCTCTCGCACAGGACCTTCGCTACGGCCTCAGGCTACTGCGCCTCAATCCCGGCTTCACCGCTATTGTGGTGCTTTCCCTCGCGCTGGGCACCGGCGCGAACACCGCCATCTTCCAATTGATCGATTCGCTCCGCCTGCGAACGCTGCCGGTCGCGCACCCCGAGCAACTCGCCAACGTGCGCATCCTGGACCGCTCCTGGAATTCCGGCCGCGTCCATGGCCGCTACGCCGATATTACCAGCGCGCAATGGGAGCAGATCCGCGATCATCAGCGAGTTTTTTCCGGCATGTTTGCATGGGCGACCGAAGGAGGATTCAACCTGGCGCGCGGGGGCGAAGCACGCTACGCCTCGGGCATCTGGGTCAGCGGCGATTTTTTCAAGACGCTGGAAGTCCCCGCATTGCGCGGCCGCACCTTGACCGCTGATGATGACCGCCGCGGCTGCGGCTCCCCGCCCGCTGTGATCAGCTACGCCTTTTGGCAGCGGGAATACGCCGGCGGCCCGGACGTTCTGGGGCGGATGATCTCACTCGAAGGCCATCCGTTTGAAATCGTCGGCATCACTCCGGCTAGTTTCACGGGGATTGACGTTGGACGTCAATTCGACGTGGCCGTGCCACTGTGCTCGGAAGCGCTTATACACGGCGAATTGTCCCTGATTGACCTGCGCAATGGCTATTGGCTCGCCGCCGTGGGACGCCTGAAGCCCGGCGTGACTATCGAGCAAGCCAACGCGGAAATGGCAGCGCTTTCGACCGGCATCCTGGAAGCGACCACACCCCCGCAATACGATGCGGAGGCGCAAAAGCGCTACCTGCGGTACAAGTTCGGCGCATTTCCGGCAGCTACGGGATTCTCGAATCTGCGCCGGCTCTACGAGACACCCCTGTGGATGCTGTTGGCCATCGCCGCCCTGGTCTTGCTGATTGCCTGCGCCAATATCGCTATTCTGTTGCTGGCGCGCGCCAGCGTCCGTGGACGCGAGATCGCCGTGCGGCTTTCGCTCGGTGCATCCCGCGGGCGGCTCGTCCGGCAACTGCTCGTGGAAAGTCTTTTGATCGGTGTTGCCGGCACCGTTTTGGGCGCAGTCTTGGCGCAATGGGTCAGCCGTTTCCTGGTGGCCTTCATCGCCACGAGCGCGCCCGATGTCTTCGTTTATCTTCATCTGGATTGGCTCGTGCTCAGCTTCATCATGGGCATCGCGCTGCTGACTACAGTTCTTTTCGGCTTGGCTCCCGCTTTCCGCGCCACGCGCATCGCTCCGGCAGCAGCGCTCAAATCCGCGGGCCGGAACCTGGCCGGCGGGCGCGAGCATTTCAGCCTCCGCCGCGGCTTGGTTGTCTCGCAGGTGGCGTTCTCGCTGGTCTTGCTGGTGGGCGCGATACTCTTCGTGCGCAGCCTGAAAAACATTCTTTCGGTGAACGCCGGTTTCCACACGGCCGGCATCATGGAAGCCGATCTGGACTTTCGCCAACTGAAAATTCCCGCGCCGCAACGCCAGGGCTACAAGCTGAACTTGATTGACCGCTTGCGCGCACTTCCCGGCGTCGAGGGAGTCGCGGACGCCAGTGTAGTGCCGCTCAGCGGCTATGGCTGGCAGGAAAGCGTTATCTTGGCCGGCGCCACAAAACGCGCCGACGTGGCACCTCTTTTCACGCAAGTCAGCCCCGATTTTTTCAACACCATGGGAATCCGCATCATGGCCGGCCGCGCATTCAGCGAGCGGGACACGGCTAACTCGCTCAAGGTGGCTATCGTCAACCAGAGTTTCGTGAAGAAAATCCTCAACGGCGCCAATCCCATTGGCGCGCACTTTCAAATTGAGGAGGCGGTGGGCCGCGCGCGGCCGATCTATGAGGTCGTGGGATTGGTTCGCGACACGAAGTATTACGACTTGCGCGATGAATTCGCGCCGGAAGTCTACGTGACTACCGCGCAGGGTGACCAGCCGGACGAATATGCGGGATTGCTGATTCGCTCCAATCTCCCCATGGGAACGCTGACGCAAGAACTGAAAAACGCGCTGGCCGAGGCCAGCCCCGAGATCGGCGAGGAATTCCATGTCATGCAGACGAACATCCGCGATTCGCTGCTGCGCGAGCGTTTGATGGCCGCGCTTTCCGGGTTTTTCGGCGCGCTGGCCACTTTGCTGGCCATGATGGGGCTTTTCGGCGTGATGTCCAATTTCGTCGCGCGCCGCACCGGAGAAATCGGGTTGCGCATAGCGCTGGGGGCGCAACGGCGAAACATTTTGGGTATGGTGCTGGGCGAAGCCAGCACCATGCTGGTGATCGGCCTGGCCGTCGGCGCCGCGCTGGCGCTGGCCTTGGGCAAAACCGCGGGCGCGATGCTCTTCGGCCTCAACCCTTACGACCCGCTGACGATTTCGCTTTCCGGAGTTGCGCTTACGGCTGTGGCCATCCTCGCCAGCTACTTGCCAGCGCGCCGCGCGGCGCGGCTCGATCCCATGGCCGCCCTCCGCGACGAATAAAACCCTTCGGCTGGTCGGTGCGCGATTCCAAGGCACCTGACAGCGTGGCACCTGATTCGGGGCGGATGGCTGGCCATCCGGAAGTTGACCTCCGCGACTACTTTGTAATCGACATTGCTTTCGGGTTGCCGACGATACGCCCAAAGGCTCGTATCTCGCTCAGCGCAGTGCCCCCTTGCTTACCGAGAGAAGTTCCTGTAGACTCCTCTCGGAAACCGATATGAGCAAACCCAATGACCTCGTCCAAGGCACCCTTGATCTGCTCCTTTTGAAAATACTGGCGCTGGAGCCCCTGCACGGATGGGCCATCAGCCTCCGCCTGAAATCCATCTCCGGAAACGTGCTGCAGGTGAGCGAAGGATCCCTTTACCCTGCATTGCACAAGTTGGAGCAGGAAGGCTGGATCGCCGCCGAGTGGAAGCAGACTGAGAATAACCGGCGCGCGAAGTTTTATTCGCTCACCCGCCTGGGCAGAAAGCAGCTCGAATCGGAGTCGGCGAACTGGCAGCGGCTGTCCTCGGCCATCTCGCACGTTATCCAGCTTTCAGAGGCTTAGAAGAGAGTTATGCGAATAGAACACTGGTGGTTCACAGCCCGCTTGCGGCTGAGATCTATTCTGCGTGGCCGCCGGGTGGAGCGGGAACTCGATGAGGAACTGCAGTTCCACCTGGAGTGCAAAATCGAGGAAGGCATCGCCAAGGGGCTTTCTCCAAAGGAGGCGCGCTACGTGGCGATGCGCGCGATGGACGGACTGGAACAACGGAAAGAGGAGATGAGAGACATGCGACGCATTCATTGGTTGACGGATTTCCTCGACGACGCGCATTTCGCGATCCGCAGTCTGCGCCGCACGTCCGGGCTTACCGCCTTCGTGGTGATCACGCTGGCGGTGGGGATCGGGATGACCTCGGGGACTTTCAGCATGGTCGATGCGCTGATTTTTAGGCCTTATCCCGTGCCGCATCCGAGTGGCGTGGTCACCCTGGCGAGCACTACACACGATAGTAATCTCGACGATTTCTCCTATCGCGAATACCTGGACATCCGCGACAAAACGAAGAGCTACGATGGCGTGATCGCCAATGCAGGTATGGAGGCTGTCGCCTTCAGCGCCGAACCCGCAGCAACGCCGCGAATCAAGGGCGGGGTGATGGTTTCCAGTAACTACTTCCACGTGCTTGGCGTGGAACCGCGGGTGGGGCGCGGTTTTCGGGAGGACGAAGATCAGGTGCCCGGTCGCAATGCCGTGGTAGTGCTCGGGCCAAACTTCTGGAAGCACGAATTCGCGAGCGACCCGGGCGTCCTCGGCAGGACGATTCGCCTGAACGGCACGGAGTTCACCGTGATTGGCGTGGCGCCGGAAACCTTCCCAGGGATGCAAATATTCGAGCATCCCGACTTCTACATGCCGTTGGCCATGGCGCGGGTGTTTTCGATTAACCCGCAGAAGAATTTTTTCGAGGACCGCGACGATCGTGAGTTGAATGTCAGGGCGCGCTTGAAACCGGGGACGACGCTGCAGCGGGCTCGGAATGAGCTCGCCATGCTCGCGAAAAACTTCGAGCGCGAGTATCCGAAGGTCAATCACAGCCGCAGCGCGGCGGTATACACGCAGTTCGAAGCGCGGACTCGAGAAGACCTTAATTGGAAATTCAGCGTGATCTTTGTGATCCTTGCGCTCGCGGTCCTGCTCGTGGCTTGCAGCAACGTTGCGGGACTTCTTCTGAGCCGCGCCCGCGCGCGAACGCGCGAAATCGCAATACGGCAGGCGATTGGCGCCGGGCGTTTCCGCCTCATTCGTCTGCTGTTGACGGAGAGCCTGATTCTGGCGTCCTTGGGTGGATTGGTCGGGATCGCGATCGGGTACGGCATCGTAGAATGGTTTCACACTAAAGAAAGCATAGTAGTTTTAACTGACTTGCCGGTCTCGCTCCCGTTCCAGATGGACACGCGCGTACTCCTCGCAAGCCTCGCGTTGTCCGCCTTGAGCGCGCTCCTTTGCGGCCTGGTGCCGGCACTGCAAAGCACGTGCGTGGACGTGGTCAACGCACTCAAGTCGGCCGAAGTGGATGTGCCCGGTCGCAAACGCCTGTGGGGCCGGAATGTGCTGGTGGTGGCGCAAGTTTCCGCCTCCCTGATGCTTCTGACGGCGTCTTTCCTGATGGTCCGAGGTTTTCAGCATGGCTTGCTTGAGGGTACTGGCTTCGCGAAAGATCATCTGCTGATGACCAGCTTCGATCCGCGGCTGGTGCAGTACAACTCAGCGCAAACCCAACAGTTCTACAAGTTGCTGGCCGAACGTGTACGGGAAGCGCCTGGAGTTGCTAGCGAAGCTCTCACCCAGAACATTCCGCTCGGAATAGAAGACTTTGACGGCCTCGCCTTCGTACCGGACGGTTTTCAGATGCCGCGCGATCGCGAGAACTTCAACTCGACGATGGATACGGTTGATGAAGGATACTTCGAGACGATGGGGATTCCGATTTTGCGTGGCCGCGGCTTCCTGGCTTCCGATACCGCGGAGACGCCGCGTGTCGCCGTGGTGAATGACCAGTTCGCGAAACACTATTGGCCGGGATCGGATGCGGTGGGGAAACACATCCGCCTCGATGGCCGTGTCGGCACGCTGGTGGAGATTGTAGGCGTCGCGCAGACCATCAAATATCAAAACACTTTCGAAAGGCCAATGGATTTTGTGTATATGCCGGTGGCCCAACATCCGATCGCTCGAATGACCTTGATGTTGCGCTCCACCGGCGATCCGATGCAATTGGTTCAGTCCGTGAAGGACGTTGTCCGTATCCTCGATCCGAATCTGCCGATGTTGCGCACGATGGCTTATGAAGACTTCTACATGGACCGGGCTGTGAAAGGACCACGAATTGCCATGGACCTGGTGGGTAGCATGGGTGTGGCGGGCCTCCTGCTGGCCATCGCCGGCTTATATGGGTTGGTGGCGTACAACGTCAGCCGCAGAACCCGTGAGATCGGCATACGCATGGCCCTTGGCGCGGCAAGCTCGGACGTGCTGCGGCTGGTGATGGGCAAGGGCCTAGTGCTGGTGGGGATGGGAATGGTGATTGGGCTCGTGATGGGTTTCGCCCTCGAGCAGCTCATGAATTCCATGCTGTTCAATGCGGGCGGCGTAGACATTTTGGCGTATGTCATCGTCGTGCCTTCGCTGTTTCTAATAACTATGCTGGCGGCCTACGTGCCCGCTCGAAGAGCATCTCGGATTGCGCCCACGCAGGCGTTGCGATACGAGTAGTGCAGTTAGTTCGTGAACGCCGGATCCGCCACGCACGCTTCTCGAAAGCACAATCTTCTAGGCGCTACTCGTCAAGAAACGGACAAGTGCCTGTTGTAGTCCGTTGTAAGCGTGGAGAGTACATGATTGCACCAACCTCGATGCTTCCAGCCTCCGGCTCGATACGCATGTAGCTTGCCAGTCCGGAGGCCAAACCACTTCTCTCGTCAATAATGGCATGAATGTGCCAATCCTCCTTCAGCCACGACTCATTCATCTTCGCGAGATAGTCCTCGAAACTCGAAAAAGGGCCATACGCCAGATAGGACCACATCCGGCCTTCTTTGTCCTCGCTGTTCGCGGCATAGAGATCGGCCGCGTGCAGCTCCGGGTCCAGCGACACGACACGGCAAAACCGTCCCTGCATAGCAGTCCGTGGCGGTCGCGGCCGCTCACTCCAACCAGGAACGGCAAAGCCTATGGACTGACCGAGATGATTCACGCCGCTGCACGGATGTCCGCCGCATTGACGCGCCGCCGTCTAGAACAGTTGCTCCCGACCAAAACTGGATTTATGAGATGGGTGATGGGTTCTAATCTTCTAAGATAAGGCTAGCGACAATACGGCAATTGGGAATTTCAGTCGAGAACTTCCAAGGGCTTATCGCGGCCGCGATTCCGGCGGCACCATGTTGTTGGCGCGATAGTACACCGCGAGCTGGCCGTAGTGCTCGCCGCTGTCCTCGATGACGAACATCCAGTTGTAGGAATTGTGGACCAGCCTGTTACCAAACGGAAATTTCGTCGTTTTGTCCAGCCCCGCATCGCCCTGCTGTTGAATCAGGTTGGCTCCGTCCGCGACTGCCTGCTGAATCAGATTCATCACGTCGGCTTTCGTCTTGTAAACCTCTCGCGACGGGTTTACCACGTCCTTGCCGAGGTCAGGCCCGATGTTCGACCCGGAAACCGTCCGCATCAGGAGGTAATCGACCCCGGCGACGTGAAGAAGAGTTTGGGCAAAGGTGCGCTGGTCTTTCTGCAGCTTGAAATCGTACTTGTCTTCGGGAAAATCCTGGGCCATGGCGGTGAGTTTGTTCCCGATGCTGTTCCACATTGCCAGCGTCTCGTCTGCTCGCGAACGCGCAGGACGCGGAGCTTGATTCTGCGCTTGGCCTTGACTGTAGAAACTGGTTCCGACGACGGCAAGGAGAGTGACTGCAACTAGCACCAGCGAAGACCGCCTCATGGTAAATTTCTCCTTTGGATTGGCAATAAACTGCGAAAAACATTCGCGCGAGGCTAGGATGTTCTTTTCAACGGGCCGCAACTCCTAAGCCAAGCGCATTGAGCGCCCTCCAGCCGACAAAAGCCTGCAAACCAGGGTTCCTCCGGCGTAGAATTCGAGTGTCGTGACGAATCGAACCCTGCGAAATCCGGCACTACTTCATCGGCGAAAAATCCGTCGGACGCATGTACGTCTCGTCTATTTTTTCCACCGTTTTGTTGGCCTGCTCGGCTTTGAGCACCTCTTGAAATTCTGGGTCGGCCCGCATCCCATTCCAGTTCTTTTTCGCTTCCTCCCGGCTGGAATGAGCCACCATAAAGATGAACGTGTTGTCCCAAGCGGGAGCACCCTCGGGTACCCAGTAACCCACAACCTTCAGATCGTGTTTGGCGAGCAGCTTTGAAAGCGTGTCGCGAAACCGTGACTCCAGCTCCGGCACTGTGCCCGGAACAGTATGATAAACGCGAAGCTCGAAGACGCGATTGCTATCGGCCTTCACTTGGTTAATCTGCACCAGGCGGGCAGTAATGAGTGATCCGGCGGCGAAGGAAACCAGAGCGATGGCGCAGACAGTCCACCTCTTGAATCTCCAGCCGTTGAGCACTGCCAGTTTGTGGTTCGTCTGCATGGGTTCATTCTCCTTTGCGTGTTTTTGCGAACAAGCACTAACCCGTACAAGGTAATTGTCGGGTTGAATCAGAATTCGCCCGCCTACGCAGTCACTCATGCCGCAGCGCGACAAGCGGATCGACGCGGAGCGCGCGCCGCGCCGGAATATAACAGGCAAGCAGAGCGACACCGATAAGAAGAAGGGCGACACCCGCAAACGTCAGAGGATCTGTCGGCCTCACGCCATACAGCAGTCCTGCCATTAAGTGCGACACGATCAGCGCACAAACAAGCCCAACCGCAGCACCAGCAATGGCGAGCCCCAATCCTTGACGCAGAATCATCCGCAGGATGTTCGGGCTTTGCGCCCCTAATGCGAGGCGAATCCCGATCTCGTGCGTGCGCGCGCTTACGATGTACGAAATCACTCCGTAAATTCCAAGCCCTGCGAGAAGCAAAGCGGTCAGAGCGAACAGACCGACCATTTCCATCGAGAATCGCCTCTCGGAGAGGGAATCGGAAACTGTTTCGTTGAGCATCTGCGCACCAAAAACGGGAAGTTCCGGGTTGACGGACTGCACCTGCTCGCGCAGCTCCACCGGCATCGCAGCGGTGTCCAGCCGCCCGCGCACAAAGATAGCCAGATCCTTAGCCGTCCGCTGATACAAGCTCAAATACATTTGTGGAACGCTAGAATCGGCCAGCGATTCTGTGCGAGCATCCGCGAGCACGCCGATCACCGTGTTCCAGGAAAGCGTCGAACGCTCCCGTGGGGCTGGAAGTTTCAGGCGCTTGCCAACCGGGTTTTCATTTGGCCAGTACGTCCGCGCGAACGCCTCGTTGATTACCGCTACACCTGGAACCTTTTCATTGTCGGACTCCGAGAATAATCG
>Ga0182024_10006550_pt1 | contig 25514 bp, 21 predicted proteins | sample P32metaG_FD_120480 | JGI IMG/M metagenome (GOLD analysis project Ga0182024, IMG submission 120480) | Permafrost microbial communities from Stordalen Mire, Sweden - P3-2 metaG (Illumina Assembly) | ecosystem: Environmental > Terrestrial > Soil > Wetlands > Permafrost | place: Sweden: Stordalen...
CCCCGGACGAACAAACTCAACTGCACAGCTTGGCCGCTTCCCGCACCTTGCCGCACGCTCTGGTGGCGCGCGCCAAAGCCGTGCTGTGGTCGGCTGAAGGACAAAGCAACACCCAGATCGCCGGTCGCTTGCGCTGGAGAAATGCCGCTGTGGGCAAGTGGCGACAGCGCTTTGTCGAGCACCGTGTGGTGGGACTCAGAATTGCGTTCGGGGCGGCCGCGTAGCGCGCCTGCTCGATGGGGACATTGCCGAAGCCTTCTTCCAAGCCGTGCTGCAGCAGGCACGCGAGCGGAGTCTGCTCTCGGACGAGCACTTCACCGTGGATGGAACGCTACTGGAAGCGTGGGCGAGTGTGAAGATAGGGCTTAACCACAGGGGAAGATCTCCAATTTATTACTCTTTACCGTCTTTGACTTATGGAGAGTCGTTTTCCTCCGTGGCCCTCGGTGCCCTCTGTGGTTTAAAATACAAGAGAAATGAGCAATGACCTGAACTTCGGCCCTTACGTCTCCGTCGAGGATGGCAAAAAGACGGTTAAAGATCTTACCTTTGGCAATCCCACGCCGGAGGGTGTAGTCCTCACCACGGTGGACAACGTCGTCAATTGGATGCGCAAGAACTCCATCTGGCCGATGACATTTGGCCTGGCATGCTGCGCCATTGAGATGATGTCCATGGGCGCGTCGCGTTTCGATATCGCCCGCTTCGGCGCGGAAGTGTTTCGGCCATCGCCTCGGCAATCGGACCTGATGATCATTGCCGGCCGTGTCTCGAACAAGATGGCGCCAGTCATCCACCAGCTCTGGGAGCAAATGCCGGAACCCAAGTGGGTCATCTCGATGGGTGCCTGTGCGACCTCGGGCGGTGTGTTCAACAATTACGCATTAGTGCAGAGCGTAAACCAGGTCATTCCCGTGGACATCTATGTGCCTGGATGCCCGCCACGCCCCGAGCAACTGATTTATGCCATCACCCTGCTGCAGGAAAAGATTCAAAAAGAGCGGGGCACCATCAAGCGGGCGCTGAATCTGTCTTAAGTACGTTTCGACATACCTCAATCGACACTATTGTGCGTGAAATTGGACTGTGATCTCGGTTTGTAATTCGATTGGCTGACCGTTTAGCCGATATGGCTGGTAGTGCCATTGCTTCACGGCATCTATGGCTGCTCGCCCCAGAATTGAGCTGCCTCTGAGTAATTTCAGGTCGCGAACTTCTCCCGTTTTCGTGATGGTGGCCTCTAAGACAACATCACCTTCCAGCCGCATGACGAGAGCGTTTGGCGGGTAAATGGGTTTTACTTTGTGGTCCAAGACTCCCCTAGTTACTCCTTGCGAAATTGCGGGTGCAAATTTGGGTAGAGCCAGGGACGGAACGAGCAGAACTTCTGGCGTGGCTGAGTCCTTAGCTAGCAGTGGCAGAGAAGGTACCGGACTGGAATCGAAATCGCGACTAGATGCCTGGGGATGATTCTGAACAGCTAGTGCGGATTTCAGAGACTTCGAACTACTTGGCGCTGGAGTTACGGCGCCTGATAGCACCTCTAGCTTCGACGCTTTTTGCAACCGCTGATCTTCGTCATCGGTATTATGCCGCTTGCGGGTTGTCTGGCTGGCCATATTGGCTGCCGGTGCCGACGGCCGAAGTTCGGCCGACACGGACGACGATGGCAAGACCTGCGATTGAGTGACCTGTTTGGAGGCATCACTATTTCTTGGAAAGTGGAATGCCTTCAAACCGATTAAGATGATCAACAACAGCATCGCTGCTACACCGCCCGTGATCCAATAGCGTCGCCTATCCTTAGCCGGCAATGGAGTGTGCGGGGCGATTGGCAGCGGTGTTTGTTGTAGCGAAGGGCGGGATGCGGTTGTGTTGGCGTAAGGTTCTTGCCGAGCTACGGGGGCGAATTCGCCACCAGACTTTGAGACGTACGCTGTTTCGACAATCTCGGCCAGGCGCTTGAGGGAATCGATATGCTCCCAGGTGAAAGCATGGGGTACGGTGGAGAATACTTCGAGGACGCCAGCAATTCTGCCCCGTACCCGCACCGGAACGACAATGATCGATCGAAGCCCTAGCAGGCGGCAAACTTCGGGATCAACCCTGTGATCGGCAGCAGTGTCGTCGCAGTGCAATACTCTGCCGGTGACCAGGCATTCGCCGGAAATTCCGGAATTCTCGTCGAGACGTGATCCCAACCGGGGGGCGGTGTTGCCGCTGCGTGCAACGCAGAGGACCTCTTCTCCATTTCCGTTATTTTGATTGCGAATCGCAATTGCAGATCCAGTGGCACCGCTCAAAGCTTGGGCCGATTCGACAACCTGACTTAGAATCGCAGCAATTTCTTCTTTCTTACCCTCTGCAATGATCGCTTGTAGAGTCGCAATGATTTCCGTTGTTCTGGAAGGGAAGTCTGATGGAGGGAGGCTCGCCATTTTTCGTCAACGTAACCAGGATAAAAATATGTGCATGGGGCCGAGGAAGTAGTCCGAAGTGATGAGAAAGTCTGCCTTAAAACACGGTTTGTGTCAAATCAGTAACAGGCGGAAAGCTGTGCTGGGCAAGGAATTCGGTCGTCCATGGAGAAGGCTTTGGTTCCAGGGAGATGCCTCCATGTTCGTACCCACCTTGAAACAGTGCCAGCATGAAGCAATCGAGTCTTTACGTGGTACAAACATTCAATGACAAAGCAGACCTATGCTGTGAGCGGTGCAACGATCGTCACACAAGCGCCGTGCCGCGCGGACCTGGCTGGGGGCACGATCGATCTCTGGCCACTCTATTTGTTTCATCCCGGGGCTCTCACCCTGAATCTCGCGGTGAATATTCTCACCACCTGCCGCATCACACCCCTGAAGGGCAAAGGCATTCATGTGCGGTCGCTCGATACCAACAAGGAAGAGCACTTCCCTAATTTCGATGCACTGCGCGCTGCCCGCCGTTTCCGTCTTCCCTTAGCTGCCCGCCTGCTGCAGTTCTTCGCGCCCAAAGAGGGCCTGCTGATCGAGACCGATTCCGAATCGCCTGCGGGCGCTGGCATCTCCGGGTCGTCCGCTTTGATGATTGCCACCACGGCCGCGCTGGCTCGCTTTACTGACAGAAACCTGACACTCGAGCAAATGCGCGTGATCGCCCAAAACGTGGAGGCCCAGATCATCAACGTTCCCACAGGATGCCAGGATTACTACCCAGCCCTTTATGGCGGAGTGAGTGCAATCCATCTCGATGCGGACGGCATCCATCGTGAGGCTGTGCCGATCACGCCGGAGGAGATCGAATCCCGTTTCGTGCTGGCTTACACGGGTGCGCCTCGCCAATCGGGGATCAATAATTGGGAAGTATTCCAGGCGCACATCAACGGCGATAAACGTGTCTTCCGCAACTTCGAGCGGATTGCCGAAATTGCGCGAGCCATGCACTCAGCTCTGGCGCGCGGGGATTGGGACGAAGTGGCTCGCCTTCTACGGGAAGAGTGGAAATTGCGCCGCACCAATGCTCCCCGCATCACGACCCGGTTGATTGACAAACTAATTTTGCTGGCGGCCAGGAACGGGGGCGTAGCCGCCAAGGCCTGCGGGGCAGGTGGCGGAGGCTGTGTGATCTTCCTGGTGGAAAAAGGCGCTGCCAGCCGGGTGGCCACGGTCATCGGAGAAAACGGCGGTCACGTCTTGCCACTGCAGGTGGCGAGAGATGGCCTTCGATTTTTGTGATTCCGGCGCTATAATCTGAATTGTCGGCGGTCCCGGGGTGTTTCATGAAGTCACGCTACCTTCCGGCTATTTTAACTTTGCTATTGATTTGCGTGGGCGCAGCGGCTGCCGATGATCCCAAGTCTCCGCCTCATCTCTCCCAACAGACTCGCAGGGACCTCATCCACACATTCGATGACGAGCTGATTTACATCCGCACGACGTTCCCCATGGGGAAGAAAGGTCTCATCCTTAAGGACGGCAAACTCTCGCCAGACGGCCAGGAACTGCAACAGATGATTGGCATGTACGGACCGTCAGTCAAAGCCGGCGACCTGGCGCGGATCAGCGCGATTGCAATTAAGAATGATCGCATTTACTTCGAGGTCAATGGCGGCCCGATTAAAAGGCAGAAGTGGTATCAGCGGATTGCTGTTTCTGGCGGGGGCGGGGACGTGCCACTTGCGCCCAGTGATTCACAAGCCAACCCGCGGGGCACCTTCGTGAACCTGTTGTTTGATCATTACGTTCCCGACTTAACCCCGCAACAGCTCAAGGACTTGCTGCGACCCGTCTTTGACTTTAATTCTAAGTCAGCATTAGAGGCATACCTGGAAACAGTTCCACCCAAGGCGAAGCAGGCTATCCAAAACCATCAGGTTCTAGTGGGTATGAACAGGGAGATGGTGATCTATTCCAAAGGTCGCGCTCCCAAGAAAGTCCGCGAGAAGGATGGCGAGACGGAATATGAAGACTGGATCTATGGTGACCCACCGCAGGATGTGGATTTTGTCCGGCTCGTGGGTGACGAAGTAGTGCGAGTTGAAACCATGAAAGTGGATGGCGAGAAGATCGTTCGCACCGAAAGAGAAGTAGACCTCGATCGGCCGACCGTCGCCAAGGGACCGGAACAACCTGCAACGCGACCCGCCACTGCACCCACTCTGCGGCGTCCCGGCGAAGACGTGCCGGATGCCCATCCTGTGGGTAATCCCAACAGCAGGCAACCGATTCCATTGCCAGGCGGCCCCGATCCGGGATCTGGCGCTCCAGGCTCTTCGGGACCGAACTACGCCAGCAGCCTGCGATAAGAACTCTCCGATCCCTTCGGCTGACCTGGGATACTTAGTGGAGCGAGCGAACTGCTGCAGCCCCAAGTGTAACTAGTCATTTGGTCTTGCTGATTTACATCGGAAACACGCTGGGGCGCGAAACATTACGAAGTGCAGCTCCGACTTGGGATCTATGGCGGTGACGCTTCTTGCGCGGACAGGCGTTGCTTAAGCTGGGCTGTAAATTGTTTTTTCTGCTCGTCGGAGAACTGTAGCTGACCGTCGAGAACAAGGCTCAGTCGGCCCGCGCTGGCATCCTGGAATTCTGCTTTTTGGATGGTGGCGAACCCCAGAGCGGCAGGCGGGAGCGCGTTCTTGAGGTCTGTGCCCCTCTGCAGGGCGGAGAGGAGGGACGCGGTGATTTGCTCGCGCAACTCGGCGCCTAGGGCGCCGGAACTGAGCAACTCGCGGAGAAATCCGTCGCCATCGACGCGACCAACCTCGGAGACCAGGCGCAAGCCAACGTTTGTTTCCACCGAAGGAGTGAGCTTGATCTCGATGGTGCCGTCGCCAGCGGCCAGTTCCGAAGGGCTTTCCCAGCCTTGGCCAGGCGGGCAGAACCAGCGCTCGAAATGCAAGTGAGCCACCACCAGGCTGGCGGGGATCAGAGGAGCGAGCGTGGCTTGTTGAATCTCAATGCGCTCGCCGCAGCGGGGAGAGCGATTGAGTTGAGAACAGAGGAGTCCGGTGATCTCGCTCTGCAGGCCAGAGAGATCGGCGATGAGCTTAAGAATGAAGAAATTGTGGCCGTCCTCAGCGGAGGTTTGGGAGACGGCGCCCGAAGTCGGGATTGAGATGGATTGGTCGGCAATATTGATCGAATTCGTCACCGGAGGAAGGTTGAAGGTGAGGTCTGGTCCGGCAGACGGGAGGACGATGCTCATTTCACTGCCGAGCGCGAGTTGTCCGCTTTGGAAGCTGGCGAGCGCCTTGTCGAGATTTGTGGCGGAGCTGGCGGTCTGTTCGTTGTCTGACTTGGGGGTCTGACTTGGGGGTCTGGACAATTTGGCCCAGTTCCTGTATTTGCTTGTCGAGGTCGGAATCCGCTTTTAGCAGCTTCTTGGTGATGTCCTTCAAGCCGGACTTTTGAGCCGGAGAGAACGAAGCAAGAAAACTCTGGTTGCCAGTGCGAGCTTTTTCAATGGCCTGATCCAGGGTGGTTGCGCGATCGGATAGCGCCGAAGACGCGGGAGTTTTCGACAGACCTTCCCGAAAAGCCTTTAGCTGCTCGCTGGCGGCCTGGGCGTCTTGTAGGACACTGGCAAACGCTGCCTTTTGCTGAGCGGTCGCTTGCACGGCCATGATCCGGTGAAAGTCCTTGAGATCGTCTTTTGCGTTGACCCCGTGGGGAGGGTTAGCGCCGCTGGGGGCTCCGGTCGACATGCCGCGCCCACCACCACCGCCGTGTTGGGCAAGTATTCCGCCGGGACAGCTGAGCAGAGCGATTCCGATAATCAGCGCGGCCACGCCGGACACTGATACACGCTGCGCAGACGCGCGGCCACCGGTACCTACATTAAGAAGGCGAGTTCCTTCGTCTAACATTGGCAAGATCCCCAAAGGCTTTCCGGCACCGGCCAGTGAAGTGCCCGTAACGACTGGGCGAATACGACTATCAAAAATGAGTGTAGCTGAACTCAGGCCAGCATGACTTGGCTGCCCGGCTTCCCGCCTTTACACTGGAAGTGTGAAGATTGCGTTGGGTCAGATCAATCCCACAGTCGGTGATTTCACCGGCAATGCCGCCAAGATCATAGACTTCGCCCGCCGCGCGCAAGCCGCCGGTGCAGGCCTGGTCCTGTTTCCGGAACTCTCCGTCTGCGGTTATCCTCCTCGTGATCTGGTGGAGCGAACTTCCTTTGTCGGCCGTAACCGGGAAACGGTTGAGCGTATCGCTGCCGAAACCTCAGGGATCGCCGTCATCTGCGGATTAGTGACTCCGGCGCAAGCCGAAACAGGTAAGTCGGTGATGAACTCCGCCGTGCTTCTCAAAGATGGCCACATCGCCTTTCTGCAATCCAAGATGCTCTTGCCCACTTACGACGTTTTTGATGAAATGCGGAATTTCGCTCCGGCAAAGAGTCAGGCACTTTTTTCATTCTGTGGCAAGCAGATGGCGCTTACCATTTGCGAAGACGCGTGGAACGACAAACATTTCTGGAATCGACGTCTTTATACGTTTGATCCAGTCGAGGCACTGATTCAAACTGGTGGCAACTTCCTGCTGAACATTTCCGCATCGCCCTTCTGGTTGGGAAAACGCGAATTACGACGCGATATGCTGGCAACCATCGCGCGCAATTACAAGCTGCCCGTGGCCATGGTGAATCAGGTCGGAGGCAATGACAGTCTGGTTTTCGATGGCTCGAGCCTTGTGCTGGACCGGGCGGGAAATGTCATCGCCCAAGGCCAGTCGTTCGAGGAAGACCTCATCTATTTCGATTCTGACCAGCTTACGGGCGAAATGCACACTCAGATCGAAGGGGAAGAGGCCAGCGTTTATGCCGCACTGGTGCTGGGCACTCGCGACTATGTGCGCAAATGCGGCTTCCGGCAAGTGATCGTCGGACTGAGTGGAGGGATTGACTCCGCCCTCACCGCAACTATCGCCGCCGATGCAGTCGCTCCTGAGAATGTAATTGGAGTGGGCATGCCGGGGCCGTATTCTTCCCCGGGTTCAATCGCCGATGCTCGCGCCCTTGCGGGGAATCTTGGCATACGCTTTGAACTGCTTGCGATTACCGACCTAATCGATTCCTATGGCAAGGTTCTGCACGACGTATTCGCCGATCGCAAGGAAGACGTTACCGAAGAAAACATTCAGTCGCGCGCCCGCGGGACTTTGCTCATGGCCCTGTCCAACAAATTCGGAGCAATTGTTCTCAGCACCGGAAATAAGAGTGAATTGGGTGTCGGCTATTGCACGCTATATGGTGACATGGCCGGCGGCCTGGCTGTGATCTCCGATGTGCCCAAGACCATGGTCTATCGCCTCAGCCATTACGTGAACTCGCGGCGTGCCGTCATTCCGCAGGCCAGCCTGGAAAAGCCACCTTCGGCTGAGTTGCGTACCGACCAAAAAGATAGCGATACACTGCCGCCTTATGAAGTCCTCGATGCTATTCTTGAAGATTATGTGGAAGAATCGCGCACTGCCGAGTGGATTGCCGCGCATCGCGGGTTCGATCTCGATTTGGTGAGCAACGTCGTACGGATGGTCGACAAAGGCGAGTACAAGCGTCAGCAGGCTGCGCCAGGGCTCAAAATCTCAGCCAAAGCTTTTGGCTACGGCCGCCGCTTTCCGATCGCCGCCAAGTCTGATGTATAGAGGCTTCCGTCATCCTTTGAAAGGAAACACATGCACTGTAAACTGACCTGTCTGTTGATCGTTCTGATATCAGCCCTGCCCGCCGGCGCTCAACAGAAACCTGCCGCGAAACCGGCTTCCACTGCCGCAACCGCTTCGAAAGCAAAGGCGCCAACGACGCTTCCCTCCGAAGACGCGGTGAATGCGTTTCTGCAACAGACGTTCGGTTACAACCCTCAATTGAGCTGGAAGGTGCAGGAAATCAAGCCGGCCGCAGCGCAGGGCCTGGCCGAAGTCGACGTAGTGATCGTCAGCCCCCAAGGCCAGCAAATCGATAAATTTTATGTCTCACCAGATGGTGAGCACGCCGTTGTAGGAGACATCATTCCATTTGGTGCCCATCCTTTCGTGGCAGACTTCAAGAAATTGGAGAAGGGAATTGACGGGCCCACGCGCGGACCAGCCGAGGCTGCCGTCACCATCGTGGAATTCGGCGATCTGCAGTGTCCGCATTGCAAAGAGGCACAGCCCACCATCGAAAAGCTTCTTTCGGAGGAAAAGAACGTCCGCCTGATATTCCAGCATTTCCCCTTACCCATGCACGATTGGGCTGCCAAAGCCGCCGCCTATGCTGATTGCGTGGCACGCGCTTCCAACGATGCGGCTTGGAAATTTATCCAGGGCACCTACGACGCGCAGGCAGATATCACGGAAGCCAATGCGGATGAGAAGCTGTACGCGATTGCCGACGCAGCAGGAGTCAAGAGCGCTGATATCGCAGCGTGTGCTGCTAAATCTGAGACTGTAGGCCGGGTGGAGCGTTCCCTCGAACTCGGCCGATCGGTCAACGTGAACAGCACGCCAACGCTATTTATCAATGGGCGAATGGTGGGCGGCACCATTCCTTACGATTCGCTGAAGAGCCTAGTGGACTTCGCAGCTCAGCAACCGAAATAACATCGCTACTTGGTCAGCCAAATTTCGGTGCTTTCATTCTGGGTGCGGCCTTTGAGCACGTGCGGCGTGATCACCACCAGCAATTCGTCATCATCCACTTCCTTACTGCCACGATCCACCACGGGAATGACTCCAAGCACCGGAATCCCATTCAGGCTGTTCTGGTCGGTGCGGGAAACCGCCCCAGCCACTACCGCGGGTTCTCCATCCTGAAGCGTAATGCTGCCCTTATATTCGCGGTTGGCAATGATGGGCACTCCATTGATGGATTGCCCGACCAACGACCGGATCTGCATATCCAAATCCAGACTTACATCGGAATTTCCCTTCACCGTGGGTTTAGCTTTAAGATCGAGTCCGAGGTCCTCATAACTGAAAGACGGAAAAGGCGCCTGGAAGCTGTTGTTCTGCAGCACTTGTGAAATCGCTGGAGTGTTGAAAATCGGCGCAAAACTCGCATTGATGACGGGGTAGCGCTCGCCCATCTTGAAAGTCGCATCATTGCCTTGTGCCGCACGCAGCGTAACATGATCCAGTGACTTGACCCAACTTTCGTTCAACGACAGCTGAACTCCCAAAGTTCCAAGGCTGAGTCCCTCCAGCGTCAATCCGCCGCCAAATGTCGCCAACGGCTGGCTGAAAATCGAGTTCTGCTGATTTTGGAGTTGGGCCAGAAGTCCTGAAATGGCCTGATTGTTCGCTTGGTTGATGCCGCCGCCGGAAATCAATTGGTTGATCAGCTGTTGTATATTCTGGCCGCCCACCGCCGCCAATGCTGCAACTGGAATGTTGAACAGGTTGAACTGGTTGGGAACCTGCAAACCTATGTTGCGGGTGAAAGTGTGGCTGATTTGGTAGATATTGATGTCCAACATCACCTGCGGACGCGAATCCCCCAGAGTCTCAAGAAACTGGGTGGCGGCGTCGAGCGTGTTTTGTGGCGCACGCACCACGATGGTTGAGCTCTCGGGATGGGGCGTAACGAACCGCATATCAAACAGATTACGGAGCAAGTTCACGATATCGGTCAGATCTGTCGGTGCCGTGGCTTCGGGTATGTAAAACGTGCGCACCCCCATGCGGTCGAACAGACGATGATTCTCAGGCGATTCGGAAGCCAGCAGGATCTGTTTTTCGTCCATTGGCGTCCAAAACGTTTTGGTGACATCGCCGGCGGCGCGCATGGCGGTATAAAAATCTACCTGGCCGATGTCGAACCAAACTCGCCTAGAGACGACCGAGTCGTCAATTTGGGCGGTGACTCCGTAAGAATTCGCAACTTGAATCAGCAACTGGCGCGAATCTCCACGATAATGAAAGTCGTGCTGTTCCGTTCCCGGAGACACCCGCACTTCTCCGGCGTCTTCGATGACCCGTGGCGGCCCCGAAGCTTTCGGGATCCCCTCGCCAACGGCATCCCGGAGACGTTGTTGAGCGAAGTCATTCCGCGGATCAAGTTGCACTGCGCTGCGAAAATCAGCCAAAGCTTCTATATCTTGGCCCCCGAGTAGTGCCGCATTCCCTTTTTTCAGATATTCCGAGACCATTTGCTGGCGAGTCAACTCCCGCGCGGTTACATACTCGATATTCGTCGGAGCCAGGCGGGCTGCGGTTTCGAAGTTGTCGAACGCCTCTTCTGCATGTTTCGCTTTCTGCAGCTTAAGCGCCTTCGAGAAAGCCGCACTGGCCTCTTTCAATTCTTTCTTGGAAGGAGCGCACGAAGGATGGGCGGGATCCCCCTGGGCGCACGGTAAAACCGGCATATTCTGCGGCTGGTCGGCACAGAAACCCGCCGTTGTCATCGCAGCCACAGCGGCCATAGACCATGCCCAACCCATGTATCGATTGTAACCGGGAATAAAGAGCATTCGAAGCCGTTTCAGGAGGTGCCGAGACCTTTGGTGTTTATAGAACGCTCTTCCATCGCCCGCTTGCGCGACAAAAGTAAAGTGGAAGGCAAGACGCGGCAGTTGGAAAAGTCGCCGGAATGGCGTATAAAAGCTAGTTGCGACAGCACCTCCTTCCTGTGCGGCCACAACGAAATCCAGGCGATTGAGCGAGGTTCTATGTCCACCACCATGCAAGCTCCCAAGGGGCTGGAGGGAGTGGTTGCTACAACTTCCGGCATCTGCTACATCGATGGGGAGCAGGGCGTTTTGGCCTACCGTGGCATTGATATCCACGAATTGGCGGACAAGTCGAATTTCGAGGAAACCTGCTATCTCCTCTGGAACGGCAAACTTCCCGCTCGCGATGAACTGAAGAAACTGCGTGATCGCCTCGCCGAAGAACGCAAGCTGGATCCCGCGATCATCAATCTTCTGCGCACTGCACCCCAGCATGTTCAACCCATGGACGTTCTGCGCACAGCAGTTTCTGCGCTGTCGTTCTACGATCCCGAGGAGAAAAAGAACGATCACGAGGCCAATGTCCACAAGGCCATCCGGCTGACTTCGCAGATCGCCATGATCGTCGCGGCTTATGATCGCATCCGCAAAGGGAAGAACATTGTCGAACCGGATCGCTCGCTTTCGCACGCGGCAAATTGTCTGCTGCTGCTGAACGGAACCCGTCCTACGGAAACTGCTGAGCGTGCCCTGGACATCGCTTTAATTCTGCATGCTGACCATGAGTTGAATGCCTCTACCTTCGCAGCGCGGGTCACGGCGGCCACGCTCTCGGATATGCATTCCGCTGTCACCTCCGCCATCGGAACGCTGAAGGGGCCATTGCATGGAGGGGCTAACGAGGCCGTATTCCACATTCTGGAGGCCATCGACAGCTCAAAGTCAGACCCGGTCGAGTACATCAAGGGCATGTTGGCCCAGAAGAAAAAAGTTCCGGGCTTTGGGCATCGTGTGTATCACACAGAAGATCCACGCGCAACGCACCTGCGCAAAATGTCCCACGATCTCTGCCATTCCAGCGGTCAGGACAAGTGGTATGAAATGTCGCACCGCATCGAAGAGTTCATCAAGGCGGAAAAGAAGCTAAACGCTAACGTCGACTTCTATTCGGCCTCGACCTATCACACGCTGGGCATTGACGTCGACCTCTTTACACCCATCTTTGCCGTCTCCCGCGTCAGCGGCTGGACTGCGCACGTCATCGAGCAGCTAGACGACAATCGCCTCATCCGCCCCCGCGCCGACTACATTGGCCCCGCCTATCCCAACCTGTACGTGCCTATAGAGCAGCGATAAGACCGATTAGGATAGAGTAGAGACAAGAACCAGTGTCTCGCAATACTTACGTAGGGCCAGACGCCCTCGTCTGTCCGGCAAGGTGCTCGTCTCCCTCCCAATCCCCTCAAGGCGTAAAATAGCTTTAGTCCGATGCGCCGCGTCTATCTCGACAATAACGCCAGCACTCCCGTGCTTCCTGAAGTCTTAGAGGCCATGCTGCCCTACTTCAGCGAGCGCTCCGGCAACGCATCTTCCATCCACCATCATGGACAGGAAACGCGAGCGGCGGTGGAGCGTGCGCGTGAGTCGGTTGCTGCGCTTCTGGGGTGCCGTGCCTCCGAGATCGTCTTCACCAGCGGCGGCACCGAAGCCGACAATCTTGCCATTTTCGGACTCGCCCGTTCCGGCGATCATGTCATTTCTTCCACCATTGAGCATCACGCGGTCCTGAACTCCTGCAAGCAACTGGAGGCTCTCGGATGCGAAGTCACCTATTTGCCCGTTGACGGCCGCGGGCTGGTCGATCCCGCTGACATCCGTCGCGCCCTGTGTCCGAATACCCGGCTTATCACGATCATAATGGCCAACAACGAAACCGGCGTTCTGCAGCCGGTCAACGAAATCGGCAAAATTGCTGCCGAAGCCGATGTCTATTTTCATACCGATGGAGTACAGGCTGTTGGGAAAGTACCAATCGACGTAAAGAATATCGCCTGCGATTTGCTCTCCATATCAGGGCACAAGATCCATGCTCCGCAGGGTGTAGGAGCTCTGTACGTGCGCAAAGGAACCCTGCTGCAGCCGATGCTCCATGGCGGCCGTCACGAACGCTCGCGTCGCGCAGGGACGGAGAATGTCCCTGGAATCGTTGGTCTAGGCAAGGCGGCGGAGTTGGCCATTGAAGCCTTTCAGCGCGGCGACGACAAGAAAATGGCCGCGACGCGGGAGCACATCGAGCAGACGATTCTCCGGGAAATCGAAGCCACAGGCGTAAACGGCGAAGGTGCTCCACGTGTGCCCAACACCACGAACATTTATTTCGACTACATCGAAGGCGAAGCACTGGTGATCGCGCTCGACCTGAAGGGACTGGCCGTTTCCACGGGCGCAGCCTGTTCTTCTGGAGCCCTGGAGCCGTCGCATGTCCTCATGGCGATGGGACTGCAGCCGGATCGAGCACGAGCCAGCCTACGCTTCAGCCTTGGCAAGCAGAACACGCCCGAGGACGTAGAATTCGCACTAACTCTCATTCCCGAGACCGTTGCCCGTCTGCGGGAGCTGTCGCCGGTTTACAATAAGGCAGCTTGTAGCTTCTAGCCACGGCCAGAACTCATCCGTCGAGAAAGTAGTGGCAGCTAGAGCCAGAGGCTGATCCACGAATGCAAAGATCACCGATGCCCAATTCCAGAACCATCGCCGTCGCCATGTCCGGAGGAGTCGATTCCTCTGCCGTCGCGGCCATGTTGCGCGCCGGAGGTCATAATGTCATCGGCCTGACCATGCAGCTCTGGAACCAGCGTCGTCTGGCTGGACACGAGGGCATGCCGGAGTCTGTTCAAGGCCGCTGCTGTTCGCTGGATGACGTATACGACGCCCGCCGCGTTGCCGAGACCATCGGCATCCCGTACTACGTGGTCAATCACGAGGAGCGTTTTGAGCAGGATGTGGTGCGTCCCTTCGTGGCTGAGTATCTTTCCGGCCGCACCCCGATCCCGTGCAGTCTCTGCAACAATCACTTGAAGTTTGACCAGTTACTTATTGTGGCCCAGCAGATTGGCGCTGATGCGCTGGCCACCGGCCACTATGCCCGCGTGGAGTTTGATGAGCCCAGTAGCCGCTGGCTGCTCAAGCGCCCGGCTGATTCAGCCAAGGACCAAACCTATTTCCTGTTTGGCCTGACTCAAGATCAGCTCAGCCGAACCCTGTTTCCATTGGGGGAAATGACCAAGCCTGAAGTTCGCGAGCTGGCGCGCCGTCACGGCTTGGCGCTTGCAGAGAAGCGCGATTCCCAGGAGATTTGCTTCGTCCCCGGCGGCGACTACAAGAATTTTATCGACGCTTACCTCGGCGAACAGGGCGAGTCCCTGCCCGATATTGCCGGCGAACTCGTCGCCAGTGACGGTCGCGTAGTCGGCGAACACGCCGGCATTCATAACTTCACTGTCGGTCAACGCAAGGGATTGGGCGTGGCCACCGGCTCACCCCTGTACGTGCTCCAGATCAAAGGAGACACTCGACAGGTCATAGTCGGCAGGCAGGAGGATCTTTACTCGAAGACTCTCCGCGTTCAACGGATCAATTTGATCTCGGCGGAAGATTTAAACCAACCGATGCGCGTTTCCGTCAAGATCCGCCACCGCCACGAGCCTGCCACAGCCATGATAGAGCACATAAGCCAGGACGAGATCCTAGCCACCTTCGACCAGCCGCAACGCGCCATCACGCCCGGCCAAGCCGCCGTGTTCTATGACGGCGACATCGTGGTCGGCGGCGGCTGGATCAAGTAAATGATTGCCATTTCTGAGAGCCGCTGGCCCCGAAGAATCTGCGGTTCGCAAAAACCAAGTTGTCCGAAAACTAAAAAAGGGCAGCGCGTGGCGCCGCCCCCCACACATCAACTCCAAAAACCTAAATAAACATCTCGTCCTGCGGCACCGGGGCTCCGTTCTGTTGACGTCGCCTCGATCCGATCAGAAACTCCAAGCCTGCTGTCACGCCCTGGACCAATCCCGAGATTTGTCGAATTGGCGAGATCACAGTTTTATGCACCACATCCCTGGTCTCCTCCAAGCGATCCATGGTGCCATTCACCAGTTCATCGGCCCGGATTACCTGCAGCCGCATGCGATCGATCACGTCGCTGACCGTGGCGTCGATTCGCTCGATCTGGGCCCGAATCATCGTGCTGGATTCGCTCACATTTTCCACCATGGTTTCAATCTTCGGCCGCAAATCTACCAACATGGAGTTGGCGATCTCCACGGTCGGCAAGACCTTGGTTGTTATTTCCGTCGCCAACACTTCCACACGCGCAGTTGTCTGGCGGACGGCCAGGAACAGGGCCACGAGGATGCCGGCCTGTATCACGACAGCTGCTGCCGTCAGGCCGACGAAAACAGGTAGATAGTCCATAAGGGTTACTCCACCTCACGGCGCCTTTACCACTGCGCCGTGGAGGGAGATCTGCTACAGATTCTTCGCGCTGCCCGTCTCCGCGGTGGTTTCGCGATAGGCTTGCTTGCCGGCTTCGAAGGCCGACCGGAATTGTTCCTTCTGTTGATTCAGGGCGTCCTTGCCGCGTTCCGTCCACTCCGCTGCCTGTTCGCGGGCTTGCCGCGCTCGTGCCCGCACCAAGTCCCGGCCCTCTTCCGCCTTGGCGCGAATCGCTTCACGGGTCTCACTGCCGGATTGGGGTGCGTACAAAACTCCCGCCAATGCTCCAATCCCTAGTCCCGCAAGGAACCATAGAAAACCATTGCTATCTCGATCTGACATAAAATCGGCCTCCGCCAATGACTGCAACTGAGATGCTGCAGCTAATCGGATGGTAGCATCGGCCCTCATGAAATACAATTCAACCCGCCATTCTTTAACCCAAGTTTACCGAGACTACGACGAGCGAATATGTTTCCAAACCACGGCCTCTCCTGTGGACTTGTAAGGATCGCGTACACGCGAGACAATGTCATCGGAATCGGGGAGGGCCGAGTGTCAGAGCAGAAGTACCGTCAGCACGGCTATCAGGACCGCGGGCAGAAAAGCGAGCGCCAAAGTCAATCGAGCGATCGGCCGGTCAAGAAGGAGACCTTCGGACCCAGAGCGCTGCAGATGCCGGGCACGCATAACGTCTCGCGCTGCGCTCAATGCGGCACTCTGCTGAACTCTCTCCCCGAGCCCGTGGGGCAATGTCCCAAGTGTGGCTTCGAACTCCATTCCTGCAAGCAGTGCACTTATTTCGATACTTCCGCTCGTTTTGAATGCACCCAGCCCATTCCCGAGCGAATTCCTCGCAAGGATGAGCGTAATCAATGTACGTTTTATTCCACCAGTGTGCGGGTCGAGAAACAGACCTCCACGCCAGCGGCGGCGCGGCCTACGGATGCCCGGCAGGCGTTCGAGAATCTCTTTAAGAAATAAATTGTAGTGTGGCGCGGGCGCCCCTGCCCGCGAAAAGCCTAGGGCTTCAACGTTGGCCTGAGTAACACCTCACTGACAAAAGATTGTGGCGCCTGAGTAACAAGCATCGCGACCACGTGGGCGACATCCTCCGGTTGCAACATCTTTTTTGGATCTTTGCCCTCATGGGGACTCAGTTCGGTGTGTACTGATCCGGGGCAAACCACCGATACGCGAATGTTGTGTGCGCGAAGTTCCTCGGCCACCGAATAGGTCAAACCATTCAATCCCCATTTCGATGCCGCGTATGCCGCGCCATTGGGCAACGCATTTTTTCCCGCAAGGGAAGAAATGTTCACGATATGTCCGTTGCCGGCTTTGATCATCATAGGAGCAAAGCTGCGGATGCAGTAATAAACTCCGCGCAGATTTGTATTCAGGATTTTCTCCCAGGAATCCGGCGGCAGCTTATGCAAAGGGTCCCGAAACCCGCCGATCCCGGCGTTATTTACCAGAATGTCACTGCGGCCAAAACGTCGCTCCACGTGAGCCGCCAGGCCCTCGACCGAATGTAAGTCCATCAGGTCGCACGCCACCGCTTCCGCTTTCCCGCCCGTCCGCAAGATATCTGCGGCTGTGGAATCCAACGGCCCCGGAGAGCGACCACACAGCACCACCGTCGCTCCTAACTCTGCCAGTCCGCGGGCAATCGCCGCGCCAATGCCACGGCCGGCCCCAGTCACTACCGCTACTTGTCCAAATAAGCCCTTTTCATCCGTTCCTGACATCGCGAACCGTCCTGGACGCGCCCTATTTTCCTGCGGAAACTACCGGACACATCCGTCCTGCATCTTACAAGACAGGGGAGGAGCGTCGGGAAAAACTTGCCTTAGAGGAAGGACATACTTATAATCCCGCTCACCAGAGATGTCCGTAAGAGCTCGGGTGAAATTAGACTTTAAGCTGTAGTGGGGCGGGGTATTGTCAGCGATTTCCCGGGAAATCTGATTCCTTCAAATTTCAAGGAGCCATCCGAATGAAGACCAGTTTAGTGGCGTTTGTGATTGCATTTGCTGGAATTGCATCCAGCCAGCAGGCCGCACCGCCGCAATCGCAGCCCGCGGCACCGCAGCAACCGGCAGCTACCGCTGCCGCGCCTGCTCCGGCAGCTCAACCGCAGAAGAAGGAAATTAAAGATCCTGCGGAATACAACGCCTACGTCAATGCTTTACAGCAGAAAGATCCGCCGGCCAAGATCAGCGGTCTGGAAGCCTTCCTGACCACCTATCCCAACAGCGTCATGAAAGAAGACGCGTTGGAATTGCTGATGGGGACTTACCAGGCGGCGGGCAATCAGGCAAAAGTCATTGAGACCGCGAACCGGCTCCTCGCGGTCAATCCTAATAACGTCCGTGCTTTGGTCTTGCTGGCCTATAACGAACGTGCCAGCCAAAAATGGGCTGACGCAAAACAACATGCCGAAAACGGTTTGCAGGCCCTTCCCGGCATGCCCAAACCGGAGGGCGCTTCAGACGCCGATTTCGCCAAGCAGAAAACTCAAATGGGCGGACTTCTGAACAGCGTGGCCGGATTCTCGGCGCTCCAGTTGAAGGATTTTCCGTCGGCCCAGAAATATCTTCGAGCTGCCGTCGAAGCGGATCCAGCCAACGTAGAGAATGTTTATCCGCTGGCTCTGGCCTGCCTTACAGCCACGCCCGAGGACGATGTGAACGGCCTCTTCTTCATCGCACGTGCTTCCAGCCTGGTTGCAGATCCTGCCGGTAAAGCTCAAATCGTTAAATTTGGCCACAGCAAGTACGTGAAGTACCACGGCGCGGAAGAGGGTTGGAATGAACTGCTGGCCCTAACTGCAACCACACCTCTGCCACTGGTCGGGTTCACGATCACCCAATACGTTCCTCCCACCCCAGCCCAGCAGGCGCACGACCTGGTAAAAGACAAGAAACTCGAAGACATCAAGAAACTGAGCTTTGCCGAATGGGAACTGGTGCTTTCTGCCGGCGCGCCCGAGGATGCCGACAAGGTTTGGAGCGTAATCAAGGGCGTCGCTCTGCAGATGGAAGGCACGGTGATCAAGGCTGCAAGTACCGAGTTGGATATCGCCGAGAGCGAAGACGATATCGAGGCCAAGAAAGTGGATATCACGCTTACCATGGCGGGACCCATTCCTGCCAAGCTGATGCCGACAGAAGGAGGTACGCTTGATTTCCAGGGTACCCCGACGTCTTATACGCCGAATCCATTCATGATGAATATGGAGAACGGCACGCTGCTGACCAAAGCGAAGCCGCCGGCTAAGAGGGCTCCGGTGCACCACAAGACAGCGCAGTAGTTTATTCGCAGAGAGAAAGACCCAAGGGCAGCCCATCAAAGGCTGCTCTTTTTATTTTGGTGGAAAGAAAAGTCTAGCGCACGGCTTTTTTCTCGTAAGGAATCGGGCGCGCGCTGCGGGGAGGCCGCTTGCTACCGTCGCGTAGCTGGCGCACATCAATCTTAAGCTCTGTAATCGTGCGGCTCAGCGTATTGCGGTGCATCCCGAGTTGGCGGGCGGCGCGGCACTGGTTGCCCTTGTTCTCTTGCAGAACGGTCAGGATAAAACGTTTCTTGAATTCGCGCACAGCCTCGGAATAGAGGATGTTGCTCTTGTACATTTGCATGATGAGTGCTTCCAGCTGATCTCTCACGATGTCTCTCTTTCTTAATCTTCGTGAAAAGCTTTTGCGAAAAATCTGCCAAGTAGCGAAAACTATGGGTACTTGTTACTTCGCCCGACTGGCCGCCTGTTGTTGGTGGTGCAATAAATCCAGTCCCTGGTAAAAACGCGCCCGCAACTCCGAAGGCGCCACCCAAATGGCGGCGCGCCCGACCACCAGGAAGTACGGAGCGAAAGCCGAATTATCCAGCCATTTCGAGGTCGGAGTAAATGCGGCCATGCCCACCAGCACTACCGCCACTACCAACGCGCCGCGCAGCAAACCGAGTGCTCCACCCAAAAGGCGGTCGAAAAAACTGAGGCCAGCTTCCTTCATGGCCCAATGGGTGATCCGCCCCGCAATCCCAGCCAGGATCATGACCCCAAAAAAGATGACCAGGAAACCTGCGATTTCCCCCAACCACATCGACTTCAAGTAAGGCTCAAAATGCTCGGCTACGCGGTGATACTGCCACGCAGCCAGCAAATACCCAAACACCAGACCAGCGATCCCGAAGGCCTCTTTAAAAAAGCCCGAGCTCGCTGCCTGGGCCACGGACACCAAAATAACCGCGATGATCACCCAATCTGCGCCGTTCATCGGATTCTCCCGCGCACGGCGTTCCTGCTACACATCCAGCTCACGCCCTGTGAGCTGGCGATAAGCCTCCAGGTATTTTTCGCTGGTCCTACGGGCCACTTCTGGAGGAAGGGCAGGAGCCGGCGGCTTTTTGTCCCAACGAAGTTCCTCGAGGTAATCACGAACGTATTGCTTGTCGAAAGATTCCTGTGCCCTGCCCGGCTGGTACTTGTCCGCCGGCCAAAAACGTGACGAATCAGGTGTCAACACTTCGTCGGCCAGGGTGATGCCGGCTGGTGTTTGTCCAAACTCAAATTTCGTGTCGGCAAGGATGATGCCTTTATCCCGCGCACAGTCAGAGGCCCTTTGGTAAATCGCCGCACTGGTGTCGCGAAGTTTCCGGCTCAGCTCAGAACCGACCAATTCGACCATCTTCTCAAATGAAATATTCTCGTCATGCCCGCTGGTCGCTTTGGTTGCGGGCGTAAAAATCGGCTCGGGCAGCTGATCGGATTCTCTTAGTCCCGCCGGCAGTTTGATGCCGCACACGCTGCCTGTAGCCTTGTATTCCTTCCACGCCGAACCAGAAACATAGCCACGCACTACGCACTCCACCGGAAACATGTCCGCGCGCTTGACCAGCATGGAACGGCCACGCAGCTGGCTCGCATACTTCAAAAGGGGCTTAGGATATTGCTCCACATCGGCTGTGATCAGGTGATTGGGCACAAGGTCGCCAAGGAAATCGAACCAGAACAGCGAAATCTGCGTCAGCACTCGGCCTTTGTGCGGGATGCCGGTGGCCAGGACGCAATCGAACGCCGAAATGCGGTCAGTGGCGACGAACAAAAGGTGATCGCTGTCCAGACGGTACACATCGCGAACTTTGCCGCTAGCGTGCAGTTCTAATTCCGGGAAGTCGGTATGCAACAAAACGCTATCGAGTAGTTCGGGGCTCATGATGGAATTCTACAGGCAGAAAACGTGGCGTATTCTAGCTCGTCAAAAATATTTGTCAACGGTTTAAGGCACGGTTCCTACAAAAGCATGCATCCTATTCGAGGGAAAACAGTTGACAAGTTAGAGGTGCCCCGAAATCGGGCCGCTGGCAAGGCTTTTCGGGCAGATGTGTTGTGGAAAAACTGAGGACAAATGGGACGGCCGAGGATTTAAAAATGCAGCGCGACACTCACGATCGCGTAAGAACCTATCGATTTGGGTTAGGCCGTTGCGCCGAAGCGCACCGAGACCAGCTTCGAGACGCCCGGCTCCTGCATGGTGACGCCGTAGAGTACGGGCGCGATGCTCATCGTCTTCTTGCTGTGGGTGATGAGCACAAACTGCGTCTGCACACTCATTTCCTTCACCAGATCGGTGAAGCGGGCAATATTCGCTTCGTCCAGCGGCGCGTCCACTTCGTCGAGGATGCAGAAAGGACTCGGCTGATATTGGAAGATCCCCACCAGCAGTGAAAGCGCGGTGAGGGCCTTCTCGCCGCCAGAGAGCAACAGCACATTCTGCAACTTTTTCCCCGGAGGCGAAGCCACCACGTCAATGCCGCTTTCCGCGCTGTTTTCTTCGTCGGTGAGCCGCATAAACGCGTGCCCACCGCCGAACAACTTCTTGAAGGTGGCCTGGAAGTTCTCGTTGATCCGGTTGAACGCCTCTTCGAATTTCTGCCGCGAAAATACATCAATTTCTTTGATGGTGGCCTGAGTGTTCTCAATCGAATCGAGCAGATCTTTCCGCTGCGTATCGAGGAACGTATGCCGCTCCGCTGTCTCCTTGTACTCATCAAGGGCCATCATGTTGACCGGACCCATGGCGTCGAGCCGGGTGCGCATCTCGCGGTAAATCTGGTCTTCGACGGTCAGCAGGTCGCCGGTCATGATTGGAATTGTGCTGTCGGCCAACAATTCCTGGCGCTGGACGCCAAGATCGTTCAGGCAAGTCTCAGCCATATACTGCGCATCGGACTGCAGCTTGGCAGCCGCCGCGGAAAGTTCACCGCGCCGGTCGCGCGCCTGATCAAGCAACTGCCGCACATTGCGGAGCGCTACGCCAATTTCGGCCAGCCGTGTGCGTACCTGGTCGGATTCCACCTGCAGCAAGCCGTCCCGCGCGTCGCCGGCATTGCTTTCAGCTTCGAACCCGACCAGTTGATCAGCAATCGTCTGGTTCTCGGCCTCGCGGCGCATCTTTTCCGCGGCCGAAGCTTGGATCTGCAAATGGAGTGCATTTTCACGATCCCGCATTTCGCCGACCAGCAACTCGATTCGCTCCAGCACGGCGGCGGCGGATCGATGCCGTTCTTCCAGAGTTGCCGCGCGTGCAAGGTGTTGTGAAGCATTCTGGGCCGCCATGTCGCGTCGTTCTCGCAGAACCGTCAGTTGCTGGTGCCCACTGGCCGCCAGAGTTTCAAGTCCTTCGCGCTTCTGCTGCAAGGCGGTAATTCCGTTTTGACGAGCAGTGATCAAAGCTTCCTGCTGCGCCCCTTCCCCGGCCAAACGCTGTAGTTCGTTCTGACACGTATTCAGACGCTCACTCACTCGGTCCATCTCGAAGTCGAGCTGCTTTAGCAGATGTCCCGAGGCCATCACCTGATTGTCCGCTTCGCGCTTTTCGTCTTCGATCCGCTCCAGCAGGGAGGTGAATTCCTTAATTTCGCGGCCCAGCGTGAGTACGCTCGTTTCTTCGTGGCGCAAAGCTTCTTCGAGTTCGCCCAGCAGGCGCGTCACATCCCGCAGCTCGCGTTTCATGGAAAGCGGGCCTTCGGAACGCTGCTTGCCGCCAGTAACCGTCACATTGTGGAAGCACTCCCCGGATTGCGAGAGAAAGAACGCATCCGGGTTCTCCAGCGCCAGTTCGCGGCCCAGGGTGGGGTCCGGCACGATATATCCGTCGCGCAGCTTGGGCAGAATCACTTCCAGCGATTTGCCAAATCCATTCAGCACGCGAATGGTATTTTTCAGCGGCACGATCGAATGGCTCGGGGGTGCGCGGTGGGCAGCTTCGTCCACCACAAAAGAAAATTTGGCTTGCGAATCTTCCGGGTGCACCAGGAACGTCGCGCGCCCATCTACGTCGGTGCGCAGCAGCCGCAGACCTTCATCGGCTGCATCCCACGACTTAACCACGATGTAATTCAATTCATCACGCAGGAAATCTTCCACCACACCTTCGTAGCGGCCTTCCACTTCAAGAAAGTCCGCCAGCACGCCCACGGGGGCCAGTCCGCCGTCCATCACACCGGATTGAAACAGGCGGCGAACCGACTCCGTCGAATATCCATGCTCGGCGATGACCGCTTCGAGCGATCCGCGCTTCCCCAATGCGGTCGCGAACTCGGCACGCAGGCCGTCGAGATGAGCCTTCCCCTGAGCTTCCGCTTGACGCTTCGACTCAATCAATTGCCGCGTCCGCAAAATCTCTTCGCTCAATCCCGCCAGCTTTTGCGAGACCGTCTCAAACTCAATGGCGATTTGTCCACGCTGCCCGCCGAAGCTTCCGACCTGCGAATTCGCCGACGTCATCTCCGTTTGCAAACGCAGAGACTCGCGCTCCACCGCGGCCATGCGCTCTTCCGCCTGCGTGAGCTGATTGCGCAGGTGGGAAGCTGAAGCCACCGCTTCCATGATGGCGATGCGAGATTCTTCCTGTTGCCGTTCCAAGTCCGCCGAGGCATTGGTCGCGTCCCGCGCCTCTTGCTGGCATTGCGCCAGTTCCGCCTGAGCGACAGCCACATCGGAGGATGCCGAATCAAGAATCTGCCGGTTCGAATCACGTTCTGCCACCAGTGAGGTCAGCCGATGCCGCGCCTGCGCCAATTCGGTTTCAGACGACGACGCCCGTACCGTCAGTTCCGCGCAACGTTCTTCATTGTGGCGCTGCTGGGCAATCGCCCGGTCGGATTCCAGCTTGATTTGATTCAGCCGCTCACGGTTCTCACGAATCTCAGACTCAATGGCATATCCACGCTGCGTTCGTTTCCCATGTTCAGTTTCCAGCAGCTGCAACGACTCGGTCTGCCCCTGCATCGCCTCAGAGAGCGAATGGATCTGCGCGTCAATTTGCGCGCTTTCCATCTCCAGTTGCGCGAACTTCCCGGCTAGCACAATGCGCAACTTGGCCCGCATTTCTTCCCGCAGCTTGGCATAGCGTTCCGCTTTCGATGCCTGCCGCTTTAGGGAATTCATTTGCCGCGTGACTTCTTCAAAAATGTCGTTCACGCGCGCCAGATTTTGCTTGGCCTCTTCGAGGCGGGCTTCCGCTAGCCGCTTTTTGGTCTTGAATTTCGTAATGCCAGCCGCCTCTTCAATAATGGCCCGGCGGTCGGTAGGACGGCTGCTAAGAATCTGCCCAATGCGCCCCTGCTCGATCAGCGCATACGATTCCGGGCCCAGACCGGTCCCCATGAACAGTTCTTGAATGTCGCGCAGGCGGCACAGCTTTGCGTTCAGCAAGTATTCGCTGTCTCCGGAACGGAACAGCCGCCGGGTGACTACGATCTCCCCCGCACGGAAATGTTGCTGGAACTTGCGGCGGCGAATCTTCAGCACAACTTGTTGGCCAGTAACTCCACTCACAAGAACTGGGCCGGCAGCCATCGCAGCTTCCGGGGCCATCATGCCCATCGCAAAACCCGGCTCGTCTTCTTCCTCTTCCTCCGCGTTTGCGCTTCGTTCCACCAAGCCTGGCTGTGCTTCCTCGGTCAGTCGTTCGGTTTCTTCCGCGGCACGGGCCCGGACTTCCGTTTCGTCCCAGTCTCCAGCTGCATCTTTAGGGAGCTCATCCTGGATGTCGATCTCGGTGGGATTGCCGGCATCCAGCCCAGCGTAGATTTCCGGATCGATCAGGGTGAGCGCCACCTCGGCCATGCCGGTCGGCTTACGATCGCGCGTTCCGGCAAAGATGACATCTTCCATGCGCGAGCCGCGCAGGGTCTTGGCCGACTGCTCGCCGAGCACCCAGGAAATAGCGTCCGCAATGTTGGACTTGCCGCAACCGTTGGGACCGATGATGGCCGCAATGCCGTCCCCGTGGAACTTGAGTTCGGTGCGGTCGCAAAACGACTTAAACCCGAGAATGTGGAGCTTCTTCAGTTTGAGCAACTTCTACTCCTTCTTACCGCGTGCGTGGACGGTGAACGGCCGAGCGCTCCGATCGCGTATGCCGTCCGAAGACGGACTCCACCATCGAGGTTACTAACTAGATTCCGTCAGCGTGTACTCGATGCAACACCGACCAAGGCTGGGTAGGGCGGGCACAAATTAGACCTACTCTACCGATGAAATTGCGCCGGGGTCAAGTAAGAAAACACTATATCTGGTATGACCTTACGCGCAACCACGTCATTTTGCACACACAATGCAGCACTTGGTTGAACTGTGGGTGAGGAAAGACATCAGGAAGGGAGTATCGCGAGAGCAGAACAAGCCTAGCGCAACCGAAAGAACTGAGCAACGGCTTTCGGACAATTTGTTCCGGGTCTGCACGACCTAGGAGCACGAACGCACCGAGTCTCTCCTAAGGCGGCATACTGATTTGAAGGTGGAATTCCTCCGCCCTTTCAGGGCGGCAATCGCTTGGATGTGATACCCAGGGCGTTGCCCTAGGCTGGCATGCTGCGGCGCTTACAGCGCGAACCCCAAGGTGGTCGCCGAAACGCGAGTCCATCCAGGGGATGTCTTCTAGCGATTTCTATGGACCATGATGGATTTTGGTGGTGACAAAGTTAAAGAGACACGACATGTCATGCCCTACGGTCGACGCGCGGATCAGCAGTTTCGTGTGTAGACAAGTTCATCGTCTAGGAAGTGCGCCTGTTGCTTGTGAAGAAGGCGTCCTAGCGC
>Ga0182024_10006551_pt1 | contig 25506 bp, 25 predicted proteins | sample P32metaG_FD_120480 | JGI IMG/M metagenome (GOLD analysis project Ga0182024, IMG submission 120480) | Permafrost microbial communities from Stordalen Mire, Sweden - P3-2 metaG (Illumina Assembly) | ecosystem: Environmental > Terrestrial > Soil > Wetlands > Permafrost | place: Sweden: Stordalen...
GCGGTTTCCTCCCTTGAGGATTATCCAACGCCTGCCCGTCAAATCATGACCGGTTGGAACTGCCGCGCGCATCCGGGCAGGCGTCGGACAATCCTTAACAACACCGGTAGTAAGGCCAATCCGTCAGCAGGCGGCCAAACGCGGACATTGCTCCGAGCGGACTGAGGTTTGGTCTACCGGTGGATCGACGGCAACGTCGACCGAAAGTCTACCGGCAGCATGACCACGGCGAGATAAATTGCTGAATTCCGTGGAGGAAAACGCTTCAGCGCCGACTATCATCAACAGTATCTCGCCAAGAACCCTGGTGGCTACTGCCCGAACCATTCCTGCGGGGTCAGCTTTGGTCCCAAAGAGTTAGCAGAAGTGTAGAAAGCCTGGCGGTCATTGGCGCGTCGCAGGCAGCGCGAGGCTCCCGCGCGAGAGTTTACCGGCCGCCCAGCGAACGCTTTCATTGACAGGCGATCCATCTATGCATCGCGCTCACTGCAGGTTCGCCGCACGCAGCATGGTCGTGTAGCGCGCGTCGCCCTTGAGCTTGCGAAACAGCGGATTGACCTTGATATAGATGAACCCAGCGTCATGCTGCGCATGGGCTCTTTCCAGCCACTCAAAAGCGTGATTCATGTCGCCGCGCCAGGCATAAACTCCAGCGATCTGGGCCGCGGCGGCGAATCCATATTTCGCAATGAGCTGGTCTAATTGCTGCTGGGATTCCTGCCGATTCCCCAGATCGTACTGAGCCAACGCTGCGCCGCAAAGACGAAAGACCTCGGACGTGGATCGCTGGGAGTTCTTAAGTGCGCTCGCCGCATCCCCCTCGAGAAGGAAGCTTGTCGCGAGGATATCGGGCGTGTAGGTCTGTTCGGGACTAATTTCCAGCGAACGATTTAGCGCCTCGCGTGCCGCACCGAGCTTGCCCTGGATGATTAACGAAAACCCCAACCAGCTCCAGACTCGAGCATTAAGCGGGTCGGCTTCAGTCGCTTTATGAAGTGCTGCGACGGCTTCATCGATGCGCCCGGTTGGCACAAGAACCGCCCCGGCGTAATTCATGAGCACATCGGAATTGTCCGGCTCAAGCTCGACGGCGCGGCGGAAATCCACACCACCACCGGCGAAGTCCCACTGCGTAACGGACCGAGTGAGGCCGCGAATGAGATAGCCATATGCCATGGTCGGCTGCAGTGCAACCGCCCGGTCAGCTGCTGCGAGCGCTTCGTGCCGATCCGCTTCGATGGCGGCTGTGGACTCTTCGTCATCCCCAACCCAAAACATTGCATCGCCCAGTCCCGCCCAAGCCGCTGCGTAGCCCGGATCAAGAGCAGTGGCCTTGCGGAACGCTTGGGCCGCGCGGCGCGCATCCTGCCCGTTGAAACGCATCAGGAACTGCTGCCCCAGAAGATACTGGTTGTGGGCCTCGGGATCGACATCGCGGTGCGAGTTCGAAGCCTGCTGCGCCGGTAGGAGCTTCGATTTCAGCGCGGCGACGACGGCGGCGGCGATCTCATCTTGAACCTTGAAGAGGTCCTTGACGTCCCGATCGTAGGTTTTCGACCAGAGGTGGTAACCGTTTTCGGCGCGGATCAGCTGCGCCGTCACCCGGATCGTGTTGCCTGACTTGCGGACGCTACCCTCCAGGACCTGTGCCACACGCAGCTTTTGGGCGATCGTTGCAATGTCCACGGACCTGCCTTTGAAGTAAAAAGACGAGGTGCGCGCGGAAACTCGCAGGTCCGGAACCTGCGCGAGAAGGTCGAGGAGTTCCTCGGTAAGACCATCGGAGAAATACTCCTGGTCTTTCTTCTCGCTCATGTCGACGAACGGCAGGACTGCAATCGACTTTTCCGGAATCGAGTTCTGCCCAGGCGGCGCGGATTGAACCTCCGGCGCCGGCACCGGTCTGGGTGCCGCGGAGCGCTGCGACAGCACGAACCGGCCGGCCGCGAAAAAGCCTCCGGCGAGAACGATTGACGCCAATATCAACAGCAGCGCGCGTTTCGATCGCCACGACGACCACTGATTTCCGATTGCCTGCCTCGATGCTCCAGCGCTCGGGGCACGGGCGGCGGGAGCTGCGCCGATCGGCGGCCGGTCTGGTGCCGGTTCGGCCGCGGGTGACAGCAATCGCATCACGCGCTCGACGAATGCGGGCCCGGTTTCCCCGGAAGGCAGTGGTGTCCATTGAATCTCGCGGAATTTGTCGGGAACGCGCGCATTGGCGCCGTGGGTGCCGTCGACGACGACCGGCAGAAGAAACGGCTTCTCCGCAACCATCAAATGAGAGCGATCCACCGCGAGTTTCCATTCGAGCCGGAAATATCCCTCGACCCGGACGTCCGAGTTCTTCGAGATAATGGGTATGAACAGCGCGCAAGACTTGATCTGCTTCCTGATCGCGGCGTCCCACGCATCGCCGCCGCGCAGCTCGCTCTGGTCGAACCACACCTCGATGCCGGCGGCGCGCAGGGTCGCGCAGATCCGCGCCGCGGCACTCGCATCTTCCGAGGCGTAGCTGAGAAATACGGCTCGCTGGCTGTCTTGGTTAGCAGGGTTGTCAGCGGGCGCGGGTTTCGTCACGGCGTTGAGTTGGGATCTGAATTTAGGCTGAGAAGAATGGACTACGCCGTATGGTCGCGCAAATCGGGGCCGACCAAGGACAGCGGGCGCACCGCCCCCCTCGCGGGTCAGCTGCGGCAACCGGCGGCCGAACAAACGTGTGCCTACTGCGTGACTGGATCGACGGCAACGGTTACCGAGAGTGGATCAGTCTGGCGACGAATTAAGACGCTTATGCATTGTGAAAATACATGTCTGCGCCGACCATCATCAGCTGTATTTGGCGAAGAATCCGGATGGGTCTTGCGGAATCGGCGCATGCGGGTCGCCGTCACTGACTGACTGAATCAAGTCAGTGCCACAGGTCGTATTTCTCGCGTAGGGCAGCGACGTTGCGTCAGCAACTGGCGTGCACGGATCCAAACGATTCGAGCTCGTCTCAGCGGCTGGAAGATAGGCGCTACTGTAGCACCCCGTAGACTGTGAGCGTGCCGGCGCCGCCGACATAGACCTTGCCGTTGGCGATCATCGGCTCGGTGAACTTGACCGCATTGCCCGCGGCGTCGCTGGCGAGGGTTGAGCTGCTGTAGAGGGTCTTCTCAAGGTTGCCCGCATCGTAGGCGCGCAGCACCGCCGGGCCCAAAGCGATGGGAGGGCCGTTGGTGCTGGTGCCGTTGGCGGAGGTGTCGAGGACCCACACGATGGCATTGCCGTTGCCGACCGGCGAGGCGGAGAGGGTCGGCGTGGGGCCTGGATACGGATAGATCTCGGTGCTGACCGAGGAGGGGGCGGCGATGCGGCGCTTTCGCTGAAGAGGCCGCTTGAGAGGGTGTAGGTCGCAAGGGCGTTGGAAGTCATGCCGATGTACACCGTGCCGTTGTAGTAGGCCGGGGTGGAGAACGTGCAGTTCAAGGAGCAGGCGCCGATATTCGGCAGCGTCAGGTACTGCACCGTATTGTCGGAGGTCGGGCTGAAGCGGCTCATTAATGCCCGGTCGATGAGCCACAGGTGTCCCTGCTTGTCCGAGCCGACGAGGAGATTCGGGTGCCCGTCGGACCGTGGCCGTCCGGGAGCACGGTGACGCCGCTCGAGGAGAGATCTTCATCGTGCAGAGTCCAGGCGGCGTTCTGCGAGGGGGTGTAGTAGTCCGTGACCGTGAGGGCGGAGGGGTCGAGCTTGACGAAGCTCTCGCCGAAGTCGTTCTTCGGGGCCATCGGCGGCACGAGGTCGGCGGTATCATCGAAGATGCCGTTGCCCGTGCTGGCATAGAGCGCGCCGCTGCTGTCGACGGCGATGCCCCCGTTCGACATCCAGATGCCAGCTTGTCTCATGCGTCGAGTCGCATGGCATTGAGTGCTGGGTCGCGCCGCGCGATATCGCGCCGGCAGCAGACTGGGCTGCGGAGATCATCGATGCCATCGCTGCGGCGCGCGTGATGGTGCTGGTGTTTTCCGCAAGCGCCAATGCATCGCCACAGGTGCGTCGCGAGGTCGAGCGCGCGGTACACAAGGGAGTGGTTGTCCTGCCGGTTCGCATCGAAGACGTGTTGCCTTCGAAGAGCCTCGAGTATTTTCTAAGCACGCAGCACTGGCTGGATGCGTTTCCCGCGCCGCGAGAGCCGCACTACGCGAGATTGTGCAATTATCTGCGCTCGATTCTGCGTGCTGATGCATCCGCTGTGCCGCAGGCAGCGCAAGCGCGCGCACCTGAGGCGGCCGGTGCAGAGCATGCGCTCGAAGTCCTTCAGTTCAACGAAGCCGAGCTGCGGCGTCTCGAGCTGGAACTGGCGCGCTTCGTAGGGCCGTTCGCGAAGCAGCTGGTGAAGCGTGCGGCGGCGCGGACGTCGTGCATCGAGGAACTTGTGCAAAACCTGGGTGAGGAAATCGAATCAGAAGGGGACCGGCGCCAATTCATAAAGACGTGCCAGCAAATCAAGCACTCGGCTCACTGAGCAGCTTCCGGCGAACACGGATCACATCCAAAGCGGCCTCGTTGCGGAGCGTGAATTTCAAACTGGCGTAGAAAAAGCTTTGATCTCTGCGATCGACGCTTACGCGCACTGACGACTGGCGCCCTGAAGCGCGCGCCGTCGCCGCGGGTGCGCCCTTCGCTGCGGAGAAAAATCGGGATTTCGCCGGCGCGAACAACGCGCCCGCGGCGCTTTTTCCGCGCTAAGCTAGAGCCCTATGATCGACCTTAAGCGCCATGTCGTCGACGTGCCCAACTTTCCGCGTCCGGGCATCCTTTTTCGCGATATCACGCCGTTACTGCGCATGCAGTTTCAGCCGGCCATCGATGCGCTTGAACGGCTGCTTAATGCGGAGGAATGGAGCCGCGTCGATGCCGTTGCCGGCATTGAATCGCGCGGGTTCATTCTGGCAGCGGCGCTCGCCGCGCGCCGCGGCAAAGGCTTTGTCCCGATTCGCAAGCAGGGCAAGTTGCCGCCGCCGGTCGTCGACATGGAGTACACGCTTGAGTACGGCACCGGCATTCTCGAGATGCAGCGCGGCGGCGGCCGGCTGCTGCTGGTGGACGATGTCCTCGCCACCGGCGGCACCATGCGCGCGGCCGCCGAGCTCTGCGGCCACGCGGGATATGAAGTTGGCGCTCTTCTCGCGCTCATCGACCTAAGACTCGCCGGCACGCCGTTCGTCTGGCGCGAGCAGGCGCTGCGCTATGTCATCGACTACGTCTGAAGCATCGGCGACCGTGTCGGAATCGTTGCCGGCGCGGCTCATCGTCATGGCTTTGGACCTCGAGAGCCAAGGGCTGTTTGAGCAGCACGGCGTGCCGGTGCTGTATACCGGCCTCGGCAAGATCAACGCGGCGATTGCTCTGACGCGGCGGCTCGCCGCCTACCGGCACGCCGGACGGGCGGCGCCGTTCGTCATCAATTTCGGCACCGCCGGAAGCCGTCGGTTTGTCACCGGCACGCTCGTCGGCTGTCACCGTTTCGTCCAACGCGACATGGATGTGCGCGCATTGGGGTTCGCGTACGGTGTGACGCCGTTCGAGGACGTCCCCGCTGAACTGGAATTTCCGCCGGCCTTTGCCCAGTTGCCGCAGGGGCTGTGTGGCAGCGGCGACTCATTCGCGACCGGCGAGAGTGTCATGCATTGCGAGGTCGTTGACATGGAGGCGTATGCGTACGCCAAAGTCTGTCGGCTCGAAGGCGTTGATTTCGCCTGCGCAAAATACATCACGGACGGTGCGGACCACGCGGCCGCGGGCGAGTGGAGCACGAACCTGTCGGCAGCGGCAGCGGCATTCTGGCAGTTGTATGCGAGCTTTTAGAATCTGCGCCGGGGCGAGAAATGCAGGAGAGACTTTCAGCGCCGGGCGCTCCAACGTGCGCAGGCTACTCTTTCCGCATACTCTGCGCGGCGGCTTGCGGCCAAGTTGAGTTTTTGCAATATCGCAGGTTAGGCGAGCTCTTTGATGGAGCGGTTGATTCACCGTGACAACGCTCAATTCGAGAGTCGGCGGGGAGTTCAAGAAGTGAGTATGCGCAAGCTTTATCTATGTATGTCTCTTACGTGTGCTGCCTTGCTGGGCGGTGCATGTGTACCCCAACCGCAGCGTGGAGCAGAAATCGTGGTTCCTCATCCATCCCCTGTCAATGCCGCCGATACGCCCGCCGCCGTCGCACCCGCACCCCCGATTGCGGCCAAGAAGCCTTATACGGTGACTTCGCCGAACGGCGAGCGCGTAGACGCTTACTACTGGTTGCGTGATGACACGCGCCAGTCCAGCGAAGTGCTCGATTATCTGAACGCTGAAAACGTGTACCGCGACGCCGTGATGGCGCCGACGCGGGCGCTGCAACAGAAGCTCTACGATGAGTTGATCGGCCGGATCAAACCCGACGATGTCAGCGTGCCCGAGTACGAGCATGGCTACTGGTACTACACGCGCTTCGTACCTGGCCAGGACTATCCGATCTATGCGCGCCGCAAGGGTGAACTTACGGCTGCCGAGGAAATCATGCTCGACGGCAACGCGATGGCCGTGGGCCATGAATACTTTCAGATCGGCGCCGCCGAGGTCAGCCGCGACGGGCGCTTGCTCGCGTACACGGAGGACGACGTGGGCCGGCGTCAATACACGCTGAAAGTTAAGGACCTGGCCACCGGCGCGCTGCTGCGCGATTCGTTGACGAACGTCGAGCCGCAGTTTGTTTGGGCCGCCGACAACAAGACCTTGCTATACGTTGAAAAGGATCCGGTGACGCTGCTGTCGGTGCGCGTGCATAAGCACCGACTTGGGGCGGACCAGCATCAGGATGTGCTCGTTTACGAGGAGGCGGATCACAGCTATTACATGGGCGTCGGCATGAGCCGATCCGAGAAATATCTCTTTATTGATCTGCACAGTACGCAGCAGACCGAGGTCCGCTATGCCGACGCGGCAGACCCGCAGCTGCGCTTCAAACCAGTCCTCGCGCGCGAGCCGAATCTGGAATACCACGTGGATGCGCTCGGCGACGATTTCATCATCCGCACTAATTGGCAGGCGCCAAATTTTCGCATCATGCGAGCGCCCGTGACCGGCAGCAGTGACAAACGCAACTGGCGAGATGTGGTTGCCCCGCGCCCCGATGTGTTGGTTGAGAGCTTCGAAGTCTCGCGAGGTTATCTCGCGATCAACGAGCACTCGGGCGGCCTACTCAAACTGCGTCTGAGGCCCTGGGACGGCGGCCGAGACGTCGTCATCGATTCGAACGAGCCGGCTTACTCGATGACGCTGGTGCAAACCCCGGGCATCGACAGCGCAACGGTGCGCTACGTCTACAGCTCGCTCATAACGCCGCGCACGACTTACGACTACGATATGAACACTGGCCTCAAAGAGCTCAAGAAGACAGAGGCTGTACTGGGCGGCTACAACCCCGCCAATTTCACCACGGAATATCTGCACGCCACGGCGCGTGACGGCACCCAGATCCCCGTGTCGGTGGCTTATTCGAAAGGTACGGCGCTCGATGGTACCGCACCGCTCTACCAGTACGCTTACGGTTCCTACGGCATCTCCACGGACCCGGTGTTCCGCCCCAATTGGGTGAGCCTGCTGCACCGCGGCTTCGTGGTTGCCATCGCCCACGTGCGTGGCGGCCAGGAACTTGGACGTCAATGGTTCGAGGACGGCCGGCTGCTGCACAAGAAGAATACCTTCACGGACTTCATCGACGTGACTGCATTTCTGGTGAAACATGGCTACGGCGCCAAGGACAAGGTGTTCGCCGAAGGCGGCAGCGCAGGCGGATTGCTGATCGGAGCCGTGGCCAACATGGCTCCGCAGGCCTATCGCGGCATCATCGCGTACGTCCCGTTTGTCGACGTCGTCACCACCATGCTCGATGAGAGCATTCCGCTCACGACCAACGAGTTTGATCAGTGGGGCAATCCGAAGCAAAAGGTCTACTATGATTACATGCTTTCGTATTCGCCCTATGACAATGTCAGGGCGCAGGATTACCCGGCCATGCTGGTTTTCACCGGGCTGTGGGATTCGCAGGTGCAGTACTATGAGCCCGCCAAATGGGTCGCCAAGCTGCGCGCCACCAAAACCGACCGGCATCCGCTCATCTTCAGCGTCAATATGTCTGCCGGCCATGGCGGCAAGTCCGGGCGCTTTCAGCGCTACCACGACACCGCATTCGAATATGCATTCATCTTTCGCGAGCTTGGGATCGAGGAGTGACGAAGCCCGCTGACTTTGTGTAATGGTTCTTGAACGCGGGCCCCAAACGTTGAATGACGGATTGCGCCAACGGTTGTGAGCGACCGATGAGAGCATGCAGCAGGGCCGTGACGCGAATGGTGCACTGCAGTGTCAGCCGCGCGCCGGACCGTTTCCTGAACTATGTCAAATAGGCCGCCTGGGGCAAACCCAAGCGGACGAGCGCTTGAGTTGCCAGCGCCCTTCGCAAAGTGATAAGAGCATGTCGAGCCAGGCTGTGGCGCGGGCCGCGCGCCTGCACATCCTCATAATCAGCAATAAATTAAATCGGGAGATTCCAATGCGACGTTCGATCACTGGAGCAATTGTTTGTTTATTCTCGGTCGGGTCGATGTTCATCGGCGTAGCGGGTGCCGACGACGCGGACCAAGAAAATTCCAACGGCACGTTCGCCGACAGGTGTGCGGGCCTGCCAAGCCACGACCAGCTTAAATCGGCTCTGACCGCGGCGCGCATGCAGAGCAACGGAGGTTTCAATCTCGACATGTGGGGCGCCGTCGTTAATCGCGATGGAGTCGTCTGTGCCGTCGCCTTCACCGGCTCCGATCGCGGCTCGCAGTGGCCGGGTTGCGGCTCAGAAGGCCAATACCGCCAATGCTTTCAGCTTGCCGGGACTTGCCCTATCGACCGCTGATTTATATGCGGCCGTACAGCCGGGCGGAACCCTCTTCGGGCTGCAGCACAGCAATCCTGTTTCGACGCGGGTTGCCTATCGAGGCCCGGCCACGAATTTCGGGCAGCCAAACATCCGATGCGTGGCGAGCGCATTGGCGGCGTCAACGTTTTTGGCGGCGGACTTGCACTGTACAACTCGAAGAAAACGCTGCTCGGCGCTATCGGAGTGAGCGGCGACACGTCCTGTGCTGACCACAACATTTCCTGGCGCACCCGCCACACGCTGATACTTGACTATGTGCCGGCAGGCGTGAGCCAAAAAAACGATGACAACATCAACTATATAGGCCTCGTTCCCGATCCCAGTCTGGCGCACGACTTCTCACATCCGATTTGCACGATTGCGGGAGTCGATGGCGTTTCCGCGATCAGCGCCAGCTTGCCGCCGGTTCGCAAGTAACGCCTGCGACAGGCGATTCCGGCGCCCGCGCTCCGGCGCGTGCGCCGGCGTCGCGTGCGCAGCGCAGCGCCAAGGCATCTTGGGGCTGGTCGGAACGCAGGTCGATTGCGAGCGACGAGATTATTCAAGGCAGCGAGCAGCGCTGACAAATTGGAAGACGATCGGACGCACCCCACCGAAAATCTCATCTTCCGCGCGCGACCGTGAAAGTCTTGGCGTCTTAACTCTTTGATTACTAAAGAGATCGGCTGTGGTAAAGTCGCCTCGTGAGCGCGGACCTCTTAGAGCTCGATACCCCACGATTGTTGCTGCGGCCGCCCCGCATGGAGGACTTCGGTCCTTGGGCGGCGCTCTTGGCGGACGCCGAGGCGTCGCACTTTATTGGTGGTCCGCAGCCGCGTGCGCTCGCTTGGCGCGGACTCATGGTGATGGCTGGCGCGTGGCATCTGCAGGGCTTTGCCATGTTCTCGGTGATCGAAAAGGCGACCGGTCGTTGGATTGGACGGCTGGGCCCGTGGTATCCGGAAGGGTGGCCGGGCACTGAAGTAGGTTGGGGCCTGGTTCGCGACTTCTGGGGTCGCGGCTACGCAACCGAGGGAGCATCTGCGGCGATGGATTGGGCCTTCTTTACGCTCGGCTGGACGGAGGTGATCCACTCCATTGCTCCGGACAATCATGCCTCACAGGCAGTTGCCCGCAAACTGGGTTCTCGCAATCGCGGCCCGGGACGTCTTCCACCTCCATTTGAAAATTCGCCAGTCGAGATTTGGGGTCAAACGCGCGCGGAGTGGTCGGAACGACCGGCGGCCGGACGCGGCGTGTCGCATCCGACCTCTTAAGATCCGAGTGCGCTTGCGCGCAGTCCCGAGGACCTGCGGCGCGCGCGCAAATTGCGACCTCACAAAGTCGCCTGCTTTGGGGCGCACATCAACAATGCATAGCCCGGCGCCTACCGCTGTCGCTATCGGCCAGCGGTAGGTGTTGCGCGCTAGTCGGTATTCCCCTCCTTGTCTTTATCGGTCTTCTTGGCGTCCTTGTCGCCGGGCTTTTTCGGGTGCTCAGGCGTCGCTTTAGCTGGCGGGTTTGCCTTCGTCGGCGCTGCCGCAGGCTTCGGTTTGGCCCGCTCCTTCGTGATTGGCGGATGTTCCGCGGGCTTGGGCGCGGGCTTTTCCGCAGGCTTGGCCGCGGGCTTTTCCACAGGCTTGGGCGCGGGCTTTTCCGCAGGCTTGGCCGCAGGTTTTTCCGCGGGTTTTTCCGCGGGCTTGGCCGCGGGTTTTTCCGCGGGCTTGGCCGCAGGTTTTTCCGCGGGCTTGGCCGCGGGTCTTTCCGCAGGCTTGGCCGCAGGCCTCTCCGCGGGGGCGGCAGCTGGCTTACCGGACGGCGGCGCTGCATGCGCTTGTTCCGCCGCACGCGGCGCAGATTCCACCTTGACAGCTTGGGCGCGCGGCAGCGCCGGCAGAGGGCTCCCGTGAACGAAAGCCGGAATGGGTTTGGACGACACCGGTTTGGGTGCCTGTACCTTCACAACGGGAGGCAATGCCGCCGCGAGGTGGGCTTGCGCCGGTACCGATGTATTCACGGCCCTGCCGCTGGCCGTCGCGCTCGCCGGCGCCACGATGGTCACGTTGGTTACATTCGTGATGTTCGTGACATTGGTCGTGTTGCGAATGTTCGTATTGTTGATGCTGATGCGCATGCCCACCGCAATAACCGGCGGCGCACTCGTCACCACGGCAGGGGCGGTCCCAATAGGCGCCGGAATGATGATTCCGAATCGTGACCCAGGCGGCGCGGGGATGAAGACGCCGACCGGTCCCATGGGCGGCGGACCGGGTATGACGCCGGGTCCCGCGATCTCCAAGGTCAGATGCAGCCCAGGCGGGGGAGGAATAAAGGCAACGCCTGGCGGCGACCAGTGACCGCCGATGAAAATGACGACGCCCGCCCGGTTCTCGTAATAGGGATTGACCCAACCATAGTTGGGTCGCGGCGGCGGCGCCCAGTAGGCGTGAGCCCAGACCCAGTTGCCCTCCCAGACCCAGTAGCCCCCAACCCAAAATGCGGCCGGAGATGGCGGTGGCGGCGGAGTTTCAACCAGCATCGGCGGCGGTGCCCAGCCCACGGCGATCGGTGGTGGCTCAGAAATTGGAGGCTCTACGTTAACGCTCACCACCGGTGGGGGAGGCGGAGGCTCGTATGCAGGCCCCTCAGGGACATTGGCTGCCTCTTCCGGCGCCGGTGTTGGCGCGGATTCCGCCGCTGGCGCCGATGCGGATTGTGGCGCAGATTCTCCCGCTGGCGCGGGTTCTGCTGCCGGCGCTGGCGCAGTCGAGGACGTATCGGCGGAAGCCGGCGCTGCGGGCGGTGGCGACACCTGTGCGCCGCACCCGGCGAGCAGCAGAACAATGGGAATAGCGGTATATCGCATGCGAACGTGCTCCAACATCAGAAAAAGTTGCTCCGGCCCACACCCACGCGGACCATTCTCTTAAGGGCGGCCGCGTATCTTGCTTCCGCGCGCGTCGCGTGACGACGTGCAGCACAGCGACGTCGCAGAAACCTGGTTAACTATACCATTGGACGTTTTCATCTATGCACAGAAATCACGTGCAGCGCACACTCGGGGGCCGCGCATGAAGGCGCGTCGAAGTATGCAGACAGATTGTGCGTTGCCGATGGGAGTGCCCGGCAACGTCGCGCCAGACGCGGGTGTGATGCCGCGGACCTCGTCGCGCGATCGGCAATGAACGAGGCCGCGAGCATGACAGTATTTCCGATCGACGTTGCAGCGCGCGCAATCGTCTCAGTCCCGAAACATCAAACCTGACAGCGAGGCTCGTCATGGAAATTACCGGTGGGTGCTTGTGCAAGGCCGTGCGCTATCGAATCAGCGCCGCACCGATTGTCACGCGAGTGTGCTGGTGCCGACTGTGTCAATACGTGGGAGCGGGCAGTGCTACGGTCAATACCTGCTTCGCAAGCAATGCGATTACGGTTACGGGTGAGCTGCGAGATTACCGCAGCGTTGCCGACAGCGGCAACGTCATGCATCGCAGGTTCTGCCCGCTGTGCGGCACGCATCTATGCAGCGAGGCTGAGGCACGTCCTCACCTGACATTTATACGCAGCGGCACGCTTGACGACCGCGAGATCGCTAAGCCGGCCGCTACGATATGGACGTCGCAGGCGCCGACTTGGGCTTGTATCGATGCGACGATCCCGCGGTTGGAGGGGCAGGCGCCGCCCGCCGCGTGAGAGCATTTCAATTTGATGCGTGGTGTGCCGCGGCGATGCGCACGTGCATCGCTCGCAATCCGCAAATGGCTTTGGAAATCTGCAATGCAGCGCATCTAGAGTCCCTGCGCTCGCTGCACAACCCCTAGTCAGCGCGCGCTTCCGGTCACCCCACCAGACGCTGCTGCGAATATCAACAGCAGTATTCAAATTTTCTTTCTTGCGGCTAGGACTCGCAGTGTGGAAACATAGCGAGCAAGCGCGATAAGCCCGCGCGAGATACCACAATGATAAAACTGTACTGGTGTCCGAATACCCGCGCGATGCGTGCGCTGTGGCTGCTCGAGGAAGCGGGCGTACCGTTCGAGCGCGTGCACATCGACATTCGTGATCCAAAGGCAAAGGAGAATCCTGAGTTTCGGGCGTCGAGCCCGCTCGGCAAAGTACCCGCGCTCGCGGATGGCGCGGTCAGGATCAACGATTCCGGCGCTATTTGCGCCTATATCGCAGACGCGTATCCGCAGGCGGGTCTTGCGCCGCCCATCGGTGACCCGCAGCGCGGCGCGTATCTGCAGTGGCTCATGTTTACCAATTCCAACATCGAGCCTGCGATGATGGAAAAATTCTCCGCGCTCGCGCCGAACCGCGCGGCGCACGGTTGGGGCGACTATGCGTCAATGCTCGCAACGTTGCGCGAAGGATTGCAGACCGGGCCATGGATACTCGGCGGTCGCTTTTGCGCGGCGGATGTGATGCTGGGCTCGGCGATTTATTTCCTCGACATGTTCAAGATCTTGGGCGACGAGCCCGTGCTCAAGGCTTATTTGGAGCGCTGCATGGCGCGGCCGGCCGCACAGCGTGGATTCGCGGTCCAGGCCTAGAGCAGTATCCGCGCGGAGCCCAGCACGCGCCGCAACTCGGTGGTCAGTAGCCGATATGGTGCAACGCCCCCGCGGCCGCTGCAGCGATCAGACAGTAAATTCCAAAGACATACCAGCGACCGCGTTCAAGCCAACGGCTGAGCCACCGCAAGGCGACGAGACCGGCAAGAAATGCAAACACCGCGCCGAGCAGGCTCGGGAAGACAGCCGCCGCCAGGTCGGCCGTCCCTTCGATCTTTTGCGCGTGCATCAGTCGCAGCAGTTCACGCGCGACGAGCGGTGGAGTGAGCACGACGGCGAGCGCAAAGCTAAAGGACTCCGCGCGCAACTTTGCAACCCCGGCCAGCATGCCGACAGAGATCGTCGCGCCCGAACGCGAGAAACCGCGGAACGGCAAACACAAACCCTGTACCGCTCCGATGAGGGCCGCTTGTTTTGCGCTTAATTCCTGCGCAGTCGCGCTTGGCGCCCGCTGGCGGCGCTCAAAGATGCCGGCGATTAGAATCAACACCCCCGCGGCGGCGAGAGCCGGAGCGATGATCTCCAGATGTCCGAATAGATCCTCGATCTCAGCATGTGGCATGCCGGAAAATGCCGTGCTTTCAATAATCTTTTTGATCGCTGCGCCGATTATTGCCGTTAACGCAGTCGCGAGGATGATGAGTGCCGCGAATCTCTTGAAGGCGACCGCGCTCTTGAAGTACGTCTCGCGCCAGCCGCGCCAGAAGTAGACGATGACCGCGAACATCGTGCCGCTGTGCAGCATGACCAGCAGCAATGTCATTTGCGGGGCCGAGGGATCAAGGCCCATCAGCTTTTCGGCCACGATGACATGCGCTGAGCTTGACACCGGCAAGAGTTCCGCCAAGCCTTGCACGATTGCAAGAACAATCACTTTCAGAAGCGGCATGCGAGCGATTCTAGGGGTTCTTGCTGATGCGAGGTAGGTGTGCTTTTCCTGCTTGCCATGCGCGCCTGTGCCGCGAGACCCGAGCTTGCGGCGCTATGCGCGGTGGCATGGAAGGTCGGACTGCTTTAATTGAAGTTCGTGCTGCGTGCGCTTGCAAACCGCCGCACTCGGGAAATTGGTATTACCCGTGCCATGCGCGAGAGAGCGCCACCTGCGGCAGGCGCACCGGGGGCCTTTCGCTATATGACCACGCGGCAGGGACCGCGTCCGCTATCCGCCCCACATGGCTGTATTGAGGAGAACCAGTGCGCCGATACCTAGCACCAAGAGCGCGTTTCTCATGATGCCCACGAGGATCGTGTTAAGCATGTTTCCATCCTCCTTACGTTGACACCCGCTGAACCAGGGCGCCTCCCCATGATCGACAGCTCATGCAATTAGCGGGCCAACCGACGGCCCATTTAGAGACAAGGGGTTACGTAGGTCCACACGCCGCTTGCGTGGTGTAAAGGTGCAAAGGACGGGTACTTTTGACGGGCGATGCGCGACAGGATTATTGCGCCGCTAAAGTGCTCCGGCGCCGGTCCTGCAGTGCAAGACCGGCGCCGGCCGCCGCCTATTGCTTAGGCGTCGTCGAAGGCTGACTGGGTGGCGGGGTCGTGCTGCTGTCGGGCGTCGAGCTCGGGCTCGAAGGAGGAGACTGCATTGAATCCGACGAGCTCGCCGGAGGCGTCGTCGCATCCGATGGCGTGCTCGGCGGCGGTGAGCTCGACTGCATCGAGTTATCCGAACTCGGCGCTGATGTGTCAGGGCCGGTTGCATGCTGCCGGGAGCAAGCCGCAGCGAGCGTGAGCGCGCTCAGGCACAAAATTAACAAACCGCGTTTCATAGGGCACCTCGCTATCGTGGGATGGGTAATCTCCCGGCCGCTATATCTTCCGGGCATACCGGAACAACGCGTCATGGGTCCCGGTGTTCCTTGGCGGGTCAATCTGCGGGCAGGCGCAAGCTTGGGCCGATCAATCGGTCCGCCGGCGCAACTCGGTCTGTAATCGGGGATATCTGTGCTAAAACATGCGTCCCCGAAGTGGAGACCCTGGATGCTGAAATTTTATTATCACCCTTCGCCAAACCCTGCGAAGGTCGCGTTGTTTCTCGAAGAAGCGGCGCTGCCTTATGAGCTCATATCGATCGACACCCGCAAGGGTGAGCAATTCGGGCTCGCGTTTCTCGCCATCAACCCGAATGCCAAGACCCCGGCCCTCGTGGATGGCGACGCCACCCTCTTCGATAGCCATGCGATCCTGCTGTATCTCGCGGAAAAAACCAGGAAGTTTTTGCCGCCGAACACGCCCGCCGCGCGCGCCGATCTCCTGTCGTGGCTCATGTTCGTGGCGAGCGGCGTCGGCCCGCATTCGGATCAGGCGGTGCATTTCAAGCACTTCGCGCCCACCGGGCTCGATTATGCCGTGAACCGCTACCTCTGTGAGGCGCGACGCCACTTCGGCATCCTCGACACCCGGCTTGCCACGCATCGCTACATGCTCGGTGACACCTATACCATTGTCGACATGGCCGTCTGGGGCTGGGCGCGAGCGCTGCCGTTCATTCTGGGCGAGAATGCTTGGATGAAAATGTCGAACCTGAAGCGCCTCTTCGATGAGATCAGCGCCCGTCCGGCCGCAGCGCGCGCCAATGCGCTCAAGGACCGGCACGCCTTCAAGACCGAGATGGACACAGAGGCGCGGCGGAACTTGTTTCCGCAGAACGTGACATTCGCAGCCTAGACGTCTCTTGAGATGCAGCGACGTCAGTTCATCTCCGCCGTGTCAATGACGGCGGCCTGGGTCGGCGCAAAGCGGTCAGTGGGCGCGGGGCGTTCGCGGCCGCTGCGGATCCTCATCCTGGGTGGCACCCGTTTCATTGGCGTGTATATGACCGAGCTTGCCCTCAGGCGCGGGCACGTCGTCACCCTGTTCAATCGAGGTGAAACGAACGCGCAGCTTTTTCCCAAGGTTGAAAAGCTCAAAGGCGATCGCGACGGCCAGCTCGAGGCCTTGCGGGGACGCAAATGGGACGTCGTCATCGATGACTCCGGCTTCGTGCCGCGCCACGTGCGTCTGGCGGCGCAACTGTTGGCGCCCTACGTGCGGCAATACCTGTTCGTCTCGTCAGTTTCTGTCTATGCAAGCTTCGCCACCGCCCCCGACGAGGACTCACCGGTCGGCAAGCTCGCCGATGAGAGCATCGAGAAAGTGGACGAGAACAGCTACGGTCCCCTTAAGGCGCTGTGCGAGCAGGCCGCCGAGGCTGCGCTGCCTGGACGCGTCACGGTGCTGCGCCCGGGCTATATCGTCGGACCGGAGGACAACTCAGATCGCTTCACCTACTGGCCTGCCCGTGCGGCACGAGGCGGCGAGATGCTCGCGCCGGATGGTCCGGGGGATGCGATCCAGTTCGTCGATGTGCGCGATCTCGCGCGCTTCACGCTCGACGTATTGGAGAACAACGTCGTCGGCACATTCAATGTCGTCTCGCCGCCGGACCGATTCACAATGGGGGATCTTTTGAGCGCTAGTATCAGCTGCGCAAACGCGCTAGCGAAGCCGAATGTACCGCCGCGGGCTGTGTGGGTGCCCGTTGGATTCATGCAGCAGCACAGCGTCGTCCTGGCGACTGACATGCCGATCTGGAACGCGCCGACCGGTGCCGACGCGGCGTTCGCCAAGGTGAGCATTGCACGGGCATTGCAGGCGGGGCTTACCATTAGAGCCATCAAAGACACCGTCTGCGATACCCTCGCCTGGCATCTAGGGCGACCCGCGCCGGAGCGGCTCGCGCTCAAGGCTGGCATCGATCCGACGCGCGAGCACGAAGTGCTCGTCGCGTGGCATGCCGCAACAGCGCGCCGGCCGGAATAGATGGCCGAGCTGCCCGGGATCTTTTGCCGCCGAATGTTGACAAAAGTACCAGTTCCGAATTTCGTTAGAGAGTTAAGAGATAGTAAAGATATGAAAATCCAGCAGTTTGCGGTCGCGGCGCTCCTCGTCGTCGCGCTCACCAGGGCCTTGCCGGCGCATTGTGCGGACGCCGTGGCGGTGCCTGAGCGCATCGTATTGCCGAGCAGCGTGATCCCCGCGCACTACGACGTCGAGGTCACGCCAGACGTCGGCCACCTGAACTTTCGCGGCCGCGCACGCATCGACGTTGACGTGACGCGCCAGACCCAGAGCATCGTGCTGAACGCCGCTGACCTGAGCTTTGAGCGGGTCGCGCTCTCGGGTAGGACGGAGGCGCCGAAAATCACACTTGACGCCGAGCAGCAAACGGCCACTTTTGCCTTCGGCGCGCCGCTTGCACCCGGGCGATATGTACTGTCGATCGACTATCGCGGCAAGATCTACCAGCAGGCCTCGGGTTTCTTTGCGCTCGACTACGTCGGGGACGGCGGCGCCACCAAGCGAGGGCTCTTCACGCAGTTCGAAAACTCCGATGCGCGCAGATTCCTGCCGTGCTGGGATGAGCCGGCCCGCAAGGCGACCTTCACTCTGACCGCCACCGTTGCTGCCAACGAAACGGCGGTGTCCAACATGCCGATCGCGAAGACGGAGAGCGTCGGGGCAGCACTGAAGCGCGTGCACTTTGCGCCGACTCCCAAGATGAGCTCGTACCTGCTGTTCTTTGGTGCCGGCGACTTTGAACGCCTGCATCGAATGGTCGGCAACGTCGACGTCGGAGTGATCGTCAAACGCGGCGACGCGGAGCGCGGCCGCTTCGCGCTGGATACCGCAGCCCAATTACTGCCGTACTACAACGATTACTTCGGCACGCCTTATCCGCTGCCCAAGCTGGATTTGATCGCCGCGCCCGGCTCCAGCCAATTCTTCAGCGCCATGGAAAACTGGGGCGCGATTTTCTACTTCGAGCGCGATTTACTGATCGACGCACGCCTCTCGACCGAAGATGATCGGCAGAACGTCGCCGTGGTCATCGCGCACGAGATGGCGCACCAATGGTTCGGTGATCTTGTCACCATGGCCTGGTGGGATGACCTATGGCTCAACGAAGGCTTCGCCTCCTGGATGGAGAACAAGGCGGTCGATCACTTCCATCCGCAGTGGAAGCTGTGGCTGCAGGGGCAGTCGTCCGTACAGCAGGCGATGAGCATCGATGCCGCCAACGGCACGCATCCCATCATCACTCCAATCAAGGATGTTCTGCAGGCGAGCGGCGCGTTTGATTCCATCACCTATCAGAAAGGCGGGGCCGTCATTCGCATGCTCGAGGCCTACGTCGGGGAAGATGAGTTTCGCGCCGGCGTGCGCCGTTACATGCACGATCATGCCTATGGCAACACGGTGACCGACGACCTGTGGACCGAGATTGACGCGGTGAGTCCCAAGAAGATTCGGGACATCGCCCACGACTTCACTTTGCGCGCGGGAGTGCCCTTGATCGCGGCGCAGGCCGCGCGGTGTGAGCACGGCCAGCTGCGACTGGCGCTGACGCAGACTCGTTTTGCGATCGACAATTCCGCCAAGGCAGGTGTGCAAGTGTGGCGAGTGCCGGTCGCCGTGCAAGCGCTCGGCAGCGCGACTGGCGCCCATGTGATCGTATCCGGTAGTGCCGCCACGCCCGCGACACTCTCGGGGTGCGGTCCGGCGCTGCTCAATGTTGGTCAGACTGGCTATTTTCGCAGCCGCTACGCGCCCGAGACCTTTGCAAGCCTCGCCAAGCGCTTTCAGGAGCTGGCTGCTGAGGATCAGCTCGGCTTGTTAAATGATACCGAGGCCCTCGCCTCCGTCGGCCAAGTGCCGGTGGCGCAATTCCTGTTGCTGGCCGCGAAGCTGCCGCCCGATGACGAACCGCTGATCTGGAGCGATCTGGCGCAGTCGCTCATCAGTCTCGACAGGCGCTACGCGGGGCGCACGGACCGCAGCGCATTCCGTGCGTACGCGCGCACGCTGCTGCAGCGTCCCGTGGCGCTGGTCGGCTGGGATGCACGCGCCGGCGAGGCCGACAATGTTGAGAGCCAGCGGGCGATGCTCCTGGCCGCAATGGGGCGCTTCTCTGATGCGGCCGTGGTGGCCGAGGCCAAGCGGCGTTTCAAAGAATTTATCGCAGCGCCGTCGCGCGTGAGCGCGGCGCAGCGCAATATCGTGCTCGGCGTCGTGGCCGCGAATGCGGACGGCCCCACCTGGGATCAGCTGCATGCGCTTGCCCGCACGGCGGCAACCGAGCTCGAGAAGCAGGACTACTATCGCCTGTTGGGGGTAGCCGCAGACCCGCGGATCGCGCAGCGGGCGCTCGATCTGTCCTTGACTCAAGAGGCTCCGGTCACGCTGCGACCGCTCATCCTCGACTCCGTCGCGCGCGAACATCCGGAGCTCGCCGCCGACTTCGCAATAACGCACTGGAATGTCATCGATCCCATGTTGGAGAGTGACAGCAAATCCCAATACGTGCCGAGCTTGGCCGGGGGCAGTAGCGATCTGAACATGATCATGCGCTTGAACGCGTTCGCTGCGGGCAATATCCCGTCGAGCGCTAGAAGCGGCCTTGAGAAGGCAATCGCCCGCATTCGTTACAATGTACAAATTGGCACTCATCTGGCGGATATCGACCGCTGGATTGCCAGTGCGCCGCGCCCCCAAGGCGCAAATGATCCGCCGCCAGGTATCCGCGACATGCCCGGGTCGAGTGGGCGTTGAGCTGTCACCACGGGCTGCCTCCATCGCGCGAGTGCGCTTGTGCGGATCTTAGGATTCGATTGGCGCGGCGGGTGATCGTGAACCTGCAGCGGCGACCCGAAAAATCTGCAATCTGGGGAAATACTAATGACGAAGCCATCTGAACCTCTTGATCTACTGAGCCTCTTGCCGCGCATGGACCTGACGCGCCGCGCAATGATCGTTACATCACTTGCGACAGGCTTTGCCCTCGCCGTGCAGCCCGTATCGGCGCAGACCATCACTACAGGAACCGAGGGCCTCACCGCGGGTGAGGTGAAAGATCCCCACTTCCGACGGGGAGATCCCCGGTTACCGTGCAATGCCGGCGAGCGGCGGCCCGTTCCCCGTTGTGCTGGTGGTACAAGAGGTCTTCGGTGTTCATGAGCACATCAAAGACATCTGCCGCGCCGTTTCGCTAAGCTTGGCTACTTCGCGGTGGCGGCGGAGCTGTTCGCGCGGCAGGGCGATGTCTCCAAGATCAGCGACGTCAAGGACATCTTGCCTATCGTCGCTCAAGTGCCCGACGCGCAAGTGATGTCGGATCTGGATGCCACGGTCGCCTGGGCGAAGAGCACCGGCAAAGGCGACAGCGCGCATGTGGGTATCACTGGTTTCTGCTGGGGCGGCCGCATCGTCTGGCTCTACGCCGCGCATAACCCAAAGTCGCGAGCGGGGGTTGCCTGGTACGGCGCGCTTAACCGCAATGCCACCCCGCTGCAGCCGCAGCATCCGCTCAACATTGCCGGCGAGATCAAGGCGCCTGTGCTCGGTTTGTATGCCGGGCAGGATCAGGGCATAGCGGCGAGCGATATCGAAAAGATGCGCGATGCTCTGAAAAAGGCGCGGGTGAAAACGGAAATCATCGTATATCCGGATGCGCAGCACGGCTTTAATGCCGACTACAGGCCGAGCTATAACGCCGCCGATGCGCAGGACGGCTGGCAGCGCATGCTCGCCTGGTTCAATGCGCACGGCGTGCGTGCAGCTTGAGCGCAGCGCCCTGCGCGGCCACGGAGTCGTTGGACAGTTGAATGCCTTCTGAGGGATTATGCGACAGCGGAGCGAGCGGTGATGGCTTCAAGAAACTCGAGTAAATTCGTGCCTGGCAGTGCCTACACGTACGCGGTGACCCTGCGCGCGCGCCATCCGACAGTGGATCCGGCGATCCTCACCAATACCCTGAAGCTCGATCCCGTGCACAGCTGGAAAGCGGGTGATCCGCGTTTGTCGCAAACCGGTACGCCTCTCGGCGGTCCACACCGCGACTCGTATTGGTCGGCGACGTTGCCGGGGCAAATGGTGGGCACGACCAGTGTGCCTTTGGAAACCTTCATGTCAACGCAGCTCCTGCAGCTCGCGCGGCACCGTGATTTCCTTGGCGCTTTGCAGGCCGACGGCGGCGAAATCTCGTTGCTCATCGAGATTGCACCGCTTGCGAATACGGTTTTGACTCTCAGCAGTATGATGTCCCGCCGACTCGCGGACCTCAATATTGAAGTGGAGTTTCAGTTTCCCGGCGATTGAGAACTTCAGTCCAGAGCCGCCCGCTCGGCGCAAGACGAGCGCGCAACCCATGGGTGATTTTGAGGAGAAAGAAATGATTCGCGGAAAGATGCTGACGATTGCCATTTGCGCGCTCGTTTTAGGAGTCACTGCCTGCGAGAAGAAGGGCCCTGTTGAGAAGACGGGCGAAAAAGTCGATCACGTGATTGACACCGTAAAGAACGGCGGTGAAGAGACCACCGCCGACAAGATTCAGGATGAGGTCGACAAGGCGCGCGACAAGGCCGCAGAAGCCACGGACAAAGCCCAAGGAAAGTGAAGTACATCAATCCGGGCCGCCAGCCGCTGCGCGCATAGGCTGAGCGCTCGTGCGCTCCGCCTACCCACTCTTTAATCGTCCCCGATGGACGCGGCCCTACGCTCGGGCCAGCCCTAATCGGTGTTGACTTCACCGGCTGCGGCATGCAGCCGCGCATGGGGCTAGGACCTAGTCTTCAGGCGCAGAGTGCGCGTGATCGAGATCGTTCGTAAACGCGCGCGTGGCACTCGGGCTCTACGCCCTGGCCATCATCGGGTTCATTTCCGCGCCGCCGCAATGGAACATGCGGATGCGGTCACCGCGGGGCGGGTGCAGCATGAGCGCAGTGCAGCATTGATGTGTTGCCCATGGCTGCCGCCAAGAGCCTGCAGATCTTTCGGCTCTTGCGTTCAAATGAGCGTCAGATATTTTGCGTTTGGTGCGCAAGCCAGGCCGCAACCGCGGCACGTGCGCCATCGCTGCAAAAGGCCAATAAAGCAATGGGTGGCTGCGGCGCGCCAGCGAGAGCCAACGCTTGATCTCACGACCGAGTGTTCACGCGCGGCGGCAGAGCGATGCGCTGCAGCCGCTTACTCGGGCTTGCCGGCATCGAATCAGATGCTAATGCGGTCTACTTAGGTTGCGTCCCCGGCTGCGGATCTGCCATGGGGTACGTCTGTGCCGCGCCCGAGGGCGCGGGCGGCGCGGACGCCGGAGGCGCGGGCGCGGCGGCTACCGGAGCGGATGCGGCAGTTGTGTTGCCGCCCGTGCTCGTGGATATGGCCGTGAGAAACCGCTGCGCGGTGCTGTCCGTGGTCTTGACCTCGCCGTCCATGATCTCACTCGCGGTCACGCCGGGCTTCTTGTAGAACTCCGCATTGGCGCCGCGGTCGATCGACAGGACACTGCCGTCGAGGGCAATGCCGGCGAAGAGACCGCGGTTTCTCGAATAGGAGTACACCTCGGCGGTGAAATTGGAGTCCGTGGCTATCGAGGCTTGCCGGCCGACCGGACCCGCCGCGACCGAGGCGTCGGCGCCCAAGGTGACCTTGCCGCCCGTGATGCCCTCGACGCCGGTGCGCGTGGTGAAGACGAGAACGACGTCGGTCGACTGCACGCCGGCCTGCCAGCCGAAGCTGCCGCCCGTGAGTGCGACGAATACCGGGTTTGAGAAATGACCGTTCTTGTCGCGCACGACCATCGCACCCGAGCCGCGGCGACCGCCCGCAATGAATGCGACCTTCGTAACGTCGGGAACGACGGCGATGGCGTAGGCACGGTCGAGCAGGCGTTCCGGAATAAACGTATCGGGAGTTGCGCTCAGCTCCTCCAATATCTGCGTGGCCATCAGCAGCTGGCCTTCTTCGCGCGCCTGTGCATGCACTTGCATGGCGCTGACAGTGAGAGCAATGCCTGCGAGCAGGCTAGCGAAAGCGACGCGGTTGCGCATCTGAGAAATCCCCTGTTGATGTCGCCGTGCGGCGACGCCAATAGACGCAGCCGCAACGGGCGTTCGCGCAAGCTTACCCCACTCGCGGCATCAAAGTCAGAAGTACAGGGAGTAGAAGAGCTGAATGATGTTGGCGTCGAGGCGGTAGAGCGGCAATTCATCCTCGCCGCCCGCAGGAATGACGCTGTTGCTGTACAGCGTGTGAAAGTCCGTGTAGTCGATCAGCATATGGTCGTAGCGCAGATTGAGGGTGTTTTTCTGGATCCATGGCGCGCGCGGCACCTGGAATTCATAGGAGGCGCCGACGCCTACGGTGTAGCTTGAGAATGCCGCGAGCTCCCGATCGCGCGCCTCGAAGTTCTGCGCGTTGGCGCGCGGGAAGAGGTCGTTGTAGAAGTTGGCGGCGTTTTGCTTGTAGTAGCGCAGCGAGCCGTCAAAGATCCAGTGCCGCCAGGGCTGCGTGTAGCCCAGCTGCAGCGTGTTCGCCCCGATGCCCCACGTATCCGTGTAGTAGCGGTAAAAGAAGTCGAGCTCGGCGCGGTACGGCAGGTAGTACTTCAGATCGCCGGAGGCTGCATTGCTCGTGTGGGTGCCCGGGTAGACCTGCGGGGCAGTGGCCCAGCCCTTGCCCACGCCAGGGGTGAGGTAGACGACGTCGCGATAGGGGTTTTGTAGATAACCCTGGTCGGTGAGCGCCTGGTAATTGAGGCTCAGGATCAAATTGCGCGTGAGCACCTGGGTGAGCCCGACCCCGTAGCTTCTGTGGTCGACCTGCTGCGCGAAGGTCGGATCATTGACGATCGCGCCGTCGGCAAGCTTGATGTCGCGATAGACGTGATCCCAGCCTCGCGAGTAACTCATGGTGACGGTGGTCAGGTCGCCGAACATGTCCTGACTCAAGCTGAAAATGCTCGTATCGGCGATGTAGTCGGGCTCGCGACTGTGGATGTATCCCACGCTGTAAGTCGTCTTGCCATGCTGATACTCGACGGAGCCGCTCTGCTGGGTGCGCTTTTCCTTGTACGGACTCGCCGTCAAGAGCACATCGATCGAGGCGCTCGTGATCATGTCGACGTAGTAGTTGTAGGACACGGAGAAGTTGTCGCCGATCTTCTTGCGGATGAGCACCGACGGGCCCTCAACGGTGAGTCCACCGCCTTCATAGCGGTGGTACATGGCGTCCGCCTCGTCCTCCGGCAGCACGCCGGCGGAGCCCGGCAAAGAGCCGAGCGCCCCAAAAGCGACGAGCGCCGCGATGCGCGCCGCAAGACTCGTGCGGGCCAGCGCGAACGATGAGCGCCGCGACTCGCGGCTCAATTGCACCCGCAGCCCCCGCCCGCGCTGCCGGTGGCGCCGTGCGCGCCCTCCCGGGTGCCGAAAACGTGCTCAATATAGTCGCTCGAGATCGGATCACGGTTCAAAGACATGATCGGATCGGCGAGGTGCTCGCGCTCATAGGGCTTCACCCACGGCTCAATGGGCGCGCATCCCGCAAGCGGGTAGAGCAAACCGAGGGCGATCAGGACTCGGACTAGGCGCATGTCAGCTCCTTAGAGCTTCACATCACTCCCGCATCAGGGTGCGGATACTGCTTAAGTACTCTTCCTCGTCGCCGGGCTTGTAGCCGCGATGAATCATTCTCACCGTGCCCTTGCGGTCGACGATCACGGTGCTCGGCATGCCGGAGACGCCGTAGAGCTTACTCACCTTGCTATCCGTATCGTAGAGGATCGGAAAGGTCACGGGCGTCTGCTTCAGCCAATCGTTGGCGGCTTTGGAGTCCGGCTCCACGTTGACGCCGATCATAGTGAAGCCGAGCTTGCCGTATTTCTTGTATATGCTATCGAGAAGCGGCATCTCCTGCCGACACGGGCCGCACCAGCTCGCCCAGAAGTTGAGCATGACCACCTGACCCTTGAACTGGGTGAGCCCGACCGGCTTGCCGCTCTGCGCGTTCAAGGTGAAATCGGGCGCTGGCGAGTTCGTGTCCACTGCCGCGCACAGCGGCAGCGCGATGAGTAATGCCGTGAGTCCTGCAATGAAATGTCTCATGGTATGTCCTTCCTAAAAGAATACGCTCGCGCCGATCGTCGCCTCGAGATTGTTCGTGAGCTTGTCGACTCCC
>Ga0182024_10006553_pt1 | contig 25499 bp, 23 predicted proteins | sample P32metaG_FD_120480 | JGI IMG/M metagenome (GOLD analysis project Ga0182024, IMG submission 120480) | Permafrost microbial communities from Stordalen Mire, Sweden - P3-2 metaG (Illumina Assembly) | ecosystem: Environmental > Terrestrial > Soil > Wetlands > Permafrost | place: Sweden: Stordalen...
ACATAAGAATCCTTTCGGTGGAGGGTTGAAACGAAAAATCCCCCGGGCGGAATTGCCCGGGGGACTGACAGAGACGGGGTCTCTACCGAAGGCTTATCACACAAAAATGGGGGGCTGTTGCCTCCAGCTCGTTTCGAGCAGCAGAATAATGGGCCTAAAAGTGGCCAAGAAGTGGCCAAGACAGAATTCGAAGTGTTTTATGAACCTATGTAACTAGTTGATTATAAGTGGTGCACACAAGAGGAGTTGAACCTCTAACCTGCTGATCCGAAGTCAGGAGCTTTATCCAATTGAGCTACGGATGCCCGCCACCATTGTCCATTTCCGCGTGGCGACGTAAAGCCTTTGCGCGCGCCGTTGACTTGGCGGCGCACTTTGTTAGCGTGTCCGCACCATGGCCAGCAAACGGTTTTCCCGCCTCATCAAAATCCTTTCCGGCGCCGCCACCGACGCTGAGGATGAGATTTTCCTGCTCGAAGGCCGGCTCGAACGCTTCGTGCATTTTTGGGTGCTGGTCATCCGGCAGTTCATCCGCCACCGCTGCTTTGTGCGTGCGTCGGCGCTGTCCTACTCCACGCTCATCGCGCTCATTCCGCTGCTCGCGGTCGCGTTGAGCGTCACCAGCAGCCTGCTGAAAAACCAGGGCGAAGAGCAGTTCCAGCACGCCATTGAAAAAATGACCAGCGCGCTCATTCCGCCCGCGACGCTCGGCACGAACCTCACGGCGTCCGACAACCATACCGTCACCATCGTCACCAACAATCTGGACGCCACGACGGAAAGCTCCGGCACCAACAACAGCTCGACCAATCTGGTTGCCGCCGGGAGTCCGGCCAATGCCAGCGCCGTTCCCGTCAGTGCCCAGAAGGAAATTGCCCGTCAAATCTGGGTGTTCGTGCAAAAAACCCAGAGCGGCGCGCTCGGCGCGACCGGCGTGGTGCTGCTGGTGTTCGTCGCTGTCTCCCTGCTCGGACGCATCGAGGAGACATTCAACGACATCTGGGGCGTCACGCGCGGACGCAACCTGCTCACGCAAATCCAGCTCTACTCCACCGCCATCATGCTCGGCCCGCTGCTGCTCATCACCGCGCTCGGCCTCGCCGGCGGTTCGCAATTCCAGTCCGCCAAGGATCTCATCGCGCAAACGCCGTTCATCGGAAAAATTGTTTTTGATTTGCTGCCCCTGCTCGTCATCTGGCTGGCGTTCGGCTTCGTCTATCTTCTGTTGCCGAACACGAAGGTGAAATTTTCCGCGGCATTCGTCGGCGGTGCGGTCGCCGGCACGCTCTGGCATTTGAACAACGTCTTCGGCTACCTGTTCGTTTCCCGCGTCTTCACCAACAACACCATCTACGGCAGCCTCGGCCTGTTGCCGGTGTTCATGGTCGGCATTTATCTGTCCTGGGTCATCCTGCTCTTCGGTGCGCAGATCGCCTATGCCTACCAGAACCGCGCCGCGTATTTGCAGGATCGCCTCGCCGACAACGTCAACCAGCGCGGCCGCGAATTCGTCGCGCTGCGCCTGATGACCAGCCTCGGCCAGCGTTTTCAAAACGGCTCGCGGCCCGCGACCGTCTTTCAGCTTTCAACCGAGCTCGGCATTCCCAGCCGGCTGACACAATCTGTTTTGTGCACGCTGGCGCACATGCAGCTGGTCACGGAAGTTGCCGGCACCGAGGGCGGCTTTGTGCCCGCGCGCCCGCTCGAAAACATCAATGCCTACGACATCCTGCTCGCCCTGCGCACCGGCACCGGCCAGGAACTGCCGATGCGCGACGAACCCATGCTGGCGGAAATCTACGGTGAATTTACGCGCATTGAAAAAGTGGAACGCGAAGCCGCTTCGTCCATTACATTGCTTGCGCTGGCCAGCCGCCCGCCGGCGCCCGCCGCGCTGGCCGGCCCGAAACTTGTCGAGGTTGAAAAGCCAGTTGCCGAAGTGAAAATAATCTCTGCACCGGAAAGTCCGGCAGCGGCAGTTCCTCTGGCCGAAGAAAGTTTGGAACCGGCACCGGAAAAAGTTGCAGTCAAAACGGAAACGCCCCAGCCGGTTGAAAAAATCCCGACCCGTCGCGAAGTTGTGATGCCGGAAGAGAACCGCGAATTTCCGCTTTAAGTCCAGCCGCCCGCGCCCGCGCTCAACTGGGTTCCGTCATCGTGTGTTTGAGCGGAGCTCGTTTTATTCGCAAGCCGTGAAGGCTTGCCTGTGCCATCGGTTGCGCGGCATGTCACTTTGGGTTGGCGGTTGATAATTGCGGACGGACCGGCGCGGCGCTCGCCAGAAGCTGCTGGTTGGACCAGCCGCCACCAAGAGCTATGATTAGTTGCACGGCGGCAATCAAACGTTGGCCAGCTAGCTCGGCATTGGCGCGTTCTGCCGTCAGGGTGTCGCGGCTCGCATCAACAACTTCAATATAGGCCACGATGCCGGAACGATAACGGTCGGTCGCCAGTTCCGAGGCGCGGCGGGCGCTGGTCACGGCGCGCTGCTGGGCCTCTGCCTGGACGGCAAAATGATAAATGCCGGAAAGGCTGTTCTCCACTTCGCCAAAGGCCACCAGGACTTGCTGGCGATAAAGCGCGACCGATTCTTGGAACGCCGCCTGCGTATGCTGGTAATTCGCCCGATTTCGTCCGCCCGCAAAAATGGGAAGCGAAAGGCTCGGGCCGATGGACCAAGTGCGGCTGTCCCAGTTGAACAACGATGAAAGATCACCGCTCAAATATCCCGCCGATCCGGTCAGCGTCAGCACTGGAAAAAACGCAGCTTTCGCGACGCCAATTTTTGCGTTGGCCGAGGCAAGCTGGCGTTCAGCCTGGGCGACGTCGGGGCGGCGTTCGAGCAAATCCGCTGGCAGGCCGGTGGGAATTTCCGGCGGTTGCGGATTCCAATTGGGGTCTTCCAGGACGGCGAGTTTGAAACTGGAAGGATTTTCACCGACCAGGATGGCGATGGCATTTTCCAGTTCGTCGCGCTGGTGCGCGAGTGATGCGGCTTCGGCTTCGGTGGTGGCGAGCTCGGTTTCCGCCTGGGCGACGTCGAGTTCGCTGCCGATGCCGCCTTCGAGCCGGCTGCGCACGAGCTGGACTTGTTCATGCCGCAGGGCGATGGTGCCGTTGACGGTGGTGATTTCTGCGTCAAGTGAGCGCAAGGCAAAATAATTTTGCGCCACGTCGGACTGGAGCGTGAGCAGGACGTTGTAATAATCCGCGAGCGACGCCTGCGCGTCGGCGTGCGCGCCTTGAAACAGCCGGCGGATGCGGCCCCACAAATCCACTTCATAGCTTAAATCCACCGGCGCACTGAAGGTGTTGGCCGTGATGTTGCCAAAGCTGGGATTCGCGTTCGGCGAATAACCCTCGCGCGCAAAACTGGGATCCAGACTAAGGCCGGGCATCAACTGGCTGCGGGTGATGCGGGCTGTGGCGCGGGCCTCATCCACCCGGGCGACGGCGGCTTTGAGTTGTTGATTGGCTTGCACCGCCTGCGCTTCCAAAGCATTCAGGTTCGTGTCAGCAAACAGCTCCCACCAATTTCCCTTTGGCACATTGTCCAACGGCCGACCTTCTTTCCACGAACCGAAATCAACGGCCTTGTAATTTGCCGGCACGGAATTGGTCGGCGGCTGGTAATCCGGCCCGACGGTGGACCAGTTGGCTTTCGCGGAAATTATCGTGAACAGCAGGGCGATGGTGACGATTCCCGTGGCGGCGGCGTTCGAACCGGGCGGCACATTTTTTATTGCTGTCGCCGTTGCCGGTTTTTTCTTCAAGCCCAGTTTCATCAACGTGACATAGAAAACCGGTGTCAGAAACAAACCAAACAGCGTGACCCCGATCATCCCAGAGAACACCGCGATGCCCATCGCCTGGCGCATCTCGGCACCGGCACCTTTGGACACCACGAGCGGAAACACCCCCGCGATGAACGCGATGCTGGTCATCAAGATCGGCCGCAGACGGAGCCGGCACGCCTCGATGGCCGCGTCGAACGGCGACATGCCTTCGTCCTGTTTGCGCTTGGCAAACTCGACAATCAGGATCGCGTTCTTGCACGCGAGGCCGACGAGCACGATCAAGCCGATCTGTGTGAAGATATTGTTGTCGCTGCCTTTCAGCCAGACGCCGGTGATGGCGCACAACAGGCACATGGGCACAATCAGAATGATGGCGAGCGGCAGGCGGAAACTTTCGTAGAGAGCGGCCAGCACGAGAAACACCAGCAGGAGACAAAGCGGCCCGACGTAAACCACCGTGTTGCCCGCGAGGATGCGCTGGTAGGTGAGATCGGTCCATTCATACCGCATTCCGCGCGGCAGGTTCTCCTCCGCGATTTTTGCGATCGCGGCTTCGGCCTGTCCGGAGCTGTAGCCGGGCGCGGGTGCGCCGTTGATCTCCGCCGCCGGATAGCCGTTGTAACGCATCACGCGATCAGGCCCGTGCGATTCGGTCACTTTCACGACGGCCCCGAGCGGCACCATTTCACCGCGATCATTGCGCGTTTTCAATCGCGTGATGTCATCGGCATGGGCGCGGAACGGCGCGTCCGCCTGCGCGATGACTTCATAAGTGCGGCCGAACCGGTTGAAATCATTCACATAAAGCGAGCCGAGATAGATCTGCATCGTCTCGAACAGATTTTGCAACGGGATGCCCTGGGTTTTCGCCTTCTCGCGATCCACATCAGCATCCAGTTGCGGCACGTTGACGGTGAATCCGGAGAACGTCCCGGCGAGGGCGGGCGTCTGGTAGCTTTTGCGAACGACGTTCTGCAGATTTTGATAAAGCGCGTCATAGCCGAGATCGGCGCGGTCTTCCACGTAGAGTTTGAACCCGCCAATGGTGCCGAGGCCCATGACCGCCGGCGGTGGCACGGCGAGGATGAAGGCATCCTGGATTACGCTCAATTTTTGATTCAACGCGGCCGTGATGGCCGGCCCGCTCAAGTCCGGCGTGGTGCGTTCTTCAAACGGTTTCAGCGTGAAGAAAACAATTCCTTGATTGGGCGCAACGCTGAAGCCGCTGATGCTCAAGCCGGGAAAGGCCACCGCCGATTGCACGCCGGGCTGTTTCAAACCGATGTCCGACATCCGGCGGATCACCGCCTCGGTGCGGTCGAGCGACGAGCCGTCTGGCAGTTCAGCGAACGCGACGAGATATTGTTTGTCCTGCGTCGGCACAAAGCCGGTCGGCACCTTGTTGAAGCTCCAGCCGGTCAGCAAAACCAGTCCGCCATAAACGAGGAGCGCGATGGCACACTTCCGCAGAACGTTGCCGACGCCGGTGGAATATTTTTCGCCGGCCCAGGCGAACACGCGGTTGAACGGTCGGAAAAACCAGCCGAACATGATTTCCATCACGCGGGACAGCCAGTCTTTCGGCGCGTGATGATCCTTGAGCAGCACCGCGCACAAAGCCGGTGAAAGCGTCAGCGAATTGAACGCGGAAATGACGGTCGAAATCGCAATCGTCAGCGCGAACTGCTTGTAAAACTGGCCGGTCAATCCGCTGATGAAGGCCGTCGGCACGAACACCGCGCAGAGCACCAGCGCCGTCGCCACAATCGGCCCGGTGACTTCGGTCATGGCCTGCCGAGCAGCATCGTAAGAGGACAAACCGCGGGCGATGTTTCGCTCCACATTTTCGACGACGACAATCGCGTCGTCCACGACAATGCCGATGGCGAGCACGAGTCCGAAAAGCGACAGCGCGTTGATGCTGAAGCCGAACGCAAGCATGAGCGCAAAAGTGCCAATGAGTGAAACTGGCACGGCGGCCAGCGGAATGATGGCCGCGCGCCACGTTTGCAGGAAAAGAATGACGACGAGGACGACGAGCAGAATCGCTTCACAGAGCGTGTGAATGACGGCTTCGATGGAATGCCGGACGAAAACCGTCGGGTCATACACGACGTCGTAGTCCAAGCCCTCCGGAAAATTTTTCTTCAGCTCCTTCATTGTGGCGCGGACGTTTTTGGAAAGCTCCAACGCGTTCGCGCCCGGCGACTGAAAAATCGGAATCGCCACCGCCGTTTTGTTGTCCAGCAATGACTGCAACGCATAGCTGCCGGCACCAAGCTCAATGCGCGCGACATCCTTGAGCAAAGTTTTTTCACCATTTGGTCCGATCTTAACGATGATGTTGCCGAATTCCTCCTCGGAGATGAGCCGGCCTTTGACGTTCACCTGCATCTCAAAATTCACCGGGCTGCTGACGGGCTGCTGGCCGATGACGCCGCCGGCCACTTGCACATTTTGTTCGCGGATGGCGGCGACCACATCGCTGGCCGTCAGATTGCGCGCGGCGATTTTGTCCGGGTTCAACCAGATGCGCATGGAATAATCACCCGAACCGAACAGTTCCACGTCGCCCGCGCCGGGGATGCGCGCGAGATCATCCTTCACCTGCAACGTGGCGTAGTTGCGGATATAAACCTTGTCGTAGCGGTTGTCGGGCGAAAACAAATGGACGACCATCGTCAAATCCGGCGACTGCTTGGTGGTCGTGACGCCGAGGTTGCGAACTTCTTCGGGCAATTTTGGCAACGCCTCCGCCACGCGGTTTTGCACCTGCACCTGTGCCTGGTCCGGATCCGTGCCGAGATTGAAAGTCACGGTCAGCGTCATCACGCCGTCCCCGGTCGCCTGCGAAAACATGTAGAGCGAACCTTCGACGCCGTTGATGGCCTGTTCCAGCGGCGAAGCAACGGTCTCGGCGATGGTTTTGGGATTCGCGCCCGGATACGTCGCCTTCACGACAATCGTCGGCGGCACGACTTCGGGATATTCGCTGATCGGCAGCTTGAACATGGCCAGCAGCCCCATGACGAAAATCGCAATGGACAGCACGCCGGCGAAAATTGGGCGTTTGATGAAATAGTGTGAAAAGTTCATATGGTTTTTGGGCAGGGCGGAGCGCAAAACTCCAATTTTAAAAAATCTCCTTGGTTTGGGCCGGCGGTTAAAACGATTACCGCTTGGCAATCTTGATTGGCTTGCCGTCCGCCATTTCCACCTCGGGCGTCACCGGCATGCCCGGACGCACATGCGACAAACCATTGACGACAATTTTTTCGCCGGCGACCAGACCGGAGCGCACGATGCGTTTGCCATCCACCAGCGGGCCGAGTTCCACCGCCTGATACTGCACCGTGTTGCTGGCGGTCAGGGTCAGTACGAATTTATTTGCCTGGTCCGTGCCGATGGCCCGCTCATCCACGAGCAACGCCGGATGCAGTTCGCTCAAGGGAATGCGGATGCGTGCAAACAATCCCGGCACGATGCGGTCATCGTCGTTCGCAAACACCGCGCGCAACAGAATGCTGCCGGTGTTCGGATCCAGCTGGTTGTCAAACGACTCAATGTAGCCTTTGTGCGGAAAATCGGACTCGTCGGCGAGTTCCAATTCAACGGGAATTTTTCCACCATCAGTCGTTCCCAATTTTTTGGCATCCACCAGCTCGTTGAATTTGAGCAGCGTGTCCTCATCAATGTCCGCATAGACATAAACGGGATTAACTGAAACCACCGTTGTGAGCAGCGAGGCCGAGCCGGCATTGCCGCTGACATAATTACCGGTGGTCAGCAGCGCGCGACTGACGCGGCCGTCAATCGGCGCGCGCACTTCGGTGAACTCCAGGTCGAGCCGGGCCGAATCCAGCACGGCCTTGGCCACTTCGGACTTGATCCGGCGCGCCTCCGCCTCCTCCGTGGAAATCGCGTTGTTCGCCAGCAGCTTGGCCGTGCGGTCGTTCTCGTCCTTGGCCTGTTCATATTCGGCCTGGCGCTGGTCGTAGATGGCCTGGTTCCAGCGCGGATCAATGACGAAAAGCACGTCGCCCTTCTTCACCAGCTGCCCGGATTGAAAACGCACTTCCTGAATGTAGCCTGAAGTGCGCGGCCGGATTTCCACCGACTCCACCGGCTCGGTGTGACCGGTGAAGCCGCTCCACTCGACGATTTCTTTTTGTTCGACTGGTGCCACCGTCACGGTCGGCGGTGGCGGGTTTTGCTGGGCTGGCTTATGGCTGCATCCGGTGGCGAGCAGCCCGCCGGTTAATGCTGTTATGGCCGTAAACAGATAAATTTGGTTTTTCATGTCGCTTTGGTTTTTGGTTGGTCGGGCTGTCGGCGGTTGTCAGATGGTTTCGGCGAAGGAAGTCCTGCGCCGATACAATGACTGCTGCCGGGCGTGCCACGCCGCAACCGATTCCACCTTCTCCATCGCCAGCGCGGGAAAAACCAGATGCGGATAGCCCGTCTGCCAGGCCAAAGCCTCCGCTTCGTTCAGGGCCAGTTGGAATAATTTTTCCTGTGATTCCAAAGCTTCCTGGAAGTCGCTGGCGATCCGGTTTTTGGTCTGCTCAATCCCGGCCAGCAAATGTCTGCAGGACTGCGCGCAGCGATTTGCGAAAGTTGGTTTGCCGTTCAAATGCTCATTGGTATGATCTGTGTTCATAATCGGTTGTGTTTTATAGTTGTCTATCTAGTAAAGTATGTGATCAAAAAAATCAAATCACGCGGCAACCGCTTCCTTTGCTCCAAGGATGGTGAACATGCCGCTGGCGGCTTCGCGCAAGACTTCGACATTGTTTCTAATTCGCGCCTGAGTCAGCAAACCCTCGTAATAGGCCATCAGCATCCGGGCTTTAACGCCAGCATCGGGCGCATCAATCATTCCGGCGGCGTGAGCATCGCGGATGGCGGATTCGAGATATTTGCACTTTTGATCCATAATGCCTTGGATTTTTGTCTCCAGGCATTTTTCCTGGGTGCAAACTTCCGAGCCGAGCGAAACCAGCGGGCAACCCAGCACGTGACCATGTTTGGATTTGATTTCACGCTGAAATTCATAGCCGAAATCGCAGTATTTCTGCAGGCGTTCCAGCGGCGGCACGGTGGGAGAGAAGATGGAATCCATCTCGGTCCGTTTATTTTGCCAGCACGCTTCGAAGGCTTCCACCGCCAGTTCCGACTTGGAATCAAAGAAGTAATAAAAACTGCCCTTCTTGACGCCCGCCTTCTCGCAGATATGGTCAATGGTCGTGCTGCCATACGAGCCGGACCAGATCAGCTCCAGCACGGCATCCATCAATCTTTGTTTGGCATCACTAACGCGGCCCATAATTTTATTTTGTTATGTGCTTCAATCAATTTGTTGCCGAAGCACAATGACAAAATAGCATAATAGACTATTTGGTCAACAATTATTCAAAATATTTTTGGAGCAGCGGAAATTTCTGGTCAACGGCTTTGACAATGGCTCATCCCCACAACTGCCGGTCGAGCGAGCGGAACTGGATCGCCTCGGAAATGTGGTCGCCGGAAATTTTTTCCGCATTCGCCAAATCCGCGATCGTGCGCGCGACTTTCAAAATCCGGTCGTAGGCACGTGCGCTCAAATTATATTCCGTCATCGCGTGCTTGAGCAGATCACGGGTCGCCTCGCCCAGTTCGCAAAACGATTTCAGCTCGCGCGCACCCATCCGCGCGTTGCAGGTGATCTTGGGTTTGTCGGCGAAACGCTGATTCTGAAGCCGGCGCGCGGCAATGACGCGCGCGCGGATTTGCGCGGAAGTTTCGCCCGGCTGTGCGGATGACATCTCGCGGAATTTCACCGGCGGAACTTCGATGTGCAGGTCGATGCGGTCCAACAGCGGTCCAGAAAGCTGGAACGCAGTCACCCATATCTTGCCGAGCGCGGGTTGACATTGGAAACCATCGTGGATTTTGGTTTGGGATTTTGTTCCAAGGGCATGATGGCCGACCGGATCGCTATTCCGATTCACAATGTCAAAGGTGAAGTGGTGGCGTATTCAGGACGCTTCCCCGGTGAACCCACCGAGGATACGCCCAAATACAAACTGCCCCAGGGATTCCGCAAATCACAGGAACTATTCAACATTGATCGTGCTGTCAAAGAACCAGCAGAAAAACCACTCATCATTGTCGAAGGCTTCTTTGATGCCATCAAGTTGCACCAGCACGGTTGCCGCAAGGTAGTTGCACTTATGGGCAGCACCATGTCAGCAACACAGGAAGAATTGATTCGTCAAAATACCAAACCCGCCAACCACGTCATCATCATGCTGGACGAAAATGAAGCGGGCAAAGCGGGACGCGATGACATTGCGTGTCGCCTGTCCAAGTTCTGTTTTGTCCGGGTGCATGAATTCGATCAGCCGGACATGGAGCCGGAACACCTATCGGCAGAACAAGTTCAACAATTATTCCCATGAATCCAAAGTTCCCCCTCGGCGATGCACTCATCACACCCAACGCCTTGTCGCATCTTACACAAGATGACTTCGGGCGTGGATTAGCCAGACATCAATCAGGCGATTGGGGCGACGTAGGTGAAGATGACCGGAAGGAAAACAACCTGTCACTTGAAAAAGGGTTTCGGCTTCTTTCGGTTTATCACGCCCGCAATGGTATCAAGTTCTGGATCATCACCGAGGCCGACCGAAGTTCCACCACGGTTTTGATGCCCGAAGATTACTAATCACAAGAGCGATCTCCCAAGGTCGCTCTTTTTATTACTTGCCAGTTCTGGCAAGTCTGCCCACCTACTTCAATCCGTCGCCGTGTCATACGCTTCACAGTGGGTTCACAGGGTTCATTCAAAAAACAATAAACATAGGAGTTATCACATGAATATACAATCGTATGACCGCATCACCGAACGGATTGAGAACTTGCTGGCACAGGGCGTCGTCCCCTGGCACAAGCCGTGGCAGGTTAAAACAGGATTGCCGCGAAATCTTGTCTCACAGAAATCATATCGCGGCATCAATGTGTTTCTACTCATGGCAATGGGCTATGAGTCACCATACTGGCTTACGTTCCGCCAAGCCTTGCAGTTTGGTGGCAATGTGAAGAAGGGGGAAAAATCATGTCCCGTCGTATTCTGGAAACAGATGAAAATCGCGGACAAGGAAACGGAGGAACAACGAAGAATCCCGCTCTTGCGCCTGTATCACGTCTTTAACGTGACACAGTGCGAAGGGTTGAAGAACGAACCGGCAACGGAAGAAGTTCCGCTCGCCGTGACCAGCGCGGCGGAGATTGTGGCAAAGATGCCACAGCCGCCAAAAATCAAGAGCGGTATGTCTCATGCCTTCTATCAGCCGGTGAATGACACCGTGGGTATGCCGGAACTGAAACGGTTTGAGTCCGAGGACGCCTATCACGCGACCATCTTTCACGAACTGATTCATTCAACCGGCCACGAATCGCGATTGAAACGTCAAAGCATCATGGAGAAAAACGGCTTTGGCTCCGTTCCCTATTGCAAAGAAGAACTGGTGGCAGAGCTTGGCAGCGCGTTTTTGTGCGGCCATGCAGGTATCGTTGATCAGACGATTGACAAATCCGCCGCCTACATCGAAGGATGGCTGGATTCCTTGCGGGATGACCGGAAGCTCATCGTGTATGCAGCGGCACAGGCACAAAAAGCAGCAGACTACATACTTGGCAAAACGTATTCGGAAAGCGAGGTTGCCCATGACTAACTTGGAAAAACCAGTCAAACGGCGCACTCGGTTTCCATTTGCCCACTACCGCAAGCGCATCGTCGTCACACTTGAGCCGGGCGATACGATTGCAATGCGGTTGGAACGCACACACACGCCGTATCGCGGCACACTGGCATCAGTATATCGGCAATTAGTCGAATGGCACGTTGAGGCAGAGCGGCAGTTGAAGCGTAAAGCCCGGAAGAAACGGAGGGTAGTATGACCGACTTCAATCCGAAAGAATACAAGGTAACAGTTCTGCGGGACTGTCCCGTGCCGGAATCAATGTTGATATGCGAAACACCCGACCATGCCGCAAACTATTGGCAGATGCACATCGCCACACATTCGTATTTCAACCCAGAATGCGAATGCTTCGTGGTGTTGCTGCTCAATACAAGGAAGCGTGTCAAAGGACACCAGCTCGTCACCATCGGCACAATGGATACACTTCTTGTGCATCCGCGTGAGGTCTTCCGAACGGCGGTGGTCGGCAGCGCAGCAAGCATCGTCTTGATGCACAACCATCCATCAGGTGAGCCGACACCAAGTGAAGCCGACATCAAAGTGACACGCGATTTGATTCGTGCCGGCCAACTTCTGAAAATTGAAGTGCTAGATCATGTCATCATGGGAAGTTCTAACAAAAGGTCGTCGTTACGAGAGCTTGGTTATTTCGCCTTTTGAACCAAAATTCAATTACACCCCCGTCCAGAATTGGACGGGGTTTTATTTTGTGCGCTGGAACAGGCAATTGAATCTTCAAAATAAGCGTCAGGCTTTCACCGATAATTTTGTTTGCGCCGGAACTGGCAATCCATACCATCCGCTATGCCCGACGAAATCACGATAAAACCGAAATCGGAATCGGCCTCCATCACTGCGCCAGATAATCAAACCGCAAGTTCTGGCCGAGTGCAATTGACCAACTTGTGCGCCCTCGGTTTGGGCATTAGCTTTTTCCTGCCATGGGCGCGCTTTTTATTTGCCACGCCATCCGGCTTTGATCTTCAAAAATTAGGCGACGAGCAACGCTTGCTTTGGCTCATACCAATTTTTTCCGCCATCACAATCTTCGCCGGCATCACCAAACGCAGCCAGAACATCATCGGCCAACTCACCGGCGCACTTCCTTTTTGCGTCGGCGCATACTGGTATAACAAGCTCGGCAGTGATCTGACACACATTCTGATGTATGGAGCATTCCTTTCTTTGATTTTCGGAGCCGCCCTATTCATCCTGCCCCGCAAATCAAAATAACCAACACAAGGGACAAAATATGTTTGGATTCTTCAAAAAAAATGCAGACGTAATTGACCACTGGTATGCGCTCGTTCCCGGCTTCAATTCACCCTCCAAGGAGTTTTACGAAGGCATCGAAAAGGAATTGAAGACGCGTGAAGTCCCCGGCTTGGAAATTTTCCATGTTGATTTCGCCGAGGGCGGCGTGTTGTCACAAAAGCGCGAGTATTTGCGAATGACCCGCGAACGGCTGGTGTTCGATATTTGTGCAGCGCAATTCGGCACCGCATATTTTTTCAGTTGCCGGTTTGCTCAAATTCCTGCCGCAATCAAACTGTGGCAACTGGTAGTGGTGTTGATTGGTGGCTTTATGACCGTCGCCCTGGCCTTCAAATTCTTGGGGTTGATTCTTGGCGTTATCGTATTGATGGCGGCTTTCGTGTTGTTGATCTACACGCTCCGCAATGCAGTTGCAATGGGTTTGAAAGACCTCGATGCCTCACTCATCAAATCACCGATTGTTGGGCCAATCTACGAAAACTGGTTTCGCAAAGAAACCTACTATCGCCACGATACCCGGCTCATGTATTGCGATACGGTGAACGCCGTCGTCAAAGCCAAGATGGAGGAAACTACCGGCGCAAAAGGCATCAAACTGATTCGGTATATGGAAAATTGCCCGATGTTGAGCGAATTGTATAAACCAAACATCGTGCCACTGCCAAAAGCGCCCTAGCCCCATGTCTCGGCTCGACGAACAATTGACCGAGCAATTCCACCAGTGGGAATTACGCGGACGTGGCTGGCAAGTTTTTCCCGAACCAGTTGAACCAGAACCGCCCTTTGTTCCATTCCACGGCCATTTTCTCCCAGCCACACGCCCAGTTGACGACGGAGCCAGACCGACCTTCTTGAGTTCGTTGGTGCAGCGGTTGAGCCAGAAATTAGGCACCGAAAAGCCGCCAGCACCGGTTGAACCCGAAGCCGAGGAAGAACCAGAACCAACGTCGCTCACTCGTGAATCGCTGGTGGAGTTGCAGGCTTCACTTCCCGACAAGCTTGATATTTCCAAGGATGCGTTCGAGCAGTTCCTTTTGAATTTGTCTCTGTGCCGTGAGCCGATTGCTTTTGAACTCATCGGCACACATAAAAAGATTTCGACACAATTTGTCGCCAGTGCGAACGACGCTCCATTGCTCCGTCGTCAGTTGCAGGCATATTTTCCAGAAGCCGTGTTTGTCCCCCGCGAAGGCGGCTTGGAACAAACATGGGAAGCATCCACCGGCGATGAAATGTTGGCGGTGGAATTTGGTTTGAAACATGAATTCATGCTGCCGCTTGCGACTGGCAAGCTTGACCCGTTCATTGGCATCGTCGGCGCACTGGCAGAGTTGCGGGCAGGCGAATTTGGCTTGTTTCAAGTCCTTTTTCAGCCGGTGCAAAATCCCTGGGCAGAGAGTATCGTCAACTCTGTCACTCACGCGGACGGCAAACCGTTTTTCGTCAATTCCCCTGAATTGGCCGGTGCAGCCGAAAACAAGATTGCCCGCCCATTATATGCTGCCGTCGTCCGCATCTTGGTTTGCGCCGATGAATTTAGCCGCATGGTGCAACTGGCCCGTGACCTCACCGGATCATTCCGCGTATTCGCGCACCCCAGCGGTAACGAACTCATTCCGCTTCATAACGACGATTACCCGTTCGAGGAACACATTGAGGACGCGTTGCGCCGCCAGACACGGCGAACAGGAATGTTGCTCAATAGCGACGAGTTGATTGGCTTCGTTCATTTGCCGTCCACCGCCGTTCGTTCCACCGCCTTTCAACGGCAGTCAGTCAAATCCAAGTCAGCGCCGGCCATTGTCCGGCAGCAAGGTTTGTTGCTTGGCGATAACGACCATGCCGGCCAGACGATTCCCGTCCGGTTGTCGGCAGAGCAGCGCACACGGCACACGCACATCATCGGCGCGAGTGGCACCGGCAAATCCACGCTGTTATTCAATCTCATCCGGCAGGATATTGAGAATGGTGAAGGTATCGCAGTCCTTGATCCCCACGGCGATTTGATTGACCGCATTTTGGGAATCATTCCACCGGAGCGGATTAACGACGTGGTGTTGCTTGATCCGGCGGATGAATCACATTCGGTTGGATTCAATATCCTGTCAGCCCACAGCCATCTTGAGAAAAATCTTTTGGCCTCTGACTTGATCGCCGTGTTCCAACGGCTTTCAACGAGTTGGGGCGACCAGATGAATAGCGTTTTACAGAATGCCATACTCGCGTTTTTGGAAAGCGACCGGCGCGGCACCATCGCCGACTTGCGCCGATTTTTGATTGAAACGCCATTTCGGAATGAATTCCTGAAATCCGTCAAAGATTCCGAAATCGTGTATTACTGGCAGAAAAGTTTTCCCCATCTGTCCGGCAACAAATCCATCGGCTCGATTTTGACGAGGCTCGACACATTCCTTGCCCAAAAGCCCATCCGTCACATGGTATCGCAACCGGAGAACCGGTTGGACTTCGCACAGATCATGGACAGTGGCAAAATCTTTTTGGCGAAATTGCCGGAGGGATTGCTTGGCCGGGAAAACTCATGTCTGCTTGGCACGTTATTGATTTCCAAATTTCAGCAGATTGCCATGAGCCGGCAGGCGCAGCAGATCACAGCCCGGCGCGACTTCTGGCTCTACATTGATGAGTTTGCCAATTTCATCACGCCGACCATGGCGGAGATTTTGAGCGGAGCGCGGAAGTATCGCATCGGCCTCACGCTGGCACACCACGAATTGCACCAGTTGCAGCGCAGCCCGGAAGTGGCGAGTGCTGTCATGGCACACCCCTACACACGGATTGTTTTCCGTGTCGGCGACGACGATGCCAAAAAACTTGCCGAGGGATTTTCGTATTTTGAATCCAAAGATTTGCGAAATTTAGAAGCCGGGCAAGCCGTGTGTCGGGTTGAACGCAGTGATTTTGATTTCAACTTATCTGTCCCACTTGCCACGTTGCCAGATGAAGATGCAATGACAGCACGACGGCAGGAAGTCGTCACCGTTTCGAGAGATAAATATGCGACCCCACGAGCGGACGTTGAAGCAATGCTCGCGAAATCACGAGCAACGCCACCCACTGACGAGCCACCGCCAGCAACCCCGCCAAGCCGACCAGTTGCACCGAAGCCGCCCATTGTCCCAGCACCATCTTTTGCGACGGCACCAGCGCTAGTAATTGCAGAGCCACCGCAGCCGCCAGTTGTAAAAGCACCGCAACCGGATTTGCCGCCGCCGCTTGCCGATATTCTAAAAGTGGCACCGGTAACACCCATCGCCGAATACCACACGCCGCCGCGCGAGCCAAGCCCAGGCAGGGGCGGGCCAGAACATCAGGCGATCCAGAAGCGAATTAAAGCCGAAGCGGAAAAACTTGGTTTCCGTAGCATCATTGAAAAATCTGTTTTGGAAGGCCAGGCGAGCATAGACGTGTGGCTTGAACGAAATAACCTCATCATCGCGTGTGAAGTTTCATTCACCAACACGGAGGATAATGAATCTGGCAAAATCATCCGGTGTTTGAAGGGTGGAATCCCGAAGTTCGTAATGATTTGCACGGACGAGAAGAAATTACGGAAGATTGAAACGACAATTTTCAGTAGCGTCGAATCAGAATTAGCCGCAAAAGTTGAATATTTTCAGCCCGACCAGTTCATTGAACACCTGAAATCCCTGCCGGTTGAACCGCCTAAGAAGTCAGAGAAAATTCGCCGAGGCTACAAAGTCAAACACTCGCAATCGTCAGTTTCGACGGAAGAACAGAAGGCGAAAGAAGAAGCAGCCATTCGAGCGATTGCCGATTCGATGCAGAAATAGCGACCATGCCTATCCGGTTACTTTACAAGCTAATGTTGCTTGTTTGTTATGTGGGGTTTTTGTGTTTTCTTCAATCTGGAATTGTCGAGTTTTAAGCCACTTGAGATGCTTCATATTCTTCAAGGATTTTACCCAATTCTTCACCGTTGATTATCTCCAATATTTTTGAAGCTGGGGTGACGATTGCAATCCCAACATTCACACCGGCTTTTATTCCTGCGTCCTGTGATACTTCATCAATAATCGTCTCAGAATCTACATTCCAATGCCCGTGCATCAGCCCCATCAAAAGAACCGTTACCTGTTCTGGGCTTCTGGCAAGCGTAAAGACCGGCGAACCGCTCAAACCGCCTATCGAGCGCGCTTCAATCAGGTAAGCCTCCATATCACCAAATTTTTTTATCGGGATTCGTTCGTCGGGAATCATGGCAATGTTGCCGGTTCTTAAAATCGGAATGTTTTTAGCAAAGCCGACGTGATGAACAAAAAGCCCGGTAATGAACACTGAATCCCCGATTCCAATCCCTTTTTCCAGGCGCATTTTCTCCGTCAATATCATGTTTTCTTGCAGAACTGCAAAATCAAATATTTGCTGGTCTAAAGAAATCGGCAAAAGGGCTACATCGGCAGCTTTGTCGGTCGGGTGGAAATACCATCTTGGTTGTTCATTGATTTTAAGATTCATTGATGTCCCATTTTTCCGGTTCACACGAACCCAAACTTTTTTACCTTCCAATGCGTCCGCAACATGCTTGGCGGTTACTAAAAACATGAAACTCGATTCGGGCACCTTTTTTGCGGCCACAGCGACAAAGAAGGCAGTGCCTCCATATTTTATATTTTGAGGTGGAGTGCCGTTGCCGTATTCGGCCCCCAAATAAACAACGCATTTCCTTACTTCATCGGGGATTACCATATTAAAAATCGGTGGTGGTTTTAGATGCCATGTAACTGTATTCGCCAGCCGCCTCTCCGCAACTGAAAATTTTTCCTGTTTAATGAATTTTATGAAGTCGAATTGAGTTTTGGCAAGCAGCCGGATAGGTGTGATAGCGACTATTTTTCTTCCAGCAAATATACAGGGCCTCTGATTTTGAATTTTGAATATGCTTCAATCATCCGTATCCGTAATTTGACGAGGCTTCGATCAAACGTTTCTTCTGCATTGAAGATGGATGTCTGCGACACCTTCATATCCCGTGCGGCTTGAGCGCGGGTCGTGCTTGCCTGTCTGCGAAACATCTTGGCATGCACGGCCAGATCATTTTCCTGCATTGTTGTTGGTTTTTTCGACATAAAGAAACCGTAGCAGATATATCCATTTTGGCTACATTTTTATCTTGCAATGGGATTACGTTTTCGGGTATGAAGTAGTATATGAAGGAAAATAGTGCCTTGAAAAAACGCGTTGGCATCTGGATTCGGGTTTCCACCGAAGATCAGGCCAGAGGCGAAAGCCCGCAGCACCACGAAGCCCGCGCCCGCGAATACGCCAAGTTCAACGAATGGAGTGTGATTGAGGTGTATGACTTGGCTGGCGTGTCCGGCAAAACCGTCATGGAGAACGCCGAGGCCAAGCGGATGATTGCCGATATTAAACGCGGACACATCACCGGCCTCATTTTTTCCAAACTCGCCCGCCTTGCTCGCAACACCAAGGAGCTTTTGGAATTCGCCGATTTGTTCCGCCAGCACAGCGTGGACATGATTTCTTTGCAGGAGAAGATTGATACCTCATCCCCCGCTGGACGCCTTTTTTATACGATGATCGCAGCAATGGCGCAGTGGGAACGGGAAGAAATCGCCGACCGCGTGAAGGCTTCCATCAAAATTCGGGCAAAACTCGGCAAGAGTTTGGGCGGTGCCGCCCCGTTCGGCTATCAATGGAAAGACAATAAGCTCGTTGTGCATCCCGTCGAATCACCCGTCCGCAAGCTCATGTATGAGCTGTTTGCGAAAAACAAGCGCATGAAAGGTGTTGCCCGGCTTCTTAATCAGTCAGGCTACCGCACCAGAAACGGCAGCAAGTTCAGCGACACGACGGTTTTGAGACTGCTTCAAGACACCACAGCCAAGGGGTTGTATCGCTCGAATCACACCTACCGCAACGGCTCTGGCAAGCTGCTTCCCAAACCAGAAGCCGAATGGAATTTCAGTCCCGTTGAGGCAATTGTGTCCGAAGAATTGTGGAAAGAATGCAACGACGCCATGGACGCACGGAAGGCACAAAGGCCACTTGGACGGAAGCCCGTCCATTTGTTCGCGGGACTGCTCCACTGCGGGTGCGGCCAAAAAATGTATGTCTTTTCCCGTTCCCCAAAATACATCTGCCCGAAGTGCCGGAACAAAATCACCATTGAGGACATTGAGGGAGTTTTTCACGACGAGTTGCATGACTTTTTCGTGTCCCAGGAAAAGATCAAATCGCATCTTGAAAGCGCGAACCAAAACCTTGCTGACAAGAAAAACCGGCTTCTAGCGCACACCCGGCAGATTGAAAAAGTTCACACCGAAATGCGTAAAACATATCAGCTTTACCAAGCCGACCAAATCACCCCAGAAGGCTTTGGAAAGGTTTACAAACCGCTTGAAGAACAAGACCGCGCGTTGACCGCCGAACTCCCCAAACTGCAAGCCGAGGTTGATGCCATCGAAATGCGTCAGATTTCTGCCGAAGAAGTGTTCGCGGAGGCGACCGGACTACACCGCAAGTGGCCTCAATTCGCGCAGGAGGAAAAGCGTAGAATCATCGAAAGCATCGTCGAAAAGATAACGCTTTCAGACGACACAATTGATATAACATGGTCATACCTACCATCTTCCGAAGAACTCACAAAAAGGCAACGAAACTTGTCGGATTCATCGCGGCAATCAGCATGAACTGGCTCGAAAAAGTCATTGTCCCCGCCGCACGCGAAATCGTCACGATGCCTTCTTCCAGCGGCTTCCGCATCGTCTCCAAAACGCTGCGCTTGAACTCCGGCAGCTCGTCCAAAAATAATACGCCGTTGTGCGCGATGGAAATTTCGCCGGGCGTCGGATTGATGTTGCCGCCGAGCAAGCCGGCGTCGCTCGCGGTGTGATGCGGCGCGCGGAACGGCCGCTGCGTCACCAGTGCCTGGCCGGATTTTAGCAGGCCGACGATGCTGTGAATCTTTGTCGTCTCCAGCGCCTCGGCCAAAGTCAGCGGCGGCAAAATCGTCGCGAGCCGTTTCGCCAGCATGGATTTGCCCGTGCCCGGCGGGCCGATAAGAATTATGTAATATCCAATTAACCTGCAAGATAAAAATTCAGATTTACGCGATTTTTTCAAATTAAAATCCCCGCCTAGTCTTCAGCCGTCGGCGTGAGCCGCTTCAAGTGTAATGGGCGGTTTGGGAATTTGCGGATTTTCTGCTGCTGCAAAGAGTTCATACCTGCAAGTCGGAATTTCTCCCGACGAATATACCAACAATGCCACGAACGGGTAGCGAAGCGGCGAGCCTTGATACGAGCGAAGTTTTTCCCTGTCTTTTACAATTCCTGCCGCGTCGTAGTCTTTCTTCGCCTCAATCGCTAACAGGTTGACCAACGGTTGCCTGCGCTTATGAACAATAATGTCCGGGGTTATCCTGGCTTCGCCGGCTATTCACCGCTTTGGAGAGGGGCGAGGGACGTAAACATTAAAAATTAACATCTAAAAACATATGGCTGACTGCCAAATCACCTGCATACGAAAGCATAACCACATGAGCTCGCATGAGCACATTACGCATGTCGGCAACAAAACAACCGCGAATTGGATATGGACCCGCGAGGCCGTAATCCAAAGCATCGACCAAAAGACCAACACTTTCTACGTGCTCGATCCACGGAATGGTAAACGGTCAAATGTCGGTGTCGTTCGTCCGACAGATGGTCGAGCGCCGTTCTTGCAGACTCACGCGGACGGAGATTGGAATAACAACCTGCTTTCCTTGCCGGAATGCCCGACCTGTTAATTCAGTAATGTCATTTATTGATGCCGGGAAGACGTGTCACTTTTGTGGCACATGTGCACTCTTTGCCTCGATTCAACCGTTCCGTAAATTCCTACGCGTGTATGTGGCCTCCATAGGTCAGCCGCGATGCCATCCATGGCGTGTCGATGCTGGATTCAAAAAATTCTGACTTGGTAAAAACGATTGTATGCCGCACACATTGAAAATCCCGGTTGCATTTGATGCGGGCTGGCGCAAAAATTCCCAATGCTCTCGCGTATCTGCTCCGCCGCCTTGAACGGCATAGACGCCTATGCCGTTGAGGTTGAGGTGAATTGCGGCTATGGGGAAACTCTGGTCGTCATCGTTGGATTACCTGATGCCGCCGTAAAGGAGTCGCGCGACCGCGTTTCCACCGCGCTTACCAATTCCGGCTTCAAATTTCCAATGGGTAAGACGACCATCAATCTTGCTCCGGCGGACGTGAAGAAAGAGGGGCCGAGTTTTGATTTGCCGATTGCGATTGGAATGCTCGCCGCCAGCGAACAGATCGAAACCGACCAACTCGACAATTTCGTCATCGTCGGCGAACTCGCGCTGACGGGCGGCGTGCGAAGCTGCAAAGGCGTCCTGCCAATCGCGCTTCAAGCCCGCGCTGCCGGAAAAACCGGCGTGATTGTTCCCGCCGAAAACGCCGCCGAAGCCGCAGTTGTCGCCGGCTTGCAGGTCATTCCGGTGCAAAATCTCCGCGAGGCCGCGCAGTTCCTGGAAGGCGAAATAAAAATTTCGCCAACCCGCGTGGACATCGCAAAAATCTTCGCGCACCAGTCCGACGACGAGCATGATTTTTCCGAAGTTAAAGGCCAGGAGAATGTCAAACGCGCTTTGGAAATCGCCGCGAGTGGATCACATAATGTCCTTTTGGTAGGGCCACCGGGAACAGGAAAATCCATGCTGGCGAAACGGCTGGCGACCATTCTGCCGCCGCTCACGCTCGACGAGGCGCTAGAAACAACCAAGATTCACAGCATCGTCGGCTTGCTGAAATCCGGGCAGGCGCTGGTGACGCAAAGGCCATTCCGCGCGCCGCATCACACCGCCAGCGACGCGGGGCTGCTGGGTGGCAACATCAATCCGACGCCCGGCGAAATCTCGCTCGCCCACCACGGAGTTTTATTTCTGGACGAGTTGCCGGAGTTTAAGCGCAGCGTATTGGAAACCATGCGTCAGCCATTGGAAGATGGCGTTGTGACCATTTCCCGCGCCGCCGGCACGATGACTTTCCCAAGCCAATTTATGTTAGTAGCCGCGATGAATCCGACGCCAGACGGGAAAATGCCCGGCGAGTCGAAATCATCGCCGCGCGAAATCCAGAATTATCTTGGCCGGATTTCCGGGCCGTTGCTTGACCGGATTGACATGCACATCGAAGTGCCGCAGGTGAAGTTTCGCGAAATGTCCGGCGCACAGCCCGGCGAGACATCGGCGCAAATCCGCGAGCGCGTCATCGCCGCGCGGGAGCGGCAGCACGCGCGGTTTGCAGGCAAACCAAAGGTGACGTGCAACGCGCGAATGGGCAGCCGCGAATTAAAACAGTTCTGCGAACTGGACGACACGACGAAGGATCTGCTGAAGTTTGCGATGACGGACCTGAACTTGAGCGCCCGCGCCTACGACCGAATCTTGAAAGTCGCGCGCACCATCGCCGACTTGGCCGGCGCTGAAAAAATTTCCAGCGACCACATCAGCGAGGCGATCCAATTCCGTTCGCTCGACCGTCAGTTGTGGGGTTGATACGGAATAAAACAATCTGCTTTCGCTTGATGCTGTCTCCCGAATCATCTTGGAAATCCATTGGCGTCGTCTTAATCTCGTGTGACAGTAGCTTGAATGAAAAAACCGGCGTTTATAGACCTTTTTTGCGGCTGCGGTGGATTCAGCCTTGGCATGGAGCCGCAGGCATCCGTTGCTTGGCGGCGGTTGATTTCAACCCGGAAGCCGTCACCGTTTTCAGAAAAAACTTTCCTGAAATCCGCCACGCCCTCGAAAAAGATTTAACACAATTCACGCCCGATAAAATGGCGGCGCTCATCGGCGACGAAGCGGTTGATGTCATCGTCGGCGGCCCGCCGTGTCAGGGATATTCAACCGTGCGGCAGCGCGACGGCGCGAACAGCGGGCCGCGCATGGTTGAAGATAAACGCCGGCATCTTTACCAGGAATTTTTGCGTTACGTCGGTTATTTCCAGCCGAAATTGTTCGTGATGGAAAATGTTTTGGGCATCAAATCGGCGGCGGGCGGGAAATACTTCACGCGCGTTCAGAAAGAGGCGCGGGCATTGGGCTACCGCGTCCATCCGCAGGTTGAAAAGGCATTTGACTTGGGCGTGCCGCAGACAGGCCGTCCGCAAGGCCGGTCTGCGGCACGCCCAATGCTAAATGCCATTGGTCGCGCCAGCCCGGTCTCGCTCCCGCGCTGCAAAGTTAGTCTGTCCGTTGGCCTTTGGTTTTCCCCACGACCCGCCAGCGGATAGAACCGGCAAGGTTCGCTTCAACAACTTTTTCAATCGTCATCCCGCCGTCACCCGTCGCGCCTGCTTCCGACCGGGGGCAATCACATGGCGGTTCCTCCTGAAGGCAACCTCCGCCAGCCGCCCGGTCTCGCAGGCTTTTGGGGCGAGGGTGACGGACGAGACGAACGATTTCGATTTTTTAAAATTGTATGAATCGAAATTCCAAAATTGAAAACGAGAGGGTTCGGGGCCGATCCGAACGATTTTCATCAACAACCACGGGGGCTTTATGATTTTCCTTGAGCAGCAGAAATTTCTTTTAGGAAAAATTGTGGCGACGCCAGCCGCGTTGCAGTCGCTTTCGGTCGAGGACATTTGCAGCGCGATTGCCCTCGATGCTGTTGCGGCAGCGGTTCGGCATTTTTGGGCAAAAGTTGTGGCTGTTTGCGAATGGCGAGTGGAGCGAAAAACTTTTGGCCGTGGTGCGGACACGGACGCTGATTTCGCGGCAGAAGACTTTTCCGTTCGATGTTCGGGATTATCGCCGCGTGTTGCAGTTCGGCACGGTCGAGCTGAAAACACTTTTGGCGCAGTTGCGGCGTGAGCAGCTTGCGCCGCGTGAGTTGGGCGTGACGGTGCGTTTTGCCGACTTCACCGAGGCGAGCGCGAAGCATCGCTTTCGCGTGGCACAGGAGCGCGACGAGATCATTTTTGCGATGTTCGCCGCGAAGTTTGCCGAGTGCGTCGCCGGCCAGACGAAATTTGTGCGCCAGCTACGGCTTTCGCTTTCCGGCCTGGAGCCGAGGCCAAGGCAGGGCGAGCTTTTCGTTTAGAATTTTCCTCGCCGCCTTTTTTTGTGGCCACCATTCGGTTGAAGTTCAAAATCAATGGCGCGGCGGCCATTTGAACGAACAGTTCACGCGTCAAGTCTCGCCCAGGCAGTGCGCTTTTCGTTTGTGTCTTGTGCCGGCAGAAAATCCATTGTTCGACGCCGTTGGCAAATGTGATTTTGAAGCGCGGCCAAACCGTAGGGTCGGGAATTACTTCATGGCCGATTTGCTTTAGAGCTTCCAACGCCCGCGCCGTTTCCCGATTTACTTCGGGACAGCTTAACGGATCACCAAACAAATCAAACCGGGTGATGCGAACAGATTTGAAACAGATTTACCAACAGGCCCGGAAGGGCGTTTGTGCCGGGTGATTTTGAAAAAAACGGTCTTGTCCACGACACGCGGAAAGTAATTCGGTATCGGATCGCCGACCGGCGTTCGCTTGCCGTCCACCATCTTGTAAGTCTGAAATTCGCCAATGACGGCACGGTTTGACAGGATTTTTTGAACGTATGAATCATACCACCAACGACCGTTGCCCCACGGTTTCACGCCAGCATCATTCAACTCCTTCGCAACAATTCTTTTGCCGACTCCCTTGCTCGCAAGCTGAAACATGCGTTGAACGATTGCCGCGCGTTCTGGAATTATTTTGAACGACTTGCGATCCTTCTCCAACTCCAACCATTCAGGACAGCGTGCCGTGATCTTTTCCTCGCCGATTTTCAGCCGCTTTCCCTCCCATGCTTTTGCCAACCGCCTCGACTTCATCGCGGATTCATCGTGTCCGCGAATCATATAGACCAGCGAGATCATCAAATCAGTCGGGTTTTCATTAACCGACTGTTTCGTGAAGCGGCGCTTGTCCGTTAGCGTGACGATTTCAAGCCCGGCTTCGAGGATGCTTAAAAACAGATTTAGCTGTGTGGTGAGGTCGCTTCTTGAAAGCCGGTCTAGCGCCTCGACCAGCAAAACCGTCCCGCGTTTTATTTCGCCGGATTTGACCCGCGTTAGGATGCTCGACAGAGCGCCTTCATGGATATTTTTCCCACGAAAAGCGGAAACGCCATCATCGCGGTAGGTTGTGTTAATCCGCAGGTTGTTTTCGCGCGCGTAGGTAGCAGATAATTCGAGTTGGCGGCGGATGCTGTCGCCTTTACCCTGCACCAAAGCCGAATAGCGTAGGTAGCTGATTGCCGTGCGCATATTTTCAAGATAAGACATAACAGGTTAATTGGACACAACAAAAGGACGTTGTGCCCGCCTGCCGCCGCAATTTCCAGTGCGCGTTTCACATTTTCCTGGCCTTTGACCTCGGAAAAATCGTGTTCGTCGTCGGACTGATGCTCGAACAGTTTTGCCAAGTCCACTTTGGTCGGCGCAATTTTGATCTCACCTTCCAAGAATTGCGCGGCCTCGCGGAGATTTTGCACCGGAATTACATTTAGAGCAAATTAAATAAAACTGTAGCCATTTTTTACCTGGGATGTTAGCCTGGGTTGATGCGAACAATCTCCTTGGACTTGCGCGAACGGATTCTGGCCTCTTACGACAACGACGAAGGCACC